>Ga0307372_10005928_pt1 | contig 18089 bp, 13 predicted proteins | sample OX1MG_FD_202533 | JGI IMG/M metagenome (GOLD analysis project Ga0307372, IMG submission 202533) | Soil microbial communities from Risofladan, Vaasa, Finland - OX-1 | ecosystem: Environmental > Terrestrial > Soil > Coastal area > Acid sulfate soil | place: Finland: Risofladan, Vaasa | collected...
ACCACTTGAGGCCTCATTATCGTTAATAGAGTGGGAAGCCGGAACGACCCCTCTCGCTTGAACAGAAAAGCGGGGGGACGCAAGCGGAACATGATCGCGAGGAGCTGGCGGTCGCAAGACTCGAAAGCTGTCCAGTGACGGAGGAACGCCATGTTCGGACGAAGCGTCACGTTGTTCAAGATGTTCGGCTTTGCGGTTCGAGTGGATGCCAGTTGGTTGATCATTGCCGTGCTGATCGCATGGTCCCTGGCTGTGGGTTTTTTCCCGCACCTCTACCCCGGTCTTTCCCATGCTGAATACTGGCTGATGGGAATTTCGGGCGCTGTCCTGCTTTTTGTTTCCATCATTATCCATGAGCTTGCCCACTCCCTGGTGGCGCGGAAAGACGGCCTGCCGATCAAGGGGATCACGCTCTTTATTTTTGGCGGAGTCGCGGAGATGGACCAGGAGCCCCCCAGCGCGAAGGCGGAATTCCGCATGGCCATCGCCGGGCCGCTGACGAGCGTCATGATCGGCGGCATTTTTTACGCCGTTGCTGCAGCCACGCGGGGCAGTTGGCCCGTGGCCGTGGTGGGCGTGTTTTCTTACCTGGGCTGGATCAACTGGATTCTGGCAGCGTTCAACATGGTTCCCGCGTTTCCCCTTGATGGCGGGCGCGTCCTTCGATCAGCTCTGTGGCACTGGAAAGGCAACATCTGGCAGGCCACTCAAATTGCCTCCGCGATCGGCTCCGGATTCGGAATTTTGTTGATGGTCCTTGGCGTCTACCGGCTGCTGGTTGGAGATTTTATCGGCGCGGTTTGGTGGTTCATGATTGGAATGTTCCTGCGGGGCGCCGCCCAGGGTTCTTATCAGCAGCTCATGGTTCAGAGGATGCTTCAGGGCGAGCCCATCCGGCGGTTTATGAATACCAACCCCATCGCCGTATCACCCGCGATCTCCCTCGAAGACCTTGTGGAGAACTTCATCTACAAATACCACTACAAGATGTTTCCCGTGGTCAACGATTCGCGCGACGTGCTGGGCTGCATTACCACAAAAGAGGTGAAGGAGGTCCCGCGCGGCGAGTGGGCGCAACGCAGCGTGCAGGCTGCGATGCGGCCTTACCGTGCTGAAGATGCGGTGGCTCCCGACACCGATGCAGTCAAAGCTCTTGCCCTGATGCGAAGTTCCCAGAACAGCCGGTTGATGGTGGTCGAGGACGGCCACTTGGTGGCTGTCCTCACGCTGAAGGATCTGCTGAACTTTCTTTCCACCAAGCTTGAGATGGAATCGGGCTCTTCCCGGCTTCCCTCGGCTTTTCGCCTGTGACGCTATCCCGGAAGCCGGAAGGGAAGCTCTGTTTTCACCGCCAGGCCGCCGTTCGTCCCGAGCGCGGATCCAGTGATTCTGCATTCAGTAATAGCCCGTTCGCGTGCCATGCTTCCCCCCGGCCTTGCACGATAGGTCCGCCAGCGGAACAAGATTCTTTTCCAAACGCCCTACCTGGCTTATAGTAAATAGCCATCCGAGTGCTGAAAGGAGAACGTATGCGCCTGCTCTCAACTTTTGTGGTGTTGTTATTTCTGCAGTTTTTCGCGCTGCCGGCAAGCCTGCATGCGCAATTGGTCCAGGAGTTTAATCCGCCCCAGGCCGGTTGTTGCCTGACGAAGTCCGCCGAAAAGCTTGCCAGCGAGCTCCAGGACTGGAACCAGCTTGGCCGCTACCATCAGGACGACCTGCGCCTGGAGGCGGAGCCGCGCGTGCCCGGCCGCGTCGTGTTTCTTGGAGACTCCATCACGGATAGCTGGAAGCTGGCGAAATTCTTTCCGGGCAAGCCCTACGTCAATCGCGGCATCGGCGGCCAGGTCACTCCCCAGATGCTGGTCCGGATGTTTCCGGACGTGATTGACCTCAAGCCGGCGGCGGTCATCCTGCTTGCCGGGACCAATGACGTTGCCGGCAACACGGGCCCTGAAACGGCAAAGATGATCGAGGAAAACTTTCAGGCCATCACCGAACTCGCGCAAGCTCACCACATCCATGTGATCCTCTGCTCGCTCACGCCGGTCAGCGATTACACTTCGCACCCGCAAACCGGGCACCGCCCTCCGGCGCAGATTCTGGAACTGAACGCCTGGATCAAGAGCTATGCCGCCAAGGCGCACGCCACGTTTGCTGATTACTACTCGGCCCTGGTGGACGGCAAAGGAATGCTCCGGGATGGTTACTCGAAGGACGGACTCCATCCCAATGACCGTGGCTTTGCGTTGCTGGTTCCTGTCGCCGAAGCCGCCATCGAGAAGGCGTTGCACGAGAAGCCTTGAACCCGCCCGGGGGGCGTGTTCGAACGGCATGAAGGGCCGGGGAGGTTACAGCACCCAGAGGAGCGGCGCCAGGCCCAGCACGCCCAGGCCGACCAGAAGCCACAGGCTCTCCGTGCCGGTCTTGCGGTCAGAGAAGAAGCGCGCGTAAATCCCTTTGACCAGGTTGTTGCTGGCCACCGCGATCAGAACGCTTGCGGAGGCTACTTGCAGGGGAGTGAGGGTGCCTGCCGCCTGGGTCATGCTCATGATGAAGGGATCGACATCCGTCACGCCCGTGATGGCTGCCAAGCCGTACACTCCACCCCGTCCCAGGTGCATAACGGCCAAACGCGTTGCCACCAGCATGGCCAGGAAAAGAACCGCGAACAGAAAAGCCGCCCGCAGTTCCAGGGGATTTTTCGTCTCAAATTCCTTCTCGACTTCACCGCTGCCGGTGTCCTGCCTGCGAGACCAGAGCCACCCAACCCCGCTTGCCATCGCAGCGAGGACGATAAACGACGGCGCCAGTGTGACCATCATCTGGTGATTGAAGAGGCCGAGAAGAACCACCAGGCGCAGATACATAATGCCCGAGGCGATCAGGATGCTGCCGGAGAACAGGTGGCGATGTCCCCCTTGAGACGCCCGTTTGGCCAGAACCACGGTGGTGACCGTGGAGGAGTACGCTCCTCCCAGGATTGCAGCCAGGATCACGCTGCCGTTTCCTTTGGTCAGTCGTTGCAGGACATAACTGCCATAGGAAATAGCGCTGACCGCCACGACCACCAGCCACGTCTTGAAGGGGTTGATGTGGAAGGGTCCGAAGACCTTGTTGGGCAGCACGGGCAGAATGACCACGCTCAAAAGCAGAAATTTCGTGAACGTCAGAATTTCTTCCGGCGAGATGCGCCGGGTCAGGCTTTCAAGGGCGGCCTTCAGCTCCAGCAGCAGGGCGCTGGCGACGGCCAGCGTGGTGGCAATCCAGAAATGGTCGTAGTAGACGAGAGCGCCCACCACGTAGGTGGTCAGGCCGGACATCTCTGACGTTACGCCGGGGGCGGGGCTGCTGGTGAGTTTGCGCCAGTAAGAAAGAAGTAGAAACCCGGCGATGACGACAAAGCCCACCGTGACCGGCAGGAGTTGCCCGTTTGCCATTACCGCCAGCGAGAAACCGATCAGTCCAATCAGGGGAAAGGTGCGCACTCCGCCAAAGGCGTAATGTTCAATCTGTTTCTTATGCTCCTCCCGCTCGATCCCGATCAGGAACGACAGGAAGAGCACCAGCACAATTTTGACGCCGTCCGGCGGCAACCACTGATAAAGTTTCAGAAGCATTTTTCAGGCTCGCGCCGTGCTCTTGTTCAATCTGGAAGACTCATCCAGGTTTCCGGCTCGTCACTGTGGCCAGACAAAGTGTACACCCATGAGGCGAGTTGGGGAAACTCCGAGGTCGCAGGGGGCCGAAGCGGCTCCGGCAGGGGATGTTGTGGCGGGGGGGCGATGCCTGAAGGGATGCGACAGCCCGGCACGGGGCTCAATTTTTTGCGACCTCATTGGGACGGTTTGAGCGATCGGTTACCGAAGGCGGGGCGCTGCGGCCTGAGGTTTTCTTGTGCAGCGCCTTGGTGGAATACATGGACTGGTCGGTTTCGTCGAGCATCTGATCCAACGTTTTGCCGTCCGCCCACTCGGCGATCCCGATGCTGAAGGCCAGCTCAAATTTCTTCAGGTGCTCCGCACTGTTCCAATCTGCAAGAAACGTTGCGATGCGCTCGACCACAACCTGGCCGCCCATGAAAGTTGCGTCAGCCAGTATCACCAGAAACTCATCGCCTCCGTATCGCACGACGGTATCTGACCCCCGAACGGCTCTCCTGAGGATGGTCGCGACTTCAACGAGCACGAAATCTCCCATGAGATGGCCAAAGCGGGTGTTGACGTCCTTGAAGCGGTCGACATCCACCATCATGAATGTGACAGGCTTTCCCAGCCGTTTGGCATGGCTCATGAACCTTTGGGCCATCTCATCAAGCGCCCTTCGGTTGTAAACTTCCGTCAGCGGATCGGTGAAGCTCTGCAAGCGCGCCAGTTCACCCTGAATGGTGGAGGAGATGAACTGCTCCCGCGTTCGCCGCAGTTGCAGGCGCCGGTTAACAATGTAAGTGTTGAACAGAATAAGCAGAGCGACAAAGCCGAAGAAGAGTTCGGGCGAGATGGCGAGGTTCAGATGCAGCAAACCGTGCTGCAGAAAAGCAGCCCGAAACAGCAAGGCCAGCAGCCCGATTCCAACCAGAATCCCGGCCCCAGCGGCGATCAGCCAGAGATTCCAGTCATGTTTCTCGAGCGCGGCCATTTGCTCGCTGACACTTGCGAGCAGGCTTCGTTGCCCGGGTGAAGTTTCCATGAATTAAAGTCCCTTGATCCGCAATGAGCCCTGCGCTCTATAGGAACACTGCGGCCACGAGCAAAGCCTACCCGATCAGTTCCTTAAGATGGGAAAGCGAGGCTGTCCTCAACTCAATTTGCCCGGACGGAGAGTCTGATCGATCATCCCGGCGGCATTTTCTGGGGGCGCGGTTCAGCACACTTTGAGCTTTCACCTCGCCCAACCCACCTTTCAACTTCATCGGTTTCCTGAACCGTAAGCTTGAAAGGGTTTTCCGCCGGGCGCCCGAATGCCGGGTCACGCGCCTTGCGGGAACCCGAATACGCTGGCGCCCGAAAGTCAGGCGGTCAAGGAGGGGGTCAGAGTGGATTGATCTTGTAAAGGCCTGCACCGTGCGGATTAATCTGGGCCGAGAACTGGTTGGCATAACTACCGAGGTTTTCCTTTTTCCACAGGTCGCGAACCGCAGCCTTCCCGGCCATTCCCAGCGCACTCCACGAAACCGCGATTTCCGTGGGGGACTCGCCAAGATTGAACAGGGCGACATATTTCTGCCGGGTTCCGGGAACATCCGCTACCCAGGCGATCTGGTTGCCGTGCGTGAAGAGCAGGTGATTGCCGGAGCTGTGCTGATCGACAGCAAGGACTTCCTGATTGGTCAGCAGCGCTCGCGTGAAGGGATCGAGAGTGGGCAGGTCGCCTCCCATCATCAGCGGGGATCGAAAAATTGACCACAAGGTCATCAGGGTAAATTGCTCATCATGCGTGAAGCGGGTGAGGCGCGGGCCATCGTTAAAGCCACGAAGACGCAACAGCCCCAGAGGGAGCATGTCGGCGTCCGGCCAGTGGTTGGGCCCGATGTGGGGCGCCCACAGGCTGCAGTATCCGAACTGGTCTCTCAGTTCCGGCCAGTTGTCCCAAACGTCGTTGGAGATGCGCCACATCTGCGAGTAGCGTTCGGCGTTTGCAGCATCGGACAACTGCGTCGGGCCGGGCGAAAGGCTCAAAACCATAGGTCTGCCGGAGTGCGTCATGGCGTTGCGAAGCGCCTCGATTTCCGGCGCGTGGTAAACCTCGCCGTAGGCGTCTTGAGCGCGGCTCATGTCGTCCGCCTTAACAAAGTCCACACCCCACCCGGCATAAAGCCTGGCGAGCGAATTGTAGTAGGCCTGCCCGGCAGGCTTTGAAACATCGACGCCGTACATCGCATCAGACCACGAGCAGGTGTTCAGCACGTTTGCGATGTCCCTGGCGTGCGCCTTGGTTCCGAGGATGGGCAAATTTTCTTCCACAGCGGCGCGCGGTATGCCGCGCATGATGTGAATGCCGAATTTCAGGCCCAGGGAGTGGACGTAATCCGCAAGAGGCTTGAACCCCTGTCCGCCGGCCGCGGAGGGAAAGCGGTTGGTCGCCGGCAGCAAGCGGCCGTAGGCGTCCATGATCGGAGCGCCCTTGACGTGCCCGCCGGGATAGTACCAGTAGTAGTCGATAACAACGTACTTCCAGCCGTATATTGCCAGATGGTCAGCCACGTATCGCGCATTGGCCTTAAACTGCTGCTCGTCAACATCGCCGCCGTAACTGTCGTAGCTGTTCCACCCCATCGGAGGAGTGGGAGCCAGACCGGCCGAGGGCGTCGTGCTCCTCTCGCTTGCCGCAGCAGATCGCCTGCCGGCCAACAGCAGTCCAGCGCCGATGGCCATGCCCATCGCAATGAGCAGGATAAAGAGCGGTTGAGTCCGTTTCGTCATGGCACCCTCCATCGTGAATCAGGGCATCAGTTTAAACATCTTCTTGATCCTAAAGCAAGGCAGAGGGACAATGGCGGATCGCGGAGAACAACTGGGACGAATGTTCGGCTGGCTACTATTGACCACGAGTTCGCCTTGATGGCGCGCGGCAGGGTTGGGTCGGAGAAAGGCATTCGGCAGTTCGCAAGTCCTGCTTTGAAAATCAGTGGCGATTATGTTTGACCGGTTCTTTTTTGAAGACGGCCGCCCCCGCCCTTATATTCGGCTTCTCTATTCCGTGGTGGGGATTCTGACCGTGGGCGCTGCCGTGCAATTTGTGGCCGTGGCCCTGCCGATACCGATCGGGTGGCTGCCGCGCGGGCTGACCGTTCTGTTCTGGTTCAGACTGCTGCTCTTGCCGGGACTGCTGGCACTGTACGCGGTTTTGACCCGCCTTCTGGAACAACGGCCGTTGGGTTCCGTCGGGCTCGCATTTCACCCGCGATGGAAGAATGAGCTGTGGATCGGTTTGACGGCCGGGACGGCCATGATCCTGTTCATTGCCGGCGCAGAGGGACTGCTGGGCGATGCCCAATTTTCTCTGGCGCCCGCCTCATGGGGCCGGGTTGTTTTTTCCGGAGCGTTTTTTTTCCTTCTGCTGACCGTTGCTGCGGCTGACGAAGAGCTGATTTTTCGCGGTTATCCCTTTCAGCGGCTGGTCGACGCCGGGGGACCCGTCTTCGCTGTGATCGCTTCCTCCGCCGTGTTTGGGGTCGCTCATTTCGCGAATCCATTCCACACCTGGATCTCGACCCTCAACACCGCCGTGGTGGGAGTGCTTCTTGCCATCTGCTACTTGCGGACCCGCGCGCTCTGGCTGCCGCTCGGCATCCATTTCGCATGGAACTTTGTTCAGGGGTCCGTTCTGGGGCTTCCCGTCAGCGGACTGGTCTTTCCGGAACCCATCCTGCAAGCAAAAATCAGCGGCCCTCTCTGGCTGACGGGTGGCGCATACGGCCCGGAAGGTAGTATCCTATCCTTAGGCGTGATCGTGGTGGGAACGGGCTACTTTTTGGTGTCCAAGCGCATCTTTGTTACGCGTGAAATGCAGGAACTGGCTCTCGGCCCAAGAGATGAAAAAGGAACCGGGAACGCCCTTTTCTCCCGGGATATTGTCCCGACCGGGAAGCGCTAGGGACGACTCAACGGGACCTTCGAAGCGTGGGTAAGGCCATGAGTTACAGTAAGTGCCTCCGGCGGCTGCCTCCTTCTCAAAATTCCCCACAGGATATCGCCTCCGACCCTTGTGGGCGGACCTCCCCAAGCGCGAATACCAGCAGCCATTGCGCATGGCTGATAGCCGCTACTCTGATGCTACTGATCGGGCCTGCGATTGTGCTTGGAAAAGAAGCGCATCTCAACGAACTGGGCCGCATCCTGCTGATCCGGGGCCTGGACCGGGAAGTCGCCGTGGCCAAGGTTGTCTTGCCCCGAGGAAAGCACGGGCTGTTTGTGAACGACAAAGGGCAGATTGACGAGGAGCGGGCGAAGAAAGAACTCCTCGCGAACGGCGCGGCGCTCCAGCCGGGGATACCGGTTGAAATCACCAAGATCGAGTTCAAAGATCACGCGGTTGTTTTTGAAATCAACAACGGCGGAAAGAATCGCAAGAAGTGGTACCAGCACATCGAAATCGGGATGGGCGGCATGATGCAGCCGCTCGATTCACAGCAGGAGAATCCGATTGCGTATGGCTCCTCGATCACGCTGACCTTCCCTGATGAAAAAGTGCCGGACCTGAGCGTCGAGCAGGCTAAGAAGCTGTTGAGCGCGGCGCTGGACTTCCATCGGAAGCTGCCCACCGAACTCTACTCGCCCAAGGTGCCGGCAAAATTCAAAGAGGCCATCCGGAAACATCAGGCTGTCGTCGGAATGGACCGTGACGCCGTGCTCTCAGCCAAAGGCTCGCCTTTCCGCAAGGTGCGTGAAACCAAGCCGAATGGGGAAGAGACGGAAGATTGGCTTTACGGCCTTCCGCCTCACGTTCTCTTCGTTACCTTCAACGGCGATACGGTCATCTCTGTCCACCAGTATTAGTTTTTCGTCTCTTCGCGGCGCAGGCTGTTCGCCCTCCGCTCAGAATAACCAGCGAAGAATTCAGGATGGCGTCTCGCGCGGAGCCATTCAGACGTTTGCTAACGACGCAGGTCGCCGGGATGTTCAGCCTGGCTTCTCTATCCTCAACTGCCCGCCAGGGTTTAGAATGAACTGCAAATGAATCTTCCTGTTTACATGGACCATCATGCCACCACACCCCTTGATTCCCGGGTGCTGGAGGCGATGTTGCCTTACCTGACGGAGAAATTCGGCAACCCCGCCAGTTGCACTCACCGGTATGGCTGGGATGCGCAAGCCGCAGTGGAAAAAGCTCGAAAGCAGGTCGCAGAACTGATCGGGGCGAAGGCTGAGGAAATCATCTTCACTTCCGGCGCCACGGAATCCGACAACCTGGCCATCAAGGGCGTTGCTCGGACGAACCGAGAGCGGAGCAACCACATCATTACGCTGGCGATCGAGCATCACGCCGTACTCGACTCCTGCCGGAGGCTTGAACAGGAAGGATTTAATGTCACTTACCTGCCGGTTCGAGCGGACGGCTTGCTGGACCTGGCGGAATTCGAGAATGCTTTGACCGGCCGGACGATCCTGGTGAGCGTGATGGCCGCCAACAATGAAATCGGCGTTATTGAGCCCATCCGCGCGATTGGAAGAGTCTGCCGCGATCGCGGCGTTCTGTTCCACACCGACGCTGTGCAGGCCATCGGCAAGGTTGAGATCAATGTGGAAGCGATGAACATTGACCTGCTATCGATCTCCGCCCACAAGATTTACGGGCCGAAGGGCGCGGGCGCACTCTACGTCCGGCAGGATGATCCTCGTTTGAAGCTCACGCCGATTCTCGATGGCGGCGGGCACGAACGCGGGTTCAGGTCCGGGACGCTCAACGTGCCAGGCCTTGTGGGCCTCGGCAAGGCCTGCGAAATCTGCCTCCAGGAAATTTCGCGCGAGCCGGACCGTCTGCGCGTCCTGCGCGACCGGTTGAAGGACGGCATCCTCTCGCAGCTTGAAGGCGTTCACATCAACGGTTCCATGGAACAACGGTTGCCCAACAACCTGAACCTCAGCTTTGCGGGCATGGAGGCGGAATCATTCCTAATGGCGCTGAAGGATGTCGCCGTGTCTTCGGGGTCGGCCTGCACCTCGGCAACCGATTCCCCTTCCTATGTCCTCCGGGCCCTGGGATTGCCGGAAGAACTGGCACTCGGTTCCGTCCGCTTCGGACTGGGACGATGCAATACCACGGAAGAAGTGGATTTTGTCATCGATCGGGTGGTGGAGACCGTGAAGGGCCTTCGCGAACTTTCGTTCCTGCCGGAGGCCGCTGCCGGTGAACCATCCCGGGGCGATGCCTGATGTCTGTTTCTGGTTAGTTCCCGCCGATTGATAAGACCCTCCTTATTTTTATTGCGGCGAATGGGTCCCCCAGCGTATATTCCCGGTCCTCGAACGCTGGAGGAATGTTCCGGCGCCCCTTCATTTCAGCCAGTTGTAGAATGCCCGCCCCGTCAATCCCATTGGCCTTATGGATAACGATAAGCCCTAGAGCGCCCGAGCTGAGCAGCCGATAAAACCTAATATGGCGCGAGTGGAGACCTTATCGGTACGGTATGTGCCGCGGGGGCCGATTTTGCGGGATTTGCGGCCGGGGTGGCAGCGTTCACCCTCAGGTCGCGGCTGCCGGTGCAGGCGCCGGCTGGATTTTACGCATGATTTGGCCTTCACGATGCTGGAGCTACTCGTGGTGTTGGCGATTGCCGGGATCGTTGCGGCGATGGCAATCCCGCAGGCCTATCAGGCCGTCAAGTCCTATCGCTTGCACGCGGACGCGACGGGCCTCGCCGGCCAGTTGAATGTTGCCCGCATGAGAGCGGCATCACAGTTTGCTCCTTACCGGGAGGTCATCAACACCAATTCGGGAACATACTGGCAGGAAAAGCTCTGTGGCAATACCTCGGTAAGTGTCGATGCGGCTTGCTCCTCGCCTTACAACGCTTTGACGACGGCGGGGATTGAAGGTGGAACGCAATACGCGAGCCAGGGAGACACCTTCGCAAGTTGTCGTCCGGCCATCCTCAGTGCAGGCACCTACCCCGGCACGATTCAAGCGGACCCCAGCCCATGCCCAAACCCGGTCGTGATCTATTTCAATACCCGGGGCATGCCGGTGGATAGCAACGGCAATCCGCTGGGAAACGGTGGAGCAGTGATCTACGTCCGCAACCTGCAGAATCTGACCGATGCCGTGACGGCGACGATGGGCGGGTCGGTCATTGTTTGGAGCTGGAGCACGACCAGCAACACCTGGGTGAAAAGGTAGCCGGCCGGGCCGCGGAGAGTGGCGCGAGGAAAAGGAAATGAAAACCGTGGTTCGGGAAAGCGGCGTGTCGCTCATTGAAACCATGATTGCCGTCCTGATTGCAATCATCGGTGTGTTCAGCGTGGGAGCCCTGATTTTTCAGGGGACAGTGACCAACAAAAACCAGGGAACCGAGGTGACGCGCGCCACCATCTATGCTCAGGACAAGATGGAAAAGCTGTTGTCCCTTGACTTCAGCAGTTGCTCTCAATCGGCCTCTTTGCAGCCAGCCGGTTGCAATACCACGAACATTAGCGCCACCGGATGGGCGCAGGGCCTTCTTGCCGGGGGAACGATCGGTCCCCCGGTTCAGGCCACCTGCCCCGGTTCCGGAGCGTCGGTCGGGTACGTCGATTTTCTCGATAGCAATGGCCTGCAACTTCCGGGCAGCACGGCGGCAACCGGCTGCTCCGCGATTACATCCGCTGCCATTTCATACGTCCGCATGTGGCAGATTGCGGATGTGGCTTCCACGGGCGGCCCGGGCCTCAAACAAATTTCAGTAGCGGTCTATTCCCAGTCTGCCGTGAATTCCGGTTCCGGCAGGCCGGTTGTGGTGGTCAGCAGTCTGTTGTCGAATCCGAACTAGAGGAAATGTGGCATGGTCCCTTGCCGAGACTCGCAACCCCGCTTGCCGAAGGATTTCGCGGCTGGGTTTTCACTGATGGAGTTGCTGGTCAGCGTGGCCATCATCGCTCTTCTGATGTCGGCGGTCTTCCCGTTTCTTTTTCAGTCCCAGAAGAAATACCAGGACAATCTGGTGGTTTCAGAGGCGAACCAGAGCGCCCGCGCGGCGCTGGAGGTGATGAGCCAGGAGATCGGGCAGGCAGGATTCAATCCTAACTTCACATCCGCCAAGATCTCTTCGGCTGCGGTGGTGGTTAACCCAAGCCCGCAATGCTTGACGCTCAGTGACATCAATCAGATTAATCCGGGCGACTGGGTCTCGGTCGATACGGGCCCCAATTATGAACTGGTGCAGGTGCTCTCCACCTCCACGGTTTCGGGCACCCCGTGCAGTTCGCCCAATCAGATTCAGGCCGTTTTCCTGATGAGCCACAACGGGTCCACAACGCCTTTCCCGGTTATCACCTACAAGATGCCCTATGGCAGCGGCATTCTGCAAACCACCGGAACCTCGAATGACCAGAGGTTGGAATTTTTCGGCGACATTAATCAGGACGGCATTATCCGTTACATGGTTTACAGCCTTTCGCCGGCCGTCCCCGCCGCCTCTGTCAGCATTAACGGAACGACCTACACGCTCTACAGTTTATATCGCTCGATGACCGTGGTGCCCTTCACAAATCTTCCGACGCCTTCGACCTATTCACCGCCCCCGAACAACGCCGCTTCGCCCCTGGTCACCAGCGTTCTCTACAACACGACGAACCGGAGCGGCCCAACGGGCCAGCCGATTTTCGCCTATCCCAACCAGGTGGTGATCGGTGTTGTGCCGAATCAGATCACCGTGGTCGGAACCGTCGCTGTCACCCTCAGCGTTGCGGTGAGTCCCAAGAGCCTGGAGTCCGGGCAGTCCCAGTGGTTCACCATGGCCACCCGGATTCGGCCACTCGATCTGCAAGCCGCCATCACGGTGAATAACGCAGGAGGAGCGATTTACCTGCCCCCCCTGCCCAAGAGTCTGCCCATGACCTTCCCTTCGAATTATTACCCGTAAGGAGCCACCTCGGATGCGAATTCAAATCTTCCATGACATCAGGCGAAAGCGAGACGGAAACGAGCGGGGCATCGCCCTGATTCTCGTCCTGCTGGCCATGCTCGTCCTGTCCGTGCTGGCTGCGGCGATTGTCTTTACCGCCCGGTCTGAAACCTTCGCCAGCTACAATTACAAATTGGACACCCAAGCCGATTACCTGGCCAAGGCGGGAATTCAACGGGCCACCAATTGGTTTCGCAGCAATCATTACCGGCCCCTCAGTCAGAGCGAGGCCTCGACTTACTACACCGTGACGTCATCCGGCGCTCCCTTTAACCTTTACACCTCCAACGCGTCTCCGGTGATCTGCAAATCCGGTTGTCCCGGCAGCAACAGCCCGGTGCAGTTGATCGGCTTCGGAAGCGGCTCTTCTAATTACCCGGACATCGACAACACGGAGAGCTCGCCGCGGGAGGTCGCCGACGCCTTCGCGTCTGACTTGAATGTTCCTGCAAACACCCGCGTGACCGCTGATGCCGGCGATTCCGGATACTTTAGTGTGAATGCCATCCTGTTGAATTATCAGACCGTTAACATAGGCTACTTGCCGCCACTGACTGTCACTCCGGTCGAGACCTGGCTGATCACTTCCCGAGCGACCTGGACCGGAAATTCAGGTTCGACCACAACGCTGGCCACGGCCGAAGAGATGGCCATCGTCCAGCCGATCTACATCCCGACCTGGGGTAACGCTCTTTACGGATTCTGTTCCGTCACCATGCAGGGAAGTTCGGGGACGTGCACAGACGCGTTTAACTCCGCCCTGGGGGCGTACGGCGGAGGCAATGCCAGCGTGGCTTCGGGCCAGTGCAATTCGACCTCTGCAAGCAACGTTATCGGATCAGGGGCCAGCGTTGGCGCCAACGGGGGAGTGACGCTGGGAAGCAACGTGACGGTTTCGGGGAACGTGATCATCGGCACCGGCAGTAGTGCCGGCTGCAGCGCCGTCGGCTATACGGGAAGCGCGAGTTCGGTTCTGGGGCAGGTGATCAACGGCCCGCACAAGGACCCTCCGCCTTTGCCCGCCTTCCGCTCCGGCTTTCCCGGGAGCGCGCCTTCTTACTCTCTGGGTGTGGGTGTTGTGCAGGTTTTGCCGGCAGGCGCGACGTGGTCCAGCGCTCCATTTCCGCAAACGACCGGGGTAAGCCCGGCGACAAGCTCGCCCTGCATGGACTCCACCTGCAACGGCTCGTCGGCCCATCCCTATGAGATTTCGAGCGTCTCCATGTCAGGAGGCGGTGTCAGCAATGGGCCTGTCCTGGAGCTGGTGGGTGGTTCCAGCGCCCTCAATCCTGTTTACTACAACATCGACAGCTTGAGCGAGAACCAGGGTCAAATTAATGTCTCAGGCTACGTGATCATCAACATCAAGAGTGCCTTCAGTATTGCCGGTCTCGGTATCTCCAACGGGGTCGCGTCCAGCATTCCTCCCCAGGCCGTTGTCATCAACTACGCCGGCACCAACAGCGTTTCCATCAGCGGGAACGGCGCTGTCTCGGCGCTTCTGAACGCGCCCAACGCAACGGTCAGCCTGGGCGGGGGCGGCAGTGCAGGATACTTTGTGGGAGCGGTCGAGGCGAACAACGTCTCCGTCCTGGGCGGTTATCCTGTCCATTACGACGTTCAGCTCAGCCGGGCTGGTGGAACGATGGGTGTGATGGTGACCTCATCCTACAGCCGGAAGAAGATGTAAGCTGTTGCTGATACAGGATGTACACTGCCCGATCGCCCCTTTCGCGGGTGCTTTCCGGGTCTGCGGGGCTGCCTTCTTATTCCCAAATTTTCTAACCTGATTATGTTGACGAACATTGGACTTTCGCGGTTTCCGGGTGCGAATGCGGGTATGATAAGCTTATGATGTCACGTAGAAGGGTTGACCCGCGTCCGGGGTCAGACAACACAAGACAAGTCGTGATTGACCGCCGATTTGGCACGATCGAGGGTTCATGCCGCAGGAAACCCTTTCGCATTGGACGCGCATCGTAGCTAATGGCAAGATTGCAATCGGCCTGTCCCGAATGAAGTGATCCCTCGGCAAGAGAGTCAACGAAAGGAGAAAGTATTTCATGCCGCGCTTTTCAAAACGGTTTCTACACGAGAATCTACTGGGGCTAAGCCTGACGATGGTAGGTGTTTTGTGCCTGGTTCTTGCTTCGGTGATGTATTTTGGCCATCGCAGCTATTCGAGCACGGTGCTGGCCGACGGCCAGGCGCTGGACGGCCCGGAGATTAATCAGCTCGAGCAGATGAATAAAGCCTATGAGCGTATTGCCAAGGCTGTAACGCCTGCGGTGGTCTACATCAGCACGACGCAGGTGATGAAGGTGCAAGAGTCGCCCTTCTCTGCGGATCCCTTTTTCCGCCGCTTTTTCGGCAATATGCCGGGTGGGGTTCCGCAGAAGCAGATCCTGCACGCCTTGGGCTCCGGCGTGCTGGTGTCGCCCGAGGGCTATATTGTGACGAATAACCATGTCATCGAACATGCCTCAGACATTGAAGTGATGCTTTCCGATAAGCGGAATTTCAAGGCCAAGGTGATTGGCGCAGATAAGCTGACGGACATCGCCGTTATTAAGATCGACGCAGCCAATTTGCCCGTGGCGGCATGGGGGAACTCGGAAGACCTTCACGTGGGTGACATTGTGATGGCCTTTGGCAATCCCTTCGGCCAGAATTTTTCAGTAACGCGCGGCGCGGTCAGCGCGCTGGGCCGTTCGGGGATTGAAAGCCAGGGTTTAGAGAACTTCATCCAGACGGACGCCGCGATCAATCCAGGCAATTCGGGTGGCCCTTTGGTCAATGTTAAGGGGCAAGTGGTGGGGATCAACACCGCAATTCTCAGTGGCAATTCGGGTCCCGGCGGCGAAGGCAGCTTTCTTGGTATTGGGTTTGCCATCCCTTCCAATACCGTCAAGCACGTGATGGAAGACCTGATCAAGACCGGCAAGGTCTCAAGAGGTTACCTCGGGGTTGAGGTCGGGAACCTGACCCCCGGACTGGCCAAAGAATTCAATGTTCCGGACACCTCCGGAGCCTTTGTCCAGAACGTCGAACCCGGCGGCCCTGCGGCCAAGGCTGGAATTCAGAACGGCGACGTCGTTCGCAAATACAACGGGCAAACCGTTCCTGACAACGGAACCCTTACCTCGATGGTGACGCAAACCGATCCCGGAACGGTTGTCAATTTGGAAATTCTCCGCAACGGGAAACCCATGACCCTCAAGTTGACTTTGGGCGAAAGGCCCACCAACCTTGCCGCGACTCCCGGTCAAGGCCAGGGGCCCTCGGGAAGCGCGCTGGAAGGGGTCTCGGTTCAAAACCTGACTCCCGGCCTTCGCGATCAACTGGGAGTGCCAAGCGGTGTTACCGGAGTGGTGGTTTCCGGTATTGATCAGAACAGCCCGGCGGCTGAATCTTTGCAGCGGGGCGACGTGATCGAAAGCATCAACCGGCAACCCATCCACAACGTTGAGGACTTCAACCGTCTGGCGGCTGCGGCCAAAGGACAGGTCTTGCTGAGGGTCAACCGGCAAGGCGAGGGAGCGTTCATCGTGATCTCTCCGGGCGGCGACGGTCAATGATCGCTTAGCCGTTCAGGTGGAGTGTCAATCAATCCATCAGCCCTCGGGTGCGCTGCTTTAGGCCTTTGTGAAAACGTGGAATGAAGGCAACGGCAGCGTCCCGGGGGCTTTTTCTTTTTGTTGAAAAACGTTCCGGCGATGCAGGTTCGTTCGTGTGTGATCCCGGGCGAAGCGGGGAATCCCTCACTGACGGGGTAGCCGCGACAGCGTTTTATCCGTCGTGGGCTTTGCCCAGGGCGGGCTCTGCGGCTTCTCGGTATGACAGGGCCGACGCAAATTTCAGCAGGCCGTTGAGCTTTGCCGAGTCTCACGGACAGACTTGCGCCCGCGGGGAGTTTCTGCTGTTATCGCTGGCATTGATTGCAAAGGGACGGTTTATCGAACCGGTTATGAAGCGTCGGTAGAAGATCCTGACGCAGGGTCGGTCTTGTCGGCTCCAGCAGCGACCGCAGCCGGCGCGCCGTGGCATTTCTTATACTTTTTGCCGCTGCCACAGGGGCAGGGATCGTTGCGGCCGATTTTTTCCTTACGAACAACCTGCTGAGGCTTTTCCATAACCCCGCCGCCGACCATGCGCATTTCCGCCTGCTCGCGCCGCTTCCGCTGCTGATACTGGCGGATCAACACTTCTTCCTCTTCAGGGGTCCGCATCAGGAACAGGTAGCGGAGGGTTTCGTCCTCCGTGCGGTCCATCAAGGCCTCAAACATATCAAAGGACTCGCGCTTGTATTCCACGAGCGGGTCGCGCTGTCCATAGCCGCGCAGGCCGATGCCTTCTTTCAAGTGGTCCATCGCCAGCAGGTGGTCTTTCCATTGGGCATCGACCACCTGCAGCATGATCATGCGCTCGTGGAATCGCATGCGTTCGGGACCCCATACTTTTTCGCGCTCTTCGTACCGCTGATGAACGAGCTGCTTCAGATCATCCGCCAGCAGGTCGAGCGTCTTGGGATCAAATTTCAAATCATGATTGCGGAGATCGACGCCAAAGCGTCCCCATAATTCGTTCATCAACCCCTGCTGGTTCCATTCGTCCGCGTGCTGGCCCTTCGGGCAATAGGTCGTCACCAGCCAGCCCACCACGCGATCGACCGAGTCGAGAAGGTACTCCGTCTGATCGTCGCCCTGGAGCAGTTGCCGCCGCAGACCGTAGATCGTTTCCCGCTGCTTGTTCATGACGTCGTCATATTCAAGCAGGTGCTTGCGGGATTCAAAGTTCTGGCCCTCGACGGCTTTCTGGGCGGCTTCAATCCGCTTCGAGATCAGCTTGGACTCGATCGGTATGCCCTCTTCCATGCCCAGCTTGTGCATGATTTTGGAGATCCGGTCGCCGGCAAAAATCCGCAGCAGATCGTCCTCAAGCGAAAGGTAGAAGCGCGATGAGCCGGGATCGCCCTGCCGGCCGGCGCGCCCGCGCAATTGATTGTCGATGCGGCGGGACTCATGCCGTTCGGTGCCGAGTATGTGCAAACCGCCGAGGTCGATGACGCGTTCGTGCTCGACGTCGGTGGTGCTCTTAAATCGATTGATGAACTCGGTCCACCGCTTCCGCCAATCCGCGTAGGCGTTGACGTACGCCTGGTAGATCTCATCGGGGGAACCCGCCGTCGGACGCCCCGGAGGTTCGGGATCGATGCCCTGCTGGCGGTATTTTTCCGGAGACTTGCGGAACTCTTCGCGCGCCAGGAATTCCGGATTGCCGCCCAGCAGAATGTCGGTGCCGCGGCCGGCCATGTTGGTGGAAACGGTGACGGCGCCCACGCGGCCCGCCTGCGCCACGATTTGCGCTTCGCGGTCGTGCTGCTTGGCGTTCAGAATGTTGTGCTTGATTTCCCGCTGTTCGAGCACTTCCACCAGGCGTTCCGGGCGGCACTGGATTTCGATCAGGTAGTCGAGCACCGGAACCATGG
>Ga0307372_10005931_pt1 | contig 18086 bp, 18 predicted proteins | sample OX1MG_FD_202533 | JGI IMG/M metagenome (GOLD analysis project Ga0307372, IMG submission 202533) | Soil microbial communities from Risofladan, Vaasa, Finland - OX-1 | ecosystem: Environmental > Terrestrial > Soil > Coastal area > Acid sulfate soil | place: Finland: Risofladan, Vaasa | collected...
GGTGACCGGAGCCCCCAGCGGGGGAGTGGACGGATACTGGGCGGAAGGAAACGACGGTGGGATCTTCAGCTTTGGCGACTCCCAGTTCTACGGATCCACCGGGGCCATGAAGCTCAACAAGCCCGTGGTCGGCATGGCCGCCACGCCCGATGGGCGGGGCTACTGGCTGGTGGCCAGTGACGGAGGGATCTTCTGCTTCGGGGACGCCGCCTTCTACGGCTCGACGGGCGCCATACGCCTCAACCAACCCGTGATCGGCATGGCCGCCACGCCCGATGGGCGGGGCTACTGGCTGGTGGCCAGTGACGGAGGGATCTTCACTTTCGGGGACGCCGCCTTCCACGGCTCGACGGGCGCCATACGCCTCAACCAACCCATAGTCGGCATGGCCGCCACGCCCGATGGGCGGGGCTACTGGCTGGTCGCCACAGACGGGGGCATCTTCAACTTCGGGGACGCCGCCTTCTACGGCTCGACCGGCGGCACCACCTTGGCCGCCAGCATCGTCGGCATGACCACGGCCGGCTCGGGAGCCGGCTACTGGCTGCTCGAAGCCGATGGGACGGTTCACGCCTTCGGCAGTGCGACCGCCTACGGCTCGCCCTCGCTCAGCTCATCGAATCCGGCCGTCGGCCTGGCCCACACGGCCACCTACGCCGGCTACCTGCTGGCGACCCGTAACGGCAGCATCTACAGCTTCGGTGATGCGCCCAACTACGGCGGGGTCGGTAGCCAGGACCCGGGCTACAGCGGGGCACTGCTGGGCCTGGCCATCCGGGCCGGTTCCTGAGGCGGCCAGGAGCGTCTTGTAGCCTGCCTCGCCTGTGGCCGAGGCGGAGGAAGTCGAAGAACTCCTGGAGGAGTTGCGTCGGACGGTCGAGGCCAGGCGAGCGCAGGGCTTCTACCCGGCCGGCCTGGAGGACGATCTGTCCGCCCACTTCCGGCGCATCGTCATGCACCGGAGCGCGCCGGATCTCAGCCGCCTGGATGCCAGCATGGAGCGTCTCCGGGCCGTTCCCGGGCTCAGCCCGGATCGGATCCCTTCCGACTCGGGCGTTCCCGGTGGACCGGCCCTGCACCGGGGACTGGCCCGATTGCTCGGCCGCCAGACCCAGGGGATCCTGGAACAGGTGGAGGAACTGGCCGCGGCGCTGCGGGCGGTGGCCGATGAGTTGTCCTGGGCGGTCCGCCAGGCCAGCACCCATGTGCACACCGATCTGATCGCCCAGATCGACACCCTGCAGGATCGCCTGTCCGCCCTGGAGCGCCAGCCGGCGGGTGACGCCGGGCCTATGGCGCTGGCCGAGCTCAGCCGCCGACTCGAGCGTCTCGAGACGGCCGAGGAGGCCAGGAAGTTCCGGCCCAGCTACTCGGCTGATGACTTCGAGTCCGCCTTCCGTGGCAGTGAGTACGACCTCAAGTCCCGCTACCGGGACCTGGCCGCCCGGCTGCTCGATTGCAGCCCGGTGCTCGACATCGGCTGTGGGCGTGGGGAGTTCATGGAACTGCTGGCTGAGGAGGGGGTGACCTCCTCGGGGATCGAGCTGGATGAGGAACTGGCCGAAGCCGGACGGCAGCGGGGCCTGGACATAAGCCCGGGGGACGGACTGCGGGATTTGGCGACCCGAGCCGACCAGTCCCTCGGCGGGCTGGTCCTCATCCAGGTGGTCGAGCACCTGACGGCGCCGGAGTTGCTGAACCTGGTCAGCCTGGCGGCGGACAAGCTCCGCCCGGGCGGCCGGGCGGTGATCGAAACGGTCAACCCACAGTCCCTGTATGTATTCGCCCGGGCCTTCTACCTCGACCCCACCCATGACCGGCCGGTGCATCCGGGATACCTGACCTTCCTCTTCCGACAGGCCGGGTTTACCGGGATAGAGATCGACTGGCGATCGCCCCCGCCGGCCGAGGAAGTGCTCCAGCCCGTGGGCGAGCCGGGCGCAGATGCCAACTACGAAAGGCTCAACCAGCTCCTCTTCGGTCCACAGGACTACGCCCTTATAGCCACCCGCTGATGCAGATCAACCAGGTGATGGTTTCGGCCCGTCCCGGGGACGCGGTCACGACCTCGGCCCTGGAGCTGAGAGGGCTTCTGCGTCGGATCGGCCGGTCCGAGATCTTCGCCCGCTACGTCCACGAGAGCCTTCATCATGATGTGTGGGAGCTCAAGGACTCGGACTGGCTTGCCTCGGAGAGCCCCGAGGACGACATGATCGTCTTCCATGCCTCCATAGGAGAACCGGCGGTCGATGCGTTTCTAGCCGGGAGGCCGGAGCGACTGGTCGTCTACTACCACAACATCTCCCCTCCCGAGCTCTTCTATGAATACGACCCCAACCTGGCCGGCCTGCTGGAAAGCGGGCGGCGGGAGTTGGTCCGACTGGCGGACCGGGCGACCATGGCCGTGGCCGTGTCTGAATACAACGCCGCTGAGTTGACGGCCATGGGTTACCGGAATGTCCGGGTGTCGCCACTCATCACCGATCCGCAGCGCCTGGCCGGCCTCGAGCCCCCGCCGGCCATGCAGCAATGGCTGGGGGCCCTGGAAGGGCCGGTCATCGTCTTCGTTGGACAGCTGCTGCCGCACAAGCGGCCTGACTTCCTGCTCGAGTCTTTCCATGTGCTGACCACCTACCTCCAACGACCCGCCACCCTGGTGCTGGTGGGGAATCACCGGCTGAGCCGGCTGTCGAAGGCCCTGGGGGACCTGACCCGGGAACTCAATCTCGACCGGGTCATCATGACGGGCGCGGTTACGGACCCCGAGCTGGCCGGATGGTACGGAAGGGCAGACGCCTTCGTGACAGCGAGCGAACACGAGGGGTTCTGCGTCCCGCCCCTGGAGGCCATGGCCCACGACGTGCCGGTGGTGGCCCGTCGCTTTGCTGCTCTGCCCGAGACGATCGGGGATGCCGGAGTCCTGCTCGACCCGGAGTCGGGACCGGTCCAGATGGCCGAGGCGATCTTCCGGGTGCTGACCGATGCAGCGTTGAGGGCCGAGCTGATCGAGCGCGGCCGCCGCCGCGTCCGGGCCTACGACGCGCTGGCGGCCCGGACCTCCCTGCTCCGCCACCTGGTGGAGGCGGCGGCGTGAGTCGACTCCGAGTCCTGATGGCTGTACAGCGTTACGGACGGGAGATCTCGGGGGGAGCCGAGCAGCTGTGCCGGGACTACGCGACCCAGCTGGTCGCCCGCGGGCACACCGTGGATGTCGTCACCACCCGGGCCTCGAGCTATGTGGATTGGGCCGACTCCTATCCCGAGGGCATCGACGTGATCGACGGTGTTCAGGTCCATCGCCTGTCGGTGGCCCGACCCCGGAACCACGAGGTCTTTGCCGGTCTCCAGGCCCGGGTGGTGGCCGGACCCGACCCCGTGCCGTGGTACCTGCAACGGGAGTGGATGCGCCAGCAGGGGCCCAACGTGCCCGAGCTGATCCCGTGGCTGCAAAGCCACGCCGCCGACTACGACGTCCGCGTCTTTTTCACCTACCTGTACGACACCACCTGGTCGGGCCTGCCAGTGGCCGCCCACTACGGGCCCACCGTGTTCCATCCGACGGCCCATGACGAGCCACCCTTTCGCCTGTCTCTATTCGAGCCGCTGTTCCGACAGGCGGATGCCTTCGGCTTTTTGACCGCGGAGGAGATGGACCTGGTGCTCCGCCGCTTCCGGTTGCGGCCTCCCTGCGCCCTACTGGGCATCGGTGTGGACCAGGACGCTCAGGGGGATGCTGACTCCTTCCGCCGCCGCTACGGCCTGGAGGAGCGACCGTATCTGCTCTACATCGGGCGCATCGATCCCCACAAGGGCTCCGATGAGCTGTTCGACCAGTTCCTGGCCTACAAGCAGCGTCACCCCGGCCCGCTGGCACTGGTCTTCCTGGGACCGGCCATCAAGGAGTTGCCCGAGCATCCCGACGTCATAGTCACCGGGCACTTCGAGGATCAGGACCGCTGGGACGCTCTGGCCGGTTGCGTCGCCTATGTCAATCCGAGCTACTTCGAGAGCTTCTCCCGCACCCTCACCGAGGCCTGGGCTCTCGGGCGACCGGCTCTGGTGCAGGGTCACTGCGCCGTCCTGGAGGGCCAGGCCCGCCGGTCGGGAGGCGCCCTGCCGTACCGGGGGTTCGGGGAGTTCGAAGCGGCGGTGGAGCTTGTGATCGGCAACCCGTCGCTGGGCGACCGCCTCGGCCGGTCAGGCCGCCGTTACGTGGAAGCCCACTACCGCTGGGAAGAGGTGACCACCCGCTACGAGCGACTCCTCTTCCGGGCGGCCACCACCCGACCCCGGGCGGCGTGAGTCGCCTGAGCTGCGTGAGTTGCACCTACCCCAGGGACGGGGTAATGGCGCGGGGACGGGCCCGCCTCACCTTGGTGGCAAAGCGAGCCAGTTCGAGCATCTCCCTGTCTCCAGCGCTGTCCCCGTAGGCCCACACCGGCACCAGGTCCGGGGTGACCTGACGGCCGGCCATCCACTCGGACAGCCGCCTGGCCTTTTCCACTCCCCGGCAGTTGGCGCCCAGCAGCCGGCCGGTGAGCCGGCCGTCGGGCCCCGCCTCCAGCCGGGTACCCAGGACGTCATCGATGCCGAGGATGGAGGCCGCCGGGTCCAGGTAGATCTCGAGGGAGGCGGACACGATGACTGTGGCGTGTCCGGCCTCCCGGTGGCGACTAAGGAGGACGCGCATGGGCTTGCTGACCATGCCAGCCACTTCCTTGGCGTACTCGTTGGCCCCGGCTTCCACCTCGGCTGCCTCCCGGCCGGCCAGCACGGAGCGCACCAACTCGGATTTGATGGCGTCACGCCAGCCGGGAGTCGGTCGGACGGCCACGGCCCTCCATGACCGGGCGAAAGCGGCATTGACGGTCCGGGTGCCACCGATCAGGCGCAGGAATCCGACGAAGGAGTCCCTGGGCACCAGGGTTCCGTCGAAGTCGAAGGCGGCCACGCCGCGGGCGTCCCCAGCCATGTCAGACCCCTCCGGTCAGGCGAAGGGTCACCTTCAGAGGGGAAGGCGGCGGAAAACGGGAGTAGGGAGGTGCCGCAGCACCGCCATCACCAACCGCAGAGGCTTGGGAACCCAGACGGTGGCAGAGCCACCGCCGATGGCCCGCACCACGGCGTCGGCTACGGCATCGGCGTCGGTGGACAGCGGCGGTGGCTTGAGGCCAGCGGTCATCCTCGTGTGCACGAATCCGGGGCGGACCACGACCACATCCACGCCGCGGTCGGCCATGGAGGCGGACAGGCCCTGGTAGAAGGCATCCATACCCGCCTTGGAGGCGCCGTAGATGAAGTTGGAGCGCCGGGCCCGCTCACCCGCCACCGAGGACAGGGCGACCAGGACTCCGTGACCCTGGCCGGCCAGAGCGTCTGCGCACGCCACCCCGACCGATACCGCCGCGGTGGCATTCACCTGCATGACGGCGGCGGCGGCCACCGGATCGTGCTCATCGGAGAGCTGGTCGCCCAGAACGCCGAAGGCCACCAGCACCACATCGATGTCGCCTCCATTGAAGGCGCCGGCCACCATCCCGGCGTGGGAGGAGACATCCATGGCATCGAAGGAAATTGCTCGCAGGTCCGATACCCCTCGCTTCCTCAGGTCGGCCTCCACGTCGGCCAGCCGGTCCCGATCCCTGGCCGCCAGGACCATCCGGGAGGTCCCGGCGTCGGCCAGCTGGGCCAGTACCGCCCGGGCTATGTCCGACGTGGCTCCTACGGCAAGTATCGACTGAGGTCTTCCCAGGGCATCCTTCATAACCGCAGGGTATTCAACCCAGCGCCCGCTCCCGCCGGTTCCGACCCTGGTTGAGCGGGTGGGGGAGCGCCCTGCGGGTCGAGCAGGCGCAGGCGGCGGGCCAGGTCGGAGTTCATCACCCCCTGGGGATCGGCGGCCGAGCGGATCTGACGCCACTCCGCCAGGCGCGGGTACATGGCCTCGACCAGCTCGGGGCGCAGTCGGGAGTCCTTGGCCAGGTAGATCCGACCGCCCGTGGACACGACGGCGTCGTCCAACTCATCGAGGAGGGGAGCGAGGGCCGCCGGCCCAACCGGCATGTCCAGAGCAAGAGTCCAGCCCGGGCCGGGGAAGGAGAGGTGTCCGTCGTTGCCCGGACCGAAGCGCTTGAGCACCCCGACGAAGGAAGGGCAGCGGGCCGAGGCCAGCCGCTCGATGATCCGGCGCAGGGTCTCCTCGGACCCGAAGGGGATCAGGATCTGCCACTGCAGGAAGCCCCGGCGGCCATAGGCCCGGTTCCAGCCCTCGATCCCGTCCAGGGGATGGAAGAACTGGCCGATGGACTGGATGGCGCCGCGCTCGCGACGGGGGGCGCGGCGGTACCAGGCCTCGTTGAAGGCGGTGATGGTGGCGACGTTCAGCAGGCCACTCGGCGCCCACGGAGGTGCTGGCAGCGGCCGGCGGGGAGCGAAGGCCAGCGGGTCCTCGGCCGCGTCAGGAGCCAGCGCCTCCACCCCGGCGTGGTCACCCCGGGTGACGATGGAACGTCCCAGATGGGCGCCCCGGCTGAGGCAGTCGATCCAGCACACCGAATAGCGGAAGCGGTCGTCACCGTCGCTCATCACGGTCAGGGTCTCCTCGAGATCAGCAGTCCGTTCGGTGTCCACCGCCATGCGGCTGGTGGTCACTGGTGTGAGTGCGACCTCGGCGCTGAGCACCACACCGGTGAGGCCCATTCCCCCGGCGGTGGCCCAGAAGAGGGGATCGGGGGAGGAGAGCCTGCGGGCCCCGGTCGGCGTGATGAGACTCAGGCTGCGGACGTGGGACATGAAACTGCCGTCGACGTGGTGGTTCTTACCGTGGATGTCTGCCGCCACCGCCCCTCCGATGGTCACCTGACGGGTACCCGGGGTCACAGGCACGAACCAGCCCTGGGGGAGGGCCGCCCGGATCAGGTCGTCAATGGTGGTGGCGGCGCTGACCGAGGCCACGCCGTGCTGGTCGATGGTGATAGAGGCACCCTGAGCGGTCACCGACAGGACCGTCCCGCCGGCGTTCTGAGCGGCGTCCCCATAGGCGCGTCCCAGGCCACGGGCCAGGACCCCGCGCCGGCCCGCTCGGCCCAGGGCGTCTTCTACTACCGAGGCATCGGCGGCGGGCACGATGTCGGCGCTGGTGGGGCTGGTCCGACCCCAACCGGTGAGCGAGCGACGGGTCACCGCCCACCGATGCCGTAGACGCCCAGGGCGAACAGTCCGAGCCAGACGACCCCGAGCCCCTGGAGCATGCGGTCACCGATGATGACGTCTTCGGGCGCTCCGCCACCTCCACTCTCGAGGATGAGCGAATACCGCATGAGCGCCACCACGAAGGGAGCGATCGACAGCTGATACCAGATCGATCCGGACACCGGATTCCCCTGGGGCCCGGCCTTTTCGAACGCCCACAGGCAGTAGCCGGTTATGGCCACCGCCGAGGAGACGGAACGGACGTAGCGCAGGTAGGACAGGGTGTACTCGCCCAGGGCGGCCCGGTGTCCGGAACGTTCCTGGCCCAAGGTCTGATACTCGCTGTAGCGCTTGCCTCCCACCATGAACAGGGAACCGAAGGAAGCCACGATGAGGAACCAGTTGGACAGAGGGACCGAACAGGCGACGCCTCCGGCTATGGCCCGCAGCACGAAGCCGGTGGTGAGGGCGGCCATCTCGATGACGGGTTCCTGCTTGAGGCGGAGCGAGTAGGCCAAGGTGATGGCTACGTAAACGGCGATGACCAGGGTGGAGCGAAGGCCGAGCAGGGCGCTCAAGCCCACGGCGGCCACGACCAGTCCGAGCCCGACCGACCACGCCAGACTGGCCGGGACCACGCCGGCGGCCACCGGCCGGGCCCGCTTGAGGGGGTGAAGGCGGTCAGCGTCGGCGTCGAGAGCGTCGTTGACCATGTAGGTGCCCGAGGACGCGGCGCAGAAGAGGGCGAACATGGACAAAGCCCGGATGAGAGAACCGGGGTGGGTCATGACCCCGGCGGCTCCGGGGGCGGCAAAGACGAGCAGGTTCTTGAGCCACTGGCGGGGTCGGGCCGTGCGCGCCAGGCCGCCGATGATCGCGGGCGACCGGGTCCGGCCCGGCTCAATCCAGTCGGGCTCGGTGGCGGGTTCGGACATGGTGGGACGGCCGCGCCGCTGGGGGCACAGGCACGCGGATGCTATCGCCCGGTGGCCCTCAACCTCGGCAGCTCGATCCTCGGGCACCGGTCCATGACCACGTCGAGGCCGGCCGCCTGGGCTCGGGCGGCGGCGGCGAAGTCGACCACCCCCAGCTGGAGCCAGACGGCGCGGGCGCCGGCGGCGATGGCCTCATCGACGTGGCTCCCGGCCTGTTCGGAGCGACGGAAGATGTTGACCACGTCCACCTGGCCGGGGATGGCGGCTACCGATGGATAGCACCGGCGGCCCAGGACCTCCTGGACCGAGGGATTCACCGGTACCACGTCGTAGCCCTGGTCAAGGAGGAAGCGGGCCACCTCGTGGCTGTCCCGGCCCGGATCGGGGGAGCAGCCGACCACGGCCCACCGACGAAGGCCGAGCACCCGGGACACCACCGGATGGTCCGAGTCGGAGTTGGGGGGCAGGTTGGATACCTCCTCACTCATTGGCCCTCCTGGGTAGTCGGGGATTCCCTACCCCACCGGGCGGGTATCTGTCAGTCAACAGGGCCCTCGGGGACCCTCGAGGTGCCCGGCCAAGCCAGAAGGAGTCATGCGAATGGCACAACCCCATACCGCACCATCTACCACCAGGGAAGTCGAAGTCGATGCCGCCCGAGTGGACCACGGCGCCGACCGGCCGGCCATCCCTGAGGAGGAGCGGCTGGCCGATTCCAACCGGCTCGATCCGGAGGTGGCCAAGTCGGTTGAGGAGGCCAATGAGAGAGGCGCGGCCCAGAAGGGCGAGGGTCGGGTTTCCTGACCGCTCCTCATCAAGAGCGGCCGGGGTCGGTCCGCGATCTCGATTCGGAGGTGGCCCAGGCAAAGACCCCTCGGGCCATGGTGGACGACTCAGCCGCCGCCCGTTGTCCGAAGACGGCCGCCCTCACGGCGTGAATGCCGAGGTCGTCCGGCGCGGCCAGGGCGGCCAGTTCGGCCAGGTGGCCGGCCAGGCGCAGGTCGGCGTCCTCGCCTGAGGCCGCCAGCCGACTGGCCCGCTCGGCCAGTTTGGTGGCTCCCCCGGCCAGGTCGGCCAGGACCATGGCGATGTCGGCCTCCGGGGCTGGCTTGAGGTGGGCGGGGTTACCGTCGTACCAGCCTCCGTACAGGCGCCAGATGTTGCGGACTATGAACTCGGGCTCGTCATAGACCGGTCTCAGATAGGGCCTCTCCAGCAAATGGGCCGGCGCCCGGACCGAGTGGATGATCTCATCGAGACGGGCTCCGGCGTTCATCATGGCCACCGTCTGATCATGAAGTGACTCGAGCAGTTCGGCTGTCTCGTCCAGGGCCAGCTTCACCCGGTCCCGCCCGGCAATGGGCACTCCGTGCCCGGGCAGGAGCAGTTCGGCTCCCAAGCCGGCCATCTCCCGTAGCGCCACGGCCCACTCCCGGGCATAACGCTGCACCTTCTGCGGGTTGCCCCCGTTGGGCGTGGCCCAGATGAACAGGTCACCGCTGCAGAGAATCCGTCGTTCGGGGATCCATGTCCAAGTGTGATCGTCCGTCTCGCCCCGGGCGTGGTGCAGCTCCAGGCTCAGACCGCCGACCTCCACTTCCAGGGTGTCCCGGTAGGTACGGTCCGGATACCGGTATTCGGTGGGCCAGCGCAGTCCGGGCACCTGGAACTGGCGCTGGTTGATAACGGCGTTGTACCCGGCGGTGAGGATGTATCGATCGAAGCGGGCCGGCAGGTCCTCGTGGGCCACCACGGTGGGCATGGCCCATCCATTGGCGGCGGCTTCCTCCTCGAAGACAGGGACGCCGAAGACGTGGTCGACGTGGCCGTGGGAGTAGACGGCGGTGTGCAGCCGGTCCTGGTTCCAGGTCCGCAATGACTGGTGGACCAGACCGGCCATGAACTCGCTACCGGTGTCGACCAGGACCAGGCCGTCCTCGGTCGCGAAGGCGCTCACATTGGCCAGGGCGTTGACGAAGGCCGCACCCGGGCCCACCTCGGTGAGCTCCGCCGAGCCCCCGAGAGGATGCTTCTCGACGGTGGTGATCGTCCCGGTCCAGAGCTGGTCGGAAAGCTCCAGGGCATCCATCCACTACCTCCCGACACCCACTGAGCGAGGTCGATCCCCGGTGCGCCCCCTGGGATTCGAACCCAGAACCTGCGGCTTAAGAGGCCGTTGCTCTGCCGTTGAGCTAGAGGCGCGAGAGGAGGACTTTAGCGGTCGGCTCCGAAGCCGAAGACCGCCAGGCGGGGTGACCGAGGGGACTTGAACCCCCGACCTCCAGGGCCACAACCTGGCGCTCTAACCAACTGAGCTACGGCCACCATGGACAGCCCCAGCATGGCACAGGCCCGGCCCGTTCCCGACCCTTAAGGTTCCGGCGTGGCTGGCCCCGACCGCCCCGACCGGCTCAGTGCGCTCTGGGTCGTGGACGGGAACAACGTCATGGGGTCGCGTCCGGACGGCTGGTGGCGGGACCGGCGGGGGGCGGCGGAGCGGCTGACGGCACGCCTCCGGGCCCACGCCTGGCCGGAGGAGACCGAGGTCCTGGTCATCTTCGATGGATCAGGACCGTCCGAGGGGCTCGGTGAGGGGCGGGTGCATGTGGCCTACGCGGGGGGAGGCCGTTCGGCTGACGACGCCATCGTTGACCTGGTGGGGGCCCAGCCCGAGCGGTCCCGCACCGTATTCACCTCTGACCGGGACCTCGCCCGTCGGTGCGGCTCGGCCGGAGCGGCGGTAATGGGGTCGGGAGCGCTGCTCCGCCGGCTGGATGGCGGCCCCCCTTCCTGACCGGTCCATTTGGGTCGAATGTCCGCCGTCGGGCTTGAACCATGGAATTGCTTGACCGAGCCCCTAGTGTGGCGTTTCGGAATTATCGGCGAATCAGGAGTTCACCTATGCAATCACCTCTGGGGGCTTTCGCCCCCCGAATCCCGCGGTCTGCCGTCAAGGCAGCCGCCCTGTTGGGCGTAGCCGCCATCGCATTGGCTGCCTGTGGCAGTAGCTCGAAGAGCACGTCCTCGTCTTCGAGCTCAGGGCCGAGCTACACCATTGCCTATGAGGGTCCGCTGTCCGGCGGTAATGCGCAGCTCGGACTCAACATGAAATTCGCGGTCCAGCTGGCCATTCAGCAGGCCAACTCCGGGACGACCTTCGGCAAGCTCCCCTTCACCCTCAAGTTCACGAGCCAGGACGATCAGGGGTCGGCCACCCAGTCCCCGACGGCGGCTCAGGCCCTCATCAACGACAGCAGTGTGGTAGCTGTGGTCGGCCCGGCGTTCTCCGGAGCCACCAAGGCGGCTGAGCCGTTCTTCCATGAGGCCAACCTGGCCACCGTCAGTCCCTCGGCCACCGACCCCGGCCTGGCCACCCAGGGCTGGACCAACTTCTTCCGGGTGGTAGCCGACGACAACGCCCAGGGGCCGGCTGACGCCAGCTACATCGTCAAGAAGCTCGCAGCCAAGACGATCTATTCGGTGGATGATGCCAGCGCCTATGCCAGCGGCCTGGTGGGCACGTTCGACACCGCGGCTCAGGCCGACGGGGCCACCGTGACCCACGAGCAGGCCCCGGGCACGACTCAGTGCCAGGCGGGTACCGGGAACGTGCAGCAGTACGGAGCGGTCGCCCAGAAGATCAAGGCGGCCAACCCTTCGGCCGTCTTCTATGCCGGCTACTACTGCGACTTCGCACTGCTGGCCAAGGCGGTCCGCGGGGCCGGATACCAGGGCCAACTGGCCTCTGACGACGGCAGCCTCGACCCCCACTACATCTCCCAGGCGGGAGCCTCGGTAGCGGAGGGGACGATCGCCAGCTGCGCCTGCGGTGACATCACCAAGGTCCCGGCTGGTGCGTCTTTCGTGTCGGCCTTCAAGAAGCAGGCCGGCTTTGCGGTGGGCACCTATTCGGCGGAGTCCTATGACGCCACCAACACCATCATCAGCGTCATGAAGGGCCTGGGGAAGACCATCACCCGGGCCGCCGTCGTCACCGCCCTGCACAGCGTCAACTACCAGGGCATCACCAAGGACGTCCAGTTCCAGGCCGATGGCAACATCAGCGGCACGGCCGTCTACGTCTATCAGGTCAAGAACGGCACCTTCGCCCAGCTAGGCCTGGTGTCTCAGCTGGTCGGTAGCTAGGAGGACCGCACTCCGGAGGGAGCCGGGCGCAGGGGCGCCCGGCTCCCGTTCCGGGATCGCCTATGTGCATCATCCATCCCTTCTGGAGCCTTCTGGTCTCCGGGCTCTCGGACGGTTTCCTCTACGCCCTAATCGCCCTGGGGTACACCCTGGTGTACGGCGTCCTTCAGCTGATCAACTTCGCCCACAGCGAAGTGTTCATGTCGGGAGGCTTTGCCGGGTATTTTGTCCTCAACCGGACTATCGGCGGTCACACACCCCACGGCCTGGACTCGGTTGTCATGGTCGTCCTGGGCACCGTGGCCGGGGCTGTCTTCGGCGGCCTGATCGCCTTCGTCCTGGAGCGGGCGGCCTACCGGCCTTTGCGCCGGCGCAACGCCCCCCGGATCGCCTTCCTCATAAGCGCCATCGGTGCCTCCTACTTTCTTTACAACCTGGCCGGCAAGGAGTTCGGCCGGGATGCCGTGAGCATCAAGGCGCCGTTCAATCTGGATGGCAACGCCTTCACCCTTTTCGGCGCCCAGGTGCAGACCTACCAGGTGGTGGTGGTGGTGGTGGTGGTGGTCATGCTGGTCGGCTTGGACCGGATGGTGGCGGTCACCCGCCTGGGTAAAGGCATCCGGGCGGTGGCCCAGGATGCCGACACCGCCAGCCTCATGGGGGTGAACATCGACCGGGTAATCTCCCAGACCTTTGTCATCGGTGGGTTGCTGGGAGGGGCGGCCGGATTCCTCTTCGGCCTCAACTACGGCGTGGTCTACTCGATGGGCTTCACGCCTGGCCTAAAAGCCTTCACCGCCGCCGTCCTGGGTGGCATCGGCAACATCCGGGGAGCGGTGGTCGGTGGCGTGGTCCTCGGCCTGGTGGAGAACTTTGGTTCGGCCTGTATCCAGACCTCCTGGCGCGACGTCATCGCCTTCGGGATTCTCGTTGCCGTTCTGATCATCCGCCCCACCGGACTACTGGGAGAGCGGCTGGGCAGATCGGCATGAACCGGATCAACGTGTCGGCCCTCCGTCGCAGCCCCGACGCCAGACGCCTGTGGGCATGGCTGGCGGGCGCCCTCACCCTGGCTGTGATGACTGGTCCGTCGGGTACCACCACCACTCCGACTGCCGGCTTCACCGGCTCTCTGCTTCACCCACGGGTGCTCGGATACCTGGCCTTCGGCGTCGTCATGTGGGTTTTGAGCACCGCGCGGGTCCGCACCCGGGATCGGCTCCAGTCGGCCACCCGCGGCGTCCGGGAGGTTCGCCAGAGGCTGCTGGGGGATAGGCGGGTCCGCTACGGCTCCTATCTGCTCATGCTGGGGGCCGCCATCCTGGTGCCCACCGGCCTCAACTCCTTCTGGCAGGAGGTGCTGGTCGACCAGATCGGGGTGTTCGTCCTGCTGGCGGTCGGATTGAACGTGGTGGTCGGCTACGCCGGACTATTGGACCTGGGTTACGTCGCCTTCTACGCAATAGGGGCCTACTCGGCGGCCTATTGGACGGGGGCCCTGCCCGTTCAGCCGGTGTTGCATCTCAATCCGTTCTACGTGATCCCCCTGGCCATCCTGGCCGCCGTCGCAGCCGGCGTGGTCCTCGGGGTGCCCACGCTGCGGCTCCGGGGCGACTACCTGGCCATCGTCACTCTGGGCTTCGGGGAGATCATCTCCATAGTGGCCACCAACCTGTCCAGCTTGACCGGGGGCGCCCAGGGGATCATCGGTATCCCGCACTTCTCCCTCCACCTGTCGAGCCTGCACTACCAGTGGGGGCTGTCCAACCTGCCCTACTACTACCTGCTACTGGGCTTCGTGGTGATCGTCCTGGTGGCCTTCCGGTCGCTGGAGAACTCCAGGGTGGGCCGAGCTCTGGCTGCCATCAGGGAGGACGAGGTGGCGGCCGAGGCCTCCGGAGTGGGTGTCCTCAAGTACAAGGTCATGGCGTTTGCCATCGGCGCGTCCACTTCGGGATTTGCCGGGCTCTTGTTTGCTTCGAAGATCAGCTTCGTGGCTCCGGGGGACTTCACCGTCCAGCTGTCTATCCTGATCCTGGTTCTGGTGACCTTCGGGGGAATGGGGTCGCTGCCCGGAGCGGTCCTCGGCGCCGCGGTCCTGCAGTGGGCTCCTGAATACCTGCGGAACCATCCGCTGTTGGGTTTCCAGCAGCAGGACCTCTACGTCTACCTGGGTGCCCTCCTGGTGGTCATGATGATCTTCCGTCCCTCCGGCATCTGGCCCTCCCGGCGCCGGCGTCGTGAGCTGGCATTGGCCGAGGAGGGTGTGGGCACCGCCGACGCCATGAGCGGGTCCTCCGATCCGGCGGCGGGGCCGGGTTGAGCGCCCCGACCACGGTGGCCGACGCCATCGTCAGTGTCGAGGATGTGAATCTCCGCTTCGGCGGGGTGGTCAGCCTGGCCGGGGTGAGTCTGGCCCAGGAGCGGGGCGAGATCCTGTCCGTCATCGGTCCCAACGGGGCCGGGAAGACCTCACTCTTCAATTGCCTCACCGGTGTGTACCACCCGCAGACGGGACGGATCATCTTCCGCCCGTCTCCGGATGACGAGGTGTCGCTCATCGGGCGCAAGCCACACCGGGTGAACCGGATGGGCATCGCCCGCACCTTCCAGACCAGCCGCCTGTTCAACGCCCTCACCGCCTTCGAGAACGTGAAGATCGGAGTGGAATCCCGCCAGCGAACGGGTCCGATCGGCGCCATGCTCCATCTGCCCAGGACGGTGCGAGAGGAGAAGGACAGCGACGCCCGCACCGTCGAGCTGCTCGACTTTGTCGGCTTGCGCCGGAGGGGCGATGAGATCGCCAGTGGGCTGCCCTACGGGGATCAGCGCCGGCTGGAGATCGCCCGCGCCCTGGGGACCGCGCCCAAGCTTCTGTTGTTGGACGAGCCGGCGGCCGGGACCAATCCCAGTGAAAAGCTGGCTCTCGAGCGGCTGATACGCAGGGTCAATCGAGAGCTCGGAGTCAGTGTGCTGCTGATAGAGCACGACATGCGTCTCGTCATGTCGGTGGCCGATCGGGTGACGGTCCTCAACTTCGGCCGGGTGATCGCCTCTGGAACCCCGAGCGAGGTCCAGCGGGACCCGGCCGTGGTCGAGGCCTACCTGGGCCGGGTCGAAGCCGAGGAGGAGGGCGGGCCGGCGTGAGCATCCTCGCTCTCAAGGAAGTACAGGTCAGCTACGGATCCATCCGGGCCCTCAAGGGAATCTCTCTCGAGGTGGAAGAGGGAGAGATCGTCACTCTGCTCGGGGCCAACGGTGCCGGTAAGACCACAACTCTGCGGACCATCTCCGGTCTGCTGGTTCCCCATCCCGGGACGGTGGTTTTTGACGGGAGAGAGATCCAGGGCGTTGCCGCCCACGAGATCGTCGGTCGCGGCATCGGCCACGTGCCGGAGGGCCGTCGGATATTCCCGCGCATGACCGTGGTCGAGAACCTGGAGATGGGCGCCTACCAGCGGCGGGGGAGCGTCGGGGCGGACCTCGACCGCGCCTTCGGGCTCTTCCCGGTCCTGCTGGAGCGGCGCAAGCAGCTGGGCGGGACCCTCTCGGGGGGCGAGCAGCAGATGCTCGCGATTGGGCGGGCCCTGATGGGCCGGCCCCGACTCCTTCTGCTCGATGAGCCTTCGATGGGACTGGCCCCACTAATTGTCACCCAAATCTTTGGGATCATCAGGGAGATCAGGCAGGGCGGAACCACGGTCCTACTGGTGGAGCAGAATGCAGCTCAAGCATTGGCGGTGGCTGACCGGGGGTACGTCTTGGAGACGGGTGAGATCGTGATGTCGGATTCGGCCAAGGTCCTCCTCCACGATGACCGGATTCGCGCCGCTTACCTGGGGGAGGGAGCGGCCTGAGCCGTCGGGGTTGGCTCCTCTTCGGAGCCATGTCGGTCATTTGGGGAATCCCCTACCTGCTCATCCGGGTGGCTGTCCGGGACTTGTCTCCCGCCACCCTGGTCTTCGCCCGCACGGCGCCGGCAGCCTTGATGCTGCTACCCGTGGCTGTCAGCCGAGGGGCGCTGGTCCCCGTCCTCCGGCGTTGGAGGATCGTGCTCGCCTATACCGTCGTCGAATTGGGCGTTCCCTGGTTTCTGCTGGCCCGGGCCGAGCAGAGACTCAGCAGCTCGCTCACGTCGTTGCTGGTGGCAACCGTGCCCTCCGTCGGCCTCCTGGTCAATCGTCTCGGTGGCCGGGCTGACCTCCTGGACCGGCGGCGACTGGCCGGATTGGCCCTGGGTCTGGCCGGGGTGGCGGTGCTGGTGGGAGTGGACGTCCACGGCACCAGCTTCTTGGCCGCCGGGGAGATGATCGTGGTGGTGACCGGCTATGCGGTCGGGCCGATCCTCATCAACCGCCAGCTCTCCGACCTTCCGGGTGTGGGCGTGGTGGCGGTATCGCTGGCCATGACTGCTCTCGCCTATGCCCCCTGGGCCGTGACCCATCCCCCGCACCGATTCCCGGCCTCGGTGATCGGTTCGGTGGTCGGGCTCACGGTGGTGTGCACCGCCTTGGCCTTCGTGCTGTTCTTTCAGCTCATCGCTGAGGTCGGCCCGAGCCGGGCGACGGTCATCACCTATGTCAATCCGGCCGTGGCTGTGTTGCTGGGGGTGGTCGTCCTGGGCGAGCCCTTCGGCCCTGGCTTGGCCATCGGCTTTCCTCTCGTGCTGCTGGGGTCCATCCTGGCCACGGCACCGGCCCGCTCCGTCTCGGTGGAGACGACACCGGCTCCCTGATCGGCCCGCCCGCCTCAGACCCGGAAGCGCCCTGGACGACCCGAGGTGATGCGGACCAGCTCCTCGTAGGTGGTAGGGAACACAGCGTTGGGAGTGCCAGCGGCCACCCAGATGACCCCGAGGTCGGCCAGTCCGTCATCGATGAGCACGGGAACATCGGGCGGGAGTCCCACGGGGCTGACCCCTCCTATGGGGTAACCGGTCGAGGATCGGACCTCCTGAGCGTCGGGTCGGCGGACCTTGGCCACTTCAAGGAAGGCGGCCAGGGCAGCGGTGTCCAGGCGGTCGGCGCCACTCAGGACGATGACGACGGCCCGGTCGTCACCCAGGAAGACCAGGGACTTACCGATCTGGGCCACCTCGACGCCCAGGGCCAGGGCGGCGTCGCCCGAGGTGGCGGTGCTATCGGCCAGTTGGCGGACAGCGCCCCTGGCCCCGGCCCGGATGAGCGCGTCCTGAACCCTGACGGCGTTCGGGTGCAGCGAGGTGTCTGACATGCCTGAAGGGTAGGAGTTCAGGCGTCAGGCGGCCGCCAGCTCGGCCAGGCGCAGAATGGCCCGGGCCACGTCGCTGAAGGTGGTCGTCAAGGCGGCCATTCCCAGCCGGATGCGGTCAGGGGTGCGGAAATCGGTCAGGACGCCGGCCTGGGCGAGCCGGACGCAGATTTGGCGGGCCCTCGGGTGCTCCAAGGTGAGATGTGATCCCCTCCGGTCGCTCCGCCGGGGAGATGCCACCCTGAACCCCAGGGGCGCCAGCCACTGGTCGGCCAACTGGAGGCCGAAGTCGGTCAGGGCGGCCGCTTTGGAATAGAGGACGGCCGGCCCACCGGCCTCGGCCAGCAACCGGACTCCCTCCCTGACGCTCAGTACGCCGAGGACAGGGGGGGTTCCGACCTGGAATCGACCGATGTCATCCCTCGGCTGGTACGCAGCGTTCATCTCGAACTGGTCGGCGGCCCCGAACCAGCCCCAGATGGGCTGGCGCAGCTGGGACTGGTGCTCCCGACGGACGTAGAGGAAAGCGGGCGCACCCGGCCCGGCATTGATGTACTTGTAGGTACAGCCGACGGCCAGGTCACA
>Ga0307372_10005932_pt1 | contig 18084 bp, 15 predicted proteins | sample OX1MG_FD_202533 | JGI IMG/M metagenome (GOLD analysis project Ga0307372, IMG submission 202533) | Soil microbial communities from Risofladan, Vaasa, Finland - OX-1 | ecosystem: Environmental > Terrestrial > Soil > Coastal area > Acid sulfate soil | place: Finland: Risofladan, Vaasa | collected...
CTTGTACCAGCGATAGGCCGTTTTGTACGTGACACCTGTTTGTTTGGCGTATTGGCTTAATCTCATAGAGAGAAAATACCACAAAAGGGGCTAAATGTCAATGTATCTTATCATTGGTATCAACCCCTAAAAAGAAAAACTGGGCGCGTCCTCCTTTATACGAAATCAGAATACTTCCCTATTTGTTGCTGATGTGCTATAGTGCGCTTAACATTCTCTTTGTGTTCCCTTAATATACCGTTAAGATAATTAGTCCACAGCACAATAGTGAAGCAGACAACAGACAACAGATACGGTGACTGCTATACTTAAGAGCAACAACGTTCGTTACTTCAACAGACGACCCGCGTGAAAAACATACACACTAAGGGAGAGAGCCAGTATGCGTTTCTGCTTTATCATAGAAGAACAATATCGAAGAGAACCAATGCCACTGGTCATTGCCGACCAACTCCTGCAATGGGGTCATACCGTTGACCTGCTGGAGCCACAGGCCATGGTCACGTGCCTGTCCGATCTCGCGGAACACGGCTACGATGCATATGTGCTGAAAACCCTGTCCGACGGCCCTGGTCTCAGTATTTTGGAGGCCGCCGAAGCAGTTGGCATTCCCACGATCAATAATTCACGCGCCATCCGTCTGGTACGCGATAAAGCTGTCGCGGCAGCGTTTGCCCTCGCGCATGGATTACCAATTCCCCCAACATACTTCGTTGCCCATCCGCGCTTACTCACCCAGATTCCACCCGAAGATTACCCTCTTGTTGTTAAGCCAAGCAACGGGAGTGCAAACCGGGGTATTTACCGCCTCAATAGTCCCGATGAACTTGAGGCGTTGGTCATTGCTGAAGCAAACGACAGCTTTTTCCTGGCGCAACGCTACGCGGAAAACACCGGTTTTGATATCAAACTCTATGTGACCGGGAAAGAAGTCTTTGCCGTCGCCAAAAAATCGCCTTTGCAGTCAGAGATAACCGAGGGATTGATTCCAGTCACACCCCAACTACGAAAGCTGGCATTAGACGTTGGCAAACTCTTCGGCCTGGATATCTTTGGCCTGGACGTTGTCGAGACACCAAATGGCTTGACGATCGTGGACATTAACGATTTCCCCAGTTTTGGCCGGGTACCGCGAGCGGTCGCCCGCGTCTCTGAATACGTCCTACATGCCGCGAAACGTGCCGAGATGGAACGTACTGCTCGTCTACGCCGCAGCTTGCGACGACGTACCGCAACGATTGAAAAAAGAGCGCAGCTTGCCAGCTCAGCCATGCAATCTGCCATCTGACAATTCAACTATTCGACCAACTGACTAATAGTATCCTGAATGAACCGACGGAGACAACACGAAAGAGGGAACTAAGCGTATGAATATCTGCCTTATTATGGATAATCCAGAAACTCCCAGACATCCCGTTATTGCTGTCGCTTTACAACAATTAAGTACTCGCCACAATGTCCGTTTATTCGATGTCCGCCCGCTCACGGGTACCGGGGCTATCGCGCAGGAAGAGGCCCGGAGCCAGCCGCTTGCTGATATCTACCTGCTCAAGTCGCACGCACCGCAGGCGCTAGACCTTGCCCTGTACCTGGAACAGAAGGGAGCATTGGTGGTCAATAGCTGGGCCTCTTCAATGGCTTGCCAGGACCGCGTATTAATGGCACAGCGTATGAACGAGCATCATCTCCCCTGGCCGCACACCGAGAGTTTTCCTTCTTTAGACAACCTTTTAGCACAGCCGGAACTTTTGGCAACATTGACCTTTCCACTCATCATCAAAAGCTACTATAGCCATCGCGGCGACCTTGTTGATAAAGTGCGCGGTATCCCGGAGTTGCGCAACCTGGCCGGGCAATGGGGTCAGGAACCGATCGTTCTCCAGGCGTTCGCGGCAGGAGATGGCTGGGATATCAAGCTCTGGGTAATTGACCGCCAGATATTCGCCGCACGTCGCCGTACTCCGCTTGACCCCGACGCGCCAAAAGAAGATTATCCTATCAGCGCGGAAGAGTTGCCGGAGGAGTGGGCACGTATTACGCTTGAAATCGGACGTGCCTTTACCTTGCGTCTCTACGGCGTTGACCTGCTCATCAGCGAGCGCGGGCCAATTATCGTTGATGTCAATTCGTTTCCCGGTTTCCGTGGCGTTCCCGGTGCTGATAGCGCCCTTGCGACTCTCGTTGAGCGACTGTTGGCAGAAAGGCAGGCAACAATATGAGCAGTCCAACCAATAGTAACAATACGACTACCGATGCACTTTCCATCATGGAACTACCCTCCATTTTGACACTACTGTTCGAACGTGCGCAACGTCCATTACTGACAGAGGCGCAAGGGCCGATTGGCCTCTTCGTGCGCTATCTGCGGCGTAAACCGGAGCGCGGCCTTGCCGTTATCTATAGCGTTGATGAAATTCGCACTGCGGGGAAAGCAACACGCACAAATGACCCCAACCGCTCTGTCAGTCTGACGCTGGATGAGCAAGCCCTGAATGGTGCGCACATTCTCTTTACCGCATCCCAGGCCCAGCAAGCCCCATTAGCAGTACAACCGACAGGCGTTGTGCGCGTAGATGATCTTGGACTGTCAGCACAGGCATTTCCGGCGGACAGCAGCCTACCAGCACTGGCGACAAGCTGTGATACCACGCAAAATGGCGCGTTGTTTCAGGCGCTGGCAGCGGCGGCTCGCCTGCAATTAAAAGATGATGCATGGCAACTGGTCACGGCGAGTGCTGAACCGGTACGCTACAAACCAGCCAACCGCTGTGTTATTCGTTATCGCTTGCAGCTGGAACATACTGCAGCAGCCGAACAAAAGCACCTGACCATTTTCGGCAAAGTGTATGCCAATCCCGAACAGGCTCGTTCTGTGCAAGCCCTGATACAGCAGTTGTATGACGAGCAACATCATGAACATGGTACATCGTTCTTACCAAACCCACTCGGTATGATTGACGCGCTCGGCTTAACGCTCAACGAAGCCATTCAGCCAGCCGACACCCTCACCGAGGCAACAAAACTGGATACCTGGCATCGCTTGCGCACAGGAACACGCGCCTTACAGCCACAATTGGAACGTGGACGCGGCGGCGATATTGCGCGTAGTGTGTTGCCGTCCGAAGAACTGATACTGACCGCGAAGGCACTGGCCGAACTGCACACGAGCGCCATCTACCCCAATAAAAACGCTCCACGCACAGGAGCCAAAGAGGCCAAACGCGCACTTGAACGCGCCGGGTTGATCGCAGGGCGCAATCCCGAACAGGCCGAGGAGACACGACAACTGGCTGGAGAACTTGCGCAACGATTGACACAACTTCAGCCCGATGCTTACTGTCCGGCACATGGCGGCTTCAAAGCTAGCCAACTGCTCTTCCATAGTCATCGGGTGTTTATTGTAGACTTCGATGGGTTCTGTTGCGCCGACCCCGCGCTTGATGTCGGCTACTTTCTGGCCTACCTGCGACCGAGTGGCCTCTGGTACCAGCGCCCCGGTATGCGGCAATGGTTCGAAGGAGCGGCGCAAATCTTTGCAGCTACCTACCAACAGGCAATGCTCGAACGAGGTGTCGCCTTATCAACCGTGCAAGGAATCGTAGAACGTTCGCGGCTCTATGAAGCCGCACTACTCTTCAAAATAGCAACTCGCCGTGTCAATCGCCTCAACAGTCCGCGCTCAAAGGAACTGTCCGCCATGCTGCGTGAGATCGCTGCATGCCTGGCAAATGAGGGAGAGGAGTAAAGCATTATGTTTCGTTTCTTATGGCGCAATCTCAAGGGCTATCGCTACATGGTCGTGATTACTATCATCATGACCATCGCGCAGGTAGGAGCCAATATCCTGCTAGCTTTTCCGCTCAAGTTCATTCTGGACAAGCTCGTCAACCATAAGGATCCCAACTTTCCAGGAATCGGAGGCTTGCTCAACTTCTTTGACCAGTATGGTACAAAAGTAGGATTGCATCCAGGAGAAGTTCATACAAATCTTAGTGTGATCCTCTTCTCATGTAGTATGCTCATAGCACTTGGTGTCTTGAGCGCCATTCTCTCCTATGTGGAGCTTTTCCTGGCCTCCTACGTCGCGCAACATCTATCAGCGCGTTTGCGTAAACAACTCTTCGCGCACCTTGAGCGTCTATCATTGGACTGGCATGGCAAACAGAAAAAAGGTGATCTCGTTCAGCGCGTCACCGGTAATATCACTGATATCGAAAAACTTGTCACAGATGGCCTGGTTGATCTGATTTCGGGCATGTTGATTATTGTCGGCGTTATCGGGGTGATGATATTGACAAACTGGCAATTCACGATACTTTCGGTTGTGATCCTGCCCGCGCTCGTCTTCGTTGTCCTGTCCTATACAGTTGGTATCAAATCCGCATCGAAGAAGGCATCGAAAGCGGCCGGACAGGTTGCCAATGTAGCAACCGAAGACGTGGGGGCAATTACCGTTCTCAAAGCCTTTACACTTGAGGAACGTGAATCTATACGCTTCACCAAGTACGTAGATAAAAATCGCAAGGCTGGCTTACGAGCGGGCGGCTTACAGGCACAATTCACGCCTATTGTTGGAATTCTTGTCGCAATAGGTACAGCAATTATTATTGGCGTAGGCTCTTATGTTGCAAGCGGCCAAGCTTTCTCCATCTGGTTTCTTGTTATTCCGGCCAGTACCGTCACTTTTGGTACGCTGACAGTCTTCCTCTCTTACCTCGGCCAATTCTACCAGCCATTACGCGACCTGTCCAAGTTAATGGTTTTGATTACCAACGCGGCCTCTGGGGCTGAACGCATCCAGGAGGTACTCGACGCAGCACCGGAAATTGCGGATAACGGCGCACCCTATTATGGCCCGACCAAGCTAAAAGGCGAGATCTCCTACGAAAATGTCATCTTCGGCTATTCCAAAGACCGCCCCATCCTCAAAGGCATTAATCTGCATATTGCAGCAGGGAAAAAAGTGGCGCTGGTTGGTCTCTCCGGCGGTGGCAAAACCACGCTGGTCAAACTAATCCCCCGCTTCTACGAGATTCAGCAAGGCTCGGTACGTCTGGATGGGGCCGATAGCCGCATGTATCCGCTCGCCATCTTGCGACAAAATGTCAGTATGGTGTTGCAGGATTCGGTGCTGTTCGAGGGAACGATCCGTGAAAATATCGAGATAGGCCGTCCTGGCGCTGCCGACGAAGAAATCATAGACGCCGCAAAGAAAGCACAAATCCATGATACAATTATGAAAATGTCGGATGGCTACGACACAGAAGTACGCGAACAGGGCAAGAATTTCTCCGGTGGACAGCGCCAGCGCCTCGCCATTGCCCGCGCGATTCTGCGTGACGCACCCATCCTCGTCCTCGATGAGCCAACGGCAAGCCTGGACGTCGAGGCTGAAGCCGAGGTCATGCACGCGCTGGACAAACTGGTCGTCGGACGTACAGTCTTGATGATTTCACACCGCCTCAGCACTCTGGGAAATGTTGACGAGATTATTGTGCTGAAAGACGGACTCATTGCTGAGCAAGGCACCTTCAAAGAACTCAAGAAAAAGGGCGGCATTTTCGCGAACTTGCTGGAGGAACAGAACCGCTACAACGTTGATCGTGCGGGCGATAAGTCTATCATGCGCTCAGCCTTCGCCGAGTTGCCACCGATGGCGGCCGCTTACGGACAACGCCAGGTACCACCAACACCGGTAGTGCCACCAGTACTGCGGCCAACACAGCCTGCCTATCCACAACAAGGATCTGTTCCCATTGCGCAACCCGTACAGGGATATCCCTACAATAATGGACAACACGAACAACACAAACAACAGAGACAGCAGGCACCCGCAGCAGCGAATTATATATCCCAGCCAGCACGTGTCCTGATTGAGATGGACGGCAAAATTATTGGCGAGCGTGAACTCAATAAGCCAATACTCTCCATCGGTCGCCTTTCAGGCAATGATGTACAGATACCTTCGCAACGGGTCTCGCGTCTGCACGCCAAAATCCGTTGGGAGAACGGTGTCTGGATCATTGAGGATGCCGATAGCGTCAATGGCCTCATCTATCAGGGAAGCCGTGTCGAGCGTCTCGTCCTCAACGATGGTGACCGTATCTCCATTGCCCCCACCGCCGCACTCCATTTCAAAGTGATACATTGATAGATAGGGAAGAGCGTGTACAAATATCTCGCACACGCTCTTCCCTATCCCCATATTGCCTTGCGCCGGCGTCCTATGTCATAATGATAGACACCACAACATTTCCAATAGATAAGGTATAATGTATTCATGACAACAACCCCAACCCCGGCGCAAGAGCAACGAGAAACACCTTCTCCTACAGGAAGATTTCAGACATTTCGTGCGTTGCACTATCGTAATTTTCGCTTATTGTGGATTAGTCTCGTTGTCTCTTCCGTCGGCACCTGGATGCAAATCGTAGCACAATCTCTGCTTGTCCTACGCATCACGCACAACTCGCCTATTGCTCTTGGGACTGTTTCACTGGCACAGGCGCTCTCATTCTTTATTTTCGCCCTCATCGGCGGCAGCATTGCCGACCGCATTGATAAACGGCGTTTGTTGCTCTTCACGCAGACTCTCTCTATGTTACTGGCATTCCTGATTGGCATACTAACCATTACCGGCGTCATACAGGTATGGATGGTTGTGCTAATAGCCTTCTGTTCAGGCACGGTGCTGAGTTTCGACCAGCCCACCCGTTCCGCGCTCATTCCATCGTTGGTACCACGCGAGGACTTGATGAACGCGATTTCGTTGCAGTCCATTGTCTTCAATGGTGCGGCGGTGTTTGGCCCAGCGTTGGCGGGTATCACCATTGGTTTGATAGATGGCCTCGGCACACATATCGGCAATTATACAGGTTTCGCGGGAAATTTCTTCCTGAACGGCATCAGTTTTCTCGGCGTCCTCTATGTCCTGTTCATCCTGCATGTACCGAAAGAGGCGACTGAAGGCACTCTTGAACGGCGCGGCCCCATGCTTGGCTCGATACTAGCCTCACTCAAGACAGTGGGACGGGACGAGGCGCTGCCGTGGGTATTATCGGGCTATGGTGCATTGCTCTTTTTCGGGCCATCGTCAACGCTGATTTTGCCCATTTTCGCGACGCAGGTTCTGCACCTGACAGCCTTCCAACTCGGCTTGCTCTTTTCAGTTGCCGGCATCGGTACCGTCTGCGGCGCTTTGATCATCGCATCACTGGGAGATTTTCAGCACAAAGGCATATTGCTGCTCGTCTCCTTTCTGTTGTGGGCCGCTGCACTGCTAACATTCGCACTTAGTCAGGCACTCTGGCTCTCAATGGTAGCGTTACTGCTCTTCGGCATCTCACAGAATGGGGTCGGCGCAACAACCATCACACTGATGCAGACCCGCGTCCCTCCACAAATGCGCGGGCGCGTCATGAGTCTGAACACCCTCTTCATCATGGGTATACGCCCTCTCGGCGACTTTCCCGCCGGTGGACTCATCGCCTTGATTGGCGGGCCATTGACTGTCGTCATTAGCGCGGCCATTGTCGGTGGGTATACGCTGTTTTTAGTGGTAGGAAGGCCAGTGATACGAAAGTTGTGAAGGTTTGCTCATTGTCTCGCTCAAAATCGAAAGGACTCTCCGATCTCATTCGCTCCAACGCTTTCACTTAGCAGTGCATAAAGGTTATTGATAGCACTTATGATCCCATAGTGCTAGACAGCAGAAAGAGCATGTGATACACTCATTTCTAACAGGCTACGATGCTTTTAAGAGGAGAGTATGATGCCAACACCCTGGTTTGAGACTTATGTTCGCCTGTCCTTCCGCATTGAGAAAGTCTTTCAGACCCTGCATGGAAGACGCTTTATTCCTACTATTATGGTCCCCCGGCGTGGAAAGCCGAGGAAGAGGCTGCACCAATGCGCCTTCCAGCAGACTTGCTGCGGACAGCAGGTGAGCTGAGCGGATCCCTGGAGAAAGAGCCGTTTGAGCCACACCGGGCCACCTTTCTGGCGAAACAATTGCGAGCGCAGGAAACCATCTGCCGTGTCTTGTGTGGCGAGACCTTTTCTTTGGAAGAGGAGACGTACCGCTGTTTCGATATTCGTCCCACCTGGACACCAGAGACGCAGTTTGAGCAGAACATGGCACTCGGTGAAACTGCGTTGCCGGGTCAGGGGAGCTTCTTTGACCGGATGCAGACTCTTACCCGGAAGTACACCTTACCGTCAGAACGATCCCCGCTCGTTTTGCGCTTCCTGCAAGAAGCCTTGACCGAAGTACGCCGTCGCACCTATGAGATGCTGCTGCTGCCAGCCGGGGAAGAAGTGAGTGTCCAGACAGTCACTGGCCGACCTGGCAATTTGGCCTTTAGCTGGTATCTGGGTAGCTATCGCTCGCAAATCGAGTTCAATCTGGACGTACCCCTGGACCTCTCGCGAGTGCTGGAAATCATGAGCCATGAAGGCTATCCCGGCCACCATGCCGAAGCTGTACTCAAAGAGCAGAAGTTGTACCAGGATAGGGGATACGTGGAGCATTCACTCGATCTGTTGATTGCTCCCCAGGCGGTGATCAGTGAGGGACTGGCTATGCTTGCCCCCGGCATGATCTTTACCCCTGGCGAGGAACAGGCGTGGTTGGCTAAACATATCTATCCAGTGGCAGGGGTTGAGCCAGAGGCAGTCGGTTGGGGATACATGCGTCGGATGTCCGAGTGGTCGATGGACGTCCAAGGGAATGCGGCCTTTCTGTTGCGCGAGGGACGCCCAGATCAGGAGGTGATGCAGTATCTGATGCGCTACCTGATGGTCACCGAGGAACAGGCACAACCCATGCTCGTCTACTTGAAAGCACCTTTCAACACAGCACGCATCTTCAGCTACACTGCGGGCAAGCGGTTACTGCAATCCTGGCTTGCGCGTTCCGACCAGCGCCTGGCCTTCTCTCGTCTCTTGACTGAGCCTCTGTCTCCTTCTGAACTCGCTGAGGAGACGTCTTCGCCTTAGTGCTTTGTATTATGACCGTAAGGATAGAGAGGTTATAGTCCCTTTCTTGACAGGAACACTCTCACCTCGTATGCTGCTACTACAGAATTGTATTCATTCACCCTAAAAAAGCGAGCGCAGATGTCACCACGTACCGAAGAGACGAACCAGCATATCCGCGATGAACAGAAAAGAAAAATTCTCGATGTTGCCGCGAAAGTCTTTGCCCGTAAGGGGTATGCCGCCACGAAAATGGCAGATATCGCTACAGAGGCAGAGATAAGCTATGGGCTGGCATATCACTACTTCAGCAATAAGAAAACCATTTTTCTACCCTTGTAGAACATGAGCTACAGGGTGCAATGATATTAATCCATCATGCGCAGCAACTCCCTGGCACGCCCTGGGAGCGCATCCATACAATGGTCATACGTATGTTAGAGGGCATGCGCCGAAAACCTGAAGCCTTCATGGTCGTCCAACAGGCGCTGACAAATGATGCGATACCAGCGGAGATACGGGAAATCACTCTGCAACGCAGCCTCGAAAGCATCGAAGCCTTCAAACAACTTATTATAGAAGACTAGCGAGCGGGTCAGGTTGCCGCCGGTAATCCAGACCGCCTTGCCATCGTTTTTTCTTCATGTATCCAGGGATTGGCGGTTTGGAGCATCTTCTTCAATAGTACAGCGGAAAGTTTTCCTACAGCAGACGACGTGCTACGATTCCTCAGACCATAGCTTGAGTACCTTCATGTCCAGTCTCCTTTTCCAGTACTGCAGCATCTTTATTTCGCAGTTCTGCTCAGTAGAGAAAAGGAATGAGCCGCCACGTTCGACGAGCATAGCTGTCATAATCCTGTGGGAAAGCTTCGGCAAGCATTGCCTCCTCCGCTTTTATACGGTTCCAATAAGCTTGTAACATTGGAAAAGTGATTGTTGCTAGCACTATCCAGTTTGCTGACGCAAACCCGGCACCAAGCCAGAGGAGGAGGTCCGCGAGATAACCGGGATTGCGAACCAACCGATACGGTCCCTCTTCAATCAGATGCTGTTCTGGTGAAGTTCGTAACGTTCGCGTATAGAACGACCCCAGTATTCGGAATGCCCAGATCCGCAGCATGAGGCCGACCACCATTGTTACGATTCCACCCCAGGCGAGTGTTTTGCTATGCATACGACCGAGCTTGAGCCAGTTCAGGAGAGGCGCGATGAGTAGAGCAAGCATAGCAAGTCCAAAGGCAGCGCCGATGGCCCTTGTACTGCCACGGTCCGCGTGGCTCTCTTGCAAGCTTTTAGCAGCCTCTCCTTTTCGTAGTAGACGCTCTATAATAATAAAGCAGCCGATAAGACTATAGGCAATCTTGATTGGCTTCATACATTGCCCTTCTTTCACATGGTATATTGATTGATATATCAATCAATATACCATGTGAAAGAAGGGCAATGGGATACCGGTGGCCGCCATCTCACCTTGCAATTCCGCCTCCACCGTGATACTATCCCTGTGTAGTTCTTATTTACAAGAAGGGTATAGAACATGATGCAGATGCGGGGCGAATGGATCCTCTGGCTCGTATTTATCATTTCGCTGGCGATAACGGTTTACACTATGGTGACGCGCACACAACCGACGCAGCAGCTTATGATTATTGAAATATTGGGATTGGGCTGCGGCTTAATCGCAATGATGCGCAAGAGGAGTCGCGAGCGAGAGCAGAGGAACAACGAGAAAGAGTAGCTTACTGGCTTACTCCAGGCCATGTGAGCGCCGCAGTTCACTATACGTTTCTTCCAGGTGATGTTCTGCGACCAGATTTTGCAGATCAGTTTCGAGATGAGTGCGGACGGGATGGCCCAGGCGTTTATCGTGTTCGAGCGCCTTTACCCAATATTCAAGTGCCTCGGGATAGCGTTGTTGTGCTACTTTGAGCAGACCTTGTCGGCGTAAAACAGCACAAAGTTCGGCGGGAGTTTCCAGTGCCAGGGCAATATCATAGGCTTGCTGATATAAGTTCGCTGCCTCTGCATATTGATGCATCACACGATGAAAATCTCCTAAGCCACGTTTGGCGCGTCCGACTATCTGCTGTGCATCTTGCTCTTGAGCCATTTCTAAAGCCTGCTCGTAGAGGTCTCTCGCCGAGAGGTAGTCTTGCTCATAAAAAGTAATTGCGCCCAGCGCATTCAATACCCGTGCAAGGTCAACTCCATCGCCCAGTTCGCGGAATATTGACTCAGCCTCTTCAAAATAACCGCGAGCATTGCCAGGGTTGTGGCCTTCAAGAGCAATCTCACCCATAGCGCGTAAGGCCCAACCTTCGCCCCGCCGAATCTGTTGCTCACGAAAGATGGTAATTGCATCCCGGCACTCTTGTTCGGCAATATCTAGCTTACCCTGGTCAGCATGGACGACACTGCTGTCAGCGAGTACCCACCCCTGCCCTGCCCGCAGTCCCAGCGAGTTGTAGATACGCAAAGCTTCTTCGTAGTACGTCAAAGCCTTGACGTAATTTCCGAGTGCCTCGTGTACGGTACCATAACCGCGCAACGTCGAGGCTATGCCTTCATCGTTATACAGATTGCGAAAACTCGTCAGGGCAAGATCAAAATGGCCCAGGGCTTCATAGTAACGCCCACGTCCCCGGCTTACTTCGCCCAGCACCATTTGCATCCATGCCTCGCCTTTGGCATAGCCGATGTCACGGAACAGCGTGAGGGCCTCCTGAGCATGTTCGCTGGCCTGCTTGAAATTGCCCTCTTCCCTATCCAACATCGCCAGTTCGTAGAGTGCCCACGCGGCATCGTACAACTCATTTTGTTCGCGATGCAGCATCAAACTTTGTGTCAGTAAAGGAAGTGCCAGGGCAAATTGACCTCGCTGGCGTAAAATAGCACCTATGCAACACTGTATCTTACCCACGCCTGTCTTATCGCCCAGGCGTGAGGCTTGTGTTTCGGCCTTGCGTAACATTGCCATCAATCGTTCGGTGTGACCGCGTCCACTCATCGCCCACGAGGCACGCACCGCCAGGCGCACCGCTGCTTGCACATCCTGCGGTTCGCCCGCGCCTTCCAGGTGTTCAAAGGCCACGAACCACTCATCAGGACTGGGTTGCACCAGGTCAGTATAGTACGACGCCACCACACGATGGACCCGACGCCGTTCATCGAGGGGTAAATGCACGAGCGCAAAATTGCGCACCTGTGGATGAATGGTATAGACGCGCCCATCGAACTGCATAAACGCGGCCTGCACCAGTTCATCGCGTGCCTCTTGCCAGTGCCGGGCTAAATCCGCCGGTATTACATCACCGGCATGATCGGGAGTATGCTCTCCGTGCAATCGCACAGCTTCCTGAGTCGCAGCCAGTTTTTCAGGTGCGACGATCAGCATAATTTGTGCGCTGCTAAACGGCAATTTGAAGGTCGCCAGATAGGAGAGCAACAAACGCGCCAAGGGTGAAAGGCGACGGTAGGATACGTCCAGCACAGCTCCGATACCCGCAAGCGGCGTCTCAACCAATTCATCACGCACCTCCGCCAGGGAGCGTGTGGCGGCCTCTGGCGTATAGAGTCTGCCCTCAATCAAACGCGCTGTACCAAAAATAAGTTCTGCTCCCAACGGATAGCCTTCCAACAGTTCACAAATTTCGCGCAGCAATACCTGTTGTTGCGGATCGTCGAGGTGAATACGCTGGTCCAGACCGGTTGTTGAGGCAAGTTCGGCGAAAAGCTTCATCAGGTCGGCATTCGTCATCTTTCCGACGCCGTATTCGTACCAGCGGCACATAGCACCCTCGAGAACACTCATGGAGGTAGGATTTGTGCGAGATGTGAGCAATACCACGACCTCTTGCGGCAACGAGCAGAGAAAATGGTGCCAGCGCTCCAATTCTGTATGTTCTTTGATCTCTTCAAAACCATCAACCATGAGCAAACAGGGAAGTTCGCGACCGGCGCGTGAACGCAGAACGCTGAGGACAACCTCGACACGGTGCTGCAAATTATCGGGTTGCATAACTTTCACCGAGACACGGAGCGCATGGGTTATTTCCGTCAGGGCGTCGCCAAACGATTTGCCCCCCTGCAAAGAAATACCAATCACGCCGCCGCTAAATTTACGCGAGTTCCGCCGTACCACCTCCATCGCGAGGGCGCTCTTGCCAATCCCAATTGGACCGGTTAGAGCAATATGATGCATGCCGGGATGAAGTTTGAAAGCACTCATCGTACTGCCAGTGCCTGGTTCTTCATCATCCTGCTCTCCACCACGAGCGGCAGCAGCGAGCAATGCGTCCAAATTGCGTAATTCCTGTTCCCGTCCAATAAACGATGTGGAGGTACCCGGAAGTGACAGGAGATGATCATGTTCATCAGAAGCATTCTGGCCTGCCAATAGAGCAACAGGTCCCTCCTCCTTATCGCTGATATGCCGATAGAGGACGGGAATAAACCAGCCGTGTCCATGTTTGGGCAACATGGCATGACGGGCGCGGGCCAGCGCTTCCTCCAACATGTGTCCTTCCGCCAAGGCCTCGTAGAAGTGATAGACAAACGTTGCGCTAAGGTCATCCTCGACAGAAAATGGCATTGCCACGACCGCCGGTATCCCTGCCATCACCAGGGCCGTCGCCAGCGTGGAATCGAAGGAAATCTGGTGACGCCGGGTCTCACAGGAGAGCGCGGCAGTTTCACAGGCCGACAATACTGCCAGGCGCACATCACTACTCGCGAATAGATCACGCAAGGTCTGTGTGTCAATATAGCGGTTATTTCCCTCTTCATCGCAGAAAGAGAGATACGTCTGTGGTTTACTACCTTTGAGCGATGCTCCACAGTCACATTGCCGCGCATCAATCTCATTCAGGCGTCCACAATGGGTATTGGGGCACAGCCGCCCATACGCTCCGTGTCCATCGAAATGGACCACATAGCATGGTATCGTCGTCTCAGCGTCATTGAGCCGGCTCACACCACCGTAGGATGCCATATATTCGACAAGTTGGTCATACGTCACTTGCTCCAACTTATCCAGAATGACGTCCTCGGTTTCAGTTAAATTCGCCAATGCTCGCCCAAGTGCTTCAAGGCTCCGCCCCGTATCGAGCGACACACAATCTCCGGGAGTCGCACTCAGGTAAAGAATGCGCAACGGAGTTCGCACGGGAAGTTCATTGCTAACCGGTTCATCGGGCCGCAACAATGCGCGGGTCAGCGTAAATACGCCGGAAGCCAGTAAAAAATGCTCGCCATTATGCAATAACTCCCAGGGATAGCGTACAAATTCGTCGCAGCCGGGCGCAAAGCTAAACGTCAATGCAACCGTCCCCCGATGCCGCAATGTGCGTTGAATGACCCGTCGTAACATTGCTTGTACCGATTGTTCCGCAGATTCATCACGCAAGGTCGCCGTTTTTTCTGACCCGCATAACGCTTGAAAAAGGCGTTGCCCAACCGCTCGCAACTGCTGCTCACCGCTCTCCAATGCATTCAGTTTCTTATGCAGTGCATTCAGCTGCCCCGTCGAATATGGTGGCACAAAGCTCCCTCTTGCCATATGCCCCGACCAATTTTCCCGTACCTGCAATTCATAGGTATTGTCGTCACGCTTCTTAAATAGCAGATAAAGTGTTTCTCCCATGTGCCACCCTGGTATCTCTCGCTTCTCTTCTCGTGTCATGTATCCATGAAATAAGATGAGGAATGAACATGCCCAATGCGCAATTCCCTGTAAAAAGTATATCACACTTCTTGTGTTATAAGATAGGGGATATACTATGCTCAACCAGCAAGAACAAGACATGCCGTATCGCTGCGATACGGCATGTCTTGTTCTTGCTGATGACAGAAAAGAGCTATTCGCCCCAGTAGAGTTCGGCTTTGCCGAAGCGGACAGTATCGCCGACCTGCACGCCAGCCTCTTCAAGGGCTTGCGTTACACCCATTTTGCGCAACGTTAATTGCAGACGGTCCATGCCCTCCTCATTCTCAGGGTCCGTCATATTGACGGCACGCTCAACGCGCTTGCCACGCACCACATAGACCCCCTCCTCTTTCGTCACAATGAAAGCATCATCGGGTTGTGGGCGCAAGACGGTACCATTCATATCAGGTACCACCTCGTTCGCCGCTCGTTCCGCTTCCTCCTGGCGAATTTCCTGCAGTCGGCGAGAGGTATATTGCATGAGTTCGGCTGTGCCTTGATGAGTGGCGGCGGAGATAGCGAAGACAGCATACCCGGCCCCTTCAGCCTTTGCTTTCAAAGCAGGCCAGTGTTCCTGCGCTTCGGATAAATCAATCTTATTAAACACCACAATTTGTGGGCGCTTCGCCAGGCGCTCATCGTATTCGCGCAGTTCCTGATTGATGGTCAGGAATTCTTGCCAGGGGTCACCCTCGTATGAGGCTCCATCCAGCATGTGAAGCAGCAGACGAGTGCGTTGCACATGGCGCAGAAATTCGTGGCCGAGGCCGACGCCTTGCGCCGCACCCTCAATCAAGCCAGGGATATCCGCGAGAACGAAACCGTATTCATCACCGCTGCCAGGTTGCCCGACGCCCACCACGCCAAGATTGGGCGTGAGTGTGGTAAACGGGTAATCGGCAATCTTCGGCTGTGCAGCAGTCACAACCGAGAGCAAGGTAGATTTACCGGCGTTTGGATAACCAACGAGGCCCACATCGGCAATCAGGCGCAGTTCCAGCGTGATCCAACGCTCTTCTCCAGGCTCGCCCTTCTGTGCCTCTGTTGGCGCTTGATGTGTTGACGTGGCAAAATGCACATTGCCAAGGCCGCCACGCCCACCTCGCGCCACCATCACCTGTTGCCCTTCATCCACGAGATCAGCAATGATAGCATTCGTATCCGCGTCACGCACAATTGTGCCGCATGGTACCGACAGATAAATATCCTCACCTTTGGCACCATGCATCTTCTGTCGAATACCGGGGTCGCCGCTTTCCGCCTTGAAGTGGTGCCGATAGCGATAATCTATCAGCGTATTGAGATTCGTAGTAGCTTGCAGATAGACACTGCCACCTCTGCCACCGTCTCCGCCGTCAGGGCCACCCAGTGGCGCAAACTTCTCGCGGCGAAAATGGCGGGAGCCGTTGCCGCCATCTCCCGCCTTCACAAAAATTTTCGTATGGTCGTAAAACATAGGGTCATCCTTAACATATTTTTCACTCTTTGGAAATCGCTTCTATCATACTACAATAGAACATAGAAGTCACTCGCAAGAAGCAGTGGGGGTATATTTGGCTTCGCCAAATATACCCCCACTGCTTCTTGCGAGTGACTTCCACGATTAGGAACCACCTGATGAAACAGCGTTGGTGTTCCAGACGCCCTGGCCGCCCGCATTTGGATCGCATTTACCGTTAGAACCCAGGCTGCAATAACTGCCACCCATACTACCGCCAGATTGCACAGTACCATTGAAGAAAAGCGGGGCGAGGTCATTTGGCTGCACAATAAACTGAATATAGTTTTTTGTAGTAACATAGCCGCTTGTTATTGGCCCACTTCCTGAAAGAGGTGCATAGATCGTCACATTTCCGCTAATCACACTCTGTGACTGTTGCAAAGAAACAGTCATTTTTGCGGTTTGATTACTATTGGTATTCGTGACAGTACCCATGTGTACGCCCGCAACTGCCGGGTAGACAGGTGTAGGTGGCTGTGTCGGAGCTGGAGTCGCAGTCGGTGGTATCGATGTGGCAGTCGGTACAGTCGTTGGTTTTGCCGTCGCTTTTACTGCCGGAGTAGACAATACATTGCTGTGGTGAGTGGCTACAGGCGTAGGAGTATGTGCAGATTGGCGTGCGCCCGATGAAAAGAGGAAGCCTACGGCAGTCGCGGTACCCGCGAAGAGTAATATCGCGAGGGCAAGCAAGATGAGAGGCAAAACACGTCTCCTCTTTCTCGTCACCTCGCTGGCATTACCAGTATATGCGGGATTACGCATCGGCGCTGGTACTGGTACGATATTCACTTGTGGTCTGTTGATCGGTTCGTAGACAGGCAGACGTGGCGTATTTGGCGTTGTTGTGGCATAAGGAGAAATTGGTGCCGAGGCTGGAATTGGCGTCTCCCGTTGCGATTGATACGCATTCAACGCCTGCCAGAACTCCCGAACAGTAGCAAAACGCTCATTACTGTTGATTGCCATGGCCCGTTCGATGGCCTGAGAAACAGCTAACGGAATGGAGGGTACAATATGTTTTACCGGCTCCAGCGGGTCAACGCTGCTGTTACCCATCTGCGTCATACGATAAAAAGCGTCTTCGGGAATATCGCCGGTCAGCAACGCGTACAAAGTAGCACCCAGCCCATAAATATCGGTGCGCGTATTTGTTCCCATGCTATATTGTTCAGGCGCCCCATAGCCAGGCGAACAGCGTCGTATCGCCGTCGTTGTTGAATCGGGATCATATTCTTTGGCAATACCAAAGTCCACCAGTACGGTACTGTCATCGGCAGTCGGCACAATAATATTTGCCGGTTTGACATCCCGGTGAATGATAGGAGGAGTTTGTTCATGCAAAAACGTCACAGCTTCGAAAATAGGAGCCATCATACTGAGCGCCCTGGTCAAAGAAAAGCGATGCTCCGGCTGTTGTTGCCGCAACGTTTCCAGGTTTGGCCCCGCGATATAATCCATCAGCATATAGGCTCGACTGCGTTTCTCGTCGTCGAACACGCGGTAAACACGTGGCAATGCAGGGTGATCGAGTCGCTTGAGTACCTCACCCTCAAATGCAAAGCGGACACGCTCTTTCTTATCAGCATCTATCACTTCTTTAAGTGCGAAAAGGTTTCCCCGCACACGCTGATCCCTCACCAGGTAAACCGCGCCAAAACCGCCCTTACCAAGCAGTTCTTCTACGATATACCGATTCCCGACTACCGCCCCGACGGGAAGAGTCGCTTGCAGTTCTTGCACTGAACACCTCACTACGACTAATACATACGAATTTTTATTAGACTTCTTCCCCAATAAGCATTACTCGTAATGCGCAAGAGTGGCCCGTTCTCGTCGCCTTAGATGCGCGAGTGCTGATAACTCGTCCTCATGGTGACGCGCAGATTATGTAATCCGATAGC
>Ga0307372_10005936_pt1 | contig 18078 bp, 15 predicted proteins | sample OX1MG_FD_202533 | JGI IMG/M metagenome (GOLD analysis project Ga0307372, IMG submission 202533) | Soil microbial communities from Risofladan, Vaasa, Finland - OX-1 | ecosystem: Environmental > Terrestrial > Soil > Coastal area > Acid sulfate soil | place: Finland: Risofladan, Vaasa | collected...
ACAGACCGGCAGCGCGGCGTCCGGCTCGGGCGTGATTACGGCGTGCACCTTGATCTGGTGGATCCAGTCGTCGCCGAAGTCGTACCAGTAGACGAAACTGTCGCCTTTGGCCGGTGCCAGATCGGCCAGCGCGGCTTTTGTCTCATCGCTCGGCCCGGACATCAGGCTGAGGCCGAAGTCCGGCTCCGACGGACCGAAGCGCTGTTCTCCCGGCCCTTGTACGCCGTTGCTGAATTCGTGCAGATGGCAGTTCTCCCAGCCCATGACGATCTGCAGCACGTCGTGCAATCGATCCAGACGCAGCTTGGAGGGCACCAGCAACTCGCGCGCGATGAGCGGCTGGGTGTGCTGCAACTTAAGCTTGAGGTGGTGAGCAGTGTCCATGCGGGTTCCAACAGCAATCCGTGCGAAGTCTGACGAGACGATAGCGTAACCGAATCGTCAGTGTCCTTTGCCGCGCGTTTCATCGATCCCAAGTGCAGCCGCCTGCAAGTCGGCCAACAACCAATCCTCGACGCCTTCTTCCTCCAGCACCCGGCCAGTAGCGGCCATTTTGACAGTGAGCGCGACGTCCCAATCCGCCGTGACCGATGGCTTCCGGCGTCATATCCCGCTTCAAGTACGTCGGTAAATCTCGGCTCCGGCCTGCCTGAACTCCTCGGACTTCTCGGCCATGCCGCGTGCCAGCGCTGCCTGTTCGTCGGCACCGATCTTCGCGGCGTAATCGCGCACGTCCTGGGTGATTTTCATCGAACAGAAGTGTGGCCCGCACATGCTGCAGAAGTGCGCCAGTTTGGCACCTTCCTGCGGCAGGGTCTGGTCGTGGAACTCGCGTGCCTTGTCGGGATCGAGCCCGAGGTTGAACTGGTCTTCCCAACGAAACTCGAAGCGCGCCTTGGACAGCGCGTTGTCGCGCACCTGCGCGCCCGGATGACCTTTGGCCAGATCGGCGGCGTGGGCGGCCAGCTTGTAGGTAATGATGCCTTCGCGCACGTCGTTCTTGTCAGGCAGGCCGAGGTGCTCCTTGGGGGTGACGTAGCACAGCATGGCGGTGCCATACCAACCGATGTTGGCGGCGCCGATGCCGCTGGTCGTAAAGCAGATAGTCCTTGCCGGTGGCGAAACGCTCCTTGACCTGAAGCGTCAGATTAAAATGTCGGGATCAATTGTGTTGCCAGCCGCGTGTTTTCCAGGTCGATCCTGCGGTGATGGCAGTATCCATCTGGACTCCTGTTGCCTGCTACAAAAGTTTGACTTTGACTTTTTTGGCGGCTTTGCGCAGTGCGTCGTCCAGCGTTGCGAGCGGCAGCCGGTGACGCTTGGCGAGTTCGAGATAAACCGTATCGTAGACGGTCAGATTCTGGACCCGGGCAAGCTCGACGATATCCTGCTCGACCCGTAATCGTGGCGCCGAGTCAACCTCGATGGGGACCGCCGCCAACACAGCCGAAGCGGCCTGCCAGCCTTCCTGCGTGAGCCGGCGACGACGGAGCAACATCAGCAGGGCGTTGTGGACCTCATACAACCACAATTGCGGAACGATCGGGACAGCGCCCGCAATCGCCCGGGAAATAACTGCCGGTGGCGCTTCGTCCGGAGACGCCCAGGCGATCGCAGCACTGGCATCAAGAATGAATGATCCGGTCACCGGCGTCCTTCATTCCTGGCCGCAATGATCTCGTCGATAGTGATCGGCCGGCGCCGGAGCGGCCGCGATTTTCGCAGCTCATCGAGTCTCGCCAACGCCTGCTTCAGTGCGCCGCGATCCTGGCTCGCCACCGGCCTCAACTCTGCCACCGGCTTGCCGCGTCTGGTGATAGTGATGCGTTCACCCCGCGCCACCCGCGCCAGCAATTCGGGTAGATGGGTCTTGGCTTCATAAGCACCGACTTCCGTGACAAACTCCGACATGACGCGCTCCGAACTAGTCTAATTTCAGACCAGTTTAACAAATATCGTTGGTGAGGCTTGTATCTGTCGTGTCGACCACCGTCAGCTTCGGCAGTCGACCACGCCCGCCCGCAGATCCGCGAGCAGCAGGTCTTCGACACTCTCCTCTTCCAGCACCCATCCCGTGGCTGCCATCTTCGTGGTGAGATCGGCGTCCCAGCCGGCGTCGGCCGCTGGCCCGGCCAACGTTTTGCCCGGCCGCGGCACATAGTCGCCGGCACGGAAGCGCCAGGGCTGTGCGTCGTAGCGACCGATGACGATATTGCCGATGCGGATGCCGGGCCAGTCGAAATCGCCGTGGTAGTGAAGCCGCGCACCGCTGTCGGCCAACTGTCCGAGCAGAATGCGCTGTGCTGCCGCCGGCATACCTTCGGTACACAGCAGCGGCGGACAGGCTGCACCCAGTACATTAGCGGCGGCGACGACAATTGACGGGTTTTCGCAGACGTAGACATCCATGCCACGCACTGGCCAGACGCCGCCGGCTTGCAGCAGGGCGCGCAGGTTCAGATGCAGCGGCTCGCCGTAGCGACGGGCAGCGTCAATCAACGCACCGAGCGCGGTGGCGTTCACCGGCGGCAGGTTGAGCGTCAGCGCCGGCCGCGCCAGTTCGTTGACCAGCACGCCGGCGGCGGCCCAGCTGTCGCGGGGTCTTTCGCCGTCGGTGGTGCGCAGCGCTCGCAGCAGCAGCGTCGCCAGCGGTCGGCCGGCGTCCAGTGCGTGAGCGTCACCGAGGACCTGTGCGGCCAGACGACTGCGCTGTACACCGCACGCCGGAAGTTGGTCGAGCACGGCAGCCACCGCCTGCAGCAGTGCTTCGGCTCGCGCCGGATCGTATCCGGTCAGACGCTTGAGCAGACCGACATCAACCGGCGTGGCGAGCGCGGGCCGCAGCGACGGCGGCGCCGAGGTGAGCATCTGTCCCCAGACCGAGCGATGCACGGCGGCTTCGGTAGCGCGATCGGCAATCTGGCCGTCGAGACTCTCCAAGGCTGTGCGCAGATCGGTTGCCACGCCTGCCGTAACCAACGCGGCGTCCAGTTCCTCAACGGACAGGCGCATCGAGTTGGCGGCGCGGCTGCGACGCCCGAGCAGTCCTTCGAGTGCGGCGCGCTCGGCGGCGTCTAGCGGGCTCAGGGTAAAAGCGCCTTCGACGCGTCCGCGCTCGTAGCGACCGCGCAGGCGCTTGCGCAGCGGCGCCAGTTGCGGCCCGCCCAGCAGGCGTTGCAGACGCGGAGAGTCCATCAACATGAATGTCGCGCAGCGACGCCAATGTCCCTCGCCCACACCGCAGGAGAGGGGCGAGCCGTTGACGCAACCAAAGGTAGAGTGAGCGCCGCCGTTTCAACAACCATCTTTGAACCCCATCTCAGGCGACGATCGCCGACAGCTCCGGTTCACGCCGACGCGCGCGACCATCCCAGCTCCAGCGCGAGACGAACACCGCGTCGATGCCCTCGCGTCGCACGATCTGGCAGATCGACACCCCCGGCAGGCTGGCATGACAGCCCCATTCGCGCTCGCTGGTCATGACGAAGTCGAGGTCGAACTCGTGGATCAGACCCATGCAGTGGGCGCGGGCCTCGTCGTCGATGCCGGCGAAGGCTTCGTCCAGCAGCACCAACCGCGGCGCCAGCGCGAATCCGGTACTGGCGTAGTGACTGGCGGCGGCGGCGAACAGCGGCACGGTCAGGCCCAGCGCGCGCTCGCCGCTGGAGGCCGGGCCGGACAGCGGTTTCCAACTGCCGTCCTGCCAGCGCCGCACGCGAAAGCGATGCCAGCGGCGATAGTCGAGCGCGCGCGCCAGATGCTCGACCAGCGGCCCGCCGTTGTCGGCGGCGCGTTCGGCGTCGATGCGCGCCTGCAGGAAGCTGCCGACGCGCTCGCGATCATCCGCCGACCAAGCGTCGGCGACGCGGTTGAGCAGACGGCTGCGCGCTTCGACCAAGCCGACCGGGGCGCCCTCGCTACCTTCCGGCAGCGGCTGCCATTCAAGCTTGAAGCGCACGCCAGTGGAGGTCGGCCGCTTGCCCATCTCGGCGTTGATGCGCGCCACCCGCTGGTCGGCTTCACGCAGCAGGCGCTGCAGGTCGATGGCGACTTCGGCCTGCAGGTGATTCTCCAGCACCTCGCGTTCGCGTGCCGAAAGAATGGCGCGGCGCTGGCCCAGTTCCTCGTCCACTTCGCGCTGCAGCAGGTCCGGCCGCAGCGCGCGGTTCTGGTAGACGATCTGCACCACCAGGCCGTAGTCGCTACTCTCCATCACCGCCTGCTGACCGAGTGCCGACAGCGACTGCGTGAGCGCGGTGTAATCGCGCGAGATGCCGGTTTGCACGCGGTTCCATTCCTCGTCGGCCAGCGGCGCGTCCTGCAACGCCGCTTCGACGCGACGCGCCAGGTTCAGCGCCGGATCGACGGTCCAGTGCTCGGGCAACGCCAGCTCCGGGCAGGCCACCGCCAGCAGTCCGGTGGCGGTGAAATGTTGCAGTTGTTCGACGGCCTGCAGGCGCGTGCGCATCCTTTCGTCGAGCAGGTCCTGTGCGTCCAGCGTCTTCTGTTCGTGGCGGGCGCGGTTCTGCTCGGCCCGCGACAGCGCTTTGCGTTCTGCGTCCAACAGCCCTTCGCCGCGTTTCACCACCTCGTCTTTGTCTCGCAGCCGCGTTTCGAGTTCGGCGACGGCGATGCCGACGGTGGCGCGCAGCGTTTCCAGCCGGGCACGGGCATCTTCTTCTTCGCGCTGCTGCGCTTCGAGCGCGGCGGCGCTGACTTGCAAGACCGTCACCGCTTCTTGCAGACGCGCGCGCTGCTGCTCCAGTTCCTGCTGTGCCTGACGCTGCGCGGCTATCGCGTGCGCCAGCGCCTGCGCCTGCATCTCGTAAGCCGCCACCGCAGACTCGACTTCCGCCAGCGCCTCGGCAGTGCTCGGCAGCATCAGGTCGGCTGCGTCGGCTTCCAGCTCACGCTGCGACTGACGCAGTCTGGCCTCGGCCTGATGCAGCAGCGCTTCAGTGTCGGCGAGGCGCTGTTGCGCGTCACGGCGGGCCCGTTCCGCAGTGATATAGCGCGCCTGTGCCGCGCGCAGGGCATCGTCGGTCGGCGCGCTCTGCAGTTCGGCATCGAGTGCTTGCCGGGCGTCGTCGACTTCGCCCAGCAGTCGTTGCAAGGCTTCGGTCTCGCGCAAGACTTCAGCACGACGCTGTTCAATCTGCGCCAGCCGCCGCGCCCGCGCGGCGGCGCGAGCGGCATAGCCGAGGTATTCGGCCTGCGGCTTGCGCCACTCGCCGTACAGACCGGCGAGGCGAAAACGTCCGTCGGGCGCGATCCAGGCCTCGGTCTCAGTCGGGTCATCGTCGCCGTAGGCGATGCCGGCCAGCAGGGCTTGTATCGCCTCGGTGCCCACCGCCGCGCTGGTTGACGGCGTCAGTACGTCGAGCAGCGAAGCACCACGACGCGGCCGTGGCTGCAACCAGGCGTCGGACGCACCGGCCGGCAGCGCCGCGCCGTCGGGCGTGACCCAGGCATCGAGCAGGCCGCTGGCTTCGAGTGCCGCCTCGACCGCGGCGCGCAGTGGCTCCGCGGTGTTGTCGCGAAACTCGACCAATTGCCACAGCGGCGCACCGGGACGCTGGCTGCGGGCTTCGGTGTCGCGGTACGGCAGCGGCGGCGGCACGCGGTCCTCACCGGCCGTCAGGCGTTCGGCTTCGGTCGTCAGCGCGCGATCTTCGTCCGCCAGATCAGCCAGCGCGGCACTGTGTTGCGCGCGCTGCGCCGCCAGCGCCTGTTGAACATGCGCGTAGGTCGCGGCCAGCACCGCGCGCGCCGGCATCTCGCCGTCGAGGTTTTCCGCCCACTCGGCCAGCGCCGCCAGCAAGGCTTCCGGCTCGGCCAGCGCCAGCTGCTGGAGCCGCGCCAGACATCTGCGCCAGGCAGAGAGCCAGTCCGCCGTGCACTGACGCAGCGCGTCGTCGGCGCTGCGTGCTTCGGTCTGCGCTGAGTCGAACAGGCCGCGGTGCACTTCGCAGTGGTCGGCCTGGCGCTCGCGCTGCTGCTGTGCCGCGTCGCGTTCGGCCAGACGTCGGCGTAGTTGGGCCAACTGTTCGCGCCGTCGCACAGCAAGCCGTTTCATCTCGATCAAGGCATCGGTGACATCCGTAAGCGTCGCCTGCGCGGGACCGAAGCCGGCGGCGTCCGCGCGTGCCTGCGTGCTCAGTGCGGCCTGTTCGAGCAGCGCCTGAGCAGACTGCGCCTGTTCGACACGACGCTCGTTTTCGAGCTGCTCGCGCTGCTGTCGTCGCTGCGCTTCATCGCGCTGGCCTTGCGCGTCGCCAAGGCTGCGTGTGCGCAGATTCGCCATCTGCTCGGCGTCGTGCAGGCGTCGCGCATCGCGCATCACCGGATCCTGTCGGAGCTCGTCGAGCGCGGCGCGGTCGCGAATCAGCGCGGTGTCAAACTCTGTGTAGCGCGTGGCGTGTTGCGTCTCGTCGGTCTGCGCCTGTTCCAGCTCGGCGCGCGCCTGATTGAGATCCTGGCTGGCCTTGTCGAACTCGGTCTGCGCACGGCGCAGGCCTTGCGCCTGACGGCGGCTCTGGATCCGCGCGTAATGGCGATAGCGTTGACCAAACTGGCCGACCGCGCCGCGCAGATTTTCCAGCGCGCGCAGCTCCTCGCGATAGTCGTCGAGATGGTTCATCGCCTGCGCCACCACCTCCAGCAGATTCAACGGCAGCGGCGGCAGGCTGTTGGACAGCGCTGCGGACAGGGTGGTCTCGTCCGGCTTCTTCGACAACTGCGGCTGACGCAACTGGATCAGCGTATCCATCAGCGCCTCGTAGCGCGCCTCGCCGAGCCGGAACAGACGCTCGTCGACGGCGCGCCGGTAATCACGCGCCACGGTGTAGATCTGACCGTCGGCGCCCAGCGTCTCGGCCAGGCGTTCGCGCCCCGGCACGCTACGCTCAGGCGTGATCAGCGTGAAGTCGCGGCGCGTCCGCAAGGAGGTGGTGAAATACCAGGACTCCACCCGCGACCGACCGGCGACGGCATACAGGCCGCAACCCAGTGTCAACGTCTGCGTGCAACCCTGTTCGTCGAGCCGCCCGAACTCGATCCAGGCGTAACCGGTGCGCCGCTCATGGCGGTTGCCCAACAACAGATTCCAGTCCATCCGCTTGCCGCGATCACCGTCGGGCTCGACCCGGCTGGCCGACAACTGCGCGTCGAGCAGAAACGGCAACGTCAGCGACAACACCTTGGACTTGCCGGTGCCGTTGTTGCCGCGCAGCAGCAGATGGCCGTCGCGGAACCAGAACTCCTCGTCCTCGTAGAAGTACAGCTCGACCAGGCCCAGCCGCAGCGGCTGCCAGCGCGAGCGTGTCGGCTGCGGCAGATGCAGTGGCGCTGCGGTCTGATCGTTCATGGCGGCTTTTGAAGCAGCGGGTTACGTACGTTCAATCCGGGAAACCGACTGAAGCCGCGATCCGCTGACCACAGTTCGCGCACGCCGTGATAGCGGCAGATCGCGGCGATGCGGGCGGCGTGGATACGCGGCGGCCCCTGGATACGCGCCGCCAGCGCGATCTCGGCCAGGCCTGCAAAGTAGCCGTCGCCTTCCGACAGCAATTCCAGGGACGGGCTTTCCTGCAATGAGCGCACGGACTCCAGCGCGTCTGCCAGCGGCGTCGGCTCTTTATAAATACGCAGATGCGTGACGACGCTTAAGAATTCGTGGATGCAGGGCCAGGCGATGGCCCAGCGACTGGCGCCGTTGGCGAGTTCGCTCAACAGTGCTGCAGCGTCGGCGTGAAACGGGCTTTCCGGTCGATGCGCATACACCAGCAGACTAGTGTCCAGCGCGATCATGCCACTTCAAGAACCGTGCCCGCGGTAGATTTCGTCGCGTATCCGCTCCCAGCGGGCGTCGTGGAATTCCTCGGTCATGCCGCTGCCGCCGTAGACCGGGAACGTGATTTGCTTGCTCGGTCGCTGCTTGCGTGCCTTCAAGGCCAAGCGTAAACCGTCTTCTACCAGGGTGCGCAAGGTTGAGCCTTCACGCTTGGCCACGATACGGCTGCGCCGCAAGAGGTCGTCAGAAATCTCGATGGTAGTCTTTATATGGGTCACCCATATCACCTGTGTGGGACTACAATAAATCGGTTTGAGTAACGATGCAATCACCACCGGCTAATGCTACCCCGCCAACAATGATCCCTGTGCCAGCACCGGCGTGCCGGGCTTGAAACGTGCCAGCGTCGGCCGTGCGCGTACCGCTGCGCCGTCACGCTGGATCAGTTTGAGCGCTTCGAGTTGGGTCAGGGCTTGACGTGCCAGCGCGGTTTCGGCGCCGGGTTCGCGCTCGTCCTTGCGCCAGTATTTGCCGAACTCGTCGGCGACCTGGCGCAGGAAGGTGGCGATCTGCGCCTCGCCGATCCAGCCCGCGGCATCGGCGCGCGCAGCCTCAGCCAGATAGCCGGCCAGCAGCAGCGTGGCATGCGCCAGCGTGCCTTCGGCCGGCAACCGCGCGTCGGACAGATCGCCGTCGGGATCGACCAGCGCGGTACCCTCGGCGCGCGACTCAGGCGTCAGATCGCTCCACTCGCACAGGCGCGCGGCCAGCACTCCGCGCTGGTTGGCAAAGTATTCGCGCTGATCCGCGTCCAGCTCATCGAAATAAACCACCGGATCATCCAGCAGACGCCGTGCCAATTGATGACGCAACGCGGTGCGACGCGCCTCGACAGTGTCAGCGATGTATTCCTCGACCAGCGCGGCCAGCCGCGCCGGGATGTCGCCCGGCTCGCTGCCGACGACGAAGGTGGACGGCCCGCGCACGCAGGCCAGCAGCGCAGCCAGCACGCGGCGCTGCACGTCGTAGAGCACATCGCCGGTGGCGCTGACGTAGCCCTCTTCGTCGCCGGCCACGCGCGCCAGCACGCCGGTGTCGAGCAGGAAGCGGCAGATGTGGACCAGGTCGCGGCGCTGGTGCACCTGATCGAGCGCGAAACGGAAACCCGCAGCGTCCAGGGCGTCGTCGGCCGCCAGCCGAATCAGTTCCTCGCCCAGGCTACGCAGCGTGATCTGTGACTCGGCGCGCTCCAGCACCGCACCCGCCAGACACAGCAGCACGTAGCGGCGGCGGTCGAAACCCGCTGCGCCGCGGCTGGCGTCGCACAGATCGGAGGGACGTTTGTACAAGCGCGCGCAGTCGCGCTCCAGATGCAACACCCAACCGGTCTCGCGCGCCAGCCACGGACGCAGCTCGTCGGCATGCCGCCGCAATAGTGCGAAATCCTTGTGCGCCGCGGTCATCAAAGGCTGCATCAGCAACGCCCGCAGGGCGCGCACGCGCTCGTCGGCACAGTGCTGGGCCAGCACCTCGCCCAGCCGTTCGCCGCGGACCGCGCTCATCGGGCGCTCATCGGTCGGGCTCGGTCAGCCAGACGGTGAGTTCATGGTCGCGTCCGGAAAAGCTGCCGTCGGCAGTGTCGATTCGGGCCTCGCCATCCAACGGTTGCCAACTCAGCCGCAGCGTGCCGTCGCCGCTGTCGCGGGTCACACCCTGCTCGGGCGACTCGGCCACCGCCAGCGCCTCGCTGATCAAGTCGAGCAAGAGACGGAATTCATAACGATCAAGCCGGCCGAGTTGCGACAATCGCTGTGCGGCACCGGTGGCCAGCCGCGCGCGAGCGGCGTCCAGTTGCGTCTGTTCCTCGGCCAGTTGCGCTGCCAGCAGCGCGCGCTCGCGCGAGCGATCGACCACTTTCGGCGCCATGCCGCGCGGTGTCAGCTGGCCCCGCTCGCGCAGGCGCGGATTGATCTCCACCGGTGGCGCCTGCGGCCAGGGCGTGGTGGCTGGTAGATCGTCGCCGGGGGTCAGCAGCGCCAGATGACGTGCAGGCGACAAGGCAAAGGCGGCGCGGAACAAACGATGGGCGTCGCCCTCGTCCGGTGCCTCGGCGAACCAGCGCGCCAGCACGCGGAAGTCGGCCGAGCGGTCGCTCTTGCCACCGCGACGCTCGTTGAGCAGCGCGATCGCCGCCAGTAACTGCGGTATCGCCGAGCGCGCACGGCCGCGCAGCAGCTCGGCCTGCGCCGGCCGGCCGCCTTCGGCGATGAACCAGCTGCGCAGTCCGGCCCAGCGCTCGCGCCAGGCGGCGAGCTTGGCGTCGAGGCTTTCGGCTTCGGCGATGGCATCGCCGGGCGCGGCGTCGCGGGCCTCGCGGGTTGCCGCCAGCGTCAGCAGACGTTCGGCCGGCACGTCGAGTCCGATCAGTTGCCGGGCGATCTGGCCGGAGCGGCTGACCAAGTCGCCGATGAAGCGTTCCAGGTAGTCGATCAGGCGGTTCTTGTAGTGCATCAGCGCACCGGCGTCGGCGCGCTGCAGGTCGATCGCGCGCGCCACGCTGGCCATGAAGGCCTGGGCGTTGTCAGCCAGGCTGGTGAAAACCTGGGTCAGGTCGCGCAGTGTCTCGTGGATGCGCGCGGCATCGAGCGGTTCGGCCTGGGCCAGTTCAGCCAGCAGTTGCAGGCGCGACAGGATGTCCTCCAGCGCCACCGACTGCAGCTCGGCGCGGTGCGACAGCACGCGGGCGAAGGTGGCGAGGCCTTCCTCCACCGCCTCGCCGCCGTGACTAAGGCGATAGACGAAGCGTGCACGGTAGTAATCCTCGATCGCGGTGACGCGGGTCATGTCCGGCTGCGCCACCAGGTTGCCCCAGTCCGCCAGCTGGGTCAGGGCCTGCTGTATCGCCTCCGGTGCGGGCGGCGCAGCGCCGGGCCAGCGGCCTTCGGCCTGCACTTCATCAGGCCGCAACTGCAGGCGGAACTGCCGTTTGGCTGCGGCGAAAGCCTCCATGATGGCGCGGTACAGCACTGCCTTGTCGGCGGTGACGTGGCGGAACAGGCGCGACTCGTCGCTAGCCGCCACGCTGTTGTCGCGGAGGCTGGCGTCAGGCATTGGCATAGCGGCCTGCACCGCACTGATGTCTTGTCGTTTCGCCCATTCGTTCCGTCATTGACTGGCTGAGTGCAACCCGCTCAACTTCGACGATACACCTCGCGCCGATGACCGATCTTGATGACCGTCACGAGCAGTTCATCGTCACGTAGTCGTAGAGGATTCGATAGATACCCTGACGCAGGCGGTAGCGTTCCTGGCCAGACAGTTTTTCACATCCTGGACCGCGAGGATCGACCGCCAGGCTCTCAATACGCTTCAGGATACCTGCGACGTCCTGTTTGGTAAACGCTCGAAAATCCTTCGCGACTGATCGTTTGAACCGCAAGCTATAGCTTGCCATTCGCCTTCAAATTGTTCAGCAGCGCCTCGTAAGTCATGGTCGGCTCCACCCCCCGTTGCTCGAAGCTGGCCAGATCATCCTGATCCTCGCGAAAGGACTGGCGCACGGCATCGTTGACCAGATCGGAAAGCGTGCGATGGCTGTGCGCGGCTTTCAAACGCAAGGCCTGATGCAGATCAGATTCAAAGTAGACGGTGGAACGTTTCGACACGGGCATAGGGCGCCTCCTCCGTACAAGGTGGCGTTACAACGTCATAACGTCAAACCGCGTCAACTGCGCTGATAGACCTCGGCCCCTGCCTGCCTGAACTCCTCGGACTTCTCGGCCATGCCGCGTGCCAGCGCTGCCTGTTCGTCGGCGCCGATCTTCGCGGCGTAGTCGCGCACGTCCTGGGTGATTTTCATGCTGCAGAAATGCGGCCCGCACATCGAGCAGAAGTGCGCCAGCTTGGCGCCTTCCTGCGGCAGCGTCTGGTCGTGGAATTCACGTGCCTTGTCCGGATCGAGCCCGAGGTTGAACTGATCTTCCCAGCGGAATTCGAAGCGGGCCTTGGACAGCGCATTATCCCGCACCTGCGCGCCCGGATGGCCTTTAGCCAGATCGGCGGCGTGGGCGGCGAGCTTGTAGGTGATGATGCCTTCGCGCACGTCGTTCTTGTCGGGCAGGCCCAGGTGTTCCTTGGGGGTGACGTAACACAGCATGGCGGTGCCATACCAACCGATGTTGGCGGCGCCGATAGCGCTGGTGATGTGGTCGTAGCCCGGCGCGATGTCGGTGGTCAGCGGCCCGAGCGTGTAGAACGGCGCCTCGTAGCACTGCTCCAACTGCAGGTCCATGTTCTCCTTGATGAGCTGCATCGGCACGTGGCCGGGGCCTTCGATCATGGTCTGCACGTCGTGCTTCCAGGCGACCTGCGTCAGTTCGCCCAGGGTCTTGAGTTCGCCCATCTGGGCCTCATCGTTGGCGTCGGCGATACAGCCGGGCCGCAGGCCGTCGCCCAGCGAGAAGCTGACGTCGTAGGCCTTCATGATCTCGCAGATGTCCTCGAAATGAGTGTAGAGGAAGTTCTCCTGGTGATGCGACAGACACCACTTGGCGAGGATGCTGCCGCCGCGTGAGACGATACCCGTCAACCGCTCGGCGGTCCACGGCACGTAGCGCAGCAACACACCGGCGTGGATGGTGAAGTAATCCACGCCTTGCTCGGCCTGTTCGATCAGAGTGTCACGGTACATCTCCCAGGTCAGTTCCTCAGCCTTGCCGTCGACTTTTTCCAGCGCCTGATAGATCGGCACCGTGCCGATGGGTACGGACGAATTGCGGATGATCCACTCGCGGGTCTCGTGAATGTGCTTGCCGGTGGACAGGTCCATCACCGTGTCGCCGCCCCAGCGCGTGGACCAGACCATCTTCTCGACTTCCTCGGCAATCGACGACGACACCGCAGAATTGCCGATGTTGGCGTTGATCTTCACCCGGAAATTGCGGCCGATAATCATCGGCTCGCACTCGGGATGGTTGACGTTAGCGGGGATGATGGCGCGGCCGCGAGCGACTTCGGCGCGCACGAATTCGGGCGTGATCTCCTCGGGTAGCTGCGCGCCAAAGTTCTGACCCTTGTGCATGCGCTTGAGATAACCGGCCTGCTGATAGCTATCACGCAACTCGGCCAAGCGGCAGTTCTCGCGGATGGCGATGTACTCCATCTCCGGCGTGACGATGCCTTGCCGGGCGTAGTGCATCTGGCTAAGGTTGGCACCGGGCTTGGCCTTGCGCGGGGCACGGATGTGCGAAAAGCGCAGGTGGGCGGTGTTGTCGTCGGCGGCGCGGATCCGGCCGAAGATCGAACTCGGCCCTTTCAGCGCCTCGCTGTCGCCACGTGCTTCGATCCACGGCGCACGCAGCGCCGGCAGGCCGGTCAGCAGGTCGATCTGCACGTCCGGATCGGTGTAGGGGCCGCTGGTATCGTAGACCGTGACCGACGCGTTGGACGTATCGCCATCGATGCCGTGAGTGGACGACAGGCTGATCTCGCGCATCGGCACGCGCAGGCCGTCGCAGCCCTCGACATAGATTTTACGGCTGTTGGGGAACGGCTTGCGCACCTCGGCCGACAAGGCCTCGGCGGCATCGGAATCCATAGAACCAGTCTGCATTTGCTTGGGGGCTACGCTCATGACATTCCTCAACGCTCGTGTGTGGGCGGAGGCTTAGAAGCGCCATCGGATAGACGCGGCGCTCAAGCCTTCCCTACGCCGGCGTGATCAACCTCGCCGGCTAGGTTCCAAGGGTGTGTTCTCAGCCCGCATAAATCACTGCAGGCACCCCCAGCTTGCGTACACAATAGAACCTGCCCCCGATAGCCGCAAGCTGGCGCGGCTATCTCACTGACTGGCGGTCCGGCAAGTGCTCCGCAAACCACAATCCCGCATAGATGCGCGGCTCGATGTGCTTACCAGCCTCCGCCTGTGCCTGCAGGAACCCGTGCGCCCCGGCCAGCGGCACCACATGCACGGTGATGTCCTCGCCCTCTTCAGGCGCACCACCGCCAGGGCCGACGCGACGGACGTCGCGCACCAGATAGAGATCGATCATTTCGGAGGACATGCCCGGCGACGACGGTCCGCGCAATAGCAGTTCAGCGCGGTCGCCGGTGTAGCCGGTCTCCTCTTCCAGCTCGCGCATGGCAGCGACGGCCGCCGATTCGTCGGCGCCGCCCACAGCGTCACCCACAATTCCAGCCGGCAGTTCGATGCAGTTGGCCTGCAGCGGCACGCGGTACTGCTCGACCAGCACGATCTCGCGGTTCGGCGTCAGCGCCAGCACGAACGCGGCACCGCGGGCATTGACGCGGCCGACGTATTCCCAGCGGCCATCTCGATACAAAGCCAGAAAGTCGCCGCGATACAACGTTTCGACAGGGGTTTCGATAGGGGTTTCGATTGAAGTTTTTGTGGGGGTCTCGGACATGGCTCAATGCTCAAATGGACGCGATCTCTACCCGTGCGTCAAGGCTGGGCGCCAGTTCCTGCAGTGCCGTCCGTGCAGCCGCCTCGAAGCCGAATGGGGGATTGACGACCGTCAGACCGCAGGCGTGCATACGGCCCGTGCCGCGGGCACCGTTGTCGATCTGCAGGCTCAACACCGGCCGGCCGGCATCGCGAGCCAGACGACGTACACAGCGCCCAGCCGCGTGACGGTTCTTCAACGGATACCACAGCGCATAGATGCCGCCGGCAAAGCGTGCGCCGGCGCGCTGCAAAAATTCAGCGGCGGCATCGAATTCGTCGACACGCTCAAATGGCGGATCGACCAGCACCAAGCCGCGCTTTTCGTGCGGCGGCAACAGCGCGTGCGCCTCGTAGCCGTCGCGTCGGTGCAGTTCCGCCGTCGGCAGCACTTCACTCAGGGTCTGCGCCACTGCGGGCACCCGTTCGCAGACGATCAGGCGATCTTCCGGCCGCGCCAGTTGTGCCGCCAGCCACGGCGAACCTGGATAGCGACGCGGCAACTCAGCGGACGGATTGATGGAACGGATCAGTTCGAGATAACGAGACAGCACCGGGTCTTTTGGCACAGCATTCCACAGTCGGCCGATACCGTCGCGCCACTCACCCGTGCGGTCCGCCTCGCTACTGTCCAACTCGTAGCGGCCGGCGCCGGCATGGGTGTCGAGATAGCACCAAGGCTTGTTCTTGCGCGACAGCGCCTGCAGCAACGCCACCAACAAGACGTGCTTGAACACGTCCGCGAAGTTGCCGGCATGGTAGTGATGACGATAGTGCACGGAGGTTGGATTCGACGGATTCGCGGCATTATGCCGGGCGGGCGATGGCGCTGCCTTTGCGAGGGAGTACAACATGCGGACGTCGTCGCAGACCTGCCAGTGCATTGCCTTTGCGGTCGCACACAGACAAGATCAAACTTTCATCCGCGCCATCCGTCACCATCATGAGGAGACCGCAACAATGAGCGAATCCAGCAATTTACAGTCTGTATTGCAGGAAAACCGCAGCTTTCCACCCAACGCTGACATCGCCGCCCACGCGCGCATCACGGCTGCCACGCTCGAGGCCATGCGCGCAGCGGCGGCAAAGGATCAGACTGGCTTCTGGGCCGAACTGGCGAGACAGACGCTGGACTGGAAAACACCGTTCAAAACTGCGCTGGACGACACGCAGGCACCCAATTTCAAGTGGTTTCCGGACGGCACCCTGAACGTCTCCTGGAACTGCCTAGACCGCCATCTGGCGACACGTGGCGACAAGCCGGCAATCCTCTTCGAGGGCGAACCGGGCGATACCCGCAGCATCAGCTTCAAGCAGTTGCACCGGCAAGTCTGCCAGTTTGCCAACGCGCTCAAGAGCCTCGGCATCGGCAAGGGCGATCGCGTTGCCATCTACCTGCCGATGGTGCCTGAAGCGGTGGTGGCGATGCAGGCCTGCGCACGGATCGGCGCGATTCACTCGGTGGTGTTCGGCGGTTTCTCGGCCGGCTCGCTGAAAGACCGCATCGAGGGGACCAGCGCCAGACTGTTGATCACCGCCGACGGCGGCCACCGCGGCGGCAAGGTGCTGGATCTGAAACAGACCGTGGACGAAGCGCTGAACCGGGGTTGCGAGAGTATCGAGCACAGCATCGTGTTGAAGCGGGCCGGGAACACCGTCGACTGGCGTGAAGGCCGCGACCTGTGGTGGCATGAATTGACAGAACAACAGTCCGATCAATGCGAGCCCGAATGGGTCGAGGCCACGCATCCGCTGTTTCTGCTCTACACCTCCGGCTCCACCGGCAAACCCAAGGGCATCCAGCACAGCAGCGGCGGCTATCTGCTGGGCGCGCAGCTGACCAACCAGTGGTGCTTCGACCAACGCGAGAACGACGTGTTCTGGTGCACCGCCGACGTCGGCTGGGTCACCGGCCACACCTATGTCTGCTACGGGCCACTGTCGGTCGGCACGACCGTGCTGATGTTTGAGGGCTCGCCGATGGTGCCCGACGCCGGCCGCTTCTGGAAGATATGCCAGGACCACGGCGTCACTATCTTCTACACCGCACCGACCGCGATCCGCGCGCTGATGAAAGCCGGCGATGCCTTCCCCAACCAGTACGACCTGTCGAAGCTGCGCATCCTCGGTACGGTCGGCGAGCCGACCAATCCAGAGGCCTGGATGTGGTACCACCGCGTCATCGGCAAGCAAAAACTGCCGATCATCGACACTTGGTGGCAGACTGAAACCGGTGCAGCGATGATCGCGCCGCTGCCGGGCGCTACAACCACCAAACCCGGCTCCTGCACCCAGCCGCTGCCTGGCATCATCGCTGACATCTATGACGAAAGCGGAAAATCGGTGAGCGACCCCGCGCAGGGCGGCTACCTGGTCGTCACCAAGCCCTGGCCGTTCATGCTGAGCACCATCTGGGGCGACAACGAGCGCTACCGACAAGCCTACTTCGGCTTGTTCGGCGATCGTGTCTACGTCGCCGGCGACTCCGCTCACCGCGACGCGGACGGCTATTACTGGATCATGGGCCGTGTCGATGACGTGCTCAACGTCTCCGGCCACCGTCTCGGCACCATGGAGATCGAGTCGGCGCTAGTGTCGCATCCGAAAGTCGCCGAAGCGGCGGTGATTGGTCGTCCGGACGAGATCAAGGGTGAGGCGGTGGTGGCCTACGTCATCTGCCGCGGCGAGCGTCCCTCCGGGCAAGATGCCGTAGCGCTCAGCGAGGAACTACGTCAACACGTGGCCAAGGAAATCGGCGCGCTGGCGAAACCCGAGGAGATCCGCTTCGCCGACAACCTGCCCAAGACCCGCTCCGGCAAGATCATGCGTCGACTGCTGCGCTCCATCGCCAAGGGCGAGACCATCACCCAGGATGTGTCGACGCTGGAAAACCCACACATCGTCGATCAGTTGGCCGGCAAGGCTTGAGCCGCGGCGAAAAGCGGGCGCATCGAAACCCGCGCTCAAATTCGGGACCGGGAAACCGGGTGGTCGATACCTTGTGCGCCGACACTGATCGTCCTGCGGTAACATGCTTTGCTAATCACCTCGGGAGTCACCGATGCGTAAATTCGCCCTTCTGGTTTTGTCGTTCGCGGTTTGCACGGCGGCTCATGCCGACTGGCGTTCGGATCTGACCAACGCGGCCGCACAGAAGGCCGGCGCCACGGTCGATCAGAAATTCGGCATCGCCACCCCGGCACCGGTAGGTGCCGAAGTTTATTTCATCAACCTCAAGAATGGCGACACGATAACGAGTCCGTTCCTGGTGCAGTTCGGCCTGAAGAACGCGGGGGTCTGTCCGGCAGGGCTGCAAAGCCCCGGCACTGGCCACCACCATCTGTTGATCGACAATCCCAAGATCGACCTCACTGCGCCGCTGCCGGCAACCGATCAGATCCGGCACTTCGGCAAAGGCCAGACTCAGACCCTGTTGAACCTGAAGCCCGGTGAGCACACGCTGCAGTTATTGTTCGCGGACTGGAAGCATCAACCGTTCAACCCCAGTGTGCAGTCGTCAACCATCACCATAACGGTCACGGGCCCGGCGACTTCCGCGAAGTAACTGGCGCGCAGTGAACCGCGTGGACAGACTCTGGTTCTATGTTTAGAACATCGATATCAAGCTTCTGCGAAAATATGGGCTCGAATCTATAATTCGCGCCTGTTCACACGCTGGCAGCATCACGATGGATTTCGAACGCGTCAACCAGGAACTCGGCAAGCAGCCGCTGAAACTGATCGAATGGGCCTGCGCCCAGAACGACCACGCCATCTGCACCACCAACTTCGGCCCGTTCGAGGCGGTGATCCTGCACATGGT
>Ga0307372_10005940_pt1 | contig 18060 bp, 11 predicted proteins | sample OX1MG_FD_202533 | JGI IMG/M metagenome (GOLD analysis project Ga0307372, IMG submission 202533) | Soil microbial communities from Risofladan, Vaasa, Finland - OX-1 | ecosystem: Environmental > Terrestrial > Soil > Coastal area > Acid sulfate soil | place: Finland: Risofladan, Vaasa | collected...
CCGATAAACCTGTGGATAACCCCGTGGAAATACGCCGAAACAGCACGAAAGCCCACGACATCGTGGGCTTTCGACTGGACTCTGAGAATCCGTTGGTGGCGGGGGCCTGATACTCGGCCCAGCTACGACCGGCGTCGGGGTGGAAGGGTGGTTGACACTGTGATGACGAGGGTGCGTGGGGGTGCGTGGGGGTTCGAATCGGGGGGACTGCACATCGCTCCGGTCCGAGGGCGCTCAGCGCAGGATGCGCTGGACGGGAGAGAGACCCTCGTGGGCCGGCTCGCCGTCCATGGTGGTGACCTCCACGGTCCGGGCCGGCACCCCGATGACGGAGGTGAGGTACTGGTGGCGGTAGTCCTCGGCCAAGGAGATCGCCTCTACCACAGGTCCACGGTCCCGTTGGAGCACACATAGCCTCGATGCATTAGTAGCGCAGGGCGGTAGGGGTGGCGACGGGATGAACAGCCGCCGACCCTGACGTTCAGACCGTTCGACTCGTCCTCGGACGGCCTCGGCGGGTGGAGCCGGAGGAGAGAACGGCTCTTAGCTCCGCTTCCTCGAAGGTCTCGCGCTCCAGCAGGGCGCTGGCCAGAGCCTCCAGCTGGGGCCGGTTCCGGCCCAGGACCCCCCGGGCCCTGCCTTCGGCGAAGGAGATGAGGGTGGCCACGGCGGCGTCGAGGCCGGAGAGGGTATCGCCGGAGTGGTACTGGGAGCTCATGTAGTCCCGGCCCAAGAAGACCTCGGCCGAAGAACCAAGGATCCTCATATGCCCCACGGTCTCGGACATCCCGAAGCGACCCACCATGTCACGGGCCAGCTCGATGCCTCCACGGAAACGGGGGATACCCACAACCGCCATGCTCGCAACTAGACGGTCGAGTCCGTGTCGAGGATGGCCGGCGTCCTGCTGCACGCCGACCGATCGGGTCGATTTACCCACCTCAGCCCGACCGATCCGCCAGTTCCACTACGCGCCGATGAAGGGGACTACCTCCACTGTCGCGGTCGGGACTCTCGCACCTCCTTACGTAAGCTCGACCGGCTCGTCGTGTTCGGCGGTGGTGATCCAGGACCCCAGCCGCCGTCAACGTCGTCCTGCTTGACCCATTGGCCATTGACACCAGACCTTTCCCCGGTATGGAGTCACCGGGATACCCGGGCCGAGTCAGTCGCGCAGCCCGGGAAGGGTGGTGGCTACGACAGATGATGTCTCTTCCTTCTTTGTAAAACAGACGCGTCTTGTGTCCGACGACCGGCGAGCAGATACAAGCCAATCGTTGGCAGGTACAGGAGACCGACATAGCTGGTAAGTGCGAGCAAGGCGCCCACGACAGTTGCGAAGGCCGCTATTAGCAGAACTAGTCGAGTCGCGGTGGCCAACACAGCCAGGGCGGCTACTGAGGGCGCTACTACCGTAGTCAGGTTCGCCCAGTTCAAGGATACGGATCGATGACCGAGCCAAATCAGGTCAAGGGCTGTGACAATAAGGGCTAGCGCCGCTCCTATCCGGCTGATATCCCGGGGACGATCTCTCACTTTGTACCGGCTTCTATGAGGGCGGATTCAACACGCAATTGAAGGACCATATCGGAGGAATGCTTCCGAAGTCGAGATAACAACTCGCTCCGGCGCCGCCGGCGGTGGTTATGAAGTTAGTTGTGTGTTGCCCATACTCGACCTGGGTGGGCCAATTGATGAAACCGCCCTCTTGGTCCAGCTCGGCAGTCGTCACAGCTGTAAAGCTGGGTTCCTCGCAGTATTCCTGGATCCAGCCGGGAAAGGCCGAGTTGTAGCAGTAACCAGTGCCCTGCGGGGGATAGGCAAGGGTGCTGTCATAGGAAAAGTAGGCGGACTCATAGATTTCGGTGGCCGTCACGCCGAACTGCTCGAGGATGGTGTATTTGGCTGATCCATGGACCAATCTGGTGCCGGCTGCTTCCTGGGGACTCAGTGCCTGTGGCGCGAACGAGATGTTCGTAGCGTAGAGCTGGCACCCAGAGTCGACGGCCCACTGTACATCTGCGCTCGGCGATCCGATAGGACCAAGGACCGATACCCCCACGGGCTCGTCGAGGACACAGTGGCCGCTGCTGTCGGTGGGCAAAGTGGCAAAGACTTCGCCCACCGACAGCGGCTGGAAAGTGTTGCCGTACCGCCCCAACACCGTTTCAGTAGCGGAGGGCTGGCTTGAAGCAGGATCAACCTGCTGGCTCGGCGAGGGGGTCGCCGTAGTAGACGTTCCTCCTAGCGGTGGAATTGAATCGGCGCGGGCCGCCTTGGCGCCGACGAGAGCTGAAGTCAGCCCGACAAGCGCTGTCAAGACGGCTATCCGCTTTGCGTAGCGACCCCGCGCTGATTCAGAGACCTGGAACTGCATTGACGAAACTCCTTCCCTTAGGGTCGCGTCGTTTCCAGCACTGATAAGCCCTCTGCGACAAGTTCGGTTTACGCCCACTCGCTGTCGTGGGCAAGGACCATTCCCGATATGGCATGTTCGGACTAGCCCCTGCCGACGCAACCGGGTATCAATTGCCAATCGCGCCGAGCCCCTGGTCCGGCGCGCCTCGGTCAATTCGACTTCGGACTCTTGGAACTGCCTGGTCGAACCGTCTGTCAGCGTCGGCCAGCTCCAAGGGAGTCAGGGACAAAACGCCGCCGTTCATGGAACTCACGGCCGCATTGACCGGGCCGTCGTGGTTACCCAGATTGGCGAGCCAGTCTGGCTAGGTCGTCAGCGTTCGAGTGCCCCTTGGCCGGTTTCGGGTTCCCGGTTTTCTGAATCCCGGGCCTGTGGAGTTTGGGTTCAGAAGACATCAGACGGGACCGGACGTGACCGACCGGGCCACGCGATGGAACTGCCTCGAGTGCCCATCGTATGGGGAGACCGACCTCGCATGGCGGTACGACGCTCGCGCACCGGCTTGCCGGAGCGGCGTCGCTACGGCCGGAAGTCTGCGAGTTGAACGGCGCCTTCGGGGATCGGACCGAGGGATGATCTGGGGTCCATCACTTCCCAGCGGGCGCGGTAACCCTCGATGGTCCCCGCTGCGGCCTCCCACTGGCGGGAGCGCGCCAGACTTGGCGGCTGGGCCCCGATGCGGGCAGCACGTGGTCGGGCGGGGAGAAGGAGGCTACATGTCTCCGCTAAGCCTCCCGGGCGCCGCGCCAGGACTACGAGTCGGTGGCCCGATATTCAGCCCAGCTATAACCGCCTTTCGACTGGATGCCTGGTTGGCTCTGTGACGTATCGAGCGAACCGGCGCAAGCGACCAACTGATTCGATTCCGGCTGCTCCAGCTGGTTCTGATTCTGACCACCTGCCGATCGCCATAAGAGGCTCGTCCCCATAGGCGGACACCGATCTCCCCGCTGCCCGACACGAAGGCCCCCCTCGTCAGCTTGGCCGGCCGATCAACCCGGCTGTCTGTCCCAGCCCGCTTTGCCGTCGAGCTCAAAGCCAGCGGGACCGGTTCGATCCACGAGAGCAAAGATCAACGCCAGCCGGATGATGACAATGCCGATGGGCGCCTCCATCCGGCTTCTGTTCTTCAAGAACGGCGGAGCCAGGGCGATCCGGCCATTGACGTTGCCGTGGCGGCGCCCGCCGACCTCTTGCCCTTGTATCGGCGCAGGGCTTCACCAGCGGCGGCGTCACTGGAATCGAGGCGTAGCAGCCGCCGGTGACAGCCTCTCTGATTCTGACGACGTGAAGTAGCTCAGGCGACACAGAGGGAGTACAGTACGCGCGACCCAGACATCTACTCTGCCGATATGGGACCATCACCTCCTGTACCCGACGGCCGAAGTACTGCGACGGCAAAGAGCCGAGACGTCCGAGGAAGATCGGAAATCTCCGCTAGCACCTCCGAGCCCCGCCGAATCTTGAGGGACCGCTGCAACGCGGCGTCGCCGCACACACCGAGCAGGTCGTACGCCCGGTCAGCTGCGTCGTATACAGTGCTCTGGCCGACCAGCTGGACGACAGGCCGATGGTGAGGAGGGGGCTCCCAGGTGGCCGCTAAGGAGTTTCCCATGCGGCCGATCTCTCGCCAATTTCGCTCCGCCTTCACGAGGAGGCTCACCTCCATCCCTATGATCCCGCTTCGACCTGGAGCTGACACCAACCAGCCGACCACGCCCACCGTGACCGATTCGTCCTGTCTACCGAAGGCGAGATCGTCCCGTGACTCTCCGACGATGCATTGACCGGAACGCAGGCCCTCCAGTCTCTCCCAGAAGGCCTCCGGCTCCATCATCCCTCTATGCCTCGCAGCTTGCGAGGATTCCAGAGTCGTGCCGCCACCAATGGATCCAAAGGAAGCTTCCCCTGTCGACCGTATTCGGCTTCCAAGTAATGTCGCCATTGAAGGTGACCGGTTGACCGGCGACGGTCCAACTCGTCGTGTGCACCCCCTTGATGCCGCTACGCCCGTAGGGGTGGTTGTTCGTATCCGCCGTCCCGATCAGACCGTACTTTAGGGTGTTGCTGTTCGGGTTCGGCCCATAGACGTCGAGCCTGCCCCGTTGGACGTCCCGCTGGTAATGGGGATCGGCGTTGTAGGCAAATTCGTACTGGTTCTGCCATATGCCATTGATCTCGCCCGCGGCGACTTGGTAGATGCGCAGCGTCGTGTGGGCGCCTTGAACTACGTAGCCGTTGCAGGAAGGAAGCCCACTGTTGCCTCTGAATTGAGCGGTGTCGCCGCACAACCCCAGTGGGTCCACATTGTTGGGAGGATTATCGCTGGCGTAGCCATAGGGCTGTCCGGTGACACTCTCGACCGGATCGCGGCTGACGAACTGCGCCGTCGCCGGGTCATACCAACGGGATCTCATGTAAATGAGGCCGCTGAAAGCATCCGTGTATTGCCCGGCGAATTGGAACGGGTTCACTACGGCTGTGGCCGTCCCAACGCTGTTACCGTAGGCGTCGTATACGTAGGTGGCCACCACCGTGCCAGCCGCATCTGTCAGATCACGCGTCGATCCCAAGGCGTCATGGTGGTAGTAGACAACGGCAGCCTTGGCGCCGACCTGTTCTACTGGCAGGCCCCGGGGTCCAGTCAGGTAGGCGTTCCCGTGCTCGTCGAGCACGATGAGCGGCGTGCCTTCGGCCAGATCCCAGCCCAGATCGGTGCGGAGTCCCTCACCGTCGTAGGAGAAGGTTTCAGTTTGGACCGGGGAAGCCGCCTGGGAGTTGATCGTGGCCAGGCCGGGGCCGTCGTAGGTGGTCAGGCGGTTGGCTTGGTCATAGGTGAAGCTGGCGGTGTTGGTGAGATTGGCTACTGCCTCCGAGGTCCGGTTGCCTTGAGCGTCATAGCCAAAGTTCGTCGTGACCGAGGCAGAGCTGTTGGGCGGTGTCAGCACCGTAGAGGTGAGCTGGTGAGCAGCGTCGTGGTTTAGAACCAGGTTGCCCGCAGTGGTCTGCGAGCTGGCGAGGTTGTCGGCGCTGTCGTATCCATAGCTGGCGTTCGTCAGTCCGGTGGTCGCCACCCCGGTCAGGCGCTGGTTCTTGTCGTAGGAGAAGGCCCTGGTGGGCGTGCCAGGCAGGCCCTCCTCCATGTCTGATGTGATTACGCCATCGCCGTTTCGAGGGGAGGGGAGGGTGGCGAACACGGACCCTCCAGGACCCGAATCGGTTGTCTGGGTTAGCTGGTCGGCGTTGTCATAGCCGTATGAGGCGTTCGTTCCGTTGGGGTAGGACTGGGACGTGATGTTGCCGTCGGCGTCATAGGCGAAGTTCGTTGCATCACCTAATCCGTCGTTCACCGATGTCATCTCCCCGGCAGAGTTGTAGGTCCGACTGAACTGCCAGCAGGTCTTGGCCTGCGAGCAGATGCTGAGCCCGACGAGGCGGTCCGTGAGGTCATGGGAATAGGAGACCGACTGGCTCAATGGCGGAGCCGGAGAGGGGGCTACCACCTTGGTGTCGATATTCTCATACAGGCGCCCGAGGTAGTCGTAGCTGTAGGTCCGGCTGAAGGTCGCGCCCACCGCCTCTTGGGTCACCTGGCCGTCGCCGTTGTAGCTGTAGGAGACGTTAGGGGTCGTGCCGTCCGAGTAGGAGACGCTGACCAACTGATTGGCAGCGTCGTAGGTGTCAGTTGTCAGCTGGTGGGCCGGATTGGTGACGGTAACGAGGTTCCCGACCCCATCGTATTGATAGGAGGTCGTCCTTGCCAGCGGATCGGTCACCGCAGTCGTCCTGCTAGGCAGGGCTGGATCGCCATAGCCATAGGTCGTTGTCTTCCCGTTCCCGTCGGTCTGAGCTGTCTGGTTCCCGTCGGCGTCATAGCCATAACTCAGTATCGTGCCGTCGGGCCGGACAATCTTGGTCAACTCGTTGTCGGCGTCGTAGCTGTATTGGGTGACCTCGCCCATGGGGCTATCGGTGGTCGACAGATTGTGGTCGGCGTCGTAGGTGTTGGTAGTCGTATGACCGAGGGCATCGGTCAAGCTCAAGACGTCCCCGGCCGGGTCGTAGGTCATGCTGGTCGTGAACTGGGCGGCGTTGGCGCCCGCCAGGTTGCCCCGGGGGCTAACCGTGGCGAGCTTTCGGCCCAGGACGTCATAGGTGGCGGTCGTCTCGTCGCCGAGGGGATCGGTAACCGAGATGAGATCCCCGTTGGCGTCATAGGCGTAGCTGTACCTGTCGTTGTCCGGGTTGGTCACGGCGGTGACGTCGCCAGGATGCGCGGCATCGCCGTATCCATAAGAGGTCGTAGCGCTAGGAGCAATGCTCGGGTCCGGCGACACCTGGGTCTGGGACAACAGGTTGGCGTTGGCGTCATAGACGTAGGAGGTAACGAGTCCTACCGGGTCGGTGGTGGAGGTGAGGTCTCCCAGCGAGTCATAAGTGTGAGTGGTCTGGCGCTGAAGCCCATCTGTGGTGCTCAGCACATCTCCCAAAGCGTCGTAGGAGGCGCTGCTCAGGTGTCCATTGGGGTCGGTCTCGCTGGTCGGCTCCAATGTTGGCGAGGAGTACTGATAGCGCCAGGTGGCGGCCTGGGAGGTGCCCGACCCATAGGTATCGCTCGTCAGAACTCCCTCAGCGAATGTCTCGACCTCCACGTAACCCTTCGGATCCGTGACCGTGGTGGTGGTTGCCCCGTCTGGGGCCACCGAGTAAGCGAAAGTGGTAGCCCGGCCGAGCGGGTCGGTCTGGGACGAGACCCTGGCGGAGGAGTCGTAGGTGTTGGTAACGACACCGCCTCGCGGGTCGGTCATAGTCAAGAGGTGATGTGCCGGGTCGTAAGTGAAGGACGTGACCCCACTCGTCGTGTCCGTCACCGAGGTCAGGTTGGCGTTGGCGTCATAGGCGTAGGACACCTGGCGGTTGCCCGAATCGGTCACCGAGGAGACCAGCCCGGAGGAGTTGTAGGCAAAGACCACCTGCCGCCCGGACGGATCCGTGACTGCCGAGAGCTGGCCGCCGCTGTAGGACAGGGTCGTCTGGTAACCATTGAGGTCGGCTATCGAGTCAAGCTGGCCGGAGCCTGAAAAGGTGAAGATCTCCTTCTGCTTGCGAATAAAGGTGTAGGTGCCATCGGCGTTCTTCGCCAAGCTGGCCAGTATTCGTCCGGCTGGCCTATAGCTGCCATTCGATTGCACCTCGAAGCGAACCTGGCTGCCGTTCTCCTGGGTGATGGTCACGTTCCCGGACCCATCCACCGACGCCGACATGGAGTAGGTATCCGACCAGCCGTAACCGAAAGGGCCCTTGATGGCGGCGGCCAGTGAATTGTACGTGCGGCCCAGGTCCAAGCTCGGCCCCCGGCCGGGGATGGAGAGGTCCGTGAAGCTGTGCCAGAAGTTCCCAGTGGCACAGTTGACGGGCGCGCCCGCTGAGCAGTCCTGAATGTCGGTAGACGGGTCCCCGTTGCCTAGGTCGTTGAGTCCAGAAGGCGCATTGAGCGTGACGTTGTTGGTATCGACTGCTCCGCTGGTTCCGACCGAGTTGGTGGCGGCCACGGCGAAGTAATAGCTGTCGCCGTCGGTGAGGCCCTGGATGGTGGCTGACGCGCAGGGCGTGGGCGCCGAGGCCGTCCCGCAGGAGATGGCCGTGGCCCCCAAGGTGGTCGAGGTGGACAGGTCGTAAGGAGTGACCGAATAGGAGGTGATGTAGGAGCCACCGCTGTCGCTTGGCGGGGTCCAAGAAACATCAGCTGAGGCCACTCCAGGAGAAGCAGAGGCAGACGTCGGCGGAGAGGGGTCGGTGACCGATGTGGTTGCCGGACTCGATGTCAGAGCAGCCGGACCACTGCCCACGCCGTTGGTGGCGTAGACCCCAATGTTGTAGGCCGTGCCGCTCATGAGGCCTGAGACAGTTGCCGTGGTGCAGGAGCCACAGACGGTCACCGACCCGGCCACGGCGCCGGTGCTGGCCAGGTAGGCCGTGACGGTATAAGAGGTGATGGTCGCCCCGTTTGACGCAGCAGCCGTCCAATCCAGGCTGACCGAGTGCACCCCTCCGGAGGCGGAGGTGATGCCCGGGGGCCCGGGCACATTGGCAGTGGGACCAGGCGAGGTGCAAGCGGTGCCCGAGCCGGCAGCGTTGTAGTCCGTTACGCAGTACTGGTAAGAGACCCCGTTAGCCAGCCCAGTGAAGGTATAGGAACTGGCCGAGGAGGACAGTGAGCCGGAATAGACCGTGGAATACCCCGACGCATAGGCGCTGACGGAATAGGAGTTCGGACCTTCGCCACCGTTGTACGTGGGAGGCGCCCAGCTGACGGTCGCGGTTTGGATGCCGGTAGTAGCTGATACCGAGGTCGGTGGGCCCGGTGGCTCGATAGGCGTGGTGGCCAAGAGCTCGGAGGAGTAGGTGCCGGCCCCGGACTCATCCGTGGCGTAGACCTCGAAACCGTAGGTGGTGTTGTCGGCGAGTCCGCTGACCGCAGCCGAGTAGCAAGACCCGCACACGGTCGTGGACGACACGTAGGACCCGTTCAGGTACGTGACCACGGTGTAGGAGGAGATGGTTCCATCACCGAGGTAGGAGGGCTGGCTCCAGTAGACGTTCGCTGACTCTGCTGCGGGATACACGCTCACAGCCTGGGGGGCGCTGGTGGGGTCGACGTAGTTGACGGTGAGGCTCGGTCCGTAGCCATAGCCGTAGTCGGCGCTGTAGAAAACTCGGAAGGCGCTGGGGTCCTGTTCAGCATCGGCAGTGACTTCGATGCCGTAGGCCGCCTCGTTGCAGTCGAAGAAGTGACTGGCAATCGAGGTTACGTCCCAGCTGTAGGGGCCACCAGGCGCCGTGTAGTAGGAGGAGTAGGCGCCGTAACTATCGGTGGCGGGCTGATTGGCCCAGTCGGTGTCGTTGCCAAAGGGCGAGGCCAGCCCGCTCAGATAATAGTAGTGGTAGCTGGCATAGCCGACTGGGTTGACGTCGGACTCGAGGTCCAGGTTCAGCGTGGCGCTGCTCACGAAGCGACAGACCCCTCCAGCCGTGCCGTAGGAATCGACGGGGAACTGCAGCAACATGCGATCTCGTGTGAAGTCGCAGTTGGGGTAGGTGCCGCCGTCGTCGCAGGTGGCCGGGGAGCCTACCCGCAGGTAGCTGTATCCAGAGTACTGGCCGTAGTAGTTGTCGCTGGCGACGTAGTCGTCGCAGGAGTTGTAAGAACTGTAAGAGTAGGTGTAGCCACAGGATGAGTATGGCCCGGTGTAGACCGACCAGGTGGGATCGATGGTGATCGGGAAGACCCGGGCCGGTGAGGCCAGCCAACTGGGCGGCACCGACACCGAGACGGTAATGGTGTCGGCGTGCTGTGAAACCAGGGTCACGGCCACCTGAGTGACGGCTCCGCCGTGGAAGGAGTCGGTGGCATAGCCGAAGCCATAGTGGGCAAGTTTGTGACCGGAGGAATCGGCGAAGGCGACGCCATAGGCGTCCTGGGTGGCTGTTACCCCGGACGGGACGCCGAAGCTTTCCTGGTAGGAGCCCGGCGCCGAGCTGTTGGGCAGCACGACGCTCTCCTCGAACCCGCCGGGAGTCGGGCGCTCCAGCAGGTCCCGGCCTTGGCTCAAGGCCGCCTTGTAGCGCAGGTTGAATCCGTCGGTGGCCAGCGTGGGGGCGACCGAGCTGGCATCGGGATGCGACAGGCTGATCGTGCCGGCGCTAGTTGATACGGCCGCCACCTGATCCGTGGCACTGGCGCCGAGGCTGACCTGGATGGCCGAGCCCCGCGGCCGGTAGCGCCCGTCGACTCCCCGAGTCGGGTGGAGGTCGATCTGATGCCAGCCTTGGCTGTCCTGGTAGTAACTCGGGCCCTGGCTGATAACTTCCGTATGGCTTCCGTTGGAGTTGATCCAGTCGTGGGAGAAGGGCGTGTAGACGTCCTGGCGCGCAGTACTGAGCACGACCGGTCCCGGGCGGTGTTGTGTCGAGACTGAGTTGTGCTGGTGGACCACGCGAGGGTTGCCCGCCGTCGCGGCGACTGCGGGCAGGGGCGCGATGACCAGGACACAGAGTCCTGCCAGCCCGACCAGAAAGCCGCGTGCGCCCTGACGTGCTGATGCCGAGCGCGCCCCACCCTTCGTGACTGGCATATTCCCCCGCTCCCGATCCGCGCCGGATCCTGGCGCCAACAAGTCGAAGTTGCCCGCTGAGGAGATCAGGCCGGCTGCCGCCAAGACGGCCACTGCGGCCCTGCGACCGCGGAGGAGTGACCGGTGGGCCCACCGCCTCGAGCCGACTCGATTCCGCCTTCCCCAGTGCACTCCGGCTGCCCTCCTGTTCGACCTGGCTCGGCGAGCCCCCCGGGGCGCCGGTAGCCCGTCATTACCTGGCGGTAACAATGCGGACAAGAGGTTCGAAAGTCAACAGCAAAAGGCGCGGGACTTTCACGGTTTGTGCGAACGCAACCTCTCGTGGCGCTCAGATAGACGCTCCGAGCGTTATACCGCCCGCTATGTGGCCCCCGACGAGAAGCTCGGACCGTGCAGACGCAGCCAGCGGGTGGCTTAGCTCTTAGCCCCCCTGGGAGGCTCCGGAGCCCGGGGCGAAGCCCGACGGAAGACACCCCCGTCCTGGCCCGTCCACGGGCGATAGGCAGGTAGGACCACGCCGCCGAGCTTCTCCTTACCTCGGCGGGGACGGATTACCGCCCCATCCTCGGACCCCTGACCCGTGGCGCCGGCGGCGCCGGGGCCGGATGGGGCTGGGGCGCCGCCTGTCGGAGCGCCTCGGCCTTCATGTACTCGACGTAGCGGACCGATCCCGGTCGCAGCTCGAAGCTCTCGGCCTTGACCTCGACCATGGACGGTCCGTTCACCGTCTCCACCGCCCCCAGGGCCATGTCGGGCACCGCTCGCCGCACGGCGGGTATGGGCCAGCGACTCTCGCGCGTGGCGCGGGCCAGGCGCGGGGCGGCCCCGGGATGGGCCCGTTCAAACTCGGCCCGGGACACCGCCGTCTCCTGGAGCCGGACCAACTCGGCCCTTGCCGCAGTGATCTCCGCTTCGAGGTCGGCCCGGTGGGGGGCGGCAATCGTCTCCAGGTGGTCCCTGGCCCCGGCCAGCTCCCGGCCGGCCACCTCGGCTTGGTGGTGGTGCCAGACCCGACCAACGGGCGAGCGGGCCCAGCGGGCGGCCTGGTCAGCGGAATGCTGGGCCACCTCTTTGATCCTCACCACCTCGGCCGCTTCGGCCAAACCCGGATCGGCCCAGCGACCCTGTCCCCAGCCGATCCGCTGCTCGGCCGCCTCCAGGTCCTCCAGGTGCCGGTCGACCTGGCGGATTTGCTCGTCAGAGACCGGGGCGGGGATCACCGCGGCGATGGCTTCGCCGGTGGCTTTGACCGCGGCCCGCTCCAGGCCGGGATAGATGAGGTGCAGAGGAGCCTCTCTGGCCTGGGTTGCCTCGGCCGGCCAGGCGGTGTCGATGGCCCAGCGGACCCGGCGCGAGGCACTCCAGTCCCGCACCAGGTCCTCTCTGGCCTGGTCGGCGTCATCGGCGGCCAGATACACATGGGTCGCCTCCCGGGCCCGGCTCATGGCCACATAGCCGAGCTCTCTTCCGCCCCCATCAGCGAGCACGTGGGCGGTGTCCACCGTGGCGCCTTGGCAACGGTGGACCGTCATGGCATAGGCATGAGAAAGATGGGCGGCGTCGATGGCCTCTCCTTCCAGACGCACCCGGCGACCGTCGCCCAGCTCGAGGATCAGGGCCGGGGTGGGACCCTGGTCATCGGTCAGGTACACGGTGGCGGTTTGCGAGGTGACCACCCCGGCGTCGTGGTTGGGGGCGGTGAAGACAACCCGATCATCCAAGGCGTAGCGGGCGCCCCCGGGGGCGGTCATCTCCACCCGGGACAGAGCCCCGGTGTCCTGGAGTCTCTTTCGGGCCAGGCCGTTCATCTCGGCCACGTGGTCCCGGCGCCAGGCCAGGAGCACGGTGTCGTTTCCGGCGGCCACATCCCCCAGGTAGGCATCCACGGCCGCCTCCATGGCCGAGTGGCGATCGGCCTCGGTCCGGATGCGCCCGGTGCGGGCGTAGTAGTCCACCGCCTTCTCCACCTCCCCGTGGCGCAGCTCCCCCAGGGCGGCCCGTTCGGCCTCGTCGGACTGCCGGCGGTTCTCGGTGAGGGTGTGGACCCCGGGATGACGATCGGCCACCGCCTCCATGGCCCCACCGGGACCAACGGCGGCCAGCTGCAAAGGATCACCTACCATGACCACGTGGGCTCTGGCCGCCCCGGCCGCGTTCAACAGCCTGAGCAGGTCGCGATCCTCGGTCATCCCGGCCTCATCGAGGATGATCAGGTCCGTCGGGCCCAGTCTGATGCGCCCTGCCTCCAGGGATCGGGTCAGGGAGGCCACCGTGTGGCTGTCGATGTTGGCCTCGGCACCCAGGTTGCGCGCCGCCTGGCCCGAGGTGGCGCTGCCCAGCACCCGGTGCCCGGCGTTGGTCCAAGCCAGGCCGAGAGCTTCGAGGGCGGTCGTTTTCCCGGAACCGGCCACCCCGATCACCACATCGATGCCCCGACCGTCCCCGGCTATGTGGCGGACGAGGTCCTCCTGCTCGGGAGATAGGCCATAACCCCGGCGGGCCGCCACCTCGGCCAGGGCCGCCTCGACGGGCACCTTGGTCCGATCGGTGGCCGTGGCCCCCAGCTCCAGTGCGGCGGCGATGCCGGTCTCCGCCGCGATGACGCTGGCCAGGGCATAGACGCGCTCCTTGGCCCCGGAGCGGGCCATGAGCGGTATCACCTCGGCATCGCCCAGCATCCGATCGATGACCCGGGTGGCCTCGGCCATGGTCTGGCCATAGAGGTGGGGCCCGCTGTCCACGATCAGCTCCCGGCGGGAGAAGACCTTGGCCCGGGCCAGGGCCCCATCGGGCCCGAGGACTTCGGCGGCCAGGGCCAGTTCCTGGAGATAGTCCACCGGCTCGGGGGCAACGGCGACGGCGTTGGCCCGGGCCAGGTTCGCCTGGAGGGCTTCGAGGGGCCAGCCGGCCTCGGCCAGCTCCGAACGCCAGTGGCCCACAAGATCGGCGATGGGCTCGTGGCGCTTGTGGCCCCGGGAAGCCCTCGCGGCGATGCCCCGGGCCCGGTAGGAGGAGTACCCGACGCGTTCGGTCTCCTCATCGATCTGGGCGGAGCGCTTGGAGTGCCAGTCGCACACCACCTCGGGAATGCCGGTGATCCGCCAGTGCCCGAGACGCCCCGAGGGGCCGGCATCCGCTTCGATGGCATAGCCCCGCTCCACGGCCACCCGGGCACTGGCCAGTCTTCCGATGACGGTGGCGGCATGGAGGTGGGTTCTCCAAGCGGTGGTGTCCGCCGCCTTCCAGCCGCCTTTCTCATCAGCCATGGACAGGACATTGGCCAGGAGCACGTGGTCATGCGGTGCGGGGTCCCCGGCCCGGGAGGTGGCATGGCGGGTGGTGGCATAGACCAGCCCGGCGGTGGGGGCCGTGGCTGCCCCCCGCCCCCGCCGGCCGCCCCGGGTCTGGGTGACCTGATCCAGATAGCCGAGGGTGGCGTCGCGCTCGGCGTCCATGATGGCGTGCATGTCCTCGGCCTTCCCGATGACACCCAGCTCGGCCACGGATTTGTGCGCCGCCACCACCAGTTCCATGCCCGGGCGGCGGGTGGTGACCAGGCGATCCCCGGATCTGGGGTCACTGGCTCCGCCAACTCCGAAGACGGCCGAGTAGGCCTCATCAGTCACCGCCCCGGACAGACCGAGTAGGTCGGCGCCGGCCCCGCCCCAGACCAGGGGCGTCTCGCCCCGGGAGGCGTAGTAGGCCAAGGCGGCGCCGGGGTGGTCATCGGCGCGGGACAGCACCGTGGCGCGGTGGTATTCCACCGAGTCGATCCCCATCATGCGCATCCAGGCCATGCTCACTCACCCCGCTCCGCCGGCCAGCAATGTGGGGAACCCACGTTGCAATCGTGTTCGAAGATTTGGCCGTTGGGGGTGGTTATGCGCCTTGGCTGTGACGCCTGTCGAGGGTTATCTCACGCTCGGTAAGTAGCGGTCAATGGTTGTGCTGGACCGGGCAGGTTGTCGAGCGGGCAACGCGAGGAACGGGCTCGGTCACGGGCTTAGTGAGGTATGCATCCGCGACGCTGTGCCACGGGGAGGATCGAGGCCTCGGTGTCCGAGTATCTGGGACAGCGTGCCTGCGTCCGAGTATCTGGGACAGCGTCCTCGCCCGGCGCCGTGCGGCCAGCCCGGGGCGGTGCTCAGGACGGTGGTGAGGATCACGTTGCCATGGGGGTCCCGGTCTGGCGCCCCGGCGACGACCGGCGCGCCGATGACGACCCGGTTCGCCTGTTGTGGGCGTCCCCGAGGTTGGCGATGAAGCCGCCGGCCTGGGCCTCCGCTCGGTCCACTACCTGGTCCGGCCGTTGTGACGGTAGTTGTGACGGTAGTTGTGACGGTTGGGACCGGTTCTGGCCCCCGCTCGGACACACGGGCGGGCGTGTCCCGGTTCTTGTCCCAGGTTCTGTCCCAGTTCTCCTCCGGCGGGGCTCCCTGTCCCAGGTCTTGTCCGGAAAAAAAAGACGCGTACCGGTCCTTGTGCCGGTTCTTGTGCCGGTAGTTGTACCGGTTCGCTTGCGTATGACTACCGGGAAGGGCCGGCGTGGACGAGCGAGTCCGGGCGGCAGGGAGGAGTTGGAGGTGGATTCAGCCATTGACGAGACGGACGTGGCCCTCCTGGCGACCGGCGCGGACCAGCTGACTCCGCCCATGGCCCTGGGGCGCCGGGCCCGAGACCGGGGAAGGCCATCCCCGGGGGTCCGGAGGGGATTTCTGATTCCCCAAACAGGCTGGGATGGAATTGGGGAACGGCCCGGTCCCATTCCCCATCTCTTCCTTGGATTGGGGAAAAGGCCCCGGAGCAGGGACGCCATCTGCCCACGCCGGCGAGCGGGCGGGAACCGGGAGGCCGTCCCGTCCCCCGCGGGTCCGACCGGAAATTTCTATTTGGGGAAGGTTTTCGGGAAGTGGTTGGGGAAGGTGGCGGCGCATGATCCCGCCATGGCCAGGGTGTGGGGAAGATTGTGGGGAATCCGAGGAGTTAGGAGCCTCTCCCCGACAGGGACCCTTGCAGGGGTCGTCCAGGGGCGGCGGAGCCGAACGAGGCCACGGGTGGCCGAGTGGCCCTTGACGAGCCCGGGCCGGCCCGAGGAGACAATGGACATGGCCGGGCGGTCCCCGACCGCCCGGCGTAGTTGCCGCCTTGTCTCCCCCATCACATCGACTCGTCCTTCCGAAGCGGGGGCTGCGCCGTGACCGGTCCGGCGCCGGGCGGGGGCGGGGCGGAGGAAGACCTGGTCGACATCGAGGCGGCCGCCGCCTTCCTGGGTGTCACCGTGCGCTGGATGCGCCGGCGGGTCGCCGAACGGGTGATCCCGTATTACAAGCTCACCGGTCGCCTGGCCTTCGCCCCGGCCGACCTCCGCCAGATTCGTGACTCCGCCCGGGTCGAACCGGCCCGACGGATCTGATCCATGACCCCCGTCCGACTCCCCTACCCCGTCCCGTCGTTGGGCCCTGGCGTTACCGCCTCACCCGGCCGGAGCGTTCGAGCAGAGTTGATTGGCCGCGACCACTGGGGCCGGGACCGCCATGAACCGACCGGCACGGCCCGCTTTTCAAGCACCGCGGGATGCCGGGGCGTCCCGGCGACGTTCCCGTTTCCGTCCCGCTGGGGTCCCAGCCCGCTCCGAGCCGGGGCCATCCACCCCGGAAGGAAGTCTCCTGCCCCCGCGGGTCCCTCCGGCTGGCTCGACCGGGAACCCCGGTCCCGCAGGTTTCCCGGAGGGGAACCTGCAAGGGTCTGTCCGGGGGATGGGGCCCGCCGGGATGAGGCTGGCGGGACGGCAGCGGGACGGGCGTTGCCATCCGGTGGGGATCCGGGATGGGTGCGCGGGACTCGGATCATCGCCCGGGACGGGGTGAATCTCACCGACTGGGCCTTGTACCTGCCGCGGGTCCACGTCGCCCATCACTTGGGCCCAGGTCTGTCGACCGGCACGCCGATCACGCGAGATCGAAGGCCGCCATCTGGCCTAGTTCCTCAAGCTCGCCCAATGGGCTCGCCCCCGCCCCGGGGGTCGCTACCTGAGCCCGAATCGATCTGTTCCATGGAGATGTCCCGATGACCCGAAGCTCCAAGGCAGTGCCGAACCAAGGACCCGATCTCGGCCCCCTCAGCCCGGGCGAGGCCGACCGCTCGGAACTACGCCTCTCCTCTTGCGCTGGCGGTGTCAGGTTGGCCCCGGCCGCCGAGTCGGTCATCACCCTCGCGGCCGTCGAGTCGGAAGGAGCGACTGCCACCGTCTCAGCCCGATCGCATCCCCCGGTGGTCGATGCCGACCAGGATCGCCCGGCACTCACGCCCTCGGCCGCCAGGCTGCTGGGCGACATCGTCCGTGCCTACCTCGAGTCTCACGGTGGGCCCGAGCCGTCTCCTCTGGCGAGTCGCGAGTCACAGCCCCCGGCCAGAATGGGCCAATGAGGACTCCCGGGATGACCCTGGCATGACGATGCTCTTCGCCGCCTATGTCCGAACCTCGACCGAGGACCACCAGTCCCCCGAGGACTCCCGTCGCTGGCAGCTCAACGTGGCCGAGCAGCTCATCGGCCCCCACGACGGCCACATCGTGGCGGTCTACCACGACATCGACGTGAGCCGGTCGGTTCCCTGGGCGCGCCGCCCCGAAGCCAGCCGGCTCATGGCCGATGCCACCCAGCGACCCGGAGCGAGGGACTGGGGGGCCCTGGTGGTGGCTGAGCCCCAGCGGGCCTTCTCCGGGAACCAGTTCAGCCTGGTCTTCCCGGTGCTGGCCCATTTCGGCATCGACCTGTGGGTCCCCGAGGTGGGTGGTCGGGTCGACCCGGACTCCGAAGCCCATGACCTGGTGATGAGCCTGTTCTCCGGCCTGGGCAAAGCCGAGCGCAACCGGCTGCGGATCCGCACCCGAGCGGCCATGCATGCCCTGGCCGCCGAGGGGCGCTGGCTCGGCGGTCGGCCCAACTACGGCTACCGCCTCATCGACACCCCCACCCTCCACCCCCACCCCGAACAGGCCGCCCTCGGCGTTCACCTCCGCACCCTTGAACCCGACCCCGACACCGCCCCGGTCGTGGTGCGGATCTTCGAGATGTTCGACGCCGGCCTCGGCTACAGAGGCATCGCCCAGCGTCTCGAGGGCGAAGGGTTCCCCAGCCCCGGTGAGGTCGGGCCGCGACGGCACCCCCGCTCGGCCGGGGTGTGGGCCGGGTCGGCAGTGCGGGCCATCCTCATCAACCCCCGCTACCTGGGCCGCCAGGTGGCGGGCCGCCAGCGCCGCCACGACGCGCTCATCGACACCACCGACGCCGCCCTGGGCACCACCTCCCGCCAACGCCGCCAGGCCGAGGGCGACTGGACGTGGGCCAAGACCGAGTCCTGGCCGCCCCTCGTCACCGAGGACCTGTGGCGAAGCGTGAATCGGCGGATCACCAACACCCCCGGCGGAGGCAGCCGCCAGCCCCGCTCGGAGCCCGGGCGCTACCTGCTGGCCGGAAGGGTGCGCTGCGCCAGCTGCGGGCGGTC
>Ga0307372_10005942_pt1 | contig 18059 bp, 21 predicted proteins | sample OX1MG_FD_202533 | JGI IMG/M metagenome (GOLD analysis project Ga0307372, IMG submission 202533) | Soil microbial communities from Risofladan, Vaasa, Finland - OX-1 | ecosystem: Environmental > Terrestrial > Soil > Coastal area > Acid sulfate soil | place: Finland: Risofladan, Vaasa | collected...
GACCTCGAAGCCGTAGCCGGCGAGTCGGCCGTCCCGGGGGACCATCTGCTTCACGCCGGCGTCGGTGAGGCTTGCGGCCTGATCGGTGTTGAGGACCTCAGCGGAGGTGGTCTGGGCGCCGACGGGTAGGGCGGAGGTGAGCGAGGCGCCGGCGACGGCTACCAGGAGTGCGAGACGCCTCCGGCGCCGTCGGTGGTGGGCTGGGCCGGCGGTGCGCCTATGCGCCGTCGGGTTGATGCGGCACGTGCTTCCCGCGGTCTCGCCGCCGGCCACCTGCATCTGTCCTCCCCAGCTCGTCGCTCCCAACAGAATGCCGCAAATCGGGCCGCGGTGCACCGGGGTGACCGGCCCGAGATGGCCGACAAGCGGGCGCGACTGGTGCTTACGTCCTGAGCGCCTCCGCTGCTGCCTTGGCCCATTGGCTGGTCAGGCGGACGCCGAGAGTCGCCGAGACGTCGTCACCCGACTCGGGGCGATGGTCGAGCAGCCGGAGCAGTCCCTCTCTGCTGACGACCTTCTGCGGGTCCCCTCCGGTCTGCTCGGCGGCATCGATGGATATCTGCTTGATCGCGCGCGCTCGACGGCCGAGGTCTCCCGGTGCGGTCAGGACGCAGTCGGCGCACACTCCGAGTCTCCGGGCGGACGGGCCTTTGAGAGCTGCCGCGCACAGAGTGCACGATGCACTGCCCTTCGATGCACCTTCGGTCCGAGAGGGTCTCGCATGCCTCGTGGATCGGACCGCGCTGCGCGAGCGCTCTCTGGCGGGACCCTGCTGCCCCGCCGGTAGACGGTCGAGGAACGGGCTGGGCCTGTTCGTCCAACCTCTGCCATTGGTCGTGGCCCAGGTCAGGTGGAGTTCGCGTCGGGCCCGTGTGACGCCTACATGTAGCAGTCGCTCTTCTTCGGCGCGTTGCGCGGGTGTCTCGGCATAGGTGGACGGGATCGCGCCGTCGGTCACGCCGACCACGAACACCACATCCCATTCCAGACCCTTGGCCCTGTGCAGCGTCGCCAGGGTGACGCCCTCGCTCTTGGGATCAGAGGTCCTTCGAGCAAGTCCGTTGATGTCGGACAGGATCGAGGCGGCGCCCCGCTTCGCAGCGTCTTCGAGACCTTCGACAAGTTCGAGCAGGGCCAGGAGGGACTCCCACCGGCTTCTCGCAGCGCCCAGACCCGCCGGCGGTGCCTGGCGGTCGAACCCGCTGCGGTCGAACATCATTTTCACCAGTTCGAGACCGTTCCGGTCGGGATCGGCTCGTGCTGCCTGAGCGAAGGGCACCAAGACCGACCGGATTTCGTCGCGCTCGAAGAACGGGACGTCGTCGGCGACGACCGTCGCGATCTTCTGCCGTGCCAGCGACGCCTCGAAGCGCAACTGGGTGGCGTTGAACCTGTACAGCACGGCGATCTCCGACGGTGATGTGCCCGCATCGACCGCCTTTCGGATGGCGCCGGCCACCCATGCTGCCTCGGCGAGCTCGTCGTCCAATCGGCGAATCTTCGGAGCGACACCGGACGGTCGGGTCGGTAACAGCGGCTTCACGCCGCGTTCGTGAGCGAGGGCGTTGGCCCAGGCCAGGATCTGGGGGCTGGACCGGTAGTTGCGGGTGAGGTCGAACACCTGGGCCGTCGGGAACCGCTTCGTGAACTGGGTCAGATACGTCGGGTCGGCGCCCTTCCAGGAGTAGATGGCCTGGCGGGGGTCGCCGACCACGCAGACCTCCGCTCGACCCCCAAGGATGGCGTCGAGGAGCCGCTGCTGAGCCGGGTCGGTGTCCTGGTATTCGTCGACGGTTACGTGTGCCCAACGTCCGCGGACGACCTCGGCCACCTGTTCGTCGGTGTCCAAGAGTCGCGCCGCTATGTCCAGCAGGTCTGCGAAGTCGACCCGGCCCGTCCGGGTCTTGGACTGCTCGTAGCGCCGCCAGCACTCGACAACCGCTGGAGGATCGATCGCCGCGCGGCGACCAGCGAACACACACGCCGCCTCGTAGTCCTCCATACCGATCAGCCTGCTCCGCGCCCATCCCACCTCGTCGACCAGGTCGCGAACCGTCCCGCTGTCGGGGTCCCTGCCGGCCGCGGCGCGCAGGGCGTCGCGCCAGATTCGCCACGACTCGCCCTCCGACAAGACGTTCGGGGACGGCTCACGGCGCCCGGTCCGGCGCCAGAACTGGCCCGCGACCCGAAGCCCCGCAGCATGGAAGGTCCGGGCGTCGACCGCCCCCGCTCCCAGATCGTGCAGTCGTCTCGCCAGCTCGAGAGCCGCCTTCTTCGAGTGGGTGATCGCCAAGCAGCGATTTGGGTCGACCGCTCCGGTGAGCACCCCGTGCGCGAGCCGGTAGGTGACGGTCCGGGTCTTGCCGGTCCCGGCCCCGGCGACGATGCAAACCGGGCCAGTCGACGCCAACACCGCGCTGCGTTGCTCTTCGTCCAGGTCGTCCAACAGGTTCGCCATTCAAGGACATGTTGTCCCAACCCGGTGACACGGCGCGGCTGTCATGGTCGGCTCGGTCGGGATCCAGTAAACCCACCTTTCTAGAAGGACCGCGACCAGCGCTCGTGATGTGCCGTTCTGCGCTGGGTTGATTGGTAGCACTGCGGGAATATTGGTCGCGCGTTCTGCTCTCGGTCGTCAGGAGGCCGGTGGTCGAGCCGTGATCGAGCGAGGCCTCCCTCGGGCTTCGCTTGAATAGGTATCTTCGGCTAACAGATTCCGGCTGCTTTGGCGCCGTACTGTGCCTGAGCCAACGTGAACTGTTCTCCGGCGGAGGAGGAGAGCTGCTCAATCAGCCCGCTGCAGGAGAAGGCGGTCGTGCTGAGGTAGTTCTTGGCAGATAGCGCTGCTTGGGCGTTCCAGTCCACGTGAAGACTGTCGACGGCGAAGGTAGCGTCGGCGAGCGAATATCCCTCTCCGGCTTGGGATGACAGTTGTTGAATCAGCCCGAGACGCGAGAACCCTTGGCCCATGCTCAAGTAGGACTGGGCTGATTGGATCGCGTTCTGTTGCGACAGGGTCAGGCTGGGAGTGGTCGTCGGGGGAGCGGTGGCCGGAGGCGCCGTTGTAGGCGGCGTCGTAGCGGGGGGCGCGGTTGCAGGAGGCACGGTGGCAGGCGGTGCCGCGGTACCAGGCGGGTTGGTGGCAGGCACGGGTGCCACGGTCGTCGCCGAAGAGGTCGAGAGGTTCGCGTTCTGCTTCTTGCCGGATCCCGCAGCGGCACCGGCGGCCCCGGCAACAACGAAGAACGCCCCCACCCAGCAGATGATCTGGATTGTCGTCGGCCAAGATCGGAACTTGCGCCAGGGGCCTTTACTCCCAGACGGTTGGCCCGGCGCGGCGGCCGGCGGTGGGGCCTTTGCTGGTCCGCTCGCAGGCGGTCCAGGGGGAGGAGCTGCCTGTGCACCCCAACTCCAGTCGCCGGGTTGAGAGGGCTGTGATGCCGGGGACTGTCGGGGTGCAGTCTCGGGCGGGTACCACTTGCCGTCCGAGGCTTTCCACCATCCCGACCCTTGTGAGAAGTCACTCATCTGTTCGCTCTCCCGTCTCATAGTTGCGCGGGGTTTCGAACATCTCCGTCCGGTGGTGCATAACGAGCCGCCACCCCCAACGCTGCTCCTTCGCGATTGTCTGCTATGCCCCCCAAGCGAGCGTCAACAGATCGTCAAGCGATGAACAAGCCCCAGGCAGTAGTAGGCTGTCCTCTCGGCCCCTGCTTGGAGACGTGGGACAGTTCCGTCGACCTCCCGGCTCCGCCATCGTGGATCTGCCGGCTGATCTCGTTAAGGACGGCGGGATGCTTGGACGGAGCCTGGAGTACCCAACTGACCCACGTTTGCGGATGGGTCAGCATCAACCGCTCGGGATGTGCCCCGTTCTGCGCTCGCGTGAGGGCAAACCCGAGCCGAGTTCTCGAGCTCGCGTTCTGGCGCGCCCTAGCGTTGGTCTGCCGAAGGTCTCGATGGACCATCGACGGTCATCTGTCCGATGCGCCAAGACTCGTGAACCTTCGATTCTTCTGGCGTAGCCTCATGCAGGCTGGCCAGGCAGGGCCACACGCTGGAGGGGGTGGGAATTGTGTCGATCGCCGGTGCGCCGGTCGCCCTAGAGCCCGATCGTGTTCGCTCGCTCCTACGATTCGGCTGGGCGATCGCCGAACTCCGGGGCCGAGCGAACTTTGGCCCATCCGACCCGGGGCGACTGATCTCAGAAATGGGAGGGCGTGCAGGCCACAGCCTGCCGCTCGCCGAGGAGCGCTCCTGGCGAGAGCTCTTATTCGAGACCCACAAGGTGGTCTGCACCCTCGCAGAAACCCTTGTCCTGGAGCTAGATGGCTCCAAGATGGAGGACTCCCAAGGCCGCGTACCTTCGGGGCCAACCCTGGCCAGCAAAAGGGTCGTCGACTTGTGTAATGACGTGTATGACGGGAAGGGGAAGAGGCAGTCCGATGCCGAGTGGAACGCCTTCGCCGAGGCGTTGTACATGTGGGACGCGGACATCCAAGACAAGCTGGCATGCTCCACATTTGGGGAGGGATCCGCATACCAGTTGGGTCGCGCGCTTGCCGAATCCACCTGGTCGCTCGATCCCACTAGCAACCCAGCGAGCAACATCGGGTGGCTGTACCTCCTCGGTACGAACCGATGCCTGGCCATTACCCGCCTGATCGATCGCCTGACTCCTGTGTTTGGCACACTTACCGCGCAGGCGGTGAAGTCCTCGATAACAAACTGGCGCGACGTCGCCCGGAACCCCGAGTGGCGCGACGGCGAGGTGGGAGCTCAGTACCTCCGAGCGCAGGCCATCGCGTGGAGAGACTTGTTAGTCGGAGGGACCGACCCAACGCTCCTCGTCAGGCCCACGTCAGCCGTCAAACAAGCCACCGTCGTTTGGTCGGCACTCAGATCACTTTGGCCTCAACTCGTCGCTGCCGTCGTTAGCGTCCTGGCAGTCGCCGGGGGCGCGTGGGTCATGTCACAGAAGTCACTGCCCGGACTCCTAGGAGCCTTCGTCACCGCTCTCGGCGGCCTAGGCGTGACCGCCTCTGCCCTGTCCACCCGGGCCAAGGCAATGGCCAAGAACCTTGTGTCCTCAATTAGTGCAGCCATCACGGCCGACCTCGTGATCGCAGCGGTCTCCGAAACGCCGCCACCTCCCTCACGTCAAGCTAAGTCCGAACCCGGCCGCCTCGCGCTCGCCGGCAGCCACGTTCGAGCCCTCGGTCCGGGGGATCTTGACCGCTCCGGTCTTTGAGCAAGCAGAGTCCCGCGCGGTCAACCAGCAGGCCCAATAGTCACCGTCGATGGGCGATCAGATCCCGCGGTGAGATCACACCCCCGTAAGTGCCGATGAGCTCGGATAGCTACCTCGGCCCTCGGATTATGAAGCGCTCGTTCTGATCGCGCCGTACGACTCGGTTCACCCCACTCGATCGATCTTGACCCATCAGCGATTGACCAACCGTATCTTCATGCCGGTCGCGTAACGGTCTCTTGGCTGGCTGAGGATCAGATGCTCAGATGTCAGTACAGGTGTCAGATGACCCAGACCACGTTACGCAACGAGCTAAACCGGCCAGGATGCTTGCGGGCTCAGCTGATTGCCCCAGCCATAGTGATGAGAGCACCAGCGATCGTCGCGGCAGTGTGAACGTCCTCCCACTTCTTCTTACGGCTCGCTGCCGTCACTGCGGGTAACGATTGTGCAGACACCGCCGAGCACCATCAGATCCTTCTTGCTCACTGCGTTTCACCTCCCTCTTCGTTGTCATAGATCCATTCCGGATCCGGGATGGGTGAGGCCCACTGCTCGAGGTACTCAGCGATCTTCGGTACCTCGATGTGGTCGACGACTATGTCGACCAGGAGATGGATCAATTCGGCATCGGGTGCTTCCAGTAACCAGCCATTCAAACCATAGAACGCAAAGGTGGCGAGTAGAGCGGTTCGCTTATTGCCGTCGACGAATGCGTGATTAGCGGCGACCCCCCGCATGAGGGCCGCCGCTTTCAAATGGATTGTTGGATACGCGTCCTGCCCGCCAGCGCTCTGCCTCGGCGACATGACCGCCGAATCCAAGAGATCGCGTCTCGACAGAGGGGCCTCGGGGATCTCACTGTCGTGCATCTCGATTACTTCTTGGGTGGTCAGGTAGAGCAATAGACGCTCCTATCCGCTGAGGGATCCGGCGAGGCTTTACAGGTCCTTGAGCTTGTCGAGCACGACCCGATAGCGATCCTGAGCCTCGTTCAGCATCGTCTTCATCTGGCCGCTTCGAGCCGAGCCAGTGAGAAACTCCTGGACGGCCTGACTGATGATTTCGTTCATGGACCTCTTCGTGAAGAACGCATAGGCCTTCAGGGCCTCGTACTGGTCGGTCGGGAGTCGGACGGGAAGTTGGGTCTTTGCGGTAGTCGTAGTGGTGGTGAGGTTCTCTCGGGTGTCCATGGACCTCGGGCGCAGCCTGTCCATGCTCGGTCCTCCTAAGGGTGATCGGTGATATCATCATATCGGGATATCTCCTACCCGTCTAGAGCCCTTTTTGCGCTGTAGGCCTCGCACGTAGCCCCTCAGGGCGCGCCCGGAGCGTCAGGAACACCCGAGACTCCGAGCTAGCCCGGCTCGGAAACTGAGCCGGCGCTCCCCTCCGCACCCGTCCCGGGAGCGTCGCTGAGCGTCGAGGGCCCTCTTCATCACGGGGGAACATGTGTGTCGCTCGGCTGGCGATCCTGCGATCGGGGGCGCCCAACCCGTGGAGTTCGCCGAGCTAGCGCATAATCCCAGCTCCAGCCACCGCAGTCAGCCGATCAGAACCGGCGATCTCGCGATGTCGGTGCTGTTGCATCCAGCGCCTTCCACCGTTGATCTTCAGATCCCGCTTCTGATCGGGGCGGGATACTGGCGGGACTGAAAAACGTGGCGGTGATCGAGGGTGATTTCGAACCTGACGATCTGGAGCCGAATCGTCATTCCATCCCGCATCCATCCCGCAGCTCAGCAAATCCAGTCCAGTTCGTCGTCGTCCGGCAAGTCGCTGACCTGCGGTTTTGTATCGGGCTGGACTGGCTCGGACCCCTTTGGGGCGGTTCCCAAGCTGAGAACGCGGGTTCGATTCCCGTCGCTCGCTCTCTTGGAAACGTCCTGGTAGAGGCGCACTTTGGGTCTTCAGTCCTTCGACCGGGTGACGTACGCAAGAACGGGGAGGCTGAGAACGCGAGGTGTCATGCACCCTTGCTGGAGCGAAAAGACCCAAGTAGATACTCGACTAAGGGCCGTCTTTGTTGTGGCACGACCATGGCATGCCACGGGCAGACCATTCGACGGGCGAGCCGGTCCCAGGCGGTCGAATGCCTACATGTCCCCACGACGCGCTGGCTGAGACGAAGGTGCCTCGAACGTCCAGTCCTAGGATGATGCCGACGCGAGGGGTGAGGTTGATATGACCGACCGGTAGCCCTCTAACCGGCGTTATCAGGGGAGCTCCCGGCCTTTGGGGATACCGCTGCCCGCGATATGGGCCCTTCTGCACCATCTACTTGACAATTGTCACGTTCCTGAGCCGTCGTTCCGAGGCAGGGAGCGACGGCTGTTCGCGGCAGCGCCGAGGGTGCTCGTCGGGCCAGGTACGCAACGGCCTCGCCGACGCCGGTTCGTGAGCCTGGTCAGCGAAGGACAAAGACCCCCCAACCGAGGTAGCGGCGGCCGTACTCGAGGTGTGCCCGCCGCCACGCGACCAGCAGGTCGTGCATCTCGTCGGCCCGTGGGTCATCACGATGTGCGCTGATCCACTGGTCGATCGTCCACCACTGCGCGGCGACGTACCGGTCCCAGCTGTCGCCATCGGCGAGAACCGATGGTCGCATACTCGAAGAGGAGATCGTCGGAGAGGTGGAACCAGCTGCGGAGCTCGCCTTCCTCGCCTCCCAAGATGCCCCGCGCCCAGCCTGGGACGTCGGGTACCCACTGGCCGTTGGGAAGCGCCGCTTCTACGCACTGCCGACGGGTCGGCGGTTGTTCGACCGCAAGCTCAGATCAACCGCAAGAGATCGTTCAGCCCGATGCCGACGCCCGTGTAGGTCGCGGCGAAGCCGGCGGAGTACGCGAAGGAGGCGAAAACGACACGGCGGTGGCCAACGGGCTTGCCGCCCAGCAGGCGGATGACGGTGACGACGATCACGGTCCCGATCAGCCCGGCGGCGACCGTCACCCACACGTCCGAGTCACGCGTGATCCAGCGGGCGGGATACTTCAGCAGGCGGCCGTCTCGCAGCTTCGCGAACCTCGCTTCGAGCCTCGCGCCATGCCCATGGATCCAGCTGTCCCAGCTGCGCTGAAGCCAGTTGCAGCAGACCACATTGACGAGCGTGAACGTCCCGGTCGCGGCGCCCATCGTCAGGTACCATGGAAACAACACGGCGGCCGCGACGAGAATCGGTCCTAGGAGCAGGTCATCCAGGAACGCGTAGACGGCGACAGCCGTGCTGATGACACCGTACTTGAGCCGTTTGAGCGCGTGCGGCTCGGGCTTCGCCGCAGGAGTGCCGATGGTGGTGCCATCTTCATCTCGGCACGGATCCCCGCTCCGGTGCGCGCTCAACGGACGACGAGTACGTCGCATGGGCCTTCGACGACGAGTTCGCCGCTCACCGAGCCGGGCAGGAGGCGCTGGAGGAGCCCGCGGTCGCGGCTCACGACGATCACGTCGGCAGCGGCGCCGATGCGCTCGACCGGGGTCGCGGTGACGCCGCGGTCTGCGCGCGCGCGGCATGCTTCCGCAAGGAGGTGCTGGTGCTCGCCCCCTTCGTGAGGATGCGCGTAGCCGCTGAACGGCGGCGTCTTGTAGATCGACTCGGCGACCCTGATGACGGCGACACTCGTCCCCGGCGTACGAGCCATTTCCGGTGCCCGGGCGAGCGCGCGCCCCGCTTCGGGCGGGCCGTCGTGGCAGGGGAGGATGTTCCGGATCGGTTCGCGCCCTGCGCCATGCGTCATCGATGCCGCTCCTCTCGCTGTGCCGCGCCGGGCGCCGTCGGCTGGGCTCGCCTTCCGCGATCAGCTGGTCGCCCGGCTGCAGGACCACGAGGTCGCCCTCGACGACCTGCTCGCGTGGCAGCCGCCTCGGCTCGCCGTCGCGGAGCACGGTCGCCGTCGGCGCGACGAGCGCGGAGAGGCGGTCGAGCGACCACTTCGCCCGCACCTCTTGCACGATTCTGATCGACGAGTTGGAGACCAAGATCCCGAGGAAGGGCGCGTCCTGCCAGGAGCCGAAGGCCAGGGTGATCCCGCCGAAGAAGGCGAGAAACAGGTTGAAGACGGTGAAGACGTTGGCTCGGACGATGCCGAGGCAAGGGCGGCCCGATCCCGCCGGTTCGGACGGCCCGCCAGGCCGGCTCCCGCGGCGTGCGCGCTCGCGACTCCAAGCGCCGGCCCGAGCCGACTTCGGTCTCTGGATCGGTCAGCAGCCAGGCGTAGGCGTCGAAACCGACGTTACGGCCGATCTCCTCGAGCATCGCCGCCCGTAGAGCTCTGCCGTCATTGACGTCACGGACTGCCCGGTCGATTCGTTCGACGGCCCGGCCCAGTGACCATTCAGCCATGGACCACCGGCCTCCACGGCAGGTAGGGCGAAAACCCCAGATTGGTAGGATGGCCGACCGGCCTCCGGGTTGTCAGCATTGCCGTAGCCGTATCGACCACTACGGAGGCCGTCATGTTCACCTTGAGCATCGAGCACAGGATCACAGATTTTCCCACCTGGAAGACGGCGTTCGACCGTTTCGCCGACGCCAGAGATCAGGCCGGCGTTCTGGCTGAGAGGATCCGCCGCCCAATCGATGACGGGAAGTATCTGGTGATCGAGTTGGACTTCGAGACCAAGGAGAGGGCCGAGGCCTTCCGCCACTTCCTCACCACCGTCGTCTGGTCCAACCCCGACGCATCGCCGGCCCTATCCGGTCGTCCGACGGCGCGGATCCTGCAACCAGTCTCGACGAGTAAATGAGCAACAAGACGCGCCCGCGCACGGATCGGCTCGTCGCCCGCGCCTCACGCTGCTGCGGTCAGAGCGTCCCCAAACACGCGGGTGAAGTGTCCTCATAAGCCAGACACCTATATAGCCCGTACCGCCGGTTATCCGGTCACGAACCTCGTGTTGATCTCGCTAGCGGACGGATCACCGCTACGAACGGCCCGCTGCACTTCGCGGGCCTGCTTGCGAAGCTGGTTGAGGTCAGGGTCTTGGGGAAGCGAGGCCGTTGTCATCGCCGTATCCGTTCGCTCGACCGGCCGGTCCGCGATACCGGTCGAAAAGGAGGCCATGAACTTCGAAGCACTGGTCGATGGGTGGCTCAGCCCTTTCTGGGGACCGGAGGCGCCCCACGCGCCACCCGGGCCTACTCGTTCATGCGCGATCTAGACGACACTGGCACGACTCGCAACGGCGAGGCCTGTTCGCTCCGTTCAATCTATGTGTACATGATCGAGGAGGACGCCCGCCATAACGGGCACGCTGACCTCATTCGCGAGCTGGTCGGCGGAACAGTCGGCCTGTAGCCGGGGGGTCACGGTCGACGAGTTCGAGTAAGGCCGCGGCGATCTGATCCGGCGTCGGCGGGCACCCCGGGATGGTCAGATCGACAGGGAGGATGGCGGCCACTGGACCGGCCAGGGTGTTCTCCGCACCGATGACGTTGTGTCCGAGGGCGCAGTCACCGAGCGCGGCGACCCGGCGGGGTCCGGGCATGGCGTGGTAGGCGACCAAGAGGGCGTCGTGCATGCGGGTGGTCACGATCCCAGTTACCAGTAGGACGTCGGCGTGGCGAGGTGAGGCCACGACGCCGAGCCCGAATCGCTGAAGGTCATAGTACGGGCCTGAGGCGAGGGTGAGTTCGTGTTCACACCCGTTGCACGAGCCGGCGTCGACGTGGCGGATGGCGAGGGATCGCGGTCGGTCCGGCGAAGGCAGATCGATCTGGCGGCGCAGCCGCCGGAGGTCGCGCAACAAGGTGAACATCAGGGCCGGCCCCAGGCCTGGAGGAGCTCGAGACTGAGAGTGGTCGTCGGGGACCCCGGGCAGGCGTGGAAGAGCTCGAGGCTCGCAGTTGACGTCATCGATCGCAGCAGGCGTAGCAGAGCTCGAAGCTCTTGTTGATCAAGGGGAAGTCGGGCAACAGGTTGCCGACCGCGGCCTGGGCGACCGCCGGCCAGTTGGCGTAAGACGACGTCCGCAGGCGCACTCGGCCCACGGTGTCGCCGTTCCTCTCGACTATGCAGCTCGTGGCGCCGCGCGAACTCTCCACCAGCCCGACGCCGATCTGTATTGGAGGGGTGGAATCGTCAACAACGGCCTGGGCCGGATTAAGCGGGCCGGCGTCGAGGATCTGGCCGAGCAGGAGGAAGGTCTGGCGGAGCTCGAGCATCCGCTGTTGCATGCGGGCCTGCACATCACCCGCCGGAGACGACACGGTCGCCGGCTCGAAGTCTTGATAGTCCGGATAACTCGATATAGATCGAGCGTCATCGGCAATTCCGGTGGCTCGGGCGGCCGGGCCGACGACGCCGAGGCGCGCCGCGGTTGGCGCGTCGACGACGCCGACCCCACCGAGACGATCCTGGAACGAGGCGTTAAACGACAGCTCCCGCCAGCCCATCTCGGCCGCGGCTTCGATCTCCTGGAGGTTCTGGCGTGCTGATCGTACGGTGGCCGGATCGCACGCGATGTGACTGTGGCCGACAGCCACGCTGCCCATCAGGAACCGGTGGCCGGTGACCGCGGCGTTGATCCGCCGGGCCCGCTCGGTGAGGCCCAGGAAGTGGGCGTTGCCGGCGGCCATCCCCACGCCGGCGCAGATGGCGGCGATGTCATTGAGGTGGTTCCAGGTCCGCTCGAGCTCGAGCAGCAAGGTCCGGGCCCGGGCCAGCTCGACCGTGGTCCGCAACCCGAGCAGTTCCTCGACCGCGGTGGCGTAGGCGATGCCATTGGCGGCCGAGCAGGCCGCGCACGCTCTCGCCACGACAGGTAGCGCGTCCGGGAGCGGCAGGCCTGCGGCGGCGTGTTCGAGGCCGCGGTGCTTGTAGAACAGCCGGGCGTCGAGGTGCAGTATCCGGTCGCCTACGACGTGGAAGCGGAAGTGGCCGGATTCGATAACGCCCGCGTGGATGGGGCCCACCGCGACCTGGTAGGGGTCGTGGCCGTGCACCGCAACCGTCCAGGCCTTCAGCGCGGCCGAATGATCGATTAAGGGACGGAGGGGTTCGTGGCCTGAGAAGGCGACGCCGTGGAGGTCGTGGGCTTCGCGTTCATCCCAGGCCAGGCCGGGCGCCAGGTCGACGATCGACGGTACGGCGCCGTCCCGGTCAGCGTCGACGGCGGTGAGCTGGTTCCGCCCGTCGGGGGCAGTGAGCAACACGCGGACGGTGCGCCCACCGCCGGTCGCGTATAGGTTGCGGGCCCGCCACCCCGAGGCGAGGGCGGCCTCGATCTCGGCGCGGTACCCGGTCATGGCCGCGGTGGTCATGGCAAGCCTCGGGCCAGGGCGCTCACGAAGGCGCTCGAGGGCAGCCAGGGTCCCAGCGCGGTGAGTCCGAGCAGAAGCACCAGCGACAGCCCGCCCAGGGCGGTCACCCGACCCATGCCCGGCAAGGCGTTGCGGTGGCGATGGTGCTCCTCCCCGATCACGGTTTCGATGGTGGTGTGGGCCAGTCCCAAAAAGCCCAGGGCCAGCAGGACGGCCGCCACCGCCGCGGCCCAGGAGCGGCCGGACTCGAATCCCCCGGCCAGGATGAGCACCTCGCTCACGAACAGTGGCGAAGGTGGCAGCCCGGACAGGGCGCCTAGCGACAGACCCATGGTGCTGCCCAGCACGGGTGCGGTGCGGCCGATGCCGGTGACGAAGTGCTGGGCGGCGCGGGGTTCGTGAGCGATGAGCGGAGTGGCCGTGAAGAAGCCCAGCGACTTGGCCACCGCGTGCCCGGCGATGTGGACGGCCACGCCCGCCAGGGCGAGCGGGGTGCCGAAGCCGACTCCAATGGCGATGACGCCCAGGTGCTCCAGACTGGAGTAGGCGAGCAGCCGCTTGAGCGGCATCGGCCGCCAGAGGAACGGCACGGCCACGGCGAGCGACAGCAGCCCGAATCCGATCAAGATCCGCTGCGTGGTGTGGATGCCGACGATCGGGGCCAGGGCGCGCTCGCAGCGCCAGGCGACCAGCAACACTGCGGGCAGCAGGGCGGCCGAGAGGAGGGCCGAGACCGGAGGGGGCGCCTCCGAGTGAGCGTCCGGCAGCCAGTTGTGCACCGGCGCCCAACCGATCTTGGCGGCCAGCCCGACGATCAGCAGCAGATAGGCCGAGAGGGCGGTCGCCGACCCCGACCCGAAGCTCGCCAAGCGCCGCCAAGCGAGACCGTCGACGCCGCTGCCTCGGACACCCGCAGTCAGGATGGCTACCCCCAGCAAGGCCACCCCTAGCCCGAGCGAGGTGAGGATGAGATACTTCCAACCGGCTTCGAGCGCGTGGCGCCGGCCGTTGAAGCCGACGAGCAGCGCCGAGGCGGCTGTCGTCGCTTCGATGAGCAACCAGGCGGCGGCCAGGTTGCCAGCGAGCGGTACCGCTAGCAGCAGGGCCCAGAAGAGAAACAACACGACGTAGTAGAAGCGAACGCGGTGCTCCTCGCCGACGAAGGAGTGCCGCACTCCGCTGAGGAAGGGCCCGGACATCACGATGCTGGCCAGGCCTACAGCCGAGATGACGCCGAGGAGCAAGGCGCCGCCGGCGTCTATGACAAGCCAGGTTCCGGCGATCGGATGGGCGGCGTCCTTCACAGCAACCCAGGTGAGGGTCAGGCCGATGACCCCGGTCGCGACGGCACCGGTTATCGACAACTTGGTGACCCATCGGACCGGCGCAACCGCGACCGCGACCGTGATAAGGAGGGGCAGGCCGACGACGGCTACCGCCAGAATCTGCCTAAGTGTCACGGAGGCTCCGCAGGACGCCGCTGTCGCCCGCGCCGAACTCGGCGTAGATGCGCAGATGGAAGAGGGTGGCCACGAACGCGATCAAGGTCAGGTCCAGGGTGACGCCCAGCTCGATGACCAGTGGCGACGTGCGCGGGAACTCGAGAGCGGCGAGAGCCAGGCCGTTCTCGACCAGCACGATGCCCAGGACTTGGAACAGGGTGGCCCGTCGAGTCGCGGTACAGATCAGCCCGGCCGCCAACAGGGCCAGCACGGCGCGCTCGTCGGCGCGCGAGGTCAAACCGAGATGCGGGACCAGGCCGGTCAGGGCCAGTATCAAGGCCACGGCCATCCCAGCCCGCACGGCCGGTCCCACGCGGGCCCGCACCGGCTGGGCCTCCCGGCTGCGGGCCACCACTAGGAGGAACAGCGCGCCCAGAGCCACAGCGCGGGTGACCAGGGCGACGGAGGCGATCACCTCGCTGCCCGTGCCAGCCTGGTTGAAAGCGATGCCGGCCAGCACCAGCGCCTGAGCGGTCACCAAGCCGACCGCGATAGAGCGACGTCGCACGAAGACGATGGCCAGGGCGAGGAACACCAGCAGCCAGGCCAGCGGGCCGGTCACCGGACCCCCGTTTCCCGCGCCACGACCCCCAGCACAGCCGCGGCGGCGGCCACCGCCAGAAGGCGGGGTGCGAGCAGGATCCTCATCTTGGCCACCAGGGTTTCGGTTAAGGCCAAGCCGGCGCATAGGAGCACGAGCTCGACCGGAAGCAAACCGAGCTGGGCCCAGGCGGAGTGCGGGTGAGGCAAGAACAGCTCGCTCGCCAACACCAGCAGCACCCAGTGCCGGGCGGCGGCCGCCCATTGCAGGTAGGCCAGGTCGCGCCCGGCGTACTCGAGCAGAGGCCCCTCATGGATCATGGTCAACTCGAGGTGGGTGTCGGGATTGTCGAAGGGCTGGCGGCCGGTTTCAGCTTCGACTACCACCGCAAAGGCGACCGCACCCAGAGGAAGAGCGGGGCCGGACCAAGGCCCCCCGCCCGCGGTAGCGGCGATCATGGCCGCCAGATCGGTCGTGCCGCTCAGCACTGCGGGCACGGCCAGGGCGAGAAGCAGCGCCACCTCAGCGAAGACGGCGACCGTGAGGTCGCGGCTGGCGCCCATGAGCGAGAACCCGTTGGCCACGTCCCAAGTGCTGGCGGCGGCCGCGAAGCGGGCCAGGGCGAGGATCCCGACCAGCGCTATGAAATCGTGGCCGAAGCCGAGGTTGGGGCCCGAGCCGGCGACTGGGGCGATCACCACGGCCGCCACGGCACAGGCGGCGATGACGGCCGGCGCCCATCGGTATACGGCCGTGGTCCCGCTGACGTCGACGGAGGTCTTGCCCCACAGGCGCCGCAGCTCCCGGTAGGGCTGCCATGGCGACGGACCCCGCCGGCCCTGGAGCCGGGCCTTCCAGTGCTGGATCGCTCCGACCATCAGAGGCGACCCGGCCAGGCCGCCGACCACCTCGAGGACACCCGCGGAGACGGCGGGAGCGTTCATCCGAGCCAGCCGATGCGGCCGGCCATCAGGACCACCACGACCAAGCCGATCAGGTACGCGGTGTAGGTCCCGAGGCTCCCGCTTTGGAGGCGGCGGGCGTGGGCGGCAGCGGCCAGCGACCAGCGGGCGACCGGCCGGTAGACGCGGTCGTCGATGAGGTTCGGCACCTCGCCCCTATAGGAGACCTCCGTCAGCACTCCGGACTCCGTGCGCACCTCGAGCTCCCGTCGAGGTCGGAGGACAACTTCGAGTACCAGCTGTAACGGCTTGGTGAACCCGGCGCCCGTCCACTGCAGGCGGGGCACGATCTCCTGCCCGCAAACCCAGGTGGGCGCGGGGGCGGCGATGCGGGCGCCCCGCATCCGGACGAGCGCGACGGTCACGCCGGCCAGCAGCAGTCCGATGGCGAGCGTGGGCAGAGAGCCGGTGCCCGGTGGATTCAACCCGGCGATGGTCGAACCCGGCATCGGCCAGGGCGCTAGCCGGGCCAGCCGGCTGACGAGCAAGCCGGGAACGACGCCCAGGACAACGCAGGAGCCGGCCAGGGCGATGACGGCGTGACGCATCGCAGGAGCCACCTCGTTCGTCTCGCCAACGCTCTGTCTACGAGGGGGGCCGAGAAGGACCAGACCCACCACTTTCACAAAACAGAACACGGCGAGGGTGGCGGTCGCGGCCAAGGCGGCCATGGCCACGGTGCCGTACAGGCCATCAGCTGGGCGGCCCGACATGGCCACGTGCACCAGAGACTCGAGGGTCAACCACTCCGAAGCGAAGCCGTTGAGGGGCGGGAGTCCGGCGATCGACATGGCCCCGATCAGGAAGGCGGCGCCGGTCCATGGCATGCGCCGGAGCAGGCCGCCCAGGCGGTCGAGTTGCAGCGAGCCGGCCGCCCGCTCGATGGAGCCGGCGCCGAGGAAGAGGAGGGACTTAAAGACGGCGTGGTTGAGGGTGTGCAGCAGGGCGGCGGCCAGGGCGAAGCCGGCCCAGGTGCTGTCGCCCCGGGCCCTCAGCAACAGGCAGGCGCCCACGCCGAGAACGATGATGCCGACATTCTCGATGGAGTGCAGCGCCAGCAGGCGTTTGAGTTCGTGCTGGAAGAGGGCGTAGGTCACGCCGCCCAGCGCCGACACCGCGCCGACGGCGAGCACGAGCACGCCGAACCAGGTCGGGAGCAAGCCGAGCCAGTCGACGAACACCCGGATCATGGCGTACACGGCCAGCTTGATCATGACGCCGCTCATCAAGGCCGACACCGGGGCCGGGGCGATGGGGTGGGCGCGGGGCAGCCACGAGTGGAGCGGTACCAGGCCGGCTTTGGTGCCCATGCCGACTAGCGCGGCGAGGGCCACCGCTATTTGCAGGCCCGAGCCGGTGGCGATGACGCCCGGCGGGCCGAAGGCGGCGGCCTTGGCCAACAGCAGCACGGCCACCCAGGTGCCGGCGCCGCCGAGGTGGGTGATGGCCAGGTAGTAGAAGACGGAGCTGCGCGACTCCCGGTCTGCGGCCCGGTAGATGAGGATGATGGTCGCCGGCAGGAGGGTCATCATCTCCCAGCTGGCGAGAAAGGTGACCGGATCACGGGCACACAGCAGCACGGTCATCGACACGACGAAGGCCCCGGTAAGGCTGGCCATCGCTCGATCGCGGCGTCGGTCAGCCAGGTACCGTGAGGAGTAGCCGAGGGCCGGCGCGGCGACCACCCCGAGGGTAGCGAGGAACAGACCGCTTTGCCGGTCGACACCAAGGCGCGGGGTCAAGTGGCTGGTGAAGGCGGCACCGACTTCGTGACCCGTGGCGAGGATGTAGAAGCCGGCGACCGCCAAGAGCGCGGCACCTGCGGTCTGCAGGGCCAACCCTGTCCGCAGACCGCGGCCCGCGAAACCGCTCAGCCCGGTGCCGGCTGCCAGGCCGAGCATGGCCGCGTAGAGCAGAACCACGGTCACGAGCGCTTGAGGTCGCGCAGGATCGACTGTTGAGCGGCGATCTGATGCGTGATTATGTCGCGACCGGCCGCGAGGAGATCGAACACCCGGGCGTCATCGACCCGGTAGTACACGGTGGTCCCCTCTCGGCGGGACTGGACCAAACCGATGCGCCGCAACGACGAGAGATGCTGGGACATGCCACCCGAGTCCAGGTCTAGCTCGGCCTGCAAGCTGCCCACTGAACGCTCGCCGTCACGCAGTAACTCCAGCACCCGGACCCGGGCCGGGTGGCCCAACACGCGGAAGAGGGTGGCCTTGGCCTCGTGCACGGGGCGGGCATTGTGCGGCACCCTCCGAACGTAGCTCCTAATCTTCGAATAATCAAAGATAGGGAGGGTCGCTATTCGATCTGGCGGCGATCGGCACGCACACTGCCGGGGCAGGTGGTCGAACCTCACCTGCGAAACCCGGCCCCGTCTAGCCTACGATCCCGACCCCGCCCAGATCGACACGGGGCGTCGAAGACTCGCCCTGAATACGCGTCGAACGGTCGGGTGGCCGGGGGCATTGCAGCCCCCGGCTCCCACAGATCCCGGCGTGACAGTCTCCCGTCACCGGGCTCTTCTCATCAG
>Ga0307372_10005949_pt1 | contig 18041 bp, 13 predicted proteins | sample OX1MG_FD_202533 | JGI IMG/M metagenome (GOLD analysis project Ga0307372, IMG submission 202533) | Soil microbial communities from Risofladan, Vaasa, Finland - OX-1 | ecosystem: Environmental > Terrestrial > Soil > Coastal area > Acid sulfate soil | place: Finland: Risofladan, Vaasa | collected...
GGCTGCGCGACATCAACTCTCCTACTCAACGGAGCGAGCGGTGCGGTGAAACGGGCCCTCGGCCCAACGCGCGAGCGTCCACACCAAGTCGCTGAGACGATTTAAGTACTGCACGACGAAAGATCCCTCGAGAGGGTAGGCCACCGCCGCGCGCTCGGCGCGTCGAACCACCGTTCGCGCGATGTCCAAAGCGGCCGAGAGCTGATTCTCGCCGGGCACGACGAACTCGGTGGGCATCTCGATCTCTTGGGAGAGCCGGTCGATCTCACGCTCGAGCCGCTCGACCATGCCGGGCGAGACGAGGGACTTCTCACTCTGGAGTTTGTGGCGGTTCTTTGGCAGCGTCGCCACTTCAGCCATGAGGACCCACAGATCGCGTTCGAGCGTGATCAAGAGTTCGTTGGCCTCGCCTCCTACGTCGCTCAGCGAACGCGCCCAACCCAAGTGCGCCTGCGCTTCGTCCACGGCGCCATTGACCACGATCGGATCAGAACTCTTGTCTACGCGCCCGCCGAAGTAAAGACCCGTCGTGCCATCATCGCCGCCGCGCGTGTAGATCTTCACGGGTTCAGCGTAGTGATAACCAAAGCCACAAGTAGCCTGGGGGGCCAATGGAAAACGCGCCGCGTCCCCCTTTCGCCCGCCCGAGCGCCGATGACCCCTATCTGCGCGCCCTGGGCGAGCGCGTCTTGATCTACGACGGGGCGACGGGCACCAATCTCCAGCTCCAGCACCTGACGATGGACGACTTTGGCTCGAGCGCCCTCGAGGGCTGCAACGAGGTCCTCAGCGTCTCGCAACCCCGGGCCGTCGAGCGACTCCACCGTTCCTTCCTCGACGTCGGCGTGGACGTCATCGAAACCAACTCCTTTGGCACGTTTTCCGTCGTCCTGGCCGAGTACCAGATCGCCGAACGCACCCACGAACTCGCCCTCGCCTCGGCGCGAATCGCTCGACGGATGGCCGACGAGTACGCGAGCCCGACGTCCCCGCGCTTCGTGGCCGGCTCAATGGGCCCAGGCACGAAGTTCCCCACCCTGGGCCAGATCACCTACGACGACCTGAGCGCGAGCTACGAGGAGTTGGCGTACGGACTCTTGGAGGGCGGAGTCGACCTGTTGCTCGTCGAGACGATGTTCGACTTGCTCTCGGGCAAGGCCGCCATCGCGGCCTGTCATCGAGCGATGGCGCGCCACGGCCGGATCGTGCCGATCCAGGCCCAAGTCACCATTGAGCTCACCGGACGCATGCTCCCCGGCACCGAGATCGGTGCAGCGATCACGTCGCTTTCGGCGTTGGGCGTCGACGTGTTGGGGCTCAACTGCGCCACGGGTCCCGTCGAGATGTACGAACCGCTTCGCACGCTCGCCGAGTCCGCGCCGATGCCGCTGTCGTGCCTGCCCAACGCGGGCCTGCCGAGCGTCGTGGACGGCAAGATGCACTACGACCTCACGCCCGACGCCCTCGCCGATCACCTGTCACGGTTCGTCAGCGAGTACGGGGTGCAGGTCGTGGGCGGATGCTGTGGCTGCACGCCCGAGCACCTGCGCCGCGTCGTCGAAGCGGTGCGCCCGCTCACGCCGGCCACCCGTCACGAGCACTACGAGCCGGGCGTGGCGTCGATCTACTCGGCGGTCACCTACGAACAGGACCGCTCCGTCTTATTGGTGGGTGAGCGCACGAACGCCAACGGCTCCAAGAAATTCCGCGAGGCCATGCTCGACGGGGACTGGGACACCTGCGTCGAGATCGGACGAGAGCAGATCAAAGAGGGGGCCCACGTGCTCGACGTCTGCGTGGACTACACGGGCGCCGACGGCGTGGGCGACATGAACGAACTCATGAGTCGCTTAGCCACCCAGTCCTCGGTACCCATCATGGTGGACACGACCGAGACCAAGGTCGCGCGCCAGGCCCTGACGTGGCTCGGGGGCAAGGCGCTGTTGAACTCGGTCAACCTCGAAGAGGGCGACGGACCCGGCACGCGCCTCGACAGCTTTTTGACCCTGGCGGCGGAGTTCGGCGCCGCGGTCGTGGCCACGTGCATCGACGAAGAAGGCCAGGCCCGCACCGCCGAGTGGAAGGTCCGCGCCGCGACCAACATCACGCGCCTGGCCGTCGAACGTTACGGGCTGAGCGCCAGCGACGTCTTCATCGATCCCCTCGCGCTCCCCCTTTCCACGGGCATGGAGGAGTCGCGCCGCGACGGCATCGAGACGATCGAGGCGATACGGCGGATCAAGGCCGAGTTGCCCGAGGTGCGTACCATTCTCGGTCTCTCGAACGTCTCCTTTGGCTTGAACGCGGCGGCGCGCCAGGTGCTCAACTCGGTCTTCTTGCACGAGTGCGTGCAGGCCGGCCTCGACGCCGCCATCGTGCACGCGTCGAAGATCTTGCCTCTGGCGCGCATTGACGAGGCCACGCGCCGGCTCTGCCTCGACCTCGTCTACGACCGCCGAGTGGAGGGCTACGACCCGTTGAGCGAGTTGCTGCGTCACTTCGAGGGCGCGAAGGCCACGACGTCGGTCTCAGAGAGCCTGGACGACCTGCCCTTGCGCGAGCGACTTCGCCGGCGCATCATCGACGGCGCGCGCGTCGGCCTCGAAGCGGACCTCGAGGCCGCGCTCGAAGAGGGGCTCGCGGCGCTGGCGATCGTGAACGACATCTTGCTCGACGGGATGCGCGAAGTCGGCGACCTCTTCGCCAGCGGCGAGATGCAGTTGCCCTTCGTCTTGCAGAGCGCCGAAACCATGAAGTGCGCCGTGAGCTTTCTCGAACCGCACATGGAGCACAGCGAACAAGGCGGCCGAGGCCGCGTCGTGCTCGCGACCGTCAAAGGTGACGTCCACGACATCGGAAAGAACCTGGTGGACATCATCTTGACGAACAACGGCTACGAGGTCTTCAACCTCGGCATCAAGGTCGGCGTCAATGAGATGCTGAGCGCGGTCGAAGAACACCGCGCCGACGCGCTGGGCATGAGCGGCCTGCTCGTCAAGTCCACGCTCATCATGCGCGAGAACCTCGAGATCATGAACGAGCGTGGTTTGGCGCAGGTGCCCGTTTTGCTCGGCGGCGCGGCGTTGACGCGCACCTACGTGGAGCGCGATCTGCGCGAGATCTACCAGGGGCGCCTCTTCTACGGCAAGGACGCCTTCGAGGGGCTGCGCGTCCTCGATCGCCTGGGAGAACTTCGCGGCGGCGGCGATGACGACCCCCTGTTCGGGCGCGAGATCTCGACGAAGCGGGTGAATCGGCGCTTTCGCGGCGACGAGCCCGCCACCGCGGACGCTCTCCCCGAGCGCAGCCCCGAGGTCGAACTCGACAATCCCCTCTTCGCGCCGCCGTTTCTCGGTAGCCGCGTCGCCAAGGGCATCTCGATCGACGAGATCGCGACCTATCTCAACCAGACCGCCCTCTTTCGAAACCAGTGGGGCTACCGGCCCGAGGAGGGCGAGAGCGACGCCGACTTCAAGGTCCGCGTGAGCGCCACGCTTCGCGAACAGCTCAACCTCGCCAAATCCGAGGATTTGCTCGTGCCCCAGGTGGTCTACGGACACTTTCCCGCGGCCTCCGAAGGTGACGACCTCGTCATCTTCGAGAACGATGAACGCACGACCGAACGCACGCGCTTTCACTTCCCTCGACAGCGTCAGGACCCGTTCTTGTGCATCGCCGACTTCTTTCGTCCCGTCTCGAGCCCCGAGCGCGACTACGCGAGTTTCATGCTCGTCACGATGGGTCCGCGCGTCTCGCAGCGCTGCCAGGAGCTCTTCGCGAGCAACCACTACGGCGACTACCTCTTGTTGCACGGTCTCGGCGTCGAAATGGCCGAGGCGCTCGCCGAACTATGGCATAAGCGCGTCCGCGAAGAGCTCGGCTTCGCCCACGAAGACGGCCCGACCCTGACCGGCCTCTTTCGCCAGCAGTACCGCGGCGGCCGTTACTCGTGGGGCTATCCGGCCTGCCCGGCGTTGGAGGACAACGCCAAGGTGGCCGATCTCTTGGGAGCGGGCCGCATCGGCGTGGAGGTCTCCGACGGCTTCCAGCTCCACCCCGAACAAACGACCGACGCCATCATCTGTCATCACCCGCGGGCCAAGTACTTCATCGCATAGATGACGCGGATCCCATAACGCGGGAGCCGGAGCGTGGAAGCTCACCACGCTCTCATCTAGACGAGCTCCGAAACGAACGTGACCGGGCTCGTTCGCTGTCGCCGGCGCGGCGCGGTAAATTCATTCGTGGGGGGCCGATCCCTGGGGCGGCTCGGACGAGTGCACCACGATTCACCCCGGCAGCACCACTTCGCTCGAGCGGCTCAGTGGTTAGTGCAGGACTCGTTCGAGCGAACCACTCGAAGCCACGAGTTCGGTGACGGTGTTGCTCCATTGGTTCGTCACCCAGATCGACGCGCCTCGACCGGTGATGCCCGTCGGTGCGCTGAATCCATCCAACTTTGAATTGATAACGCGGACGAGGGCTCCACTTCGAGCGCTCAATTCGGTGACGGAATTCCCATAAAGATTGGTCACCCAAATATCGCTCCCGAGGAAGCAAATCGAGTCGGGACCGTCGAGGCCATCGCCGGTGACCACCCTTAACACGGTCCCCGTCGATTCATCAATCTCGGTGAGCGAGTTCCCTTCCAGATTCTCCACCCAGACGTACGCACCGTTGGAGGCAACGCCCATCGGCCAGTTGAACGCACCGGCGCTTTGTCCAACGACTCGAATCACGTGTCCGGTCTTGGCGTCGAGTTCGGAAACTGAATTGCCGTTGGCGTTGGTCACCCATACCTTCCCGCCGCTGACGGAGACGCCGCTACTTCCGTTGAAGCCGTTCGCGTTCGTACCGGCGATGGCCTCGTCGAGGGAACCCGATTTAGCGCTGAAGGCGTTCACCGAGCTGCTGTTGGGGATGATGTCTCCCTTGGGATCGTTCTGGTGAGCTTGACTCGCGACCCACACCTTTGTCCCGCCCACCGCAATGGCCACCGGCGCGTTCAAACTCCCTGAACTAATGGTGCGGACTGACGTTCCAGCATCACACGTAATTTCGCTGACTGAGTTACTCGAAAGATTCGCCACCCACAGATTGGTTCCATTGGCCGTGATGCCCATCGGCTCGGAGAACCCACTTGAAGGACCGTTCATCACCTCGATGCTCTTACCATCCGCGGCGTTCAACTCGGTAACCGAGTTGTTCGATGCGTTCGTGACCCACACGTGCGGTCCGCACATCGCTATGCCCGTTGGGCCGTTGAAGACACTCGTTTGAATTTGCGCGGCGGACGCGGCGTTACCCCCCATGAGCAGTGAGGCGAGGGCGATCAAGCCGACGCTGATCAGGAATGCGCTAAGCGCGAATTTGACGCTCAATCTCACAGGGCCGCCTTGTCGAAAATGTTGTGCGCTGCCGCTGCCACCCTGCACCTAGAGAGGACTACGCGCTTCGCCCAAACTAGTCCACGACGTTCACTTCGCCGACACGTGCGAACCAGTCACGAACTCGCGTCTTCACATCGCCTATGAGTGATGGCGCCGCCCAAGCTCTTGCTGTGCCACCAGAGTCGGCGCCAAGCGACGGGGCCGGTTCCAAGCACTCAGCGCTGCAGCACGTCGTTCAAAAACGAGACCGCGCGCGGATAGGCGTCCAATCGATTCGCGAGCCGGGCCAGGCCGTGCCCCTCGTCGTCGTAGATCATCACTTCACATCGAAGGCCCCGCGCGTGCAGGCTGGCGGCCAGCTGTTCGGCCTCGCTGACGGGAACTCGTGGATCATTGCGCCCGTGGATCACGAACAGCGGCGCACGAATGTCGTCGCTGTGGCGCAGCGGCGAGGCCGCCGCGAGAAAGTCGCGGTCTCGCGCGAGTGAGCCGTACTCGAGCTCGCGATGCCCTCGCCGGTAGTCCGACGTGTTCTCCAAAAACGTCACCAAGTCCGAGATTCCCACGATGTCGACCCCGGCCGCCCAGAGATCGGGCTGAAAGGCGAGCCCCGCGAGCACCATGTACCCGCCGTACGAGCCGCCCCAGAGCGCGGCGCGGCCCTCATCGAAGCCCCGCGACGCCAGCGCCGCGTGCACGGCCGCCAAGTCACGCACCGAGTCGAGACGCCGTGTCGTGTCATCGAGACTCGCGTAGCGCTTGCCGTAGCCCGTTGAACCGCGCACGTTCGGCACCACGACGGCGTGACCCGCCGCGACCAGACCCTGCACCACGGGATCAAAAGCGAGCGTCGACTGTGACTCGGGCCCACCGTGCACGAGCACGACGACCGAAGAATGGTCGCCGACAGCAGTCGGTCGATAGATGAACATCGGCACGCGTTCGCCGTCGAAACTGACGACTTCGTCCATCTCAGCGCGCACCATCTGTTCGGGGCTGAGCGCTGAGGGGCTCTGCGTGAGGCGACGGGTCTGGGCGGAATCAACCTCGTAGACCCAGACGTCACTCGCTCGTCGCGGTGTGCTCAACGTGTAGTAGAGGCGCGAGCCATCGAGGGAGAACTTCGGTGCTCGTATGACGTGCGTGATCACCACACCCGGCTCGTCCAGAGGAACCTCGATCCCCTTTGATGTGTCGCCAGAGTCAAAGAGCCGCAACCGACTCGCGCCGTTGAAATTCTCAATAACGACCAGGGCGCCGCTCGCCCCGGCGACCGGCTCGGCGTCCGAGGCGTCGCCGGTCCCGGCCAGTGGCGTCGCTTGCAGGGTCGTCGCGTCATAGCGAACGACGGCCGCGAAGTCGCGCCCGACATTGGAAGAGACGTAAAACGTCGTCGCGTCAATCCACGCCGGGGCACCGACCAACGCTGGCGCGTCGTCGTGGGCAGCGACGACGCGCGCCTCACCGGTCACGACATCGATGAGCAGGAGGTCAGTGTCGAGGGGACGAGGTCCGGGACGCAGAACAGACACCCAACGCCCGGTGGGCGAAAACCCTGAACCCGGCATGCACCATCCACCTTCTTGGAAGACGCATCGATGGTCATCTGACGCCACGTCGTACAGCCAAAGGTCGAAATCGACGCCGTTTCGCTTGTTGGACAGGTACGCGACGGTGCTGGCGTCCGGACTCACCCCGGCCAAGTGATGCCCGTAACGCGGGTCCTTCGTCACGGCCGCCATGTCGGCGAAACCGAGCGGCGCGTCGCGCGAAGCGTCCAGGTCGCCCAGGTAGAGCTGGTGGCGCTCGTCGCCGCCCGTGTCGACCTCGATCACGACGCGGCGAGCATTCCCCACGTACGAAGCCGTCGCGACCGGCTCGGGCAGGCTTGTCACCTGACGTAGTTCGTTACTGGCGTCGAACTCGTAGAGCTGCATCGTACCGGTCAGGTTGCTGCGCACGAGAAGGACGTCGGATCCCTCGTCGCGGCGACCCACGTCGACGAGCAACGCGGACTTGACTTCAAGCAGAGACGCCAGCAACCCGACTGATTGATTCATCATCGAAGATTAGTGGCGAACCAAGATGCGGGCGGTCTCTCAACGCTAGACAAACGAACAGATTCCACTTCGCGCAGACAAGTCCGCCGCGCGACGCCTTCGGGCCCTAGTAGCCCACCGCCACGCCGTCTTTTCTCGGATCCGAGCCGCCCTGCAGGTGGTCCTCTTTGATGAGGATCGCCTGTCCTCCCCCGAAGCCGCGATCGTCTTGGTCCATGACGATGGTGTGTCCGAGACCTTCGAGCTCATCGGCCCGATGCCAGAGCCCTTCTTCTAGATGGATCGAGTTCTGGTCGACGCGAAAGCGTGGTCGATCGAGGCCCTCTTGAGGATCACATCCGTCGTCGACGATGGCCGAGACCAATTGAACGTGCGCCTGCGCCTGGATGAATCCACCCATGACGCCAAAGGGCCCGCGCAGACCATCTGCTCCGTCGAGCATTCCCGGAATGATGGTGTGGTAGGGACGACGACCGGGTACTACTTCGCCGCCCACCTCAAAACAGGCCGCCCGATTGTTCAAGACGATCCCCGTCCCCGGTGCCACGACGCCCGAGCCAAAGCCTTCGAAGAGACTTTGAATGAAGGAGACGGCCATTCCGTCGTCATCGACGCACGAGAGGTAGACGGTTCCGCCGCGAAGCTCGGGGGCGAGTGCGGCATCGTGACCAAGTCTTCGCTGCAGGTGCTCGGGACTCAGCAAGTGCCTGACGTCGTTCCCGTCGCGCACCGACTCAAAAGCGTCCTCGAGCGCGAGGCCGACGGCGCGAACCTGATTGATCAAGGTAGGTTCAAGTTCTTGCAACAGCGCGAGTCCTTCCAGCGCCGCGACCCCCTGCGTTGGCGGTGGCAGTTCATAGACGTCGACTCCGCGATACGAGATGGAGAGCGGCTCCACCCAGCGAGCTCCCGGGTAGGACGCGAGGTCCTCTTCGTCCAACCACGTCGCGCTGGCGATGGCGCGGGCGATTCTTCCTTGGTAGAAAGCCTGGGACCCACCTTCGGCAATTTCTTGAAGCGACTCGGCCAGATCCGGGAACGTGAAGGTCTGGCCGACTCGCGGTGCCGGTCCGAATTCGATGGGGGCACGAACTGATCGCGCCCACGAGCTGGCGCAGTGATATCCCGCGGCGACGCCGTTTCGTGCCAAGTCAATCGCTGGCCCCAGGACCACGTCGAGTCCTAAACGACCGAACCTGCTGATCAAGGCGTCCCATCCAGCGACGGCGCCGGGCACGACGCACGAGGCGGGACCGCTGCCCGGCACCGGGAGCCGGGGTGCCGACGCGGGAGCGGGGCCCCCGGCGTCCATGCCGAAGACGCCCGTGTCGTTTCGAACGATCGCGAAGGCGTCACCACCAATCCCCGTCGACATGGGCTCTGAGACGCAAAGCACCGCCGCGGCGGCCACCGCCGCGTCCACGGCGTTGCCACCTGCTTTCATGATCTCTAATCCAGCGAGCGACGCTGAGAGTTGGCTCGTGGCAATCATGGCGTTGGCGGCCACCGACGGACCGCGACCGGGTGCGTTTCTGAAAGTCAGGGCGACACCCTCCACTCAAGTTTGAATCCAGCATCAATATACATCGAAGCGTCACCGAAAGATTTTTCCGACGTTATGTCGAAATGGCGCGAGAGTCACTGGCCGGGCAACGTCCCATCCCAGCGCTCGGACCTGGCCTCGAAGACGAACGAGTCACGTTCCTCGTCTAAAGAGCATCGATCCGAGTCCAGTGGCGTGACGAAGTTTGATCTTGAGTCGTGAGCCACTTCGAGTTGGTGAGACGTTGACGAATGGTCACAAAACTGTTAAGTGGATCTACGGATTAGACAGTCCCAGACCATTTGAATTTCGGTCACGTTGAAGAAATGCCGTGCTGCAACACGGTGTTCGGTCGCGTGATGCAGATTCTCGCTCTTGGCCAAATCGGCGACCTGTCCTCGGGCGATATCTGCGATACAACTGAGTATGCGAACCCGCCTCATCGCGATTGCGCTCGCCCTTGTTGTCGTTGGAGCATTGACGGCGGTCGTGGCCCTTTGGGCGAGAACTCCCCACTACCACGCGTCGGTGAGTGGCCAACTTCTCATTTCTGGTGGGCCGGCTCCGGGGAAGCCCAGACCGTCCGTGGGTGAAGTCACGGCAACGAACTCAAGCGGTCAGTCATTCACCGCCTCCGCCCCGGCGACCGGGATGTTCACGCTGCACCTGCCAGCGGGAACGTACGCGCTGACCGGCTCCTCGCCCCAGTTCGGAAGTGGTAAGTACAAGTGCATGGCGCAGCGAGAAATCACCGTATTCAACGGGAAGCCAGCTCACGAGAATGTCTTTTGCCCCGAGATGTAAGAGTCGGCGGTCCGCTCGAAGATTCCAACGCGCATCACGCAGAGATTGAAGAGCGCAACGATTGCGATTAAAGGTGACCTCCCCAGCCTGCCGGGTCTCTTGATCCTTCGAAGTTAAGTTGGCGAGAATGGATTAAACATTCGGCTGAACTCGTATGCTTCGAGCGTGACGACATTGCAACGTCAGTTGCCGCGGCGATTGATATTCCTTGGTTTCGCCCTGGTCGCGCTGTCGAACGTAATCGACTTTTCTAGGGTGTTGAACCAGGGGTTTTATTTCGAACCGGGCTACCGCTGGCGCGCCCAAGTGTTCTTGGAAATGCTGGGACCGATATTCTCGGCGGGTGGCTGGTGGTTCCTGAGCCAATGGCAAGCCAAGGACTCCGTGCAGGCGTCCCTTCTCGCGAAGGCGTACTTCGCCTTAGGTTTGGGGTTCTCGGCCTCGTGCATCGCCCAGCTCATTCAAGCCGGATCTGACATCTTCAAGTTTTCATACATCGATCAGGTCGGGTTGGCCACACTCGGGCTTGGTGTTGGCGCCCTAGGTTTCTTCATGACTTCGCGAGAAGTCGCGAAGGTGGACTTCACGACGACCGATTCCTAACGCTCCGGAGGAGCGCCCGTTCGTTGGTAAGTACTTGATGGGAGGAGTTCACCGGTGCGATTTCAGTTTCCAACGCAAGGTGACGCTCGTGTCGCGTCGGGTCTCCGGCACCAACATACTCAGGGGGCTCGCTTCTTCAGCGCTCGATGCTGAAGGAAATAGAATTCCAAGTTGCGCGACGTGTGAGTATTCCAATGCATGAGCGCCCGTACCGGGCACCGGCTCCTCCTCTGTTCACCGCGGGAGCGACGTGACGCTTCATCGTTTCGCCTCAGCGACTGAAAGGGCACTCTTTGTCAGGCAACGTAAGACAGTGATTTCCCGAGCGAAGTTGCCTAGCGTGTATTCGACTGCCCCGTAGGACCAAGACATGAAGGAGTCCAGAGGTGACGACGAAGCCAATCATCATCGGGAGCGAACGCAGCGAAGCCGGACTGCCCGCTGGAATAAATTTGCTACGCCAAGGTGCCTCAGCTCTCGACGCAGTCGAGGCCGCGCTGAGGCTCTGTGAAGACAATCTAGAAGATCATTACGTTGGCACCGGTGGACTTCCAAACGCGCGGGGCGAGGTCGAACTCGACGCGTCGGTGATGATTGGCTCGAGCCGGGCCTTCGGCGGCGTCGGAGCGGTGCGCGGTTTTCCTCATCCAATCTCTATCGCGCGAGCCGTGATCGAAAAACTTCCCCAGCACTGTCTGCTGGTTGGTGAGGGTGCTGAACTCTTCGCCGATGAACAGGGATTCGAGCGCGCAGAACTGTTGACCGACGAGGCCATGCGTCTATTCCGAGAATCACTGGCGCCCTCAGATGAGTCGGTTGAAGGGGAAAAGACGGCCGCCGCTCGAGGCGATGATCTCTATCGCGCGACCGCGACTCAGTTGGTGCAGCGCTTTCGTCCTCACGATGGACCGTGGGGCACTATCAACGTGATGGCGCTTGACGAGAGTGGCGAGATGGTCGTTGGCGTGTCGACGAGTGGCTACCCTTGGAAGTTTCCAGGTCGCGTCGGGGACTCTGCGCTGCCCGGTTCGGGCATTTACTGTGACCTGCGCTATGGCGGAGCCGCCTGCACCGGCCGTGGCGAGATGAGCATGAGGGTTACCGGCGCTCGAATGGTCATCGATGCGTTGGCTCGCGGTGAAGAGCCGTTTCAGGCCTGTCGTTTGATGCTCGCCGAGGCGGCGACACTTCCGGATGCCTTTGTCGCGGAACTTCGCACGCTCTGTCTCACCCCGGATGGACGACACGGTGGAGCGGCTGGTCAACACGGATCGACATACAACGTGATGACCTTAGAGAGCGCCGTACCCGAGATATTTCCGAGGGTCACGCTGTGAGAACCTTCATCTCTTCCTAATTAAGGCACCGCTGACGACGTTGTTGGGGTTCAGGTTCGAAGCAGGGTCCCCGCCACGAGCGTCGGCTTCATCTTGAATTCGTTCACGACTAGGAACATTGAGCGTCTGCCATTGGATTCCTGATGTAACTTTCAAGTACGCAGTCAGTTGCCGAATTTTCGATCGGGATAACTGATGGACTTAACTTCAAACAATGCTACGAGGTTGCAGACCTGTTACGTCGGGTCTCCGACACCAGTCAGTTTCACCTGACGATGACGAATGAGCTACAGCTCTCGCGCCAAACGCTCAACTTCAGGCATGGCCTTGCGCGATGCTTGTTCGCTACGAGCCCCAAAGGCACCACGTAAAAGAAGAGTCCATCGTAAGAATTTCGGGTACATGATTCGTCGTTGACGACGTTCAATGCCGTCGACCGTCGCGGCAACTGCATTTGCCAAGGGGTAAGTACGCCGAATCAGCGCGGGCATTGCGGCACGACCTCGGGTAGCGGCACGATTGCCTTCCATTGCTTGAACCATCGGTGTGTCGAGGAAGGTGTAGTACGCGACCCCGACGTCAACTCCATGATGGGCAACTTCAATACGAAGGGAGCTCGCGAGAGATTCAATCGCGGCCTTGCTGAGTGCGTAGGCCGAGAGAGCAGGTCCGGGCGCCGCAGCGAAGCCAGACGAGATGATAAGTAAGTACCCCTTTGATTTGACGAGATGAGGGAGCGCGGCGTGCACAGTTCGCCAAGTTCCCAGTACGTTGATCTCCACCGTGCGCTCCCACAGGACCGGATCGATCAACAAAACCGGCCCCCAGCCAGTGATTGCGGCACCAGCCATCACGATGTGGATGGCACCAAATTGGGCGGCAACTCGATCGATTGCCGTACGAATTTCATCGGCGTTCGAGATATCGGCGACGATGCCGATCGCGTTACCGCCAATCGCCGCGGCGGCCTCCGCGACTCCCGCCGCGTTGTTGTCAATTAGTGCAACAGTCGCTCCCTTTGTGGCCAGTGCACGCGCCGTCGCGAGACCAAGACCGCTCGCCGCACCGGTCACCACCACGATCTTGTCATCCAGACGGTTTTCCATTTTTCTCCTCGGCGGAAGTCGATGAAATGGCAAGTTACTCGAGACCGCTGCTCAAACGTGACCCTAGTTCGAAACTGGTACCGCAACGGGCTTGAAAATACCTCGGTAGACCCAGCGAAGTGATAACGATTTCCATCGTGGGCGGCATGAGCACTAGGTCACGAAAGGCTTTCAGGTGCCGGTCGTGTCACATTGACGGGGTTATTGCGCATTTCTAGGAGAGCACGCGTGTTCGCTGGGTTTTCAGGCTTGAATCTGTTGCACGCCACGTTGTTCCTTTGTGGCTGCGCGTGATCGCTCGCTTATGTCTGAAGTAGTTGACTTCACGTACCTGGATGTTTACCCAGGATTGCCAAAAATCTTCGTACTTTCTAATGTGGATCAGCGTGCAAGAGGCACTGTCGTTACCTAAAGATGACTACGCGTGAACAACGTTTGGCTCAGCCTCACGCGCTTCGCACTTATAATATCGGGGGATGCTTCGAACTCGTTTCACCGAAATGTTTGGTCTCCAACATCCGGTCATGTGCGCTCCAATGGCGATGCACAGTGGGGGGACGTTGGCCGCCGCGGTTTCCGCGGCGGGTGGCATGGGTTCGTTTGGGGGCATCCACGTGAGCGGTAAGGCGGAGTGGGTACGCGCGGAAGTTGCGCGCGTGCGCGACCGAACTGATCGCCCATTCTCCATTGGGTTTATCACGCCATTCCTGTCCTTCGCCGAAAGTCAATTCCAGGCGGCGCTCGACGCGCGCCCCGCCGCCATTGCGTTGTCGTTCTCTGATCCGGGCGAGTGGGTTCACCGGGCAAAAGACGCCGGCTTGCGGACAATTTGTCAGGTTCAGGGATTCGCTGACGCTGACGCCGCGATTGAGGCGGGCGCTGATGTCCTTGTCGCGCAGGGTACGGAAGCTGGAGGGCATACGGGAACGATGGGCCTGCTCCCACTCCTCATCGGGATTGCCGAGAGATATCCGGAAGTGGTACTGCTCGCGGCAGGAGGCATGTCCAGCGGACGTGCGCTCGCGGCGGCGCTGCTAGCTGGTGCGGACGGCGCCTGGCTCGGCACCGCATTCCTCGCGACGCCCGAAGCTATTGAGGTTGACGACGACTACAAGGCGGCGGTTGTGGCGAGCGATGGTGAAGACACGGTGTTCACCCGTACCTACGACATCGCGTCGGGGCTACCGTGGCCGTCGGGCATCGGTGCACGTGTCCGGCGTGACGCCTTCACCGACGAATGGGCCGAGCACGAAGGGGAGCTTCGTCAGCGTCGCGACGCCGCTGCGCCAGGGCAGCCTCTCTATATTGGGCAGTCTGCGCGTTTCGTGGACGTCATACGGCCAGCGGCGGAGGTTGTCCGACTGGTAAGCGAGGAGGCGGAGCGATTCCTCCTTGAGCGCCCAGCGTTGCTACTGAACTAGCCGACGAGATCACCGCTAAAACGACATCGGTATCTTCTTTTGGATTGCGGACCCGACTCCTCAAACGTTCGCAGCGCCAAGGGCCTTACTCGCTGACTGAGGATTGAAGACGTTACCTCGTGGTCACGGTTTTGGCTCATTAGGTAAATCACCAATATGAGATGGCAACTTTGTCACGTCGAGTCTCCGAAAACATAACCCCGACTTTTAGTTACTTCAGGAAGTCTGCGATGGAAAACATGACAATGTCGGGAAACTCTTCAAGGATCGCGTCGCTCATTTCTTGTCGTGCTCGCTGTGTTCTGCTCGCCCCCTCCTCATCCAGTGGCGTCTCGAAAGCGGCCGTTCGAACTGCGGCGCTTGGCCATCGAGCGTATGAGTACCAGATGCCATCGTCACCACGATGAAGTCGGGAACCAAGGGAGCCAAGTTCAAGAAGCGCTTTGGTGCGATCGGACCAGGCACGAACGAAGGTTTCTTCGCTGCCTGGTTTCAGGCGCCATCGGTAAAGAACCACGAACTCGGGTGAACTCACGGATGGCAGTTTACGTGGTACCTGAAATTGGCCACTGGAGACCGGGGTTCAGATATTTTGGTCGAAGAGGAGCAACCGAATTGGTCTCAATTTCATTCGGCGACTTCGAAATGGGTGGACCCGTTCATGTCTGCCACAATTCGAGAACGCACGCCCAAGAATTGGTTGCCCCAACCTAGACGCCGCAAGTCCGATATGTTGCCAGTCGCCTCACGCTTCAACTTCAACACGGCTTACCTCAAGCGCCAGTGCAAAGTGGCATTCCTAATGGGTCTCCGACCCCAACGACCTCTGCGTGAACGAAACTCGTTTTGGTGCAAGAAAATATGGTTTCGAATTTTCCCCGAACTAGTCGCAGGCGCCCTAAGCCATAGTCCGCGGTATGGTTCAACATAGTGTCACCAAACTGGTCGCAAAACCACCACGACCGTAGGAGCAAAATGTCGACGACGACCGATCTCATTGACGGCGAGGTTGCCGCGTACCGAGCCCGGAACTTAGACGAATACCTCTCCTACTTCTCGGAGGACGCGGTGATCAGAGATGCCGACGGCAACGTCCTGATGAACGGAAAACTGGCGATCCGTGAATTCTACGAACCCCTGTTTCGTGACAGTCCCGACCTGCGTCTGGAGATCCCGAGGCGCATCGAATTCGGCGATTACGTCATTGACGAGGAGATCATCGGTGGCCTGAACTTGAAGGGCTACCCTCAGAATCTGCACGCCGCAGTTGTCTACCGCGTGAAGAACTCGAAGATCAGCGACGTCACGTTTCTCATGTGAGTGATTGCACGACGTAGGGCCTCAGTGAAAAGGCCGAGTCAAGACGCTTGCGGAGGAATGCAGAACTCTGGCGTTGGGTCTCCGACGCCGTTGTGATCTAACAGATTTTCGGGGACAGTTGAACCCTCAGAGGCTATGGTCGGGGACTGCAAACGTCGAAGAGGAGTCGAATGGAGCGCTGTGTGGCAGTCGAAGCACTGACGGTGGAGTTGCTTGATCGACTGCGGAGCGGTGGTGATTCGGGGGCGCTGGTGTCGGCAGATTCCCGTGCTCTCCTGGTCGGCACTGGACCGAACGACTGGTACAAGGGTGAAGCATTCTTGACACACTTTCGTGAAGCGGTCGAGGAGTATGGCGGATTACCATTCGAGCCCGGGAGCCCCGAGGCTTGGGTCGAGGGTACCGTAGCGTGGGTAGCGGACCGGGTCATCCTGAAATTTCCGCAGGTGACGATTCCGCTACGCCTCACTGCCGTTGCCAAACGCGATGGCGACCAATGGCACTTTGTGCAGCTTCATCTTTCCGCCGCGGTCACCGACGAGGTCTTACTCGCTGGCTGAGGACTCACTTTGATTCTTACTAGACGTGCCGAAAGCGGGTGGCGAGGGTTCCCCCGAACGACGATTAAGAGCGCGTAATCCGATCTAGAGTCAAATCTTCGGAGCCTCTAGCCGCCAACGCAAGATTGCATTCCTGTTACGTCGGGTCTCCGACACCACAGGTTTGTAACGTTTCGTGGGCCTAACCTCGTGAAGGGCGATGACCAACAGCGAGACCCACGTTTCCTGCACCGTGATTTGGTCGGGGCAGATGAAGACCGAATCGACGAGATCCTCCACTTGACCGATGTCTCCCAAGCCTGTCCATAAAGTTTTTGGAAAGGTCGGTTCCATTGAGTTATATTCGAAGCGAATTTGATTGCTGGTTCCAGACCCCTGACCGGCCTTTGCTTGGCACTGACCAGTTCTGTGGAAAGGGAAACATATGGCAAAACAGGCATTCTTTGTAGAAACAATGGTGTCAGTAGCGGACACGCTCGTTGACAATTTCGACGTTGTCGACGTCTTGACGATGTTGAGTGGGCGTTGCGCCGAACTACTTGGCGTGAGCGCAGCGGCTGTTCTTTTGGTGTCACCCGATGACAAACTCACCTATTTGGCGTCCTCGCGACACTCCACGCAAGAGTGGGACCTGTTCCAAGGCGAGGTTTCCGAAGGACCGGCCCGCGTCAGCCTCGAAGAGAAGCGTACGGTTTCTTGGGAGATTGGCGAGGCGCAAGCCCTGTGGCCCGACTTTGCTAGACACGCCATCGCGGCAGGGTTTCACTCGGGTCACTCTTTACCTATGCGACTTCGTAGTCGCGTAATCGGCGTGTTGAGCATCATGCGCATGGAGCCAGGACACATGGACAACAATGAATTCGCCATGGCGCGGGGACTCGCCGACGTGGCGGCAATCACGGTGCTAACCAGTGAAGCGGCAAACGACGCGGTAAGAGTCAATGAGCAGCTCTCGACGGCCTTGCAAAGCCGCATAATCATCGAACAAGCCAAGGGCATGATCGCACAGTTCCGAAACTGTGATATGCAAGCCGCGTTCGCTACGATCCGCTCTTATTCGCGAAACAACAATAAACAACTCACCAACGTTGCCCAGGACATCGTTGACAGTACGTTGCCTCTAAGTGAAATTCCGGCATGGGTACACAGTGGCAATGCTCTTGGAGAGAAGTAATCACCGCGCGCCGTGAGCGTCTGGTCATCCGCTTGCACGTTGCTTCTTCATGAATTTAGCACCTCTGCAGATACGAATGACGAGATGGCTTGTCCCAGCAGAGAGGTTGGGGTTAAGAACCGAATATGGGCGCTGCTAATTGGATTAAGTGGACCAGGCGGTTATTCTCCAGTCGGAGGTTGTGATCGTCGGCTCTCCGACACCAATCAGGGCCGTCCCGGTGTAAGTCGCCAGTGAATGGTGGCATTCCTGTCACGTCGGGTCCCCGAAGGTGACATGAATCCCTGCTCCGATTCACTTTGTCGAAAGGTTGCGGCTCCAGGGCTTGGCGATTGAACGAGGAGGCTAAGCCCTGGCCTCGAAACAGGGACTAGGCGTGTGTTGTTCCATGGTGCTCAAAGAGCATGGCGCGCTGGAGGGCTGCTTCACGGAGTTCCTTTGGGATCTCAACGGGGCCACCGAGGCCAGCGGAGTTGAGCCCCGCCTGTGCGGCCTCTTCTACGATTCCGCCAATCTGGATAGCCAACTCAGGCGTTCGGTGGAACACCAGCACGCCGTGGTTCGCCAACAACACCGCCGGAACCCCCGGTGTGATCGCGGCTCGGATGTTGGCCACCGCTTGGTCCGATCCGCGCGGACCGTATCTGTGTATTCCGACGTTTTCGAACACTCAATCCGGAGTTTTCGTACGCAGCTCAGAGTGATCGATGGCCGCGAAGCGGC
>Ga0307372_10005951_pt1 | contig 18035 bp, 9 predicted proteins | sample OX1MG_FD_202533 | JGI IMG/M metagenome (GOLD analysis project Ga0307372, IMG submission 202533) | Soil microbial communities from Risofladan, Vaasa, Finland - OX-1 | ecosystem: Environmental > Terrestrial > Soil > Coastal area > Acid sulfate soil | place: Finland: Risofladan, Vaasa | collected...
TGCATGTCTAAGCCCTTTCCCTCGTCCAAAGATCGATGAGTGAATTACCTCCAGGCAGAGGGCAAACTTGAAGACATGCATTAGTCGAGCCCGCCGGCACCGGAAAATCGATCAGCGCATTACTGCACATCCTGGACGGGTCGCGCCGCACGATGCCTCGCACACGCTCCAAATGTCCATCAAATAGGCAACCAGACCGATTCGCAGCTCGACCCAAAACAGCGCCCCGGATCCCACCGACCTGGCGAAACTGCACAAAATTCCCGTCTCTGATGGACTACCCAAGAGCGGACAATAGGCCTGCCCGATGAAGTCCGAGAACGCAAAAGTGCTTGATTTAATTGGTGGAGCTGACGCGGATCGAACGCGCGACCTCCTGAATGCCATTCATCGAGCCCGCTTACTGCGACCTACTTTGCGTTCCTAGAAATCTAGCGTCTACACGGTATTTTCCTAAAACCGAGCGCCGACGATACCGCCCGCTACTTGCTTTTTCCGTCTACACCGTCTACACTACGTCTACATGAAGGACTCTCTGACTCAGCGCCGATGCTCGATGACTCCGCCGCCAATCTCGGGGCAAGCCTTCCTGCGCGATGGAGTCGAACAGGGCTTAGGGCTTCGCATCACCGCCGCCGGGGCTAGAAGTTTTGTTTGGGAAGGGCGCGCAAAAGGCCGCGTCCGCCGCATCACGATTGGCCAGTTCCCCGCTCTGACGGTGCTGGCGGCTCGCCGCAAGGCCCGCGAGATAAAGGCCGCCATCGCCGCCGGTAACGATCCAGCGAATGATCGGCAGGAGGAACGTCGAGAAATCACGGTCAAGGAATTGTGCGACATCTATCTCGAACGCCACGCGAAGCCCCACAAGCGCAGTTGGAAGGAAGATGCACGCCGGATCAATTCCCGCCTGATTCCGCGGCTCGGAACCCGGCGGTTGAGCGATGTCCGCGACGCGGACCTGCATCGACTTCAAGAAGCAGTCCGACATGAAAGCGGACACTTCGAGAGCAACCGCACCGTCGTCCTGCTGCGCACGATGTTTAATCTTGCGCGAGAGTGGAGAATCTTCGCGGCCGAGAATCCAGCGTCGCGCGTAAAGCTATTCCACGAGGATTCGCGCGAACGCTTCCTGTCGCCGGATGAACTTCGCCGAATAAACCAGGCGCTCTTAGCCGAGCCAAGCCCCTACTGGCGCGCTTACTTCCCGCTCACCCTGATGCTTGGAACCCGCAAGGCGGAATTGCTCCGCGCCCGATGGGCGGACATCGACTTCGACCAAGCCACTCTTCGCATCCCGGAGACCAAGGCTGGCCGCTCGCACCTGCTCCCGCTACCCGCTGCCGCCATCGAACTCCTGACGCATCTCCCGAGCTACGGAACCGAAGCGTTCGTGTTCCCATCCCAATCCGCCCACGACCGGCACTTAGTAGAGCCAGCAAAGGCTTGGCAGCGCATTCGTGCCCGCGCCGGCTTGAAAGACGTTCGCATCCACGACCTGCGGAGAACGCTAGGAAGCTGGCTCGCCGCCGAAGGATACAACACGCCATTAATCGGCAAAGCCTTGAACCATCGGAACGCCGCCAGCACGGCGGTCTATGCCCGCCTCGACCTTGACCCCGTGCGCCTTGCCTTGGAGCAGAACAGCCAGCGCATGTTCCCTGCGACAACCCCTCGACTAGCCGCCGACTAGCCGGCAGACAGGCGCGACTTCTCCCGCGTCCCTACTCGCCATCAATCGGACCCATCGATAGATTCGAGGTTCCGGGTTGCTTCGCCGATTCGCGGGTGGTCCGGGGATACCTTAGCCCTATGCCCCTTTCGGACCCCTCGCGCTGAGCTTCCACCCTACGCACCTACTTGATCCATTTGAGTACGCACGCAGTTTTCCGAAGCTTTCCCGTTGCAACGAAACTACTGCTTGCCTGTCTCCGTGAAAATGCCGTCGAGGCCACGCGTTGAACGGGAAAGCTTTAAGGGCCCAGCCATAAGTTCTCGGTCTCGAGATCTAGCTCGAACCGCCATTGAGCGGGTAGGCTTTGGCATTGATCGAGGTATGCCTGAAGCCGTAAACATACAGCGGACAGAGGGGGGAACACGACAATTCAAACCGTCATCGCGATTCGGACAATCAAACCGCCCGCCAACGGTGCGACCGGCCGTTTCTGTTTCATCCTAACGTTGACGGCCGCGCGATGGCGCTGATGGTCTTCTCATTTCACGGAGTTTCGCTCACGTGAAGCTCATCAAGAATACTGGCGATGACCGGGTGATCGACGAGGTTCGCGCCGCGCTTCGTCCGCAGTCAAAGTTGGATATCGCGAGCGCGGCGTTCTCGCTCTTTGCTTTTGGCGAGACACGGGAGCTGCTGAAAGACATCGCGGGCTGCCGTCTTGTTATCCCGACCCAACCTGACAGTGAACCTCAACTATTTGGCACCGACGCCGACCGTCCCTTTCGTAACCGCTTGAACACCCGAGCCCTGGCTCGCCAACTCGCGGCGTGGATCGAGAAGAAGGCTGATCTTCGTGGCGCGCCGATGTCCTTGCCCCAATCGCTTCTCGCTATCGGCAATGGCGCCGGTATGCCGGCTCGCGTGCTGACCGGGCATTGCGCATTCACCACGGATGGTCTGGGTCTTACTCCAGGCAATCGGTTCAGTTTAATTCAGTGCGCCGAAACCACGGACGAGTGCGCGATTCTGGGGAGCTGGTTCGATTCGCTTTGGGATAGCCTGCCCGCCGCGCCGGATGCGAAGAACGCCTTCCTGAGCCATCTCCGCGATCTGACCGCTCACAAAGCCCCGTCGCTGGTTTACTTCCTGATTCTTTTTCACCTCTTCAAAGATCTCGGCGACGAGTTGGATGAGGAGCGCATCGTAAAATCCGCCACGGGGATTCGCAGCACTGTTGTCTGGAAGAAGCTCTTCAAGTTCCAGCGCGACGGCGTTGTAGGCGCGATCGACAAGCTCGAGCGCCACGGCGGATGCATCATCGCCGACAGCGTGGGCCTCGGTAAGACCTTCGAGGCCTTGGCGATCATCAAATACTACGAGCTGCGCAACGATCGCGTCCTGGTCCTCGTGCCGAAGCGGTTGCGCGACAACTGGACGCTGTACAAATCCAACGATCGCCGCAACAGCCTCGCCGCAGACCGCCTTCATTACGACGTGCTCAATCACACGGACCTCTCGCGCGACGGCGGCCGCTCCGGAGATATCGACCTCGCGCACGTCAACTGGGGCAACTACGATCTCGTCGTCATCGACGAATCGCACAATTTCCGCAACAAGGCCTCCCACAAGGATCGCGAAACCCGTTACGACCGCCTGATGCGCGACATTATCAAGGCCGGAGTGAAGACCCGCGTGCTGATGCTCTCGGCCACTCCGGTCAACAACCGCCTCGCCGACCTCAAGAATCAAATCGCTTTCGTCACCGAGGGCGATGATACCGCGCTCAACGGAAATCAGATCCCGAGCATCGAGGCGACCACGCGAAAGGCGCAACTCCAGTTCAACCGATGGCTCGCGTTGGAAGACGACCGGACGCCGACGCGTCTGCTCGACATGCTCGGATTCGATTATTTCAAGCTGCTCGATTTGCTCACGATCGCGCGATCGCGTAAGCACATCGAGAAGTATTACGGGACTTTGGAAATCGGCCGGTTCCCCGAGCGTCTGCCACCGATCAACATCAAGGCCGACGTCGATCGCGCGGGCGAGTTTCGCTCGATCCGCGAGATCAATAACGAGATTCGGCGGCTCAATCTCAGCGCTTACGCTCCCATGCGCTACGTGCTGCCGCACAAGCAGGCGGCCTACGATGAGAAGTACAGCACGCGGCTGCACGGCGGACAGCGGATGTTCCGTCAGGCCGACCGCGAGGAAAGCCTGATCCACCTGCTGCGCGTCAATATCCTGAAACGCATGGAAAGCGCCGTCACTTCGTTCGCCCTGACCATCAAGCGTCAGCTCGCCGACGTAAACGCGATGCTCGCGCGGCTCGATGCGCACAACCCGTCGGTGGAAGAAATCTCGATCGAAGATATCGAGGTCGATGACCCCGCCTTCGAGACGCTGCTCATCGGACGCGAGGTCAAGGTGCTCCTGCAGGATGTCGATCGGGTGCGATGGCGCCAGGACCTGATCGAAGATCGCAACCGGCTCGACACGTTGTTATCCGCCGCGCGGCAGGTAGTGCCCGCGCGCGACGATAAACTCGATCGCCTGCGCAAACTCATCCAGAACAAGGTCCGCAACCCGATCAATTCCGGCAACCGGAAGATCCTCGTCTTTACCGCGTTCGCTGACACCGCCGAATATCTCTACCGCGAGCTGGTGGAGTGGGCGCTATCGAGTCTCGGTTTGCACAGCGCCCTAGTGACCGGCGCCGGCCACAACAAGACGACACTGCCCGGATTGCGCGCCGACTTCTCGACGATCCTGAGCAGCTTTTCGCCACGCTCCAAGGAGCGCCCCGCGGAAATGGCGGACGAGGGCGAGATCGATCTACTGATCGCCACCGACTGCATTTCCGAAGGTCAGAACCTGCAGGATTGCGACACGGTCATCAACTACGACATTCATTGGAACCCGGTACGCATCATCCAGCGCTTCGGCCGTATCGATCGCATCGGCTCGACGAACGAGCGGATCCAGCTCGTCAACTTCTGGCCCAATCTTGAGTTGGAGGAGTACATCAACCTCGAACAGCGCGTCAGCGGCCGGATGGTCCTGCTCGACATCTCCGCCACTGGCGAAGAAAATCTGATCGAGCAGCAATCCGGCGATCCGATGAACGATCTCGAGTATCGCCGCAGACAGCTCCAGCAATTGCAGGAGGCCGTTATCGATCTGGAAGACTTGGGCGGCGGCGGCATCTCGATCGCCGACCTGACCCTGAACGACTTCCGTATCGATTTGGCAGGCTATCTGCGCGACCATCTCGCGCTTCTCGAACGGCTGCCTCTCGGCACCTTCGCGGTCACGACCACGCAGGGTGACGGCGAGGCCGCGATAGCACCGGGCGTAATCTTTTGTCTGCGCGCGGTCGGAGAGGCTGCCGTAAAGAGCATCGAGCCCGGCTATCCGCTCGCCCCGCATTATCTGGTGCATGTCGGCGAGGATGGCGCCGTGCTGCTGCCCTACACGCAAGCGAAGCAGGCGCTCGATCGGCTCAAGAAGCTTTGCATCGGCCGCGACCTGCCCGACGCCTCGGCCGTGGCTCGCTTCGACAAGGCAACCCGCAACGGCGAAGAGATGGCCGCGATACAGAAGCAACTGGCCGCCGCCGTTGCCGCGATCACTGGCAAGAAGGAAGAGCGCGCCGTCGCGAGTCTCTTCACTCCCGGCGGCACGCACGCTATGAAGGGTGAGTTCGCCGGCATCAATGACTTCGAGGTGGTTGCCTATCTCGTGGTCCTGCCGGAATCCGACGCATGAGCATTGGCGCAGTCGTCGATGTGATTGGCGCGCTGGCGCTGCCTGCCGATACCCGCGTCGAGCGGCGCGTGCCCAAGAAGCTGCTTCTCGAACAGGGCGCGCCGACAGCGGCTGACAAGCGGCAGATCCAAGATGGTATCGACGAGTTGATCTGGGTGGCAGCTTTGAAGCCGATCAATATCGGGGTGCCTGCTTTTCGAGACGACGCCCGTGAATATCTGGAAATCGCCGTGCTGACCGCCACGCTTCGCGATAACGCCAAGGCATCGCGCCTCACCGAGCTGATCCATCGCGCGATCCCCTATCCCGTCGTGCTCGTGAGCGCGGATGGCGGCGGCCAAAGCCTCTCGCTCGCGCACAAGCGATGGTCGCAGGGCGAAACGGGCGCCGTCGTTATCGAAGAGGTGCGCAGGACTGGGCCGCTGCGGCCAGACTCGCCCGCTGCTATCGACGCGGCGTTTCTGTCCAGTCTCGCGCTCTCCGGGTTACACGCCGGCGATCTGTTCGCGCTATATCAGGGCTGGATTGACCGGGTGATAGCACTGGAAGCGGCGGCTATTACGGGAGCGTTTGCGATACCGGAGACAGCGGATCGAGCCGCTGCGCGGCGCGAGGCCCTCGCCGCACACGCGCGCTTGCTCCGCGACATCGCGACGATGCGCGCGCAGGCGCAGCGCGAGACGCAGATGAACCGCCGCGTGGAACTTAACGTGGCGATCAAGCGGCTGGAAGCGGAGATTACGCGGACTCTTGCTAACCTGTGAGATGACGTCATCGCATGCCTACTCTGCAGAATTTCGACTCAGTCATGAAACAGGTCGCCGACGAATTTAATGCGGACTGTCACCATCGGCTGTTTTCCTGGGACCACGCACACAAGCATTGGGAACTTTTCACGGCCGACGATCGAAACGACGCCGATCTCGCAGCCTTGAGCCTTGCGTTCTACCTGGCCAGTTTCGGGATGTATCGCGGGAGCGGCGATCTGTTCGAGCGCGACTACAAGGTTCTCATGCCTGCCGTTGAATTCCTCCGGAAGGAATCAAAAAATCGCTGGGAGGATTGCCTGTTCTCAAATACACCACCCGAGGAATTGGCTTCCAAACTGAAAGAGCTATCGAGCAAACTTTCCGCGCAGCTCACTCCGAAACTGGCGAGACCTGGCAAATCGACTGAGAAAATCAAAGCGAGCGATACACTGCTATCCAAAATAATGCTCGTGACCCTCGACTGCGTGCCGGCATTCGATCAGCAGACGAAGAAGGCACTGAAGGACATTCTTGGTGATGATTATCCGACAGGAAATGGCTTTACCGGAAAACGTATGCACTCGATCATTCAGTTAGCCCGAAGCAATAAACCTTTGATCCGGAATGGCCAGGAGAGGATCAAACTGGATTGTGGTCGCGCATACCCACTCAACCGGATATTTGACCTTTACTTGTGGTATTACGGTGCTCCCGACGGATTACGCGACCAATAAGAGCGGATGATGAAGAGACTAACTGAACAAGACCCTGAGACGAAATCGCCGGATATCGTCGCGGAGAATGTAGAGCAGCTCAAGGCGGTCTTTCCCGAGGCGTTTAGCGAGGGGAAGATCGATTTCGAGGTGCTCAAGCAGCTACTCGGCGGCACGATCGACGAGCGCGAGGAAAAGTACGGCCTCAACTGGCACGGCAAGCGCCGCGCCCGCCAGCTCGCGCTTACGCCCTCGACGGGAACGCTACGGCCTTGTCCGGAAGATAGCGTCGATTGGGATACCACGCAAAACCTGATGATCGAGGGCGACAACCTTGAAGTCCTCAAGCTCCTGCAAAAGAGCTATGCGGGCAAGGTGAAACTCATCTATATCGACCCGCCCTACAATACGGGCAAAGACTTCGTTTACAAGGATGATTTTCAGGACAACATCAAAAACTATTTGATGCTGACCGGACAGATCGACTCGGACGGCCGGAAGGTCTCCAGCAATACGGAATCGTCGGGCCGCTTCCACACAGACTGGCTCAACATGATGTATCCCCGCCTGAAGCTGGCCCGGAACTTACTCCGGGAGGACGGGGTGATCTTCGTCAGCATAGACGACAACGAAGTCTCATCGCTCCGCACCATAATCAGTGAAGTCTTTGGCGAGGAGAACTTCGAGGGGCATATACACTGGCGCCGACGCTACAACCAGCCCAACGATCCCACAAAGATGCTTGCACTCGTCGCTGAGCACCTACTCTGTTATGCGAAAGACAAGGCAGCCCACAAGGCCGCAGGCGTCGGCAAGATTGCTTTGACTGGGGATTTCTCGAACCCTGACAATGACCCACGTGGCGATTGGGCGTCTAAGCCTTGGAAGGTCGGGTCAGATCAATCGGGTACTCGCTACAAGATCAGAACCCCAACCGGGCGCGTATATGATAAGGAGTGGATGGGCGAGGAGTCAACCTTTGAAGCTCTGAGGAAAGATAATCGCATCATCTTTCCCGACAATGGTAACGGCGCACCGCGAAAGAAATACTTCCGGAAAGAGCGAGAGGAAGAGGGCCAGTGCGCCACCAATTGGTGGCCACATGACCAGTTTGGAAATAATCAAGCTGCCAATACCGAGATCGCGGAGCTATTCGGCCAGAAGAACGTCTTCAGCAATCCCAAGCCTGTAGAACTGCTCGGTGGGATCATCGACGTTTCGAACGCGAGAGACTCTGACATCGTTCTCGACTTCTTTGCCGGATCGGGGACGACAGCACATGCCGCGATGGAACGTAATCACGAGGACAATGGCAACCGCCGGTACTTCTTAGTTCAGTTGCCTGAACCGTTGGACCCGGAAGACAAAGACCAAAAGGTGGCCGCAGACTATTGCGATCAGGTCCACAAGCCCCGCAACATTGCCGAACTGACCAAAGAACGCTTGCGCCGTGCCGGGAAGAAGATTCGCGAAGAGAACCCGATGTTCGCGGGTGACGTCGGGTTTCGTGTCTTCAAGCTCGCTTCCACCAACATCCGCGAATGGGACCCCGATCGTGATGACTTGCCGAAGACGCTGCAGGAATCAGTCGAACATCTGAAGACCGATCGCACCGAGGCGGACATCCTGTTCGAGGTACTCCTGAAACTCGGCCTCGATCTGACGGTGCCGATCGAACGGAAGACCATCGCCGGAAAGACCGTTTACAGTATCGGCGGCGGCACGCTCATCGTTTGCCTGGCCGAAAAGATCAGCCGCGATGAAATCGAACCGATAGCGCATGGAATCGCCGCCTGGCGCAAGGAATTGGCGCCAGCCGGAGATGTGCAGGTTTACTTCCGCGACAGCGCCTTTACCGATGACGTGGCGAAGACCAACCTCACCGCCATCCTCGTGCAAAATGGATTCAGCAGCGAGCGTATCCATAGCCTTTGAGGCCCGCGCATGAAGCTGCACTTTGAATCCGATCTTCCGTACCAGCGCACCGCTATCGAGGCCGTCGCCGATCTGTTCCGGGGACAGGAAATCTGCCGGACCGAGTTCACGGTGACGCGCCAGCCGATGATCCTCGGTCAAGGCGAACTGGCCTTGGAAGGCCTCGGTTATGTGCAAGGGGAATTGGGGCTTGCGCAAAACGTTTTGGGAATCGGCAACCGGCTGACCCTGCTCGACGACGAGATCATCAAGAATCTCCATGAGATTCAGATTCGCAACGGGTTACGGCCCTCGGAGCATTTGGCCTCGGGCGATTTCACGGTCGAGATGGAGACCGGGACCGGCAAGACCTACGTCTATCTGCGCACCATCTTCGAGCTGAATCGCAGCTACGGCTTTACCAAGTTCGTAATCGTGGTTCCGTCGGTCGCGATCAAGGAGGGCGTTTACAAGACGCTCCAGATCACCGAAGAGCATTTCCGCGGCCTCTACGCCAACACGCCCTTTGACTATTTCATCTACGACTCGGCCAAGCTCGGCCAGGTGCGCAACTTCGCCACCAGCCCGAATATCGAGATCATGATCGTGACGGTTGGCGCCATCAACAAGAAGGACGTCAACAACCTTTACAAAGACAGCGAGAAGACCGGAGGCGAGAAGCCGATCGACCTGATCAGGGATACCCGCCCGATTCTGATTGTGGACGAGCCGCAGAGCGTCGATGGCGGTCTGGAAGGGCGCGGCAAAGAAGCACTGGGCGCCATGAACCCGCTATGTACCCTGCGCTACTCGGCGACCCATGCGAATCAGCATCATATGGTGTATCGCCTCGATGCGATCGACGCCTACGAACGGAAGCTGGTGAAGCAAATTGAAGTCGCATCGCTCGAAGTAGAAGGCGGGCACAATAAGGCCTACCTGCGCGTTATCGGAACGAGCAACAAGCGCGGGATTATTTCGGCGCGCGTCGAGCTGGATGTTCAACTTCTGACCGGCGCGAGCCGCAAAGAAAAGACCGTGCAGGACGGCGACGATCTGGAACAAGTGACCTCCCGCGCGATTTACAGGGATTGCCGCATCGGCGAGATTCGCGTCGGCAACGGCAACGAGCTCGTCGAGGTGAAGGTGCCGGGCGGCGAGCACTGGCTGAAACCCGGTCAGGCGATCGGCGACGTGGATGACGACGCGCTCAAGCGCCAGATGATTCGCCGCACGATCAAGGAACATCTCGACAAGGAAAAGCGCCTGCGTCCGCAAGGGATCAAGGTCCTGAGCCTGTTCTTCATCGACGTGGTGGGGCATTACCGCAGCTATTCGGCGAACGGTCAGCCGCAGAAGGGTAAGTACGCCATCATGTTCGAGGAAGAGTACCGGAGACTGGCGACGCATCCGGACTACCAGACGCTCTTCAAGGAAGTGGACTTGGACAGCGACGCGAGCGAAGTGCACGGCGGCTACTTCTCGATCGATAAAAAGAAGATCGGCGGTCGCACCGTCGAAGAGTTCAAGGACACGCGCGGCGATAGCAAGGCCGATGACGATACCTACAACCTCATCATGCGCGACAAGGAGAAGCTGCTCAGCCTCGACACCAAGCTCAAGTTTATCTTCTCGCACTCGGCATTGCGTGAGGGATGGGACAATCCGAACGTGTTTCAGATTTGCGCGCTGCGCGAGATGGGCACCGAGCGAGAGCGCCGGCAGACGATAGGCCGTGGCCTGCGCCTGTGCGTCAATCAGGATGGAGATAGGTTGCGCGGCTTCGACATCAACACGCTGACGGTAATCGCGACCGAGAGCTACGAACAGTTCGCGGAGAACCTGCAGAAGGAGATCGAAGACGACACCGGCATCCGCTTCGGTATCGTCGAGGAGCATCAGTTCGCGGGCATTGCGATTACCGACGACACGGGCAAGACGATTCCGCTGGGATTCGAGCAATCGAAGGCGATATGGAATCACCTCAAGGCCGTGGGCTACGTCGATGCCAAGGGAAAAGTCCAGGACAAGCTGCGCACGGCGCTGAAGGACAACACTTTCGCCGTGCCGCCGGAGTTCGAGGCGCAACTCCCGCAGGTGACGGAGATTCTGCGCAAGCTGGCGGGCCGGCTGGAGATCAAGAACGCCGATGAGCGCGTGACGATCAAGACCCGGCAAGCGATCCTCGACAGCGAAGGCTTCAAGGCGCTGTGGGATCGAATCAAGCACAAGACCACCTACCGCGTGTACTTCGATAACGAAAAGCTCATCTCGGATTGTGCGCGGGCGCTGCGCGATGCGCCGGCGATCAGCAAGACGCGACTACAGATTCGCAAGGCCGATCTCGCGATTGGCAAGGCGGGCGTGACGGCGACGGAAATTGCATCGAGCGCACCCGTCACACTGGACGAGGCCGACCTCGAGCTGCCGGATCTGTTGACGGACTTGCAGGACCAGACCCAGCTCACGCGCCGCAGTATCGCTCGCATCCTGACGACGAGCGACCGGTTGGACGACTTCAAACGCAACCCTCAACAATTTATCCAGTTGGCCGCGGAGGCAATCAACCGCGCCAAACGCCTCGCGCTGGTGGACGGCATCAAGTATCAGCGAATCGGCGACCAGGAATACTACGCCCAGGAACTATTCGCGCAGGAAGAGCTGAAGGGCTATCTCAAGGATAGCATGGAAGCGAGCAAGTCTGTTTACGAGCGAGTCATTTATGATTCCGCCGGTATCGAGCGAGGCTTCGCCGAGGAGATGGAGAAGAGCGAAGCCGTGAAGCTGTACGCAAAGCTCCCGGGATGGTTCAAAGTCCCGACGCCGCTCGGCAGCTACAATCCCGACTGGGCGGTGCTAATCGAGCAGGACGGGGCGGAGCGCCTCTACCTCGTGGTCGAGACCAAGGGCAGCTTATTCAAAGACGATCTACGCGGCACCGAAGGCGCCAAAATCGAATGCGGCAACGCCCATTTCAAGGCGCTGGCTGTGGGAGATAATCCCGCACGCTACAAAGTCGCGACGAAGCTGGACGACCTGTTAATCGATAATGACGAATGACATGCTCTGCGGAGAAGGGGCGACATGGAAGTAAATCCTGAAAAGCAGAATATCGACAAACTGTTCTCGACCACGAATTATTACATCGATTTCTACCAGCGCGAGTACAAGTGGAAGGACGACGAGGTTAAGCGGCTCATCGACGATATTTTCTACCACTTTGAGGAGTCGTACGCCGGACATGCCGATCTTGACCCAACCGAGCAAACAGTCTCAGCGAAATACTCTTGGTACTACCTCAATACTTATATCACCAACAAAACGGAGGGGCGCACCTTTGTAGTTGACGGCCAGCAGCGGCTCACTACCCTTACATTAATCTTGATTGCCTTGTACCACATGTGCGGCTCAGAGGCGCTGAACTCGAACGAATTACGCGACTGGTTGAGCGCGAAGATCGCCGGAGTAGGAGTCGGCGGAAAGAAACAGTTCTGGATGGCCCACGAGAGACGTGACGCTCTGATGGAGGCGTTGTTCAAGGGCTCTCCTCCTAGTGAGCACATGATCAACGACGGAATCACGGCTCGTCACATGATCAGTAACTTTACGCTAGTGCAAAAGGAGTTATCATCTCGGCTTCAAACGCAGCACAAGCTCAACACATTCGTCTACTATTTCCTCTGCATGGTAGTTATCATCAACCTGGAAGTGGCTCGGACCGACGTACCGATGGTCTTCGAAGTAATCAATGATCGAGGAATTCGCCTGCAACCCTACGAAATTCTGAAGGGCAAGCTGCTCGGGCAAATCGACAAAAGTGAGGTTGATCATTACGCGGACATTTGGGACGGAGCTCTTCGCGAACTTGAAGCTATAACCGAGGGCGACGTGGTAGATGACTTCTTTCGCACATATCTGCGAGCCCGGTTCTCCGACAACCGCAAACAGGGCCAGACCTTCGACGGGCCGTATCATCGCACAATTTTTGATTCCCCGACCAATGACGTGCTTCACCTCAGCGGCGGCGCACACAATGTCAAAGAGTTTCTCAAGTCCCAGTTCCGCTATTACGCGACATTGTTTCTTAAACTCCGGCAACTGGGTGAGGCTCCTGAATCTGGGGTGCCCGAATGCTACTTTAACTCGCAGCTGAACCGTCTTGACGGCCACATCATGCTGACTCTGGCCGCATGCGAGGTTGACGACAAGGCCGAAGATGAGAAGATTCGAGCTGTCGCCAGAGCCTTCGATCGCGCCTACGTCATGCTCCAACTCAACCGTGCGTATGATAGCAATCAGTTTCAGGAAATGCTGTTTGCGCTTCATCCACTGCTTCGCGGATGTCCGACAGAAGAGATTGAGCCGCGCGTCGACGCAAGGGTGCTTGCGGAGATCCGCAAGCGTCGCAGTGCAAACGTGAGCACCTTACTGTCGGATGAACAGTTCAAGCAGGTCGGGTATGGCGACTACAATACAACGTTTCTTCGCTATTTTCTTGCGCGGATCGAGGCGTTCATCGCGCAGGGCCTAAAATCGAATCTTAAGGATTTGCTCTACAACTATGTGCGAGGAACGGGAAAGGGTAACGCATACCACGTTGAGCACATACTTGCGCGAAATCAAGAAAGCCGGGAGCTCTTCAAGAGCAACGATGGTACCGTAGATGAGGCGCTTTTTGAGAACCAGCGCAACCGATTCGGTGGCCTTTTGCTTCTAAAGGGTCAGGACAACTCGTCGTCAGGAAATGAACCCTACCGAGCGAAGCTCAAGACATATACCGGCAGCGCCCCCTATCTAGCACAAACCCTGGTTCCCGATTTCTACAAGTCACATACGGCGATGAAGAAGTTTACGGAAGACTCCGGCCTGCAATTCGAGCCCGAACTACAATTCACACGGGATGCGCTAGAACGACGATCGGAGCTTCTTTACGCCATCACGAAGAAAATTTGGGCCGTCTGAGAATCGAAACGTCGAGCGCCAGATCTTTGGTGCGCGGATAAAGTGGATCCTTGAGTAGCTAAGGTGGTTTGGTCGCGGCTTCTCGTGCTCGCGCCAGGCAGACGGAAATCGAGCAGCCCGGGGAATTCGTTGGGACCGGCAATGATCGCGGCTCGACGAATTGAGTCAGCGTCTAAGAATTCCCCTGATCGAGAGGGTTCTTGAGGGCGATAAGGGTATTGAGAGGGTATAAGGGGAAATTTCCGATTAGATGCCTTGCGGCGAGACGACCATAGAAGCCACCCGATCACTGCGTTGCAATCTGCTGGAAGGCATTTGCGGGCGAATGGCGGGCCTTTTTGTGACTGCAGGTCGAGTAAATCAACCGTGAGGAGCACGCCGAGTGTTGCTGACCGTTGTGATTCTTGAATTCGCGCGGAGCTAGTCGCCGTTTAGGGGCAAATCTGCCCTTATCGAAGGGGAACAGATATCGGCGAGAGAGATTCGTGATGAAGAAGGCGAGAGCCCGCGCAACTTCAATTCTTGCAAGCGAAGTAGCCTCGACTCTTTGGGCGATAGAACTTGCTTGCGATCCTACCGCCTCTGTTTACCGGATTTAGCGCGCAATCTGCAGCCGCTGTAGCCACAGGCTGATTTCCCTACTGGCTACATAATCGTCGAAATAGTCCAGCATCTACGCAGGTTTTTTGATTTGTAGCCAATGTAGCCAGTATAGCCAAAGGCGTTGGATCACTCGGTGAATCTGTTTTCGGCCACCCCTTAGGAGGCTCCATCTCTTGGCCAATGCACTCGCTGGGAGTCCTGATACGGAAGAGAGCGATCCCTTAATGGCGCGATGCTCTTTATCAACCGCATCTTAGATCTCGCCTGCCCTTGTTGCTGCCATCATGAAGATCGTAAGGCTGTTCGTTCATATCGCGCGCTCCCGCTTCCCATGGTGCTGCCGGAAAGCGGGAGCCATCGTTCCAATTTAAGAGATTCTGTCTTCCTGCATGGCTTCTGTCTCGGCGAGCAGGTTCCATAGAACCTCTCGAAGACCGGGAAAATCCTTTGTCTCGAACATCCGTTGAATAGACTTTCCCCACGCCGCAAGCGCCTCTCGCGCAATATCCCGCATGTCTTCCGGTATGTTACATGCTGCCTTTGCTACATCCCGCAAGGTCGCGGTCAGTAACGCGTATGCTTCGGCCGCGCCCCACGCTTCGTGCCGGGGCCGGCCTTCTGAACCCATTTCCGGGAATTGCTTAAAACCACTGGCTACAATGGCTACATGGCTACAGACGTCCGATTCTCTAGGTTCTGTTTGGGGTTTTCGGTCTTTTGCTGTAACCAAAGGCTGATTTCCCGACTGGCTACACTGGCTATACTGAGTACCAGCTTCCGTGCGGCCAGATGCTCGCTCGGCATCGTGCAGAGCCATTTTTGTCCAGTCTGCCATCGCCATTACTCTGCATCTCCCAAGATCCTGCTTGAAAAACGATAAAAGCGTAGCGGCATCGCCGCGCCAGGGGGGCGCATCTGAGTTTGCGGCGCGCGTGCACCTTGACCGGGAGTCAACCAGCCTTTATCCACCGCCACTTTGACGAGTTGCTTGTGGTCGTACCCACGGCACACTTCGCTCCGAAAGAGCTCAACGAAGACAAAAAATTCCCGATCGCCGCCATCGGCCGTCTTCCTGTAACCGGCCCGATTTATCGTCGCGTGCTTATCGTCCGGCGCGTCTAAGTCAGTGAAGCGGCTTTCCCCGTGCTGCTGAAAGAATCGCCGCACTTGTTCCAAGCCGTCCCTAACTTCCGCCGGTCCCGGCCCGCCCCGCCGCTCTAACCAGGCCGCAAAGCAAGTGCCCGCCGCCGCTTCCGCAGTACCGGCTTTCCATCCCGTGATTCCCATCGACGTAGCAAGCTCACCCGCCGCCGCCACTAGCCCGAACTGCTGTGCCGCACGGGTTGCCTGCCCATCCGTTCCGGCTGGTAGATGCTTGCGGACGAACTCGTCAATCCCCGGAAGTAGACTCTTCGCAACCGCCTCGCGCCTCGGACAGAGTTGCCTCAGGAAGCCCCGGATAGGCGTCCCGAAGTATCTGGTCGCCGCGGCCTTTAGCTGTTCGGCGAATTCCGCCGCATCGACCCCATGGGTATCCTCAAACAGGCCAAGCCCTCGCCCCGCGTCCGCCGGGATATCCAAAACTCGGACCTGCTGCCCTGCTCTCGCGACCTTGCCATCTTCTGCGAGCTTGTCCGACAGAGAAAGCTCACCCGTACTTAGGAAAAGGCACCGCCACTGCGCGACCGCCCTCCCAGAGCCATCCTGTTTCGCGCGCGCCTTCCCTTGGCCGTTAGCTAGAAGGTAGGCGGCTTCTCCTACATCACGCCCATTGGCTTGGGAGATTTCATCGAGACAAAGCAGCGCGTCACAATGGCGAGCGGCAGTTCCTTCAAGGCCGTTCGCCGTCGTCCGCCACAGCTGCTTGTAGCCCTGGATTCCGCCGCCGCCCCATACACTTCCAGCCGCGTCCAAGGCCGTGGTCTTTCCAGTGCTGGAACTACCGACCATGTGAAAGCCGCCCGACTCGGCGCCCACGACCTCGACCAGCGGCGCAGCAAATGCGAGTGAGATTACAAAGACCAGCCTGCTATTCCCGAGAGCAGCCGCGGCGACGTGCTCCCGCCAGTCCTCGAGACTTCCGCTCACGCGATAAGCGTGGCCGCTCGCGCGGCCGCCGAATAGGACTCGCTCATCACCTTCGTCGCCGATAACTACATCCGGCAAAACGAACCGCCCTTGATGCCACCCCACCGCATTCGCAATGAGCGCCTTTGAGCGCGAACCACCCGCATCGATATATTGCCAGAACCTGTTCTCTGCTTTCGGACCCGGTTCGATTGTCAGTCCGAGCCGCAGTAGTTCCGCTTTGACGGCGCGGGCGTCGCCCGCCCGTGCGGACATTCGCATCACCCATCGATGCTTCACGCCCGATGGATCACGGATAAGCAAACTCCGGCCCCAGTCTTCGGATAGCTCATCGCGCGTGGCCGCTTCGATTTCTAGGTAAGAACAGACCCGCACCCAGTGCGTTTCGCCCTTACCTTTTTCCGCAAAGTAGACGCCGGTCTCATCGAGAGAAAATGGGTAGGATGCGCTGTCGGTGCTTCCGGGCTCGGCACGCAAGACAATATCGACGATCTCGTCGATGGCCATTACAAACAATGCCTCATCCATCCCATCGGGGCGCTTGTATTCCTTCCCCTCGACGGCAAGAGCGAGTTTTAGTTTGATTTGCTCTCGAAGGTCCGCCCTCTGCAAGTCGGAGTATTTGCGGCGGAGGCTCGTCGCGACGTCCAGCACACGTCCCTTCCAGTGCGCCGTTTCAACCTCGCCGGCCGCGAAGTGTTTCGTAACTACGAGATCACCAGCCGCAGTTTGTACGGCTTCCATTAAGCGACCTCGCCGGAAGCGGACGACCCGTTGTCCGTCGCTACGACGTGCCGTTCCAGCCACGCCGATATATCTGCGAGCCGGTATCTCACGCAGCGCCTCGAGATTGCGATGAACGGCGGCCCCTTGCGCTGTGCTCGCCAGCTTTCCAGTGTGCGCTTTGCTGCGCCTAGGAACTCCGCTGCTTCTGATTGAGAAAGAAGACGATCCGATCCTTGATTAGTGGTCATAGAACTCCGCAACGAGCTTCCAGAGAGAAAGCCCTCGTTTGGATGAGATCCTTCTTTCCGCGAGAAGGGTGCGCGAAGCGCCCGATAGATGGTTCGAGCGAGACCTAGTCTATTTGGTACGCGGTAGGCTTCCGCGAGACGCGGCGCTTACGTGGCCGTGGAACGGGGGAGTGCGGGTCAATCTGTATTTCGCACTACCTATTTTGAGTGATACACGAAATTACCCTTCTTGCCTAGCGATTTGGGTTTGTCCGTTAACAGACGGTTTTCGGCCACCTAGTCAGAAGCCATTAACAGGGGGCCACGGCTGTTGTCGGTAAGTCGTGGAGAGAGTCACCAACGGATGACGTCGGAACGACGAGAGATATGCGCTGCCATCCGATCTCTCAGGCGGCGCGTCTACACCACGTCTACATGACCTCTTTTTGCCTCATTCACGAGCGCAGGAAATTCCGCTGAATTCCCTAGAAAAGGCACGAAATGATTGGAGATTTAATTGGTGGAGCTGACGCGGATCGAACGCGCGACCTCCTGAATGCCATTCAGGCGCTCTCCCAGCTGAGCTACAGCCCCACCGCGGATGGATTTATCA
>Ga0307372_10005952_pt1 | contig 18034 bp, 12 predicted proteins | sample OX1MG_FD_202533 | JGI IMG/M metagenome (GOLD analysis project Ga0307372, IMG submission 202533) | Soil microbial communities from Risofladan, Vaasa, Finland - OX-1 | ecosystem: Environmental > Terrestrial > Soil > Coastal area > Acid sulfate soil | place: Finland: Risofladan, Vaasa | collected...
TGCCGCCAGGTCGCGCAAGAATGTCGCTCCGCAGTGGCGCTGCAAAAGCAACTCGTCGATGCGCGTAATTTGGCCAGCGACCGCTCGGATCTGGCCGGTTCTCTCGAATGGCTCGCGCGTGTGCTGAATGAACTGGATGAAGCCCAGGAGGCCGAACGCTGCTACCGCGACGCCCTTTGCATCCGGCAAAAACTGGTGGCCGACTCCAACACCGCAGCCGACCGCTTTCTTCTGGGTGTCAACCACGGCCTGCTGGGCGAGCTTCTGGGCCGGCGGGGCCGCACTGAGGAAGCGGTTCAATCGCACCAGGCGTCACGCGCCATTCGGGCGCAACTGGTAGCCGAATTCAACCAGGAAGGCCACCGCAACCACCTGGCCTGGGCCAACGAGCAGCTCGGCGATCTGCATGACGCGGCGGGCCGCCTCGATGACGGGGCCGCGGCCTATCGAGAGGCGGCTGAAGTTTGGGAAAAGTTGGCCACCGACTTTCCGCAGAATACGGCTTACAGAGATCATCATTGCAATAGGCTAAACGCCCTGGCCAACCTTTACATCAAGTACGGCCGCCTTGAAGAAGCGGGCCAAGTATTGACGAAAGCCGTTGAGAAACGGCCCTATCAGGCCGCCGCCATGCGGAGCCGAGGCGAGTTGTACGCGCGCTGGGTCTTGTTGCCTGAGGCGGCCGCCGATCTGGCCCATGCGTACGAGCGCCAAGAACCAAGCGATGCCCTCGCGGCGTATTTCCATGCGCTGTTGCGTCTGTACGTGGGCGACGGCGCGGGCTACCGCGAGGCCTGCCGCCAGATTCTGACACGGTTCGCGGCCTCGACGAATCCTAACGACTGGAGCAACGCCGCCGTGGCGCTTAGTATCTCCGCGGAGTCGGAGGTCGAGCCGGCGACCGCGGTGGACTTGGCCCGTCGCGGCCTGGCCAATAATAAGCTTGTCTGGCGGCAGGCGTACGTGGGAATCGCGCTTTATAGAGCCGGCGAGTTCCAGCGCGCGGTCGCGGCGCTGGAAGAGTCGTTGGCGATCGACGCCGCTTGGAACCCGGCATCGGTCTATTCGGCACTGGGCATGGCGTGGCACCAGCTCGGCAACTCGCAGCAGGCCGAGGCCGCCCTAGGCAAAGCCGCAGCCGCACGCGACGAGCGCGTGGATGCCATGTTGTCGGGCGGTTTAGGGGACTGGTACGCTCCTTGGTGGGACGTCGTTCATGCGGAATTACTGTGCAAAGAAGCCCACTCGCTCGTGTACGGTTCGCCGCCCCCCGACGATCCACGTTGGTTGGTCCTGCGCGGCCGCGGGCTCGAGGCGATCGGCCGTGCGGAAGAGGCGCGCGCCGCTTTCGACCGTGCGTTCGCCCTTGCCCCCGATAATCTCTTGATTCGCGTCGGGGCGCTTCCGCACGTCAGCGCCGCGGAGACCTTCGCGCAACGCCTGAGTGACGCAGACAGCTTCTACAAAGAACATCCGCAGCAGCCGCAGGCGGCCCGCTTGGCGCTCGCCCTACGCCACGACGGACTGGCGGGCCTTTACGTCGGTGCGGCCACCGCCCTGGCCGGCGAAGGAGCCTCGGAAGAGGCCCGAGCAAAATTCCGTGAAGCGATCGCCGTCTATACCAAGGCCATCGACATCGAGCCCGACAGCCCCGTGACACATGACAATCTCGCCTGGCTGTGGAACCGCCGGGCGCTGTTGTGCTGGAGGACCGGCGACAGCGAGGGCTACCGCGAGGATTGCGCGACCATGCTCAAGCGCTTCGGCAAGAGCGACGACGGCGCTACCGCGAACTGGTCGGCCTGGACGTGTGTGTTGGTCCCCGGAGCGGTCCCCGATCCAGCGCTGGCGGTACAAGTGGCTGAGAAGGCTGTGGCCAACGATCCCAACAACCAATCCTGCCTCAACACGCTCGGGGCCGCTTTGTATCGCGCCGGCCGGTTCGACGAGGCGGCCAAACGACTGAGCGAAGCAGACGCGGCGACGCCGAATCCCTTTACTTCGCCTGTCTACACATGGTTGTTCCTGGCCATGACCCAGCACCACCTGGGGCACGCCGACGAAGCACGGCGATGGCTCGACAAGGCCGTGCAGGCCATCGACCTGGCGGATAACGAACCGGTGAAGCCAGACGCCGAGGCGTCCGGCCAACCCCACGACATCAAGGCCGCGAGTCCACTGCCCTGGAACCGTGCCCTGACGTTCGAAGTGCTGCGTCGCGAGGCGCAGGATCTGATAAAAAAAGAAATCAAGAGTCAAGAATCCGAAGTCACAGAAGAAACCTGGCTGGCTCCCTGATTCCTGACGCCTCACAAAAGACGGCCGGTGGGGTCCTTACGGCCAAGCAAGCTCCCCACGGGCCTGGCACCGAAGCGGCGCACGGTCTGCGCGCCCTTCAGGTCGCCGTCGCCATTATAGCGCAGACCGCAAACGAAAAGGAGATTCTCCATGTGGTTTCGCTCAATCCTTGAATCGGCAAATTCCGCCTCCGCGGCCGCATCGCGTCGATCGAAAACGCGCCGGTCGCCACGACCACGCCCGGCGACAACCCTGAAGCTTGAAGCGTTGGAAAACCGCTGCCTGCTCAGCGGCTACCAGCAGACTGACCTGGTCGGCTACCAGCCTGGCACCGCGCACTTCAACGACCCCAACCTGAACGGCTGGGGCATGGTTGGCATGCCCGACGGGACCTTCTGCGTGGCCAACCCGTTCAACACCGGGCTGGCCACGTTCTACGACCGCTCCGGGCACGTGCTCCCGCAGACGATCACCGTGCCGGCGTCGGCGGCCCAGCCGTTCGGACCGGTCGGCGAACCGACCGGCGTCGTCTACAACCCGACCTCGGACTTCGTGATCTCGGAGAACGGCAAGTCGGCGCCGGCCCTCCTGATCTTCGATACGCTCGACGGCACCATCAGCGGCTGGAACCCCGCCGTTGATCCGACGCATGCGATCGTCATGGTCGACAACGGCGCCGCCGGCGACCTCTACACCGGTCTGGAGTTCGCGCAGAACAGCCACGGGCAGAATGTCCTGTATGCGACCGATTTCGGCCACAACCGCGTGGAGATGTTAGTCGGCAGCTTCAATGCCACGCCCTCTTACTTCACCGATCCGACCGTGTCGAGCGTTGACGCCAGCTTGGGCGCCTGGTCGGTGCAAGCCGTGAACGGCGAGCTCTACGTCACCTGGGCCAGTCTCACGGACTTCGCGAGCGGCGTGGTGGATGTGTTCGATACCGACGGCAACCTGCTGACGCCCACCCATTTCGCCGCCAACGGTCCCGGCGCGGGACCGCTGGAAAACCCCTGGGGCATCACCCAGGCTCCGGCGAACTTCGGCAAGTACAGTGGCGACCTGTTGATCGGCAACGTGGCGGGGGCAGGCAACATCAACGTTTTTGATCCGACGACAGGCGCTTATCTCGGACAGCTCGACCAGCCGAACGGCGCCCCGATCGCCATCACCGGCCTGTGGGACCTCGAATTCGGCGACGGCACGCCGCACGGCGGCAAGACCAACGAGCTCTTCTTCGACGCGGGACCCAACGCGCCGGGCGTGACGGGCTACGGCCTCTTTGGCGTGATCCACGCGGCCGGCGACCAAGGCGGCAATGGCGGCGGCGGGCCCGGACCCGAGGTGCCGGCACCAGCGCAGCCCGTGCCGGCCTCCATCCAGGCTCCGTACCTGGGCGAACAGGCCGGCAACCAAGCGCAGATCAGTCCCAACGCGGCAGGAGTGGCCGCTAACCGGGCGCGCGATCAGGTATTCGCCGACTTGGAAGGCGCCTAGTCGACGGGGTGATTTTGGATTTTCGATTTTGGATTTTGGGATTCCACAATCCCACCAAATCGAAAATCCAAAATCCAAAATCCAAAATTGAACATCGGCCGGTGGGGTCCTTACGGCCAAGCAAGCTCCCCACCGGCCCCGGCACCGAGCGGCGCACGGTCTGCGCGCCCTTCAGTCGCCGTCGGCATTATAGAGTAGACCACATCAACAAAGGAGACTTTTTATGTGGTTCCGTTCAATCGTTGACTCGGCGAATTCGGCTGCCGCAGGCCCCTCTCGTCGATCGAAAAAGCGTCGGCCGCAGCGGCGACGCGCGGCCGACAGGTTGCGGCTCGAAACTCTGGAAGACCGCTGCCTGCTCACCTTCTCGGCGCCGGTCGATTATCCCGCCGGCCAGCTTGCCACCTCGGTGGCGGCGGCCGACCTCGCTAATAACGGCATTCAGGACCTGGTCGTGGCCAACCGTAATGCCGGCACGGTCGGCGTGCTGCCGGGCAAGGGCGACGGCAGCTTCGGCCCCGCCACGGCCTTCGCGGCCGGTCCCTACCCCGTATCCGTGGCCGTCGGGGATCTCACCGGCAACGGAAAACTCGATATCGTGACGGCCAACGTAGGCGGGTCGGTGAGCGTGTTGCTGGGCAACGGCGACGGCACCTTCCAACCCGCCACGACCTTCGATCTGCCGGGAGTCTTTCCCCCCGGCTACACCGGCACGACTCCGCTTACTCAGGAGCTTTCGTCGATCGCGGTCGGCGACATGAACCACGACGGCCACCTCGACCTGGTGGTCACAGCAGACTTTCTCGAAAGCCCCACCTATCAGATCTGGTCCGGCTCCGTCGATGTCTTGCTGGGCAACGGCAGCGGCGGCTTCTCCGTCGCTTCCACGACCTTGTTCAACGGCCAGCCGACCACCGTGCATCTGGCAGATTTCGGCAACGGGAACCTCGACGTCACGGTCCCATCGCCGTCTGGCGTGTCGGTGCTGCTGGGCAACGGCGACGGCACGCTGGGCGCCCCCACCACCTACGTCGCTGACATAACTAATTCCGTCTTTACCCCCAGCGACGCACTGGCCGTGGGCGACGTCAACGGCGACGGCAAACTCGACCTGGTTGCCGCAGGCGGTTATGGCAACACGGCCGGCGTGTCGGTGCTGCTGGGCAACGGCGACGGCACTTTTCAAGCTGCCAAGAACACCGCGTTGCCCCGTCCGTACAACAGTTATGGTTGGCCCCTTGAACCGCTCAGCATCGCGGCGGGGGACCTGAATGCCGACGGAAAGCTCGACGTGGCCGTGACAGGAGAGTACGTTGACGCGTTGTACGGTGGCCAAACAACCGTCAACGTGCTGCTGGGCAACGGCGACGGCACCTTCACGGTCGCCCAAACCATTCCTCTATCCGGCGACGGTGTGTCCAGCTCGACCACCACCGCCGCGGACTTCAACGGCGACGGCTTCCCCGATTTGGCAGTGCCCAACGGCCTCAACATCTCGGTGCTGATGAACGAGGCCAACTGGTCGCCCCCCGCGCCCCCGCCCAGCAGCTTCGCCGTCAGCGGTTTCCCGTCGTCCACGACGGCCGGCACGCCCGGCACGTTCACCGTCACGGCCCTGAACGCCGACGGCACGGTCGACATCGCGTATACCGGCACGGTCAGTTTCAGCAGCTCCGACGGCCAGGCCGCCCTGCCCGGAGTTTACCAGTTCACCAGCGGCGATGCGGGAGTACACACCTTCAGCGCCACGCTGAAGACCGCCGGCACGCAGTCGATCACCGCCTCGTATGGCACGGCCACCGGCAGCGAGACGCAGATCTCGGTCACCCCGGCGGGGGCCAGCCATTTCGCGGTCAGTGCGCCGGCGGGCAGTACGGCGGGCAGCGCGTTGAGCGTTACCGTGACCGCTCTCGATCCCTACAACAACACGGCCACCGGCTATGCCGGCACGGTTCATTTCACGAGCAGCGACGGCCAGGCCAGTCTGCCCGGCGACTATACGTTCACCGCGGGCGACGCGGGCCTTCACACCTTCACCAGCGGCGTCACGCTTAAGACGGCCGGCAGCCAAACGGTCACCGGCACCGACACCGTCACCGGCTCGATCAACGGCAGTGCGACCGTGGGCGTTACCGCGGCCGCCGCCAGCACGATGATCGTGTCCGGCTTCCCGTCACCGATCACTGCGGGGGCGTCGGGCAGTTTCAGCGTCACGCTCAAGGACGCTTACGGCAACGTGGCCACCGGATACACGGGCACGGTCCACTTCACCGGTAGCGACGCCAAGGCTGTATTGCCGGCGAATTACACCTTCACCAGCGCCGATTACGGTAAGCACACTTTCAGCGCCACTCTGAAGACGGCCGGGACGCAGTCGATCACGGCCACTGACACCGTGTCGGCCAGCCTGCACGGCAGCGACAGCGGCATCACCGTGAAGTCCGCGGCGGCGAGCAAGTTCATCCTCGTTGCTCCGAGCAGCGTACAGCCCGGTGTGCCCTTCAGCCTGACGGTCGAGGTCGAGGACGCTTACGGCAACATCGTCACCGGCTATGTCGGTACGATCCACTTCAGCAGTAGTGACAGTCGGGCCAAGCTGCCCGCCAACTACAGCTTCAAGGCGGGCGACGCCGGCATACACACCTTCACCGGCCTGGTGTTGCGGAGGGCGGGAAACCAAACCATCACGGTGACCGACACGCACAACACGAGCATCACCGGCAAGACGGTGGTGGACGTGCTATAGCGTGCCCGGAACGGGCGTGATTCGCTGGGAATGGCGCCCTCGGCTATCTCCAAGGATAAATGAGTGACGTTAGCCGCATTTCATCAGCCATCGAAGAACGACGTGAGGAGGGATAAACCGGTGCCCCACGAGAAGCCGTCGCGCCGCGTCCGCATCCCGCGCCGAACATGTCTGATTATCGGTTTGCCGGCGGTGCTGATTGTCTATTCGCTGGTCCTGGGCCTGCTGCCGTGGGCCATGTCGTTGGTCGCACCCCGGCTCGGTTGGTCTCAAACAGGACCATCGGCGCTGAACGTACTGGGATTGTTTACCGTCGCTGCCGGGGCCGTGGGGCTCATCTGGGTATTCAGCGTGATGCTAGCTCAGCTCCCCAAACTCCCGGAAGTGGTGGAGTTGGATGAAGGAGAGCGCCTTTGGTCGGCGACCTCACGCGTGCTTATCACGCACGGGCCGTTTGCGTTCTCGCGGAACCCGATGTTCCTCTGCGGGTTGATTTGCTTACTCGGCTGGGCGCTCTTTTACGGGAGCATACTCATCTTCGTCGCCGCCCTGGCCGGCTGGACATTTTCAAATTTCCTCAAGGTGCCGCAGGAAGAGCGCGGTCTGGAAGCGCGCTTCGGTGATGAGTATCGAACGTATAAGGCACGCGTGCCCCGCTGGATCGGCCACCCGAAACGACGTTAAGAGACTTGCAGCGCTTAATTTGCCAGAGAAAAATCCAAGTGGCAATTGTACCATATCACAATTGGAACGTTTTATGTCGATCGCATCCACCTTGCCAACCGCGGAACTGAACCGCGACGGCGGCCCGTCCGCCACAGAGCAAAGGCCCACCGCCGTCGAATTCCATTACTCGCAGAGCGATAGGTTCGTGTCGCTACTGCACCAATTGAACGCATCGCTGCTGGTGACCACCTACCAGGCGAACAAACTGCTGGTGGTTCGGGCGGCAGGGGCCGGACTTTCCACACTCGTTCGCACGTTCGATCAACCGATGGGCCTGGCGTTGGCCGGACGACGCTTGGCGCTGGGCACGCGCAACCAGATCTGGTTCTTGCGCGACGCACCGGACATTGCGCCGCGGATTGAACCGGCCGGCATGCACGACGCTTGCTTCTTGCCGCGCACCTGCCATGTGACCGGCGACATTCGCTGCCACGAGATCGCCTGGGTCGGCGACGAACTGTGGATCGTCAACACACGCTTCTCCTGTCTCTGTACTTTCGATCCCGATTACAGCTTTGTGCCGCGCTGGCGGCCGCCCTTCGTGACCGCGTTGGCGGCCGAAGACCGCTGCCATCTCAACGGGCTTGTCATGGAAAACGATCGGCCGCGATACGTCACGGCGCTGGGCGAGACCGACACGCAGGGCGGCTGGCGGCCGAACAAGGCCAAGGGCGGCTGCCTCATCGGCGTGCCCAGCGGCCAGATCGTGGCCCGTGGCCTCTCCATGCCGCATTCGCCCCGGCTGCACGACGGACGCCTGTGGGTGCTGGAATCAGGCACCGGTCGCCTGCTGCTCGTCGATCCCGCCACCGGCCTTCGCGAAACCGTGGCCGAAGTGCCCGGCTTTGGCCGCGGCCTCGCCTTTGCCGGGCACTACGCCTTCATCGGTCTCTCGAAGATCCGCGAGACCTCCACCTTCGGCGGCCTGCCGATCGCCGAGCGGTTGAACGAGCTGAAGTGCGGCGTAGCGGTGGTCGACCTACGAATCGGTGAAGTCGTCGGCATGCTGGACTTTCACACAGCCGTGGAAGAAATCTTCGACGTGCAACTTTTGCCCGGCCTGTGCTTCCCCGAGGTGATCGGTTTTCAAAAAGAGGCCGTCCACCACACGTTCGTGGTGCCACGCGAACAACATTTGTCTGGTTGAGGCGTGCCATTCCCGATTTCATCAAGGCGAAACGGACCTCGCAGACCCGCCAGCTCGACGTCGCCGGTCGCCACGTCGAACTGCCACGCGCTATCGAAATCGGCCATTTGCAAGCTGCGCGGTCGTTCCCTTCGAAAACGCCCACGCTATACTGAATGCCGCGGCGCCGGGAAGCCGTCGGATGGTTTGTATTCGCCCACCCCCCCTAAAAAGGATCCGACCATGATCAGACACACTACCTTCTTGTCGGCGTTGATTGCGTTGGCCGCTGTTTCGACGGCATCGCCGGCCGAGTTGCTCAAGGGACTCGACCAGCAAGGCCAGCCCGAACTCAAGTTCGCCGGGCCAATGGCCTTCGGTCCCGACGGCATTTTGTTCGTCGGCGATCCCATGAGCGCCGCTGTGTTCGCCATCGACACCGGCGAACGCCAGCGCGTGGGCGGCGGAGCGATCAACGTGTCCGCCGTCAATCAGCAGATCGCCGCCGTGCTCGGCTCGTCGGCCGACCAGGTGCTGATCAACGATCTGGCGGTCAACCCGCTTTCCGGCACGGCTTATCTGAGCGTCTCGCGCGGCCGCGGGCCCGATGCGCTGCCCGTCATCCTGCGTGTGGGCGCCGACGGCAAGCTCTCGGTCGTGGCCCTCGACAAGGTGCGCTACGCCAAGGCCCCGTTGCCCAACGCTCCCGACGCCGGCGCGAAGGACCGGCGCGGCAACAGCCAGCGGCAAGAGTCGATTACCGATTTGGCCTACGTCGACGGGCGGGTAGTCGTGGCCGGGCTTTCGAACGAAGAATTCTCGTCGAATCTCCGCACGATTCCATTTCCCTTCACCGCCACCGATGCCGGAACGAGCGTCGAGATTTATCACGGGTCGCACGGCCAGCTTGAAACGCACGCGCCCGTGCGGACCTTTGTGTCGTACACGATCAACGATCAGCCGACGTTGCTGGCGGCCTATACCTGCACGCCGCTGGTCAAGGTGCCGCTGGTGGAGCTGAAGCCCGGCAAGAAGGTACGGGGAACCACGGTGGCCGAACTGGGCAACCATAATCGCCCGCTCGACATCATCGTCTATGAGAAAGACGGCAAGGAGTACCTGCTGATCGCCAACAACGCCCGCGGCGTGATGAAGCTCGCCGCCGAGCAACTCGGCGACGCCGACGGCATCAGCTCGCGCGTGCCCGACAAGGCGGGCGTGGGCTACGAAACAGTCGAGAACCTCAAGGGCGTGCAGCAGCTCGACAAGCTCAACGACAAACAGGCGTTGCTGTTGATCGAGGCTTCGCCCGGCGTGCTCAGCTTGCAAACGGTGCCGTTGCCGTAGGCGGCCAGCTTGTCATGTGCGTTAAAATGCCAAACCGAGGCGCAAGCGGGGTAAGGCTGCTGCTCTGCCTCGCTTGCGCTTCGGGTTTGTGCGGACGACCGGCTGCTGCGGCCGAAGGAGCGAAACCGACGCTTTCGCTTGCCACCGACGCCGAGCGCCGCAGCGTCTTCGAGCTGAGGGGACTCAGGGCCGACGACGTCGCGTCGCTATCGCAAAAGCTCGAAAAGCACTTCGCCGTCTATAGCGTGCTGGATGCAGAAATCGCCGATCAGCCACCGCTGGCCGGCCGCTATGAGCACGTCGGCGGAACCATCCGGTTCACGCCGCGGTTTCCGCTTCAGCCGGGCATGCGATATCGGGCCGTTTATCGTGCCGGCGGCGGTGTGGCGAACGACGGGGCTGGTCTGACCGAAGTGTTCGTTGTTCCGGCGGCCGCCGCACGGCCGGCGTCGCGCGTGGCGGCGGTCTATCCCAGCGCGGCCACCTTGCCTGAGAATCAGCTTAAGTTCTACCTTTACTTCACGGCGCCGATGAGCCGCGGCGGGGCATATCAGCGTCTGCGGCTGCTCGACGGACAAGGCAAGCCGGTCGATCTCCCGTTTCTGGAACTGGCCGAAGAACTGTGGAATCCGGCCGGCGACCGGCTGACTTTGCTGCTCGACCCCGCCCGCGTCAAGCAGGGTCTTGCACCGCGCGAGGAAGTCGGTCCCGTGCTTGTGGCGGGCCGGCGTTACACGCTCGTCGTGTCTCGTGATTGGCCCGACGCCGCCGGTCATCCGCTCATGGCTGAGTTTCGCAAAGATTTTCAGGTCGCCCCTCCGGACGAAACATGCCCCAGTCCACGAACGTGGCGCCTGGCAATTCCGCGGCCGGCGACGCGATCGGCGCTCATCGTCCAGTTTGGCGAGCCGCTCGACCGGGCACTGCTGGCGCGGATGTTGTGGGTGGACGACGGCCAGGGCCGGCGCGTGCCGGGCGAAATCGAAATTGGCAGCGGCGAAGCAAGCTGGTGTTTTCGTCCTGAACGTCCGTGGCGGCCCGGCCGTTACAAGTTGATGGCCGATGCGCTCTTGGAAGATCTTGCCGGCAACAGCATCGCGCGCAAGTTCGAGCTCGACGCTCGGCGGGCCGCGACGCCGGTGCGCGAGGCTGAAACCGCCAGCGTGGAATTCGAGATCGGCCCCAGGCAGTAAGTCGGCGATTGCGGACGCCGCCCCCCTCCTACCCGCCCGCCGGCTCGCGGACAAAGTTGACCGACGGTTCGCCGCCTTTGCCGGTGAGTTCCGGCGGCAGATAGTGGACGGCCTCGCGCGGCCGCTCCGGCATGCGGAAGTTGTCGCCCTTTTGCCAGATCGGACGCCGCTCGTCGATGCCGCCGAACTCCCGCACGCCCGCCACGCGGCATGGGAACCAATAGCCCCGGCCCTCGCGGTCCTGAAGATAAAACTCCGGATAGCAGTATTTCGGCACCCACACGGTCCGGGCAGGTATCTCGCTCACGCGGCAGAGCGCGATGAATAGCCAGCAGAGTCCTTCGTGATTACTGGCCTTGTCGCGAAGCGTTTGATAGGCACTCGGTTGCGTCTGTTTGTCGCGCGGTTCGATGTTCTTTCGCACCCAATCGAAAATCACCTCCACTCGCTCCCAGTCGGTCGCGGCCGACGACTGCTGCAAGATGTTCTTGGCCAAGGCCTTGATCTTGCCGTGTTGGGTCTCGATGCCGGGGCTGGGTCCGAGATGAATCCGCACGTCCTTCGGCAGTTTTTTGGGGCTGACTTTGAGCAGGTCCGAGGTGTTGCCGGGCGGCAACAGCGGGTGCCGTGTGATCTCGACCGTGACCAAGACGGGTGCGTCGTCTCCGGCGGGTAGCCGGTCGATGGTCACAACCAGTTGCTTGACGGTGTCGATCATGCGGTCGGTAACCACGGCCAGCGGCGAGAAGTTTTCGTTCAGTATCCGCACCTCCTGTTCCGGCCAGTCGCCTGGCAGCGTGAAGCTGCCCACCATTCCGCCGCACGGTCCCGATTTGGCCGTGACGACCAGGCCGATCTTCCACTGTTCGACCGCTTTTTCGGGTGAAATCTTGGGGCCGTTGTCCTGGCGGCCTTCCGAAACAACCTGCGCCGCACTTGTTGCGGTGAGAGCAAAGACGCCTGTGAGGCAAAGCAAGAGTCGCATCGTCGCCATCCACGAAACCTAGGAACGGAAAACGCCGTACCTTCTAGTGTAATTCGCGACTCGGCCGAGTGTGCCCTCGAATTTCCAATTCCCGGTCTACGGTCCAGCGTCTACCATCCGCCCGATGCCGTTGGATCCGGCCGCGCCCCGCGGTATGGTATGCGGACACAGCCAAACGGAGCGACAGACATGAAAACCATGCGGGCGTTGGTCAAGAAGCACGCCAGGCCGGGATTGTGGATGGAGGAAGTGCCGCTGCCTGAGATCGGCATCAACGACGTGCTGGTCCAGGTTTTGCGCACCGGCATCTGCGGCACCGATGTACACATCTACAACTGGGACGCCTGGGCACAGAAAACGATACCCGTGCCGATGGTCGTGGGACACGAGTTCGTCGGCCGCATCGTGGCGGTCGGCGGCAACGTCAGGGATTTTCACGCGGGCGAAATCGTCAGCGGCGAAGGGCACGTCGTCTGCGGGCACTGCCGCAACTGCCTGGCGGGCCGGCGACATCTGTGCAAAGACACGAAGGGCGTGGGCGTCAACCGGCCCGGAGCGTTCGCCGAATACCTGTCGCTGCCGATGACCAACGTCTGGGTCCACGATCCATCGATCCCGCGCGACGTGCAGTCGATCTTCGATCCCTTCGGCAACGCCGTCCACACGGCCCTCTCGTTCGACGTGCTGGGCGAAGACGTGTTGATCACCGGGGCCGGGCCGATCGGCATCCTGGCGGCGGCGGTGGTGAAGCACGCCGGCGCCCGATATGTGGTCGTGACCGACGTCAATCCCTACCGACTGGAACTCGCCAGGCGAATGGGGGCCACGCTGGCGCTCGACGTGCGCAGCGAAACGGTTGCCGAGGCCCAAAAGCGGTTGGGCATGAAAGAAGGCTTCGACGTGGGCCTGGAGATGTCGGGCAACCCGCAGGCCTTCCGCGACATGCTGGCCAATATGTGCCACGGCGGCAAGATCGCCATGCTCGGCATTCCGGAACGGGAGATGTCGATCGATTGGACGACGGTGGTCTTCAACATGCTTACGATCCATGGCATTTACGGCCGGGAGATGTACGAGACGTGGTATAAGATGACCGTGATGTTGCAATCGGGCCTCGACATTACGCCGGTCATCACGCACCGTTTTGCGGCCGAGGAGTTCCAGCAGGGGTTCGATGCCATGCTCTCGGGGCAGTCGGGCAAGGTAATTCTGACGTGGCGAGAGGGGTAGGGCGTTTGTCCGTTGTCCGTCGTCAGTTGCCTGACGAAACAACGGACCACGGACTACAGCCAGAGATGCAGCCTTCCGTCGAGCATGTCGGGCAGGGCGGCGGCCACGTGCTGCCGCACCTGGTTCTGATGATAGCGCGTGCTGAAGTGCGAGGCCACGATCAGCTCGTTGCGGAAGCGTGCCCGACGCTCGATCAAGTCGTCGAGGTGGATATGGCCGAACTTGTGGATTTTGTCTTTGCGATGGCGCGGGGCCACAAAGGTCAGCTCGGTGATCAGGATTTGGGCCTCGAACATCGCCGGGCAATTGTCGAGACCCTCCGGCGAGCTGTCGCCGAGATAGGCCACGCGCGGCAAACGCCGCTCTTCCGTGACCTCGGTGCCCGACTGCCGCAGGTCGCGAATCTGGTCGCCTGAAAGCTGCACATACTCCGGCTTCAGCTTTCGCCGCCGCTCCCACACGACGAAGCCCAACGACGGCACCGTGTGCTTCGTCGGCGAGACCGTGACCACCAGTTCGCGCGACAGCTCGATCTCGTCGCCCGGCTTCGTCGGCACGAGCGAGCACGGCATGCGGCCCCGGTCGAGCCGCGTGAAGAGCTTCAGGATTCGCTCGACGTGGGGCACCGCCTCTTCGGGCAAATAGATCGTGGGCGGCTCCATCTTCATCATCCGCCGGCGGGCCACGTAGACCGGCAGCGCGGCGATGTGATCGAGGTGCGTGTGCGAGACCAGCCAGGTGCCGGTGCCCATGAACGCCCACGGCTGGGCGCCCAGGTCGAAGCCGATCTTAAGCTCCGGCACGCGCCAATACGTTTGCACGGCGGCGCGCGAGTAGCCCTCGATCGTGAGGCCCTTGTGGACCAGCGTTTTGAACGGCAGATTGTTGACCATGTTGTCCTATCAGTGTAGAGACGCGCATCCGGCCGACAAGTTCACTCTTCATCACCATCACCGGTCGCAGGCGACGCATGATCGTAATTGTCGATCTCGGCGGGGTCGAGCGAGGCGCCGGCTTCGTCGCCGGGAAGCAGCCAAATCTCGGCGTGCAGCTCCTGCTGCTCGGCACGCACGCTATGGTGCCGCACCAGTTCCAGCACCGCCAGAAACATGCCGATCAACGCCGACTTGTGCATGCCGGTCTCGAACAGGTCGCCCAGTGCCACGCGGCCGGCCTGCCGCAGCCGGTCGTGAATCCGCTCCATGTAGACGTGGATCGGCGTCTCGTCGTAGATGATGTTCGAGGGCGGGCTGGTCTGATACTCGCGCATGATCCGGCCGAACGCGCTCACCAGGTCCCACAACTCCAGTTCTTGGATCGGCTCGTCGGCCAGGTCGCGTCGCCGGTCGCGCAGCTCGCCGGCCCGCCGCGGAAAGCGCTCTTGCCAGGCCCGGCTGCGCTCTTCCAGCATGCTGGCGGCGTCCTTGAACTGCTTGTATTCCAACAGTCTGCGCACCAGGTCTTGCCGCGGATCTTCGACCGCCTCCTCCTCTTCGCCGCCGCGCGGCAGCACCATCCGCGACTTGATCTCGATCAGCGTGCTGGCCATCTCCAAAAAGTCGCCCACGGCGTTCACGTCGAGCTGTTCCAGCACCGAGAGATGCTTGAGATACTGCTCCGTGATCATGGCGATGGGAATGTCGACGATTTCGACCTCGTGCTTGCGCACCAGATAAAGCAACAGGTCGAGTGGCCCGCGAAAGATGTCCAGGTCGATGCGAAAATCCATGCCCTACAGCGGCCGCTGCCCCCAGGGAATCGGCATCGTCGGCGGCTGGCGATGACGCTCGCGGCGCTCGTCTTTTGGCCGCCCGTGAAAATACTGCACGAACCGCACGAGTTGCTTGACCGCCTCGTCGTAAGCCTGCCGCCCTTTCTCGGCCGTGGCCAACTCCGCCTCGCCGAGCACGCCCGTCTCCGAGTAGCTGCTGGTCCACGAGACCACCGTGGCAGGGCCGGCGGCAAACAGATCGACCCAGTTGAACGGGCTCTGGTCGGCGTTGAAGCTGATCGTGCCGTTCTTGATCTTGTCTTTGCGAACGTTGTCTCCGTCGAGATATAGATAAAGCGAGGTCTCCAGCTCGCAGGCATGGGCGCAGCCGCCGGGGAACTTGCTCTGTCGCCAGCGGGGCAAAAACTCCTTATCGACGGTGAGAAGCTGCCACCAGGCCGCCAGCACGCACTCGGCGTCGGTCTCCAGGTTCGTGCGGCGGGCCACCAAGTCGAGGTTCGGCATGTTCGAGCCATGCCCGTTGAGGAGCACGATCTTTTTGAAACCGTGATAGGCGAGCGACTTGGTGATGTCGAGCACGTGGTGCATGAAGTGCTCGAAGTCGTTGTTGATCGTGCCGGGAAAGTCCATCACGTGCCCGGTGTAGCCGTAGGCGACCGTGGGAAGCACGAGCACCTTGTCCGCCACCTGCCGGCCGGCGCCGCGGGCGATTTCGGTCGGGCAAATCAGATCGACGTCGAGCGGCAAGTGCGGGCCGTGCTGCTCGACCGCCCCGCAGGGCACGATGCAGACCTTGCCCAGCTCGATGGCGTCGTTGATTTCGGGCCAAGTCAGTTTTTCGTAGCGGTATTCGGTTTGAGCGCGAGACATGGGTGAACGAACGAAGGATGGTGGTTGGTGGCGGTCATTGTAGCGTTTTCCTGAGCCGCTAACTGAAGAACACTTTCTCGGCCGTTCTTCGCAGCAGCCATTCACGGTCGCCCTTGCTCAGGTCTTCGAGCCGGTCGCGGACCAGGGCGATTGAATCCGCGTAAGTGTGCCCCTGCTGCACCTGATACGGGCAATCGGTGGCCCACATCAGCCGCTCGGGGCCGAACGCATCCAGCAGCTTGCGGATCATCGGCAGCAGGTCGAGATAGGGCGCCTTCTTCGCACCCAATGCGTAAAAGGCCGAAACCTTGACGAACGTGCGCGGACGGCGGGCCAGCCGGCAAAGGGCGGCCACGTCCCCGGCGCGGATCTGGCCGTCGACGCCGACGCGGCCGAAATGGTCGATCACCACCGGCGTCTCCGGAAACTTCGCGCAGTTGGCGTCGATCGCCGCCAGCGCGTCGGGGTTGACCAGGTGGCACATGGCCAGCCCCTCCTCGGCGCCGCAACGCCACATCGCCTGCATGCCTTCGCCGTTCAGCCAGCGGTCGACCGGCAAGTTGCGCGGATAAATGCGAAAACCGCGCACGCCTTTGGCCTTCAGCCGGCGCATTTCGGCGGGCGGGTCGTCGGCCGAATCGTCGATCACGGCCACGCCCGAAAAAGTGCCGGGGAAGCGGTGCATCGTGTCGAGCATGTAGGAATTATCGAAGCCGTAGAAGCTCATCTGAATGAGCGCGACCCGTTCGACGCCGCAGGGCCGGGCATGCTCGAAAAGCTGCTCCGGCGTAAAGCTCGGCGGCTTCATCTCCTCGCGGCGAAAACCGGCGGCCAGCGGATAGCGCTCGGTATCCGGCGTCCAGACATGGACGTGCGCGTCGATGGCGCCCGGCTTGGGGTCGTCTTTGGACGCGGCGGCCCGTGCCAGCGCGTGCGTCAGCCGCGTGCCGGAGGCCAGCAGCGTGGTGCCGGCCAAGGCCGCCGTTTGGAGCCACTGGCGTCGGGAAGCAGTTTGCATCAATCGGTCCTCTCTAAAATTGTTCCCCCTATCCTAAAGCCGGCCAGCGCGGTTCGCGAGACCCGCGCCTAATATGAGGTAACTCAGCCGCGGTAGCGGACGTCGTGAGACCTCCGGCAGTCGCAGATCAGCACGCTTCGCGCAGGGCATCGACCACCACTTCGTGCCAGTTTGGCGGCTTGTCGGGTCGGTCGCAACGCGCCGCCCCTGATTCCTCGTGTTCCATCGAAGACGCGCAACTCGCCGCCTCCAATTCCTCGCGTTCCATCGAAGGTGCGCAACTCGCCGCCTCCAATTCCTGGTGTTCCATCGAAGGTGCGCAACTCGCCGCCTCCAATTCCTGGTGTTCCATCGAAGGTGCGCAACTCGCCGCCTCCAATTCCTCGCGTTCCATCGAAGGTGCGCAACTCGCCGTCTCCAATTCCTCGTGTTCCATCGAAGGTGCGCAACTCGCCGCCTCCGATTCCTCTCTCCTTCCCTCCTTCCCTCCGTCGCTCCGTCTCCCCCTCTCTCCCTCCCCGACCACCCTGAGCTCCCACGGCTTGGCCCTCAGCGTCGTTCCTTGGCTGGCCGCCACCGGCGGCACCCAGCGCATTTCCCAGCCGCCGCTGAAGCCGGTCTTATGCGAGTGGATTCCCAATTCGGCCGCGGCACGCAGCAGGGTGCCCTTGGAAAAACCGTTCTTCATGCCCTCCTGATACAACTCGTCGGAGGGCATGGGCCCGGCGGCGAGCGCTTCTTTGATCCAGGCCATCGCCGCATTCCGCACGCGGCGGCGGTCGCTGTTATGGGCGCTGGGCAGCAGCGCCTCGGCCAGTTCCGGCGCGGGATCGTCGCAATGCCAGCGGATGCGCCCATCGACCAATTCGAACGAGCGTCCCGGCGCCGCCGCATCGGGCGCCAGGTTGTTCTTCACCGGCAAGAACCACCGCCTGGCGCTTTGGCTATACGCGGGCGGGGGTGATTTTGGATTTTCGATTTTGGATTTTGGATTGCCACGTGTTCCCTCTCCCTCCGGGAGAGGGTTAGGGTGAGGGCCTTGGTCCAATTTGCAATTTGCATTTTGCAATTCGCAATTCGCAATTCCCCCCCTTCCTCCTGAGCCCTCCGTCTCTCCGTCGCTCCGTGTCTCCCTCGCTCCCTCCCGGTCCTTGACCACCGTCCACACCACGCTGGCCGCCTGCGACAGCCGGCTGAGCTGCCGCGTGGTGATGCGTCCCTCGACGCTCAACTGCATCCGCACCAGCACGACGATCGCCAGGCGCAGCG
>Ga0307372_10005953_pt1 | contig 18033 bp, 16 predicted proteins | sample OX1MG_FD_202533 | JGI IMG/M metagenome (GOLD analysis project Ga0307372, IMG submission 202533) | Soil microbial communities from Risofladan, Vaasa, Finland - OX-1 | ecosystem: Environmental > Terrestrial > Soil > Coastal area > Acid sulfate soil | place: Finland: Risofladan, Vaasa | collected...
CGGCCCCTATGGAAAGGTAAGCATCATCATGGCGAAACCGCCGAAGCAATACAAGCCAGGACAACCCGCTCCGAAGTCGGGCCTCTACGAGATCGTAGGTCCCAGGGGCGGGCACACCGGGGAGAAAGTCGTCTCGGAGAAGGGCAAGACCCTCCCGCCGACCGACCAGCCGGGCCAAAGCTTCATCCTCGACGAACCGTCGGGCAAGTAGTAGGTGTCGGAGCGGAGCGGGAAGGCTACTCGGGTGGTTCTCCCCGCTCCGGCTTCGGCCGTGCCACCTTCCCCAGATCACGGAAGACCTCCTCCCGCGTGGGGATCGGTATCTCCTCCGGTTCGGCTTCGGTCTTCGGCTGGGTCTCCTGTGTCGGCCCGTCGCCGTTCGTCTTGGGCATGTTCCTCCAAGGCTAGCCAGTGATCGTCCCCCAAGACATAACGCTCAAAGTCGAGCGAGCAGAAGCGCACCTGGCGCGCCAGAACTTCGAAGTCACCGAGTTCCTGCGGATCCAGAACGAGAGCATCTTCTGTGAACCGGAGGATGGTGGACTTCGCTACGTCTACCGGGTCGGGAATCCATTCCCGATCCCAAGTCACTGGGCGGCCTTGATCGGTGACCTTCTTTTTAACCTGCGCTCGGCGCTCGACCACCTTGCGTATGCGCTTACGCCAGAGCCCAACGAGCGAACCGAGTTCCCCATCTTCGTAAACGAGGAGGGACCGAAAGGCTTCATCAAACGCGCACCCTCCAAGATGCCCGGCGTCAGCCCCGATGTTTGGAACGCGGTCAAGGATGTGCAGCCGTACACACGAGGGGACAAGCGATGGCTTCACCCCCTCTCCGAGATTCACGAACTCAACCGGATCGACAAGCACCGCCTGCTTCTCGTCGCGGTCGTAGCGGTCGAGCAAGGGACCTGGGGTTCTCCCCCGGGCGTACCGACGCCAGCGCTTACGATCCTTGAGGCGCACGATCTCACGGAGGACAACCGCATCGCGGTGTTCACCTTCCCGACTCCGCAAGCACAGGTTGAGCTGAATGCCAAGTTCGCCCTTGACGTATTTCTGGAAGCGGCCGTGCGGGTACAGGCCATTCGAAAGCAACTCGACTACTTCTGCTACTTCATCCGCGAGCGCGTGATCGCCGAACGCTTTGCGAAGTTCTTTACGTAAGGGCTGCCTCATCGGGAGTCATCCCCCACATCACCTTGCCAAGGAGGGCCAGCGTAGGCTTTTGGCCTATACAGAGATGGGATAGTCGCCTCGTTCGATACCTAGCCGAGTTCGTTCGCGTCGTGCGGCCGGGAGGAGCCGTGGTGGTGCAACTGCCGTCGAAGGTCCCCGCGCCGCCGACCCTGCCTCCCTGGCGGACTCGAGTTGGCGTCGAAAAGCGCGTCGGCGTGATCCTGCGCCGGCTCGGAGTGAGCGCCCGGTTCCTCTATCAGAGGTTCGACTGGGTTCCAGAGATGACCATGACAGCCGTGGCCGACGGAGAGGTCCGGGCCGTAGTCGCTGCTGCGGGCGGCCGGGTGGTCATGGTCACGGAGCCCGACGTCGACGCTGGCGGCACAGAGAGTCGGACGTACTACGTCACGCGATAGAGCCCCCAAGCAGTGACCTCTGGCGATTGCTTGGGGTGAGCGGGGCCACCGCCGTGCCTGACGCCGTTACCCATCGACGGTTCGGGGATGTGGCCGCGGTGTGGACGATGGCGGGCACCCGATCCCTCGCCAGGAGCTCGCTGTGAAGCAGGATGATGAGTGTCGCAGCTGCCGGCTGTACTTGACTGGGGATGTCGACCACACGCTGGGAGGTGAGGACTACGCCGCCGAAGACCGATGACCCGCGATTCGATGTCCCTCTGTACACGTTCGCCGAGGCGGCGAGAGCGCTCGACGTCAGCCCGACGACGCTTGCCACCTGGGGTCGGGGATACACCCGGAGACCGCCGGGGCGAAAGCCGGTCGTGGGTGCTCCGATCATCACCGCCATGGCCGAGGTGCACCGCGGGGAGCCTTCGATCCCGTTCGTCGGCCTGGCCGAGGGGATGGTTCTCGCTGCGATGCGACAGGCGCGCGTCCCGATGCAGCGTGTCCGGCCAGCGCTCGATGTTCTCTCCAAGGAGATGGGCATCACCCACGCGCTCGCCTCGAGGCGGCTGTTCACCGACGGGGCCGAACTCCTGTACGACTACGCAGAAGAGTCCTCTGACCCCGACGCCGGCGTTGCCAAGCAACTGGTGGTCGTACGCAATGGGCAGCACCTGTTCGTCGAGGTGGTTCAGCGATATCTTCGGCGGATCGAGTACTCGCCTGCCGACGGCTATGCGCAGTTGATCCGCCTGCCCGCCTACCAGGTCGCAGAAGTCGTCGCCGATCCGACCCGGAGCTTCGGCCAGCCGATCTTCGCCCGCGGCGGCGCACGTGTCGCCGACGTGCTCGGCCGGTTCTGGGCGGGCGAGGAGCTGATTGCCGTTGCCGACGACTATGGAGTTCCCCTGACCGACATCGAAGACGTGGTTCGTGTCGCATCCCGACGGGCTGCCTGACCTCTTCATCGACCGAAGCCTCGGGCGTCTTCAGGTACCCGCACTGCTCCGTGCCGCCGGGCTGCGGCTCGTCACCCTCGCGGAGCGCTACGGGATACCCGGGGACGAGACGATCGAAGATGTCCGGTGGCTGCGAGACGTCGGCGAGCGCGGTGAGGTGGCCTTCAAGAAGGACGAGCGCATTCGCTACAACCCCGCGGAGAAGGCAGCGGTGATCACGTTCGCCGTCCGCGGGTTCTACCTGACCAGGCAGGACCTCCCGGCCCGGGTGATGGCGGACCGCTACCTACACAATCTCGATGCGATCACCGCCGCCTGCGCCGCTCCGGGCCCGTTCCTCTATGCAGTGAATCAGCGCGACATCCGGCGCATCGACCTCACGTAGGGCTTGCCTGGCCGCTCGACCCTTCACGAGCGCGGGCGCCGACCGCAACCGAGCCCTTGGGTGAGCAGCTGCCGGAGCCACAGGGGCCAGCACGAGCCCGACCCGTACCCATCGACATCAATCGATGTGGCACGCTTGTGGCACGAAAGGCGATTTCGGCGAGGGAAGCGGTGACTTCGCCAGCGGGAAGTGCACGCTGACCAGGCCATCCGTTGAGAGCGGGCGACGGGAATCGAACCCGCGTTCTCAGCTTGGGAAGCTGATGTTCTGCCTCTGAACTACGCCCGCGAGCGTCCGCCACACTATCGTCTGGCCGGCGCGGGTCTCTCCCCACGGGGCGGGGCCCCTCGACATCGCCGAATTGTCCCCTGGCCACAAGCTCGAGGAGGTTGCGTGCCCGTCAGGATCGCCATCGGAATGGCCGTCACGGCCGCTGCTCTCGTCATCGCAGGCCGCCGGTTCCACTGGCTGTCCCGCCTGATCCGGGCCGGGCGCCCTGCCCCCGGCCGGACCAGGGGGAGCTTCCTCCCGCGTGCCGAGGCCGAGATCACCGAGGTGGCCGGCCAGCGCAAGCTGCTGCAGTGGACCATCCCCGGCACGGCCCACTTCTTCACCATGTGGGGCTTCACCATCCTGTTGCTCACCATCGTCGAGGCCTACGGCGACCTCTTCTCCAAGACCTTCGCGTGGCCCGGCTTCGGGCACACCGCTGTGATCGGTTTCGTGGAGGACTTCTTCGCCGTGGCGGTTCTCGTCGCCCTGGTGGTGTTCTCGATCATCCGCCTCGTGAACGCCCCGTCCCGCAAGCAACGCAGCTCACGCTTTTACGGATCGCACACGGGTGCGGCCTGGCTGGTGCTGGGCATGATCGCCCTCGTGATCATCACCCTGCTCGGGTACCGCGCCGCGCAGACCAACACCGGTGACTTCCCCTTCGGCTGGTGGGCGTTCGCCTCCAACGGTATCGGCCGGGCGCTGCATCCCCTCGGAACGGGCGTCAACAGCGTGCTCGAGACGGTGTTCCTCATCCTGAACATCACGGTGATCATGGGCTTTCTGGTCTTCGTGTCCTACTCCAAGCACCTGCACATCTTCATCGCCCCGATCAACGTCGCCTTCTCGCGCCGCCCCAGGGCGCTCGGCGGGCTCGACAAGACCCCGGACATGGACATGGAGAGCGTCACCGAGGACACGGTGTTCGGTGTCGGGCTGGTCGAGCAGTTCACGTGGAAGCAGATGCTCGATTTCGCGACCTGTACCGAGTGCGGTCGGTGCCAGTCGGTCTGCCCGGCGTGGAACACCGACAAGCCCCTTTCGCCCAAGCTCCTCGTCATGGGCCTGCGCGACAACATGTTCGCCTCTTCGGGGCGCCTGCTGGCGAAGCACGGGGGCGAGCCCGAGACCGGGGCGGGAGAGACCGAGGTGCAGACCCTGGTGCCCTTCACCATCGAGCCTGACGTGCTGTGGGCTTGCACGACGTGCGGCTCCTGCGTGGAGCAGTGCCCGGTGGACATCGAGCACGTCGACGCCATCGTCGACATGCGCCGCTACGAGGTGCTCATGGAGTCCCGGTTCCCCTCCGAGGCCGGCCTCATGCTCCGCAACATCGAGAACCAGGGCGATCCGTGGGGGCTCGGGCAGTCCAAGCGGACCGAATGGACCGGTGCTCTCGACTTTGAGATCCCCGTCGTGACCGACTCCATCCCCGACGACGTCGAGTACCTGTACTGGGTGGGTTGCGCCGGAGCGCTCGACGAGCGTGCCCGCAAGGGCGTGCAGGCGACGGCCCGGATCCTTCACCGCGCCGGGGTGACCTTCGCCATCTTGGGGCCGAAGGAGTCGTGCACCGGCGACCCGGCCCGGCGGCTGGGCAACGAGTACCTCTACCAGGAGCAGGGCCGGGCCAACGTGGCCACGCTCGACGGTGTCGGAGCACGCAAGATCATCGCCAGCTGCCCGCACTGCTTCAACACCATAAAGAACGAGTACCCGGCCCTGGGGGGCAATTACGAGGTCGTCCACCACGCCCAGCTGCTCGAGCACCTCGTGGCTGCGGGCAAGCTGGTGCCCGGCGCCGGGTACCGGGGAAAGGTGACCTACCACGACCCGTGCTACCTGGGACGCCACAACCGGGTGTTCGACGAGCCGAGATCGGTGATCGACGCCATCCCCGGGGCCGAGCAGGTGGAGATGGGGCGGTGCCGGGAGCGAGGGTTCTGCTGCGGGGCCGGGGGCGCTCGGATGTGGATGGAGGAGAGCATCGGCCGGCGCGTGAACATGGAGCGGACCGCCGAAGCGCTCGGCACCGGGGCCGACGTCGTGTCGACCGCGTGCCCGTACTGCATGATCATGCTCGACGACGCCGTCCGGGCGAACGCCAAGGAGGAGGAGGTCCGGGTTCTCGACCTCTCCCAATTGGTGGAGGAGTCGATGTTGGCTCCGGCCGCCGCAGGGGCCGCGGACCCCACCGGCGCCGTCCCTCCTTCGACGACTCCCTGACCGATCTCCGCCGCCCCCCGGCTACCGCCTCCGGGCTACCGCCCGATCATCCCGTAGGCGTGCGTCGGGTGCAGACGGGCGACCACCCGGCCGTCCGCGACCATTGCCCGGCGGTACTCGTCCCAGTCGGGGTGCTCCTCACCGCGGACGTCGCGGTACAGGGTCACCAGTTCGTCGACGACGGCGTCGTGGGGGTCCCGCGCCACGTCGCTGAGCTCCACCGTGCCGTCGAGGACCACATAGGCCCAGAAGCTGTCCCCGGGCACGTACAGCGAGCCCCGGGGGTCCCGACGGAGGTTCCGGGTCTTCGCCCGCTGGTCCGTGACCGAGATGCGGATGTCGTCCCCGTCGAGCCGGTAGACGATGTTGGAGAGCTGCGGTCGCCCGTCCCGCCGAAGGGTGGTCAGCACGCCTTCGGATCGTGCCCGGGCGAACGCGATCGCTTCGGCCAGCTCCATCGTCAGATCCGGTCCCTGGTCATCGAGCCAACCGTAGCTGCCGGTCCGGGCGAGTTCACGTGTTGGTAACACGCGCGTAGCAGCGAGGAAATCCCCCCCCTCCATACTGGCGGCGGCAACGGGTGCCCGGTGGTCTCCGGTCGGTCGCAGCCCGCGTGAAGCGGTCGGCGTCGAGTGGTCAGGCCATTTGCGAACGAACACCTTGAGAGGAGCTCGGAGCGTGCTGGCAGCGGCAAGCTTTATCCCATATCCACATTGGCTGAATTCGGGTGACAACACCTGGCAGCTGGTGTCCGCCACCCTGGTCGGCCTGATGAGCCTGCCCGGCATCGCCGTGCTGTATGGCGGCCTTGTCCAGCGCAAGTGGGTGGTGAACACCATGCTCATGGCATTCGCGGGCTTCAGCCTTGTGCTGCTGGTCTGGGTCCTCTGGGCGTACAACATGGGGTTCTCGAGCGAACAGTTCTCCGTGTTCGGGGCCAAGGGAACCGGGTTCTTCAACAACCTCATCGGCAGACCCTGGCCGATCCTCACGCACTTCGGTGAACAGAACCAGGCGACGTCGCTCGCACAGACCGACGTGCCGTTCCACTTCCCGAACGCCACCCTGGCGTACTTTCAGGTGGTCTTCGCCGCCATCACGCCGCTCCTGTTCCTCGGGAGCATTCTCGGGAGGATGAAGTTCCGGGCCTGGCTCGTGTTCGTCCCCTTGTGGATCACCTTCGTGTACGCGGTCAACGCCAAGCTGCTGTGGGGCGGCGGGTTCTTCGCCATGAAGGGCGCGGTCGACTACTCGGGTGGGTACGTCATCCACCTGGCGGCAGGCGTCACCGGCTTCACGCTGGCGGCGATCGTCGGGAAGCGGCTCACCCGTGACCGGCTGCACGCGGTGCCCAACAACCTGATGCTGGTGGCGGTCGGGGCCGGCATCCTGTGGCTCGGTTGGAACGGCTTCAACGGTGGTGACCCGTTTTACGCCGGGGTGGACGCGGCCTCCGCCGTCCTCAACACCAACATCGCCACCGCGGCCGGTCTGACCACGTGGATGCTGATGGACATGTTCTTCACCAAGGAGCGCAAGCCCACCTTCCTCGGTGCCATCAACGGCATGATCTGCGGCCTGGTCGGCATCACGCCCAGCGCAGGTTGGGTGGACGGCTACGGCGCCATCCTGGTGGGGTTGATCTGCTCCACCGTCGTGTGGATCGCCTGGAACTTCCTCTCGAAGGTCAGGCCCTTCAGCCAGGTGGACGACGCTCTGGGTGTCATCTACACCCACGGCTTCGCCGGTCTGACGGGAGGCCTGCTGGTCGGGTTCCTCGCCGACCCGGGGATGGTGCAGTACATCGGGGTCGGCAAGACACCCTCGTTCGTGGTGGACGGTCTCTTCTACGGTGGAGGCTGGCACCAGGAGTGGGAGCAGTTCCTGGCGGCCGTCTGGATCATCGTGTTCACTGCGATCGCCACGACCATCCTCGCCTACATCACGAAGTGGATCTGCCGTGGCCTGCGGGAGAAGGACGACGTGCTCGAGATCGGCGACGTGGCCATTCACGACGAGGAGGTCTACCCGCAGGAGACCTTCGCCGAGCGGGTCTCGGCCATGTCGGCGGCCGACCGGGGGGTGGAATGATGGCATCACCCCTCGGCGGCGTCGTCCGCCGGATGAAGGCGAAGTGCGTGCAGCAGCAACGATCGAAGGGAGCGCAGGCGTGAAGCTCGTGGTGGCCGTCCTCAAGCCGTTCAAACTGGACGATGTGAAGGAGGTCCTCAAGAACGTCGGGGTGCAGGGCATGACCCTGACCGAGGCCCAAGGGTTCGGGAGGCAACGGGGGCACACCGAGGTCTACCGGGGTGCCGAGTACGAGGTCGACTTCGTGCCGAAGATCCGCATCGAGGTCGTGGTCGACGATGCCCAGGTCGACGAGGTGGTCGACGCGATCGTCGGGTCGGCCGCGACGGGCAAGATCGGAGACGGCAAGGTCTGGGTCGTCCCGGTGGAGACCGTGGTCCGGGTCCGGACCGGCGAGCGGGGCACCGACGCCCTGTAGGCGGGCGGTGCAGCAGCCGGGGTCCCCCTACCCCGGGACGGAGGGGTCGGGTCGATAAAGGCCCGGCCCCTCCGGGCTGTCCACCGGTCGCCCACGCCAGGTCGCCCCGCCCCGCCCCGCCGGAGGGGTCTGGTCAGCCGGCCTGGCGGGAGACCGCCTCGGCGGCGGCCCGGGCCGCCTCGGCGTCTCCGAGGTAGCCGGCGCCCAGCACGCGCAGGTCGTTGCCGAGCCGGTACCGGTACGGGATGCCCGTGGGGATCTCGAGATCGACGATGTCGTCGTCGGAGATGCCGTCGAGGTGCTTGCGGAGAGCCCGCAGGCTGTTGCCGTGGGCAGTGACCAGGACCGCCCCGCCCCGCCCGCCGGCCGAGAGCAGGTCCGGAACGATGGCGTCCTCCCAGTAGGGGACGACGCGCCGCACCACGTCGGCCAGGCATTCGGTGGCGGGGAGCGCGTCGGCCGGCACGTCCCGGTACCGGGGGTCGTCCGAGGCACTTCGCCGGTCGCCCGCGGGGAGCGGCGGAGGGGGAACGACATAGCTCCTTCGCCAGAGCTTGACCTGCTCGGCTCCGTGGATCTCGGCCGTCTCCTTCTTGTTGCGACCCTGCAGGTCCCCGTAGTGCCGCTCGTTGAGCCTCCAATGGCGCCGGACCGGCAGCCAGCTCCTGCCGACCACCCCGAGAGCCAGCTCGGCCGTCCTGATCGCCCTGGTCTGCACCGATGTGTGCAGGATCCGCAGATCGAGGTCGTCCACGGCGGCCAGCAGCCGCCCCGCCGCCCGGGCTTCCTCCTCTCCTTGGGGGCTCAGGTCGACGTCCTCCCAACCGGTGAAGAGGTTGAGGGCGTTGTAGACGGACTGACCGTGGCGGAGGAGCACGAGATCAGGCACTTTCAGAGCGTAGCGCCGGCCCCGGACGGGCTCCTCGAGGCAGGGGCGCTCGGCCGTGAGCCGAATTGATCAGAAACTTAATACTATGGCACTCAACTTTGTTGTATCATGAAGCACAAGCAGCGCCGGGCGACGAAACGCCAGGCAGGAGACAGTCAGGAAGGACGAAACCATGCCCAAGGCGGTAGGAATCGATCTCGGAACCACCAATTCGGTCGTCAGCGTTCTCGAGGCCGGAGAGCCCACGGTGATCCCCAACGCGGAGGGAGGTCGGACCACGCCGTCGGTCGTCGGGTTCTCCAAGGCCGGGGAGGTGCTCGTGGGCGAGGTGGCCAAGCGCCAGGCCATCACGAACCCCGAGCGGACGATCCGATCGGTGAAGCGCCACATGGGCTCCTCGTGGTCGATCGACATCGACGGGAAGGCCTACACGGCGCAGGAGATCTCGGCCCGGATCCTCGGCAAGCTCAAGCGGGACGCCGAGGCTTACCTGGGCGACACGGTGAACCAGGCGGTGATCACCGTCCCGGCGTACTTCGACGACGCGCAGCGGACGGCGACCAAGGAGGCCGGCCAGATCGCCGGCCTCGAGGTCCTGCGGATCATCAACGAGCCGACCGCGGCCGCGCTGGCCTACGGGCTCGACAAGGAGGACCAGGACCGGACCGTCCTCGTCTTCGACCTCGGTGGAGGGACGTTCGACGTGTCGGTGCTCGAGATCGGCGAGGGCGTCTTTGAGGTGAAGTCCACGTCGGGCAACACCAAGCTGGGTGGTGACGACTGGGACGAGAAGGTCATGGACTGGCTGGTGAAGACGTTCAAGGACACCGAGGGCGTCGACCTGTCCAACGACAAGATGGCCATGCAGCGCCTGAAGGAGGGCGCGGAGAAGGCGAAGATCGAGCTCTCCTCGGTTCAGGAGACCCAGATCAACCTGCCCTTCATCACAGCGACGTCCGAGGGCCCCAAGCACCTCGACGTCAAACTGACACGGTCCAAGTTCAACGAGCTCACCTCCGAGCTGGTCGCCGCCTGCAAGGGCCCGTTCGAAGCCGCAATAAAGGACGCGAACCTCAAGACCTCCGACATCGACCACGTCGTGATGGTCGGCGGGTCGACCCGGATCCCGGCCATTCAGGATCTCGTGCAGTCCCTCACGGGCAAGGAGCCCCACAAGGGGGTCAATCCCGACGAGGTGGTCGCCATCGGCGCGGCCGTACAGGCGGGTGTCCTGAAGGGCGAGGTGAAGGACGTCCTCCTCCTCGACGTGACGCCGCTCAGTCTGGGGATCGAGACGAAGGGCGGGGTCATGCACCGGCTCATCGAGCGGAACACGACCATCCCGACCAAGCGGTCCGAGGTGTTCACGACCGCGGAGGACAACCAACCCTCGGTCGAGATCCACGTGTTGCAGGGTGAGCGGGAGATGGCTTCCTACAACAAGACGCTCGGCAAGTTCCAGCTGGTGGACCTTCCGCCGGCGCCGCGCGGGGTGCCCCAGATCGAGGTGACCTTCGACATCGACGCCAACGGCATCGTGCACGTCGGTGCCGAGGACAAGGCGACCGGCAAGACGCAGTCGATGACCATCACCGGGCAGTCGTCGCTGGCCAAGGACGACATCGAGCGGATGGTCCGGGATGCCGAGTCGCACGCCGAGGACGACCGCCGGCGGCGCGAGGAGGCCGAGGTCCGCAACACCGCCGACACGCTCGTCTACCAGACGGAGAAGCTGCTCCGCGAGCAGGGCGAGAAGTTCGAGGGCACGGAGAAGGAAGACGTGTCCTCCGCTCTGCAGAAGGTGAAGGAGTCGCTTTCGGGGACCGACATCGAGGCCATCAAGACCGCGACCGAGTCCCTGATGACGGCGAGCCAGGGCTTCTCGCAGCGGCTCTACGAGCAGGCCTCGCAGTCGGCGACCTCGGGTGCAACGGCCGGGGACGGCTCGCCGCCGGCGGACGAGGCCGGTGACGACGAGGTGGTCGACGCCGAGATCGTCGACGAGCGATGACCGATCGTCCCGACCGGCCGACCGGGGGGCGTGGTCCCCTCGGCGGCCCGCCCGGTTCGTCCGACCGACCGGCCGGCCCGAACGACGCTGACCGCGTTGCCCAGAACGGCTCTCGGGCGCAGGATGCGAGCCAGGCCCCGCCTCGCGACCCGCACGCCGGGCAGGAGACGGCGCCCACCGGGGAGAGCACCGGCGGACCCCCGGCCCGGACCGCTGACGAGACCGCTGACGAGACCGCTGACGAGGCGGACGAGGTTCTCGGGACGGACGAGGTGGCCGTCACCGAGGTGCTGCTCTCCGATCCGGCGGCGCTGGCTGCCGAAAGGGACGAGTACCTCGGAGCGCTCCAGCGGCTCAAGGCGGATTTCGACAATTTCCGCAAGCGCGTGGTGCGCCAGCAGGAGGAACAGGCCGACCGTGCCGCATCGGACCTGGTGGGAAAGCTCCTGCCGGTTCTCGACACGCTCGACCTCGCGGCCGCCCATCTCGGCACCGGCGCCGAGGAGGACGCGGCGTCGCAGGCGGTGGAGGCCCTCGGCCAGGCGCGGGCGCAGCTCATCGACGTGCTGGCGAAGGAGGGACTGCAACGGGTGGACGAGACCGACGTGGCCTTCGACCCGGCGGTGCACGACGCGGTGGCGCACGCCCCCGCGGGTGACGCCGACGAGCCCGACACGCTCGTCGACGAAGTGATGCGGTCCGGGTACCGGTGGCGAGGTCACGTGCTCCGTCCCGCCATGGTCCGCGTCCGGGGGTGAGATGCCTCCGCAACGGGAATGGTTCGAGAAGGACTTCTACAAGGTCCTCGGGGTGCCGTCGTCGGCGACCGACAAGGAGATCACCCGCGCCTACCGGAAGCTGGCCAAGCAGTACCACCCCGACGCGAACCCCGGTTCCGAGGAGCGTTTCAAGGAGATCGCCGCCGCCTACGACGTGCTCGGAGATGACAAGCAGCGCAAGGAGTACGACGAGGTCCGGAGGCTCGGCCCGGTGGCGGGCGGCTTCGGGATCCCCGGCGGAGGACCCGGGGGCGGCGGGTTCCGGGTAGAGGACATGGGGGATCTCGGGGACCTGTTGGGGGGTCTCTTCGGCGGCGGCGGCCGGGCCGGTCGGCGCCGCGAGCGCGGGCCGCAGAGGGGCGCGGACGTCGAGGCCGAGCTGCACCTGTCGTTTCAGGACGCCGTCCGGGGGGTCACGACGTCGGTCAACATCCCCCAGGAGTTCCGCTGTCACTCCTGCCACGGCACCGGGGCGGCCCCCGGGACCGACGTCCACACCTGCCCTCGTTGCAACGGCCGGGGGACGCTCGACGACAATCAGGGCCTCTTCTCCCTCAGCACCATCTGCCCTCGCTGCAACGGGCGGGGCACCGTCGTGGACACGCCCTGCCCGACCTGTGGGGGGACCGGAACGGAGCGGCGCAACCGGAGGGTGAAGGTCCGGATACCTCCCGGGGTGGAGGACGGGCAGCGGATCCGGGTCAAGGGCCGGGGAGAGCCGGGCCAGGGGATGGCGCCGGCCGGGGACCTGTACGTGGTCGTCAGAGTGGACAAGCACGCGCTGTTCGGTCGGCGGGGACGGAACCTGACCCTGACCGTCCCGATCACCTTCCCCGAGGCTGCCTTGGGGACCACGATCACCGTGCCGACCCTCGACGACCCGGTGACGATGCGGATCCCTGCCGGGACGGCACCGGGCACCACCTTGCGGGTCCGGGGCCGGGGCGTGTCGGCGGGAGCGGGCAAGAACGGTTCCAAGCCGGGTGATCTGTTGGTGAAGGTGGAGGTCGTCGTGCCCACAGAGCTGAGCGACGAGCAACGGGCCGCCGTCGAGTCGCTCGCCGAGGTGGCCGACGCCGCGCCGCGGGCGTACCTCGGAGTGTGATCCGATGGCGATGAACAGGTCGCAGCCCGACGACGGTCCGGAGAGCGAGCGGGTCCGCAGCGCGCGGGCGGTGTACGTGATCTCGGTGGCCGCGGAGCTGGCCGGTGTGCACCCGCAGACCCTGCGGATCTACGAGCGCAAGGGCCTGCTCGACCCGACCCGCACGAGCGGGGGCAGCCGGCGGTTCTCCGACCTCGACCTGGCCAAGCTGCGGCGCATCCAGAAGTTGACGACCGAGGGTCTCAACCTCGAGGGGGTGCGCCGGGTGCTCGAGCTCGAGGCAGAGGTGGCACGCCTGAGGCTCGAGCTGGACCGGGCGCGAGCCGACGCCAGCGAGCAGATCGAGCGCACGCACCGTCAATACCGGCGCGACCTGGTTCCCCTGAGCCAGGCACCCGTTCTGTTCCGTGGGCTGAACGCCCGATCGCAAGGGAGGTAGGCACGATGGCCATCGATCCGGAGCGATGGACGGTCAAGACCCGCGAGGTCTTCGCCGCCGCGACCCAGCAGGCCGCGGCGGCGAACCACGCGGAGGTGGTACCGGCCCACCTGCTCGCCGCGGTGCTCGCCCAGCCCGAGGGCATCGCCGGCCCGTTGTTGGCCCGGGTCGGCGTGGAGCTGCCCGAGGTCGCCCGCCGGACGCAGGACGAGCTGTCGCGGCTGGCACGCGCCGTCGGCGGCTCCGAGCCCACGCTCTCGCGTGGCGCCCGCGACCTGCTCGAGTCGGCCGATGGTCTCCGTGGCGACATGGGGGACGATTTCGTGTCGGTGGAGCACCTGCTGCTGGCCATGGCCGACCGCATCGGGGCCTCACGCGATCAGCTCCTGACCGCCCTCCGCGAGATCAGGGGGAGCCACCGGGTGACGTCCGCCACCCCGGAGCAGACCTACCAGGCGCTCGAGCGCTATGGCCGCGATCTGACCCAGCTGGCCCGCCAGGGGAAGCTCGACCCGGTCATCGGGCGCGACGAGGAGATCAGGCGCGTCATTCAGGTGCTCTCCCGCCGGACGAAGAACAACCCGGTGCTCATCGGGGAGCCCGGCGTCGGCAAGACGGCGATCGTCGAGGGCCTGGCCAGCCGGATCACCGACGGCGACGTGCCCGAAGGCCTCAGGGGCCGCCGGGTGATCGCGCTCGACCTCGGTTCGATGGTGGCCGGGGCGAAGTACCGGGGAGAGTTCGAGGAGCGGATGAAGGCCGTGTTGAAGGAGATCACCGATGCCGAGGGTCAGGTGGTCACCTTCATCGACGAGCTTCACACCCTCGTCGGTGCCGGTGGGGCCGAGGGGGCGATGGACGCCGGCAACATGGTCAAGCCCCTGCTGGCCCGGGGCGAGCTCCGGCTGATCGGTGCCACCACGCTCGACGAGTACCGCCGCTACATCGAAAAGGACGCGGCGCTCGAGCGTCGGTTCCAGCAGGTGTTCGTCGGGCCCCCGTCGGTGGAGGACACGGTGGCCATCCTGCGCGGGTTGAAGGACCGCTACGAGGTCCACCACGGGGTGCGCATTCAGGATGCCGCCCTGGTGGCCGCCGCGATCCTGTCCGACCGCTACATCACCGGGCGGTTCCTCCCGGACAAGGCGATCGATCTGATGGACGAGGCGGCCAGCCGCCTGCGGATCGAGATCGACTCCCTTCCCACCGAGATCGATGTGGTGACGCGGCGGATCCGCCAGCTCGAGATCGAGCGGATGGCGCTGCAGAAGGAGTCCGACGAGGCCTCGGTCGAGCGGCTGGACAAGCTCGAGCAGGAGCTGGCCGAGCTCACCGAGCAGTCGGACGCCATGACGGCCCACTGGCAGGCGGAGAAGTCGGCCATCGCCACGATCCGGGAGTTGAAGGGTCGGCAGGAGGAGCGCAAGGGCGAGGCCGACCGGCTCGAGCGGGACGGTGACCTGACCGGGGCGTCGGCCATCCGGTACGGGGAGCTGCCCGAGCTCGGCCGGCGGATCGACGAGGCGACCGCCGGGCTCGCCAAGCTCCAGTCGACCCAACGCTTCCTGAAGGAGGAGGTCGACGCGGAGGACGTGGCCGAGGTGGTCAGCCGTTGGACCGGGGTCCCGGTGACCCGGCTGCTCGAGGGCGAGGTCGAGAAGCTGGTCCGGATGGAGCAGTCCCTCCACGCCCGGGTGGTCGGCCAGGACGAGGCGGTCTCCGCGGTGGCCAACGCCATCCGACGCAGCCGCGCCGGGTTGTCGGACCCGAGCCGGCCCATCGGCTCGTTCCTCTTCCTCGGACCCACGGGCGTCGGCAAGACAGAGCTGGCCCGGACGCTCGCCGAGTTCCTCTTCGACGACGATCGGGCCATGGTCCGCATCGACATGAGCGAGTACATGGAGAAGCACACCGTTTCCCGCCTGGTGGGCGCCCCCCCGGGGTATGTGGGCTACGAGGAGGGTGGCCAGCTCACCGAGGCGGTACGGCGACGACCCTATGCCGTGGTGCTGCTCGACGAGATAGAGAAGGCGCACCCGGACGTCTTCAACATCCTGCTGCAGGTGCTCGAGGACGGTCGCCTGACCGACGGCCAGGGTCGGACGGTGGACTTCACCAACGCCGTGCTCATCATGACCTCCAACCTGCCGGGCGACCCGAACGACTACTTCAAGCCGGAGTTCGTGAACCGGATCGACGAGATCGTTCGGTTCCGACCGCTCACCGAGGCCGACCTGGAGGTCATCGTGGGGATCCAGCTGGGACGGCTGCGTTCCCGCATGGCGGCCAGGCGGCTGTCGTTGACGGTGAGCGGTCCGGCCGAGGCGTGGCTGGCGCGGGCCGGCTACGACCCGAGCTTCGGTGCCCGGCCCTTGCGCCGGGTGATCCAGCACGAGGTGGAGGACCCGCTGGCTCTGGCGCTCCTGGAGGGTCGGTACCCCGAGGGATCGACGGTCGTCGTCGATGTCGATCCCGCGACCGACCGGCTCCTGCTGCGCTGAGGGCTGGGATCACCGACGGTCGTGGGGGTGACCCGGTGAGCCTCGTGGCCCGGCTGCGCGAGGTGGTCGGGCCGAGCGACGTGCTCGACGATCCCGAGCTGTTGCCGGGCTTCGTCACCGACTGGACGGGCCGGTTCAGGGGGACGACCACCGCGGTCGTGCGACCCGGGTCGACCGAGGAGGTGGCAGCGGTCGTGGCGCTGTGCCGCGAGCTCGGGGTGGAGCTCGTCCCCCAGGGCGGGAACACGGGTCTGGTCGGCGGCGGCGTTCCCATGCGGGGCGAGGTGGTGCTGAGCCTGCGACGCCTGAGCGCCATCACCAGGGTGGACGGGGTGGCCGGCCAGATCACCGCCGGGGCCGGCGTCACGGTGGCGGAGGTGGCCGCCGCCGCCCGGTCCGCCGGATGGTCCTACGCCGTCGACCTGGCCAGCCGGGGGAGTGCGACCATCGGGGGGACGATCGCCACCAACGCCGGGGGTCTCCGGGTCATCCGCTACGGGGACACCCGCCGCCAGATGGTGGGAGTGGAAGCCGTCCTCGGGACCGGCGCCGTCATCTCGCATCTCGGGGGTCTCCGCAAGGACAACACCGGCTATCACCTTCCCAGCCTGCTGTGCGGGAGCGAAGGGACCCTCGGGGTGGTGACCGCGGCCACGCTCGATCTGGTCCCCCGGGCCGATCGACGCGTGGTGGCGCTCCTCGCGTTCGACCGGATGCATCCCGCGATGGAGGCCGTCGGTCCCCTCCGGCGGGGGTTGCCGTCGCTCACGGCCGCCGAGCTGTTCTTCGACGACGGCCTGGCCCTCGTCTGCGAGACGACCGGGGTGCCGCGCCCTTTCGATCGGCCCCATCGCGCGTACCTGCTGCTCGAGGCGGCCGGCCTGGTGGACCCCATGGCCGACCTTGCCGGGGCCATCGGGTCGATCGCGCAGGTCGCCGACGTCGCCGTGGCGGAGGATTCGGTCCGGGCGGCCAACCTCTGGCGGTACCGCGAGGCGCACACCGAGGCGATCAACACGCTCGGTACACCCCACAAGCTCGATGTGACCCTGCCGGGCGAGGTCCTCGGGGAATTCGTCGACCGGGTCAGGGGGGCCGTCGGGAAGGTCGATCCACGAGCGCGGGTATGGCTCTTCGGGCACGCGGCGGACGGCAATGTGCACGTGAACGTGACCGGCGTCGACCCCGAGGACGACCTGGTGGACGACGCGGTGCTGCGCCTGACCGCCGAACTGGGCGGCAGCATCAGCGCCGAGCACGGGATCGGGGTGGCCAAGCGGAGATGGCTCCGGCTCAACCGAAGTGAGGGGGAGATCGAGACGTTCAGGGCGATCAAGCGTGCGCTCGACCCGGACTCGGTCCTCAACCCCCACGCGCTGCTCCCCGACTGAGACCGCCCCACCGGGGCTCAGCCGAGACCGCCCCACCGGGGCTCAGCCGAGACCGCCCCACCGGGGCTCAGCCGAGACCGCCCCACCGGGGCTCAGCCGAGACCGCCCCACCGGGGCTCAGCCGAGACCGCCCCACCGGGGCTCAGCCGCGCCTCGCCGCCGGGCACGAGCGCATGGCCGCGGCGAAGGCGGCTGCCCGGTCCCGGTAGTCGCGAAAAGGCCCGAAGCTCGGTGAGGCCGGGGAGAGCAGGACGACGCCGCCGGGCCGGGCCCACTCCCACGCGTCGCGCGTGGCCCTTGCCAGGTCGGTCCGGTTCAGCACCAGGGCGGACGATCCTCCCCGGGCCGACACGGCAGCCCCGATGCGCGGTCCGCTGTCGGGCATGGTCACGACCAAGGTGGGCCGGTCCCGCCCCGCCACCGCTTCGGCCAGCTCCGTGTAGTCGATGCCCCGATCGTGCCCACCGACCATCAGCGCCACCCGCCGGGCCGGGAACGCCTCGAGCGCGGCGACCGACGAGAGCACGTTGGTGGAGAGGCTGTCGTCCACGAAGTCCACCCCACCTCTGGTGCCGATGTGCCGGAGCCGGCTATCGAGGCTCCGGTAGCCCTCGGCCGCATGGGCGAGGGCCTCGGCGTCGGCCGCCTCGGGGATACCGAGGGCCACCAGCACCTGACGGGCGATGAGGGCGTTGCGCCGGTTGTGGGCGCCGGCCAGGTCCAGCGTGCGGGTCCACGGCTCTGCGGCCGGGTCCTCGTCGGTGATCCATCGGATCCTGCGGCCGAGGCGGTCCGAGTTGGCGCGCAGGAGGCGGTCGTGCCCGTCGGCGATCGTGAGGTCCGCGCCCGGTTGCGTACAGGCGGAGAGCTTGTCGGTGAAGTACCTCGACTGGTCACCGTGCCAGTCGAGGTGATCGGGGTGCAGCGACGTGACGGCCACGGTCCGGGGAGAGGACGCGAGGTCGGTGGCCTGAAAGCTCGAC
>Ga0307372_10005955_pt1 | contig 18032 bp, 13 predicted proteins | sample OX1MG_FD_202533 | JGI IMG/M metagenome (GOLD analysis project Ga0307372, IMG submission 202533) | Soil microbial communities from Risofladan, Vaasa, Finland - OX-1 | ecosystem: Environmental > Terrestrial > Soil > Coastal area > Acid sulfate soil | place: Finland: Risofladan, Vaasa | collected...
GGCGCCCTCGCCCGGCGTTTTCGTAAGGGAGGGCCGGGCGCCCTCGCCCGGCGTGTTCGAATCGGGCGAGGGCGCCCGTTCCTCCGTTGAACGGGCGAGGGCGCCCGTCCCTCCATGACGACAGACGGGCGGGGGCGCCCGTCCCTCCATGCGCTAACGGGCGGCCGTTTTGCGGATCTTGGGATCGACCGTGTTCTTCTGCTTGGCGCCGGGCGTGCTGCGGCCGTTGGCGATGTATTTTTCCAACAGCTTGGTCAGCCGGGCGACAATCTCCGGGTGTTCGTGCTCGACGTTCTTGCGCTCGCCGATGTCTTGCGACAGATCATAAAGCTGCACCGGCGGCAAACCGGCCACGCCTTTCTGGCCCGGCCGCGGGGCGCTCCAACCGCCCGAGTCGGGACACAGTTCGAGCTTCCAGCGGCCTTGCCGAATGGCGAACGAACCGTTGATCGAGTGGTGTACCACGGCCTCGCGCAGCGGGGCGGTCGCTCGCCCCTCGAACGCCGGGAGCAGGCTCACGCTGTCTTCGCCCGCGTCGTCGGGCAGCTTGAAGCCGATGATCTCAGCGCAGGTCGCCATCACGTCCGTCAGGCAGACAAGCTGGTCGCTCGTGCTGGCCGCCTTGATCTTGCCGGGCCAGCGGGCGATGAACGGAATGCGGTGCCCGCCGTCGAAAATGTCGGCCTTGGTTCCGCGAAAGACGTAGCTCGGGTTGTGATCTTTGGCCAGCAGTTCATCGAATTTCGCCTGCGGCGAGCAGCCGTTGTCGCTGGTCAGAATCACCAGCGTGTCGCCCGTCAAGTTGTGCTTGTCGAGCGCGTCGAGCACGGCGCCGATCGTGGCGTCGGTCTGCATCACGAAGTCGGCGTAGGGATTCAGGCCGCTCTTGCCTTGCCACTCGGGCGTGGGCAGAATCGGCGTGTGCGGGGCATTGAGCGGCAGATACAAGAAGAATGGCTGGCCGGCCTTCGCGTCGGCGGCCCGCTGGCCGATGTAGCCGACGGCTTTCTCCGTCAGCGTCGGCAGCACCTGCATGGCGTCGAACTCTTCGGCGCCGGGACCTTCGCGAGTCTTGCCCCCTTCGCGGCCGAGCATCAGCGGATAGACCTTATCGATCGTCGGCAGCGCGACGACATGGTCGTTTTCGATGAACGTATAGGGCACCATGTCGAGCGACGCGCTGATGCCGAAGTAGTAATCAAAGCCGAGCGAGTTTGGACCGTTCGCGATCGGCTTGGTGAAATCGACGTTCCAGCCGGCGGCGCCGTCTTCGATGTTGTCGCCGAACTTCGGCGCCCCCGGCTTGAGCGCCCAGTCCATGCCCAGGTGCCACTTCCCGAGGCCCGCCGTGCGATAGCCGTGCTGCTTGAGCATTGCGGCCACCGTCATCCGGCCCGGCTCGATCAGCCGCGGGCTGCAGCCGCCTTGCACGTGCGATTGCAATCGCGAGCGCCAGTTGTAGCGGCCTGTCAGTACCCCGTATCGCGTGGGCGTGCAGACCGACGAACTCGAATGGGCGTCGGTGAAGATCATGCCGCCCGCCGCCAGCCGGTCCATGTTGGGCGTGGCGATTTTCCCTTCCGGGTTCAGGCATTTCACGTCGCCGTAGCCCAGGTCGTCGGCGAGGATCACGACGATGTTCGGACGTTGGGCTTGTTCCGCCGCGTCCGCATCCGTTGGCGCCTCGACCAACGGCAAGGCGATTGCCAGCAGAACCGCAAAAGTCGCCGGTCGCACGGGCAGCCGGCGCCACGATTTGGAAAGGCCGAGGCGCCCTTTGGCCGCAGATTCGATTCGGGCCAGCATGCAAATCCCCCAATGCTTTCAGCGGGACAAGTCGCACTACGGCCGCGCCGCAGGTTCACGACCGAATATCGTTGCTGGCCCACTCCGGGTCAACTCGCCGCCGGGCGGGCTGGAACAAAAAAAGGGGGCGCGGCTTCTCGCATTCGCAACCTTGAATCGCTTCGATCCTCGTGCAAGCCGGATTTTTCGGGATTTGCCGCATAGGTTGGCAAGACTGGCAGATCCGGCTGCGGCAAGGTATATCAATGCATAAGGATTAATGACTTATTATGCGGCGAGAGGAAGCCCTGGCCAAGGAGCCGGCAAGTCCTCGCCTCGACCTCTCCTAGTGGGAGAGTGAGAATTGGATGACCACAAACTTACTGCGGAGAACGCGGGTGCGTGCTGAAAGAATCTACCGGGCGTTGGGACTGGGTTTGCTGCTGGCGCTGGGCGCCGCGGGACAAGCCAGGGCGGCCGACCCGCGCGATACGGCGCTCGAAGGCTGGCTGGCGGAACTCGAACGGGCCTTGCCGCGCGACGCCCAGTCGTTCTCGCCCGAGGCGAACGAGCAACTGGCCAAAGCCGCCTCGGCGATCGAGCAATGGGCCGCACTGGCCGGCTGGGTCGAGAACGCCAATTCGACGCAAACGCTCGTGGCCGTGCGGCGGTTGCTGTCGGCCAAGTCTCGCGTCGATCGCCTGCTCGACGCCACGCTCGAAGGCCGGCGCCAATTCGCGGCCCTCGATCGCAATTCGCTCGAGCGCGACGCCTTGCGGGCGTATCTGACGACCACGAACCAATTGATCGATCTCTCGGGCCGCTTGCGCTATCTGCAAGTCGACTTGCTCAACTCCGCCTTGCCGCAGCTCTCGCGGCAGCCCGGCGACTTCGCCCGGCTGCTCGATCTGTTGATCGCCCAGCGCAGCACCGTCGGCGCCTATCTGCTCTCGCAGCAATTGCTGCAGCCGGCCGCTTTGCCGCAGGCCCAACCGCCCGAGCAATCGCGAGAGCGGCGCACCCTGCGGCAGCGGATTACGGCCAATCGGCCGATAATCGGCCAGCCGAACCCGGCGGTCTCCGATCGGCTGTTGGAGCTGGCCCGCGTGGCGCCCGACGCGGCGCTGTTGCCGCAATTGGTCGACGCGCTCGACGACGGGCGGCTTTCGCCCGACATGACGATCGCCGTGGCCGAGACGATCCGCCGCGTCGGGTTGCCGCAAGAACCGCGGCCCGGCACGACCGACGAGAGCGAGCTTCCGCCGATCACGCCGCGCGAACTTTACGATTACGTATCGCGCGTCCCCGAGTCGCGGCTTTCGGGCCCTTGGCGCGGCCGGCGTCGCGAGCTGCTCGCGTGGCTCGGCAAGTTCGTGCGCGAAGGCGTCACCGAAGGCCGCTATTCTCTCGGCTCGTTCGAGGTGCAGCCGGGCGACTGGCTGCTGATGCGCAACCCGTCGCCCTACAACCTGTTCACCGATCTTTCGCCGGGGCTGTTCACGCACGTGGGCGTGGTGGCCCTGGAGCGCGGCAGCGACGGCGTGCAGCGGATGGTGCTGGTGGACTTGCCCGAGCGCGGCAGCAGCATTCCGGCGACGAACGTCGAGACCTACCTGATGCGGACGCTGCACTACTGCTTTCTGCGGCATCCCGATCCGCAGGTGGCCGCGGCGATGGGCCGCGCGGCGGCCGAGGCGATCGGCAACGAGTCGCAGTTCGACCTGAACTTTCGCACCGACCGCGTGACGGCCTTGGCCGCCGACTCGCTCAAGGGCCAGAAGGTGCATACCTACTGTGCGGGCCTGCTGCTGTTGTGCGCGCTGAAGAGTTCGGCGCCGCGCGACGACTTTTTTCCGATCGCCGAATTCCCCGCCGGCGGCCGCACGACGGCCAATCTGGCGCAACTGGGCCTTTCGATCGGCGACAACTTCATCTCGCCCACCGGCGCGATGTTTTCGCAAAAGCTGCAACTCGTCGGCCGCCGCGAACCGATGTACGATCCGCGGCGCGAAGTGGAAGAGGCGATCTTCGACCATTTCGCCCAGTTGCTGGCCGTGCAAACGCTGGCGCCTTCGACGAACTTGTTCCAGGCCCTGCGGTTGAAGATGGCCGAAGCGGCCAAAGAGAATGCGCTGTTGGCGCAGGCGCTGGCCAAGGCGGCGCAGGTGAACGCCGAAACCGATCTGGTTTCCGCGGCCAAGGCCGCCGCCGTGGTCGAGACGCTCGACGAGATCGCCTACAGTTGCAGCGGCGATTGTCTCGACGCCCGCGACTCGCTTCGGGCGGGCCCGCTCGAGGCCATGGCATCGGCCGGTTACGAGGCCGAAGACATCGCCGCCGCCCGGGCCTATCGCCAGCGGCACGCCGAACTGTACCAGAAGATCTCCGGCCGCACGATCACGCCCCGCCGGCTGCGGATCAGCCTGGTCGACTATTACATTGCGCTGGGCAAAAAGGAGTTGGAACGCCGCTTTTTCCGGCAAGGAGAGGCGGACGGGGCCTCTGCGGGCGATGCATCGGGCGAGCAACCGACGCAGCCGTGAGCTTGCGGCCCGACAAAGCGAGGGAATAATAGAATTCCCTTGGTCGTCGTTCCTGGCCGAAGACGAAGTAGGCCCCAGTCGCCAGCCTTGATGAAGGATCTGTCGTAATGGCATGAGTGCGACCTTCGAAGCATTTCTGCGCTCGTGGCCGTCGGAGCCGTGGTTGGTCGCGGCCCTCGTTGCGACGGCGGCCGTCTATCTGCGCGGCTGGCTGGCGCTGCGCGGGCGCGAACCCGAGCGCTGGCATGCCGGCCGCCTGGCGGCGTTCCTGGGCGGGCTGGCTTCGATCTTCCTGGCGTTGGCGTCGCCCATCGAACCGTTCGCGGGCTTGCTGTTGCAGGTCCACATGCTGCAGCACCTGCTGTTGATGATGGTCGCGCCTCCTTTGCTCTGGCTCGGCGCCCCGTTGTTTCCCCTGCTGCGCGGCTTGCCGCATTCGATCCGCCGCGAGTGGGCGGCGCCCGTGCTGCGCGCCGCGTGGCTGCGGCGCTGGTTCGCGCGATTGACGCATCCGTGCGTCGCGATCTGGCCATTCGTCGCGGCGACATGGGGTTGGCACGCGCCGGCGGCCTACGAAGCTGCGCTTGCGCGCAGCGCCTGGCATTACCTGGAGCACTTCTGCTTTCTGGCGACGGCCCTGCTCTTCTGGTATCCGGTCGTGCGGCCCTATCCGAGCCGGCCGCGCTGGTCGCGCTGGCTGCTGTTTCCCTACTTGATCGCGGCCGACTTGCAGAACACGGTGCTTTCGGCCTTGTTGGCCTTTTCCGGACAGGTCTGGTATCCGCATTACGAGCAAGTTCCGCGCGTGACCGACACGAGCGCCCTGGCCGATCAGGCGGCGGCCGGCGCACTGATGTGGGTGCCGGGCAGCCTGGTTTACTTGGGACCGTTGTTTGCGATCGCCGTCGGGCAGTTGTTCGGCGCGGCCGAGAAACCGGCACGCGGAAGGACGAGGCTATACAGTGCCCGGCTAAGAATGAGACGTGCGTTGGTCGTGGGGCGGCCTTCCAGGCCGCCGGCCATTGACGGCCTGGAAGGCCGCCCCACATGCCGCCCAAGCGTCTCGTTGGCGCCCGCGTGCGGCATAGCGATTGCGGCGCCTCGCCATCGCGCGCAGCCGAAGCCGAGCGCGGCTGCGTTCGACTTGCTGCGCGTGCCGCTCGTCGGCCGATTTTTACGCTGGCCGCACGGGCGGCGGACGCTGCAAGCTTTGACGTTGCTGCTGGCCGCGGCCGTGATTTACGACGGCCTTCGCGGGCCGGAATTCGGTCCGATGAACCTGGCGGGCGTGCTGCCGTGGATTCATTGGCGCGGGCTGCTGGCGATCGGCCTCGTGGCGGCGGGCAACCTCGGCTGCATGGCATGCCCGTTCACGCTGCCCCGGCGCCTCGGCCGCCGCTGGCTGCCGGCCGGTTGGAATTGGCCGCGCTGGCTGCGCGGCAAATGGCTGGCCATCGGCTTGTTGGCGATCTTCTTTTGGACCTACGAAGAGTTTGGCCTCTGGGATCACCCTGGGCGAACGGCGTGGATTGCGGCGGCCTATTTTGCGGCCGCCTTCGCCATCGACGGGCTGTTTCGCGGCGCCTCGTTTTGCAAGCACCTTTGCCCCATCGGGCAGTTCAATTTCGTGCAATCGCTTGTTTCGCCGCTGGAAGTGAAAGTGCGCGAGGCGGAAGTCTGCGCCTCGTGCCGCACGAAAGAGTGCATTCGTGGCGCGGCGAGCACGCCGGGCTGCGAACTGCAACTGCTCGTGCCGCGGAAGTCGAGCAACATGGATTGCACGTTCTGCCTCGATTGCGTACACGCCTGCCCGCACGCGAACGTCGGCATCCTGGCCGTGGCGCCCGGCCACGCGCTGTGGCGGCCATCGCCTCACGATGGTCTCGGCCGCTCGGCTGGCCGCAACGATCGGGCGGCTCTCTGTCTCGTGTTGACGTTCGGCGCTTTCTCGAACGCCGCGGGAATGACCGCGCCGGTGGTCGACGCCTTGGATCGACTGCGATCGTTCGTGGGGCCGCTCGCGGCGTCCTACGTGACGCTCGGCTTTTACCTGGCGGCGTTGATTCTGGCGCCGGCGATCTTGATCGGCTCGGCGGCTGCTTTGGGCGGCGGAGGCAGCGGCCCGAGCGGTTGGCTAAAGTCGGCCCGCCGATATTCTTACGCCCTGGTTCCGCTCGGCTTCGGCATGTGGCTGGCCCATTACAGCTTTCATTTTTTCACCAGCTACGACGCCGCCGTGCCGGTTGCGCAGCGGTTCCTCGGCGATCTCGGCTTGACCATCGCCGGCGAGCCCCGTTGGGTTTGCGGCTGCTGCCGTCCGGCGGCCGATTGGCTGCTGCACGCCGAGCTTCTCTCGCTCGATTTCGGCCTGCTCGCTTCGCTGTACGCGAGTTATCGCATCGCCGCGAGCGAATCAACGAGCGTTGTAAAGACGTTGCGAACCGCGGCGCCGTGGGCGGCGTTGATTTCGCTGCTGTTTTTTGCAGGTATCTGGATTTTGCTCCAGCCGATGGACATGCGCGGCACGATGCCGCCAGGGTGAGGACGATGCCTGAACATCAATCCGCAACCGTGCGAACCCGAACGCGAGCCGGTCTTGCGCTTGGCGTTGTCGGCATCGTCCTCGTTGGCAATTCCGCGCGCGGCGATGGCGGGGCGTTGCAGCTTTCGCAGCCCTGCGGCGATTGCGTCGTGAGCGTGTTCACTTCGCCGACGACGCTGCGCGTCGGGAAAATCGACGTCAGCGTGTATGTGCAAGACTCGAAAACTTCGCTCCCCGTCCGCGACGCGGCGATTTTCGTCACCGCGGCGCCCGCCGGCCGCGATGGCCGGGCCGTTCGCCATCGGGCGACCGCCGAGCAGGCCGCCAATAAACTGTTCCAAGCCGCCGAGTTCGAGTTGCCCGAGGCCGGCCGCTGGGAATTCTCCATCGAAGCGACCGGCCTTCGCTCGCCGGTCGCGGTCTCCTTCGAAGCCCACGTCGCCGAACCGCCGCCGCAGTGGTTGGCCCTCGCGCCGTGGATCGGCTGGCCGTGGCTCGTGGTGGCCGCGTTCGTCGCGACCAGGTTTTCACGACGTCGCTGATGCTTTATCTACTTCGAATGGACGAGTGCAATCACCGCGGGGCGGCCGGCAGCAGAACGCAGCTGCCCCAGCGAACTGGGGCTTCGCCTAAGCTCAGCCCCCAGCCACCCGTCAAGTCACGTCAGGATCGAATCGTCGTTAGGGCAGAATCGGCAAACTCACGCGCGATGCGAGCTTCCCCGAGCGATAAAGCCGCTCGACGGCTTTCTGGAAATCGCCGGGCCGGGCCTTGTAAATGTCGACGAATTTCTGCGGATTCCGATCGACCAGCGGAAACCAGGTGCTCTGCACTTGCAGCATGATCCGGTGCCCGCTGCGGAACGTGTGATAAGAATCTTGCAGCGTGAAGTTGACCGCCGTCGGCTCGCCGGGAATAAACGGTTCCGGCCGCTGGAGGCTGTTGCGGAATTTGCCGCGCATCACGTCGCCGCGAACGAGCTGCTGATAGCCGCCCATGCGAACGCCCTTCGGGTTGGGGTTCGGATCGGGATAGTCGTCCGGATAGACGTCGACGAGCTTCACGATCCAGTCGCTGTCCTCGCCGCTGGTCGATACGAATAATTCCGCCTGGAGCGGACCGGCGATCGTCACGTCCTCTTCCAACACGTCGGTCTGGTAGACCAGCACGTCGGGCCGGCGCGAGGCGAAACGCTGATCGGCGAGCATGTATTCCGGCGCCATCGCGACGGTGATCTGGTCGATGAACGGAACCGGCCGATTGGGATCGCTGAGATACTCGTCGTACCCCAGATCGGTTTCTTCGGGGGCCTCGAACGACAGCCGCCCGCCGGCGCGGAAGTAGATCGGTTTGGGCCGGACCGACGCGGGCGGCCAGCGCTCGTGCCGCCGCCACTGGTTCACGCCTGTTTCGAAGACCCAGGCTTCCGGGGCCTTCCACTCGCCTTTGCCTTTCAGATGGAACTCGAAAAACGGCAGCTCGATCTTTTCGCGGTAAAAGCCCGACGTCTTCGAATTGAACGGCACGTCGCCGAATTTCGAGCCGTCGTCGCCGCTCCAGCCGCCGTGCCGCCAGGGGCCCATCACCAGCACGTTCGTCGCCTCCGGGCTCGAATTTTCCACCTGCTTATACGTTTCGAGCGCGCCGAACAGGTTCTCGGCGTCGAACCAGCCGCCGACCGTCATCACGGCCGGGCGGATGTTCTTCAGATGCGGCCGCAGATTGCGGGCCTTCCAGAAATCGTCGTACGTGCCGTGCTGCATGGCCTCGTTCCAGAAGGCCACCTGGTCTTTGAAGAATTTCGGGTTCGCTTCGGCCAGCGTGCCCAGGCGAAAGAAGAAGTCGTAGCCGTCGGGCGTGTCGTGGTCGAATTGCGGGCGGAACTTCTTGGTCGGCTCGGGCCGCGGATGGCCGAACTTCGACATGAAATTGAACATGTGCGTCAGAAACAAGGCCCCATTATGATGCCAGTCGTCGCCCACGAACCAATCGGTCACCGGCGCCTGCGGCGAAGATGCTTTGAGCGCCGGGTGCGCGTCGATCATGCCGGCCGCCGTGTAGAAGCCTGGATAAGAAATGCCCCATTGGCCGACCTTGCCGTTGTGGTTCGGCACGTGCCGCGTGAGCCATTCGATCGTATCCCACGTATCGGAACTTTCGTCGATGTCGGCCGGGCCGTCCTTGGTCGGCAGATAGGGCCGCATGTTGACGAACTCCCCCTCCGACATCCACCTTCCGCGCACGTCCTGATAGGCGAAGATATAGCCCTCTTTGCCGAACAGCGGCGAAGGCCCCAGGTCGCCCTTGTACTGGTCGGCGCCGTAGGGTCCGGCGCTGTAGGGCGTGCGGGTCAGCAGAATCGGGTAGGTTTGCGAGTCGTCCTTCGGCGCGTAGACCGTGGTGAATAGCTTTTTTCCGTCGCGCATCGGAATGCGATATTCGTACTTCGTGTAGTTCGCTTTGACGTACTCAATCCCTTGAGCCCGGGCAGTGCGGGCGGAGGAAAGCAGCAAAAGGAAAACAAAGGGCCAACGCAATCGAACTGGCAGTAGCGGCATCGGTGCGATCTCCATCGATAAGGTCCTAGAAGCGCGTCGTCGCCATCAAGCGGCTTTGCGGCTGTATTATTCACTGCCCGAGGACCGATTGCACGCGTTCGGCGGACATGACCGGTTGCCGATTTTCCGCGACACGTTAGAATCGGCAGGCGACGGGTGCATCGCCCGACGTCCCAGGGCATGGAGTCGAAATGGATTTCTTCACGCTGCTCGCAAACGGCGGATCCGCGGGCGACAGTCCTTCGATCTTCGATTCGGCCTCTCCGGCGGCCGAGTCCATTAGTAATCTGTCGATTCTCGTCCTGGCCGTCTCCGGGCTGATCTTCCTGGTCGTCGAAGGCATCCTGTTCTATTCGGTGTTTCGCTTCCGCCGCCGCCGCGGCGAGGATACGGCCGAGCCGCCCCAAGTTTATGGCAGCAAGTCGATCGAAATCGCCTGGACCGCCGCGCCGGCCTTGATCGTGTTCTTCCTGGTGCTGGCGATCACGCGCACGCTCTGGGAAGTGGAAGTCGATCCGCCCAAGCCGCAAGCCGGCGACCAGACGCTGTTCGTCACGGTCGTCGGCCGCCAATGGTGGTGGGAGTATCGCTACGAGTATTACGACGGCCGCAAGCTCGATTTCATCACCGCCAACGAGCTGCACTTGCCGGCCAGCGCCGAGGGCGCCGCGCGGCGCGTCTATTTGCGACTGGAATCGGCCGACGTCTGCCATAGCTTTTGGGTTCCGCGCCTGGCCGGAAAGACCGATCTGATTCCCGGCCACACGAACGAGATGTGGCTGGAAACTCGCGAGACGGGGCTGCACGTCGGCCAATGCGCCGAATACTGCGGCACGCAACACGCCGGCATGCTGCTGCGGCTGGTCGTCGAAGAGCCCGCGGATTTCGAGCGCTGGCTCGAACGCGAAGCGCGACCGGCCGCCGATGCGCCGCAAGTCCGCGCGGCCCGCGATGTGTTTCTCGCTCAATCTTGCGTCAATTGCCACCGCGTACGCGGCACGCCGGCGCAGGGGACTTACGCTCCCGACTTGACGCACCTGATGAGCCGCAAGACGCTCGCCTCGGGCATTCTGGAAAACAATCGCGAAAACCTCGATCGCTGGGTGCGCGATCCGCAGTCGATCAAGTCGGGCTGCCTGATGCCCGACTTCAAACTGAGCGATGCCGAGCGCGAGCAGATTGTGCTTTATTTGTTGACGTTGGAATAGCTGCAGATTGATGAATGCTGGAATCGCCGGGCTCCTGAATAACGCAACCAACTTTTTAAATAGCCCAGGCATTTATGCCTGGGAATTCGTGCCGCGCGCCCCTTTTTCCGATTGGCGCCTCGCGGGCCGCTTTTAGCGGCCCGCGAGGCGCCAATCGGTGGGGAATAACAGCCGGTCCCAGGCATAAATGCCTGGGCTACATAAAAAACAAAAGTCCCAGGCATAAATGCCTGGGCTACATAAAAAAATGGAACGCTAGCCTTGATGGCCGTCGCCGAACAAAAACTGCCGCTCGAAACTCAAAGCCCGTCGTGGACCGAGAAGCTCCACGAATGGGTGACGACGGTCGATCATAAGCAGATCGGCGCCCTGTACGTCGCAATGAGCGTCGTGTTTCTCGTGATCGGCGGTTGCGAGGCGCTGCTGATGCGCTGGCAACTGCTGTTTCCGCGCTCCGATTTTTTGCAGCCCGACGTGTTCAATCAGATGTTCACGATGCACGGCACGACGATGGTATTCTTCGTGGGCATGCCGATTTTGATCGGGATGGGCAACTATCTCGTGCCGCTGATGATCGGCGCCCGCGACATGGCCTTTCCGCGGCTCAACGCCTTGGGCCTCTGGGCCACGCTGTTCGGCGGCTGTTTGACCTATTTCAGCTTCGCCACCGGCGGCGCCCCGGCCGTGGGCTGGTTCGCCTATGCGCCGCTCACCGAGCGGACCTTCGCCCGCGGCCCGGCCACCGATTTCTGGGCGCTGGGGCTAGTGGTCAGCGGCGTGGGCACGATCTCGGCCGCGGTGAATTTCGTGGCCACGATCCTCGGCATGCGGGCGCCGGGCATGACGCTGCGAAAGATGCCGTTTTTCGTCTGGACGATGCTTTGGACCTCGGTGCAGATGCTGTTGGCCGTGCCGCCGTTGACCGCGGCGCTGGTGATGGTACTCTTCGACCGGCAGTTCGAAGCCCACTTTTTCGACACGGCCAACGGCGGCTCGGCCATCCTCTGGCAACATCTGTTCTGGTTCTTCGGGCATCCGGAGGTTTACATCTTGATCTTGCCGGTGTTCGGCATGGTCTCGGAAGTGATCCCGGTGTTTTCGCGGAAAGTGCTGTTCGGCTACGAGTTCATGGCCGCGGCGACGATGGCCATCGCGTTCATCAGCATGGGCGTCTGGGCGCACCACATGTTCTGCATCGGCATGAGCCGCACGCTCGACTTGTATTTTGCCGCCGCCAGCCTGCTGGTTTCGATCCCCACCGGCATCAAGTTCTTCAACTGGCTGGCCACGATCTACGGCGGCCGGCTGCGGTTCGATTCGCCGATGCTGTTTGCCTTCGGCTTCCTGTCGATGTTTCTGATTGGCGGCCTGACGGGCATCATGCTGGCGTCGGCGCCGTTCGATTTTCAGCTTTCCGACAGCTATTTCGTCGTCGGGCATTTTCATTGGGTGCTGATCGGCGGCACGCTATTCGGCACGTTCGCCGGCATCCACTACTGGTATCCCAAGGCGACCGGCCGTCGGCTTTCGGAGCGGCTGGCTCGCTGGCAGTTTTGGCTGTTGTATATCGGCTTCATTCTGACTTTCGGGCCGATGCACGTGTCGGGCATGCTTGGCATGCCGCGGCGAATTTTCACCTACGAGCCCGACCGCGGTTGGGCGCTGTGGAACCAGCTCGCCACGCTCGGGGCGTTCATCCAGGCGCCGAGCTTCGCCATCTTCGCCTACAACCTGTGGATCTCGTATCGCCGCGGCGAGCCGGCCGGCGACGACCCGTGGGATGCCTGGACGTTGGAATGGATGACCACTTCGCCGCCGCCGGTCTACAACTTTGCCGAGATTCCCACCATCCGCAGCCGCCGGCCGCTGTGGGACGCGAAACATCCGGACGACCCCGACTGGAAATACGAATGATCGGCTGCACGAGGATTTCGACATGAGCGACGAGCATCAACCGCCGCAAGACTCGGGCGCATCGCTGCCTGAGCGCCGCGACGAAGGCTCGCCGCTCGAGCCGCCGGCGATCGTACCTGAGCAGACTTTGAATGCGGCCCAATGGGGCATGCTGGCTTTTCTGCTTTCGGAAGCCGCGTTCTTCAGCACGCTCGTCGTGGCGTACATCAGCTTCATGGGCAAAGACAAGGTCGGCCCGGCACCCAGCGAAGCCCTCTCGCTCCCGCTGGTGATCGTCACGACCGCCTGCCTGCTGTCGAGCAGTGGGACCGTCCACATGGCGACGCATTCGCTCGCCCACGGCCGGCAAAGCAGGTTTTATCTCTGGTGGCTGGCGACGATCGCCCTGGGCGTCGCCTTTCTCGCCGGAACCGGCTATGAATGGCGCGAGCTGATCGAGCGTCATGGCCTGACGATCAGCCGCAACTTGTTCGGCACGACGTATTACACGCTGGTCGGCTTTCACGGTTTGCACGTGACGGTCGGCGTGATTGCGATGCTCGTCGTGCTGGCCCTGGCCGCGCGCCGCGCCGTGAATGGGCAAAACAAACAGGCCGCCGAACTGACGGGTTGGTACTGGCATTTCGTCGATGGCGTGTGGGTGGTCGTGTTCACCGTGGTCTATGTGGCGGGACGCTGATGGCCGACGAACTTGAGCACGCCGCCGGTGAATCCGCCCGCCCGACGGTCGAATTGCCGGCGCCGACGGCCGCGCCGATGGTTTTGTGTCTTGGCCTGGCGCTGGCCGCCGCCGGCCTGGCGACGAACCGCTCGCTCAGCATCGTGGGCGGCGTCGTATTCGCGATCGGTCTGGGCCGCTGGATCGCCTGCCTGCTGCCTGGCCGCGGGCATCTGCACGAACCCGTCGACGAATCGGCAAGGCCCGCCCCGATCGTGGCCCAGCCCGAACGGGTCAAGCGGCTGGCGGCGGGCATGCCCGGCTATCGACTGCGGCTGCCGGAACAAGTTCATCCGATTTCGGCCGGCGTCAAAGGGGGCCTTGTCGGCGGGCTCGTGATGCCGCTGCCGGCCTTGACCTATGGCGTGTTAAGCGGGCACGGGCTGTGGTATCCGGTCAACTTGCTGGCCGGCATGGCGCTGCCGGGCGTCGGAGACATGACAGTCGCAGAGCTGGAAAAGTTCAACGCGACGCTGCTGGTCTTCGCCATCCTGACTCACGTCGTCGTCAGCCTGATCGCGGGCCTGGTTTACGGCGTGTTGATGCCGACCTTGCCCGAATTGCCCAAGCCGCTGGCCTGGGGCGGACTGCTGATGCCGCTGTTGTGGACGGGCGTCAGCTTCAGCATGTTGCGGCTGGTGAATCCGATCGTCTCAGCCGACATCAGTTGGCCTTGGTTCGTCGTTTCGCAGTTTCTTTACGGCGTCGTGTCGGCCGCGGTCGTGCTGGCGCTTCACGATCGCAGCCCGACGGTCGCAGGGTTGAAAGGCGGCCTGATCGGCGGGCTGGTGATGCCGACGCCGGCGATCCTGTGGAGCTTGTCGGCGCATCATGGCGTCTGGTATCCGGCGAATCTCCTGGCCGCCATGGTTTCGCCCGGCATGGCCGAATTGCCGCTTAAGGAGTTGGAGCAGTTTCACGCCGACTGGCTGGTCATAGCTCTGGCCATGCACGTCGTGCTTTCGGCGGCGTTTGGCGCGGCCTACGGAATCGTGTTGCCGAGGCTCTGGACGATCCCGGCGTCGCTGGCCTGGGGCGGGCTGGTGATGCCGCTGTTGTGGATGGCGAGCAGTTACGGCCTGATGGGCGTGGTCAATCCGGCCTTGCAGCAGCGCGTCGACTGGCCCTGGTTCGTCTTGTCGCAGTTCATCTTCGGCGTGGCGGCCGCGATGGTCGTTGTGCGTTCCGAGATGGTCCACATCGCGCCAGCCGGTAGCGGAGAGGAGTGAATCAGAGCACGATGGAACATGCTTGACGCAGCCCCAAGACCAGACGATCTCCGACGCGGCCAGCCCCGCCAGGCGATTATTGCGCGCCGGTCCTGGGCGTTGCTTCTGATTGTCTTAGCCCTCGGTTGCGATCTCCCCGGCAAGCCCGATCGCGCCAGCCGCCCGACGCCGGAGAACCAGGTCGCTGATTTCGACATGCTCTACGCTCGCCACTGCGCCGGCTGCCACGGCGCCGACGGCAAACTCGGCCCGGCCCCGCCGCTGAACGATCGGCTCTTCCTGGCGATCGTCCCCGACGACGAGCTCTTGCTGACGGTCGCCGTCGGTCGCCGCGGCACGTCGATGCCGGCCTTCGCTCATCGCAGCGGCGGCCCGCTAACCGACGAACAGGTGCAAATCTTGGCCGCCGGCATCAAGCCGCGCTGGAAAACGAAAGAGCCGTCGAGCCACAAGCCGCCGCCGTACTCGACGCCGGCAGACGAACAGAGCGACGCCGACGCCCATCGCGGCCGGCGCCTCTTCGCCCGCGCCTGCGCCGAATGCCACGGCGACCAAGGCGAAGGCGGCCACGTGGCCGGGGCGATCGATTCGCCCGAGTTTTTGCAGCTTATCAGCGATCGGGCCTTGCGGCGGATCATCATCACCGGCCGGGCGGATCTCGGCATGCCGAACCACGGCGAAAGGCACGGTCGCGGCGCCGACTTCGAGCCTCTCACGTCGCGCGACGTGAGCGACCTGGTCGCCCTGCTCGCCGAATGGCGGCGCCGCGACGCGATCCAGCCCGCCCACGAAACGCCCGGTTCGAACGCGCCGCCCGAACCATCGCAGGAGTAACCGCACCATGCACGAAATACACGAAGCCGCCGGCAGCTTACCTTCGCCCGTCTCTCCGGAACCCGGCCGCCGCGGCTTCTTTCGCCTCTTGACCGGCGTGATGAGCGTCGTCGCCTCGCTGGCCGTGGCCGTTCCGTTCGTCGATTATCTGCTCGGCCGCCGCAGACGCGAGGTGAAGTGGGCCGCGCTCGATTCGCTGCACGCTTTCCCGGTCGGCGAAACGCGACAGGTGACGTTCGACAATCCGCTTCGCCAGCCGTGGGACGGCATGGTCTCGCGCACGAGCGTCTACGTCCGCAACGAAGGTCAGGGGCCCGACGGCCAGCCGAAGTTTCTGGTGCTGGCCGTCAACTGTGCGCATCTGGGCTGCCCGGTTTCATGGTTTTCGCAATCGGGCTTGTTCATGTGCCCCTGCCACGGCGGCGTGTATTACGCCGATGGCCAGCGGGCCGCGGGGCCGCCGCCGCGAGGATTATATCACTGCCTCTGGCGCGTGCGCGACGGCCGGCTCGAAGTCCAGGCGCCCCATTATCCGACTTTGCAAGACACGCTCACCGAGCCCGCCTAACACGCCGCCATGAAAAATGTCCTGAAATCGCTGGGCCGTTGGTTCGACGTGCGGTTGAGCTTCAGCGCCACGCTGCTGCCCGCGCTCACGCACCCGATTCCACGCGGCGCCGCGGGACCGATGGGCTGGTGGTACGTGTTCGGCAGCGCCTCGATGACGCTGCTCGCCTTGCAGATTCTCACCGGAATCGGTCTGGCGCTGGTCTACGTGCCTTCGGCCGACAACGCCTACGAAAGCTTGCTGTGGCTGAATTACGAGCAGCCGCTGGGCTGGTTCCTGCGGGCGCTGCACTATTACGCCGGCTCGGGCATGGTCGTGATGGTGCTGGCCCACATGACGCAGGTCTTCCTGCACGGCGCCTACAAGTATCCGCGCGAGCTGACCTGGTGCGCGGGCGTGGCGTTGCTGTTGTGTACGCTGGGCATGTTCTTCACAGGGCAGATCCTGCGCTGGGACCCCGACGCTTATTGGGGCCTGGCCGTCGGCGGCTCGATGGCCGGCCGCACGCCCGGCATCGGGCCGCACGTGGTGCGGCTGCTGTTGGGCGGAGAGGTGATCGGCGGCGATTCGCTGAGCCGTTTCTTCGCCTTGCACGTGTTCGTCATTCCGGGCGCGCTCTTGGGCGCCCTGGCCGTACACCTGTGGCTGGTGCTGAAGTGCGGCGTCAGCGCCCCGCCGGCGCCGGGACGCAAGGTCGATCCGCAGACGTATCACGCCGAGTACGAGGAAGAGTTGAAACGGGGCGTGCCGTTCTTAGGCGACGCGCTGCTGAAGGACTTGCTGTTTTCGGCCCTGGCGGTGATCGTCGTCGTGGCCTTGGCCGCGGTGCTTGGCCCCAAGGGACCGAGCGAACCGCCCGACCCGACGCTGGGCGGCGCCAATCCGCGGCCCGAATGGCCCTTCCTGTGGCTGTTCGCCTTGCTCTCGCTCAGCCCGCCCGAGGCCGAGACGTTCATCATTTTGGTGTTCCCCGTGCTGCTCATCATCGCGCTGCTGCTCGTGCCGTTCGTCAGCAATCGGGGCGAGCGGGCGCCGAGCCGGCGGCCGGTCGCGGTGCTGGCGGTGATCGTCATCTACGCCGTGTTCGGCGCGTTGACCTACGAAGGCGTCACCGCGCCGTGGTCGCCCAAGATGACAGCCTGGAGCGGCGATGCGATACCGGTGCATCTGGTCGAATCTCGTTCGCCGCTCGAACTCGCAGGCGCCGCGGTGTTGCAAAACAAGAGCTGCCGCAACTGCCATGCCCTGGACGGCCTCGGCGGCCGCCGCGGGCCCGATCTGACTCGCGTCGGCGCCCGGCTGACGCGAGACCAACTGATCGACCAGGTCAGCAACGGCACGCCCGGCGGCGGCAACATGCCCGCCTACGGCAAGCAGATCAGCCCCGCCGAGATGAGCGCCCTGGCGGCCTACTTATCGTCGCTGCGTCCCAAGGGGCTGCCGGCGGCCGCAGACAGTGCCAAGTAGCTGCCGCGGAAAGTAGCCACGGTACACAGCAGCAGCGTGCCCCTCATTGATCTGATCCGACGAACGCCCGCGGCGTTTAACCCGCGAAGGCCGTTGACCTGTTCGGCCGACGGCGATTTCAAAGAAGTGGAGGGCACGGGATTATCGCCCGCGCCTTTTTGCATCTCATTATCTGGCAGCCAGATGCGATTCAAGCCCTGAAACGCAACCGACTTAGGTTTCTTTGGCTGCTTGGGGTCTTTGGCTGTTGTTTGGGGGTTGTTTGGCATTGGTTTCAGCACAGTTTCAGTACAAAACCAAGACCGCCAAATCACGGCCTCTCAACCCTCGCAGCTCGGCAGCCGCTCGACCGAGCGCGTTACGGCGGCGGGGCAGGCGACGCTCGTTTCCAGTACGGCGATGGCGTGCGCGGCGTCGCGGGCGCGGAACGGCAAGGGAAATGGAAAGCCGACTCCCGGCGGCGACCGGGGCGCGAGTTACGCCCGCTACAGCTCCGACTTGCAGCGGGAGGAAAGCATCGCCGCCCAGCAGCGAAAGTGCGTAACCGTACTCCACGGCCATAGTTGACGCCCCCGGTAACTTGCAGAGTTTGCGGGCACGGACTTTTTGCAAGGGAGGGATCGATGGCACGAAGCGTGGATGGCGCGAAGCGGCGGGCGTGGAGCG
>Ga0307372_10005957_pt1 | contig 18024 bp, 15 predicted proteins | sample OX1MG_FD_202533 | JGI IMG/M metagenome (GOLD analysis project Ga0307372, IMG submission 202533) | Soil microbial communities from Risofladan, Vaasa, Finland - OX-1 | ecosystem: Environmental > Terrestrial > Soil > Coastal area > Acid sulfate soil | place: Finland: Risofladan, Vaasa | collected...
TCGTGATCACCAGGCCGCGCCTGAACGCCCCACCGTGGCCGCGCCGCGTATGGCTGCGGAACCGGGCCGCTCGCGAGATCCTGGAACAATGCAGCAGTCACACCGGGCCGCGTACGAAGCGGTACTTTCCGCGGCCAGGGACATGGTGCGGACCGGCCTCACCTCGGGAACCGCCGGCAACGTCTCGGCCAGGCTGGACGACGGCCGGATCGTCATCACGCCGACCTCTCTGCCTTACGACCAGATGACCAGCTCGGACCTGGCCGTGCTCGGCCCGGATGGCGAACAGGTCGCCGGCGCGCGTGCTCCGTCCTCGGAACGGCTGCTGCACGTCGCCTGCTACCAGGCGTTCCCCGAGGTCGGCTCGGTGCTGCACTGCCATCCCGGCTACGCGACCATATTCGCCTGCGCGCGCCAGCCGGTGCCGCCCGTGATCGACGAGGCGGTGCTGTTCGTCGGGGGCGAGGTCCAGGTGGCCGAGTACGCGATGAGCGGCACCGCCGAGGTCGGCGACAACGCGGTCCGGGTGCTTGGCCGGGTGGGCAGCGCGTTGCTGGCCAATCACGGGATGGTCACGGTAGCCGCCAGTCCGCGGGCGGCGCTGCACCAGGCCGGGGTGGTCGAGCACTGCGCCCGAGTCGCCTGGGGAGTGCGGGCGCTCGGCGGCCATGTGCCGCTGCCAGAGCAGGCGATTGAGCGGTTCTCCGCCGCGTACCTGACCTCGCGCCAGCCCCGGTAGCGGCAACTGTCGGCCCCGGCTCGCAGATCAGCCCCGGATCGCAGATCAGCCCCGGATCACGCTGATCAGGCTGATGACGGCCAGCACGGCCATGACCGCCGCACCGATGAGGGTGATCAGCCGGACCGGCATGATCCGCAGCAACCCGCGCCCGCCGACGATCGCCAGGCCGGCCACGGCCCACAGCGCAAGCAGCCCGCCGGTCCCGACGGCCAGCGGATCGTGGAAGCGGGCGGCCAGGTTGATGAGCACGATCTGGGTGAGATCGCCGAACTCGGCCACCAGGATCAGTCCGAAGCTGACCGCCGCCACCCGCAGGAAAGTCGGTGGCGTTTCGGCCGTGGCCCGCTCGACTTCCTCCTCCTCTTCGCCCCGCCCCCGGAACAGCAGCACAGCGCCGACCCCGAACAAGACGGCGACGATCGCAGCGAGAACCCGGTGCGGCAGGAGGCCGAGCAGGCTCCCTGCCACCAGCGCGAGCACGACGTGCACCGCGAACGCAGCCGCCACTCCCGTGAAGACGTACGTCGGCCGGTAGCGGCTGCCGAGCATGAGGCTCGCGAGCGCGGTCTTGTCCGGCAGCTCAGCCGGGAACACCACGGCGAACGTAGTGGCCGCCACGGCTAGGTTCACCCCCGCGATCTTGCCCGAACGCCGCCGATCCCGCAAACCCCCGGATAAGCGCGCGGATCTCGCGCGGATCTCGCGCGGTACCGGCTCGCGAAAATTCTGCTGCGATCGGTGTCGATCTGGAAGCCCGGCGTTCGACGCACGGGCAGAAGGAGAGGTGCGGCGGGAATCCGAACCGCCGCCTCGATACCAGAAGACCGGCACCAGGCCGGTCGCCATCGACACGAAGGAGCACGCAGCGATGCGATTCTTGGGATACACCCTGGCCGACCCTTCGATCCCGATCCCGCCGCCCAGCCCGGAGATGTACTCCGAAATGGGAGCGTTCGTGGAGGAAGCCACCAAGGCTGGCGTACTGCCGGCAACCGGCGGATCTCGCGCCAGTAGCGGAGGCCACGAAGGTGAAGTACTCGGACGGGAAGTTCACCGTGCTGGACGGGCCGTTCTCCGAGGCGAAGGAACTCGTCGGAGGCTGGGCGCTGATGGAGGTCCGCGATAAGGATGAGGCGATCGAGTGGACCAAGCGCTTCCTCACCATTGCTGGTCCTGGCGACCAGTTGCTGATCAGCCGGGGCCTCACGGCTCTGGCCAAGGCTGAGTCGCTCGGCGGCGAACGGGGGCCGGACGTACTGCAAGCTGCGATCGCGGCCTGCCACGCGCGGGCGTTCCGGGCGAAGGAGACCTGACTGGACGCGGATCACCGCGCTGTACGGCATCCTGGCGGAGGTGATGTCCTCCCCGATCGTCGAGCTGAACAGGGCGGTGGCTGTGGGCATGGCGTTCGGCCCGCAGGCGGGACTGGACCTGGTGGATCAGCTCGCGGACGAACCGTCGTTGCGCGGCTATCACCTGTTACCGAGCGTGCGCGGTGATCTGCTGATGAAACTCGGCCGCGCGTCCGAAGCGCAGGCGGAGTTCCAGCGCGCCAGCGAGCTGGCCTCCAACGCACGAGAACGCGAGCTCTCCGCCGAGCGAGCTCGCTCCGCTGCCCGGAGCAAACCTGACCCGCCACCCGGACCGAACGCGACCCGCCACCCGGAGCGAACGCGACCACCACCCTGCGGGCCTGACAGCCAGCCCTGCCAGCATCTTTGAAATCGAACGCATGTTCTACTAGAGTGGATGAGCGAGAGCGTAAGTGCGAGCCCGGAGTGGTGGCCGTATCCGCGACAGTGCCCGGCCGGTCATCCGTGGGGACCCGGCCAGGTAATCGTGAGTTGGTCGCCGTGTGATTGTCCTGGGGCGCTGACGCATCCGGGCCGAGGGCATCAATGCGTGCGCTGCGGCACATCCGGATGCTCTGCGGCCTGGTACCAGCCCCGGCACGGCTGGCCGGCGCCCGAACGCTCCGCCCCGCCGGACCCGGCAGAGCAACACCAGGCACGGCAACACCAGGCACGGCAACACCAGGCACGGCAACACCAGGCACGGCAACACCAGGCACAGCAACACCAGGCACAGCAACACCAGGCACAGCAACACCGCTCCGGGCAAAGCCGTCCAGAGTAGGGAGCGGCATGTCACTACGGACCTGCGCCAGCGTGGCTGCCAGACTACGGACCATGCAGACGCTGGTCGCCGATCATCCGCTCGTCGCGCACAAGCTCACCGCGCTCCGAGATGTCCGCACCGAGACGCCGGTGTTCCGCAGCCTGACCGACGAACTGGTCACGCTGCTTGCCTACGAAGCCACCCGGGACATCAGGGTCGAACGCGTCTCGGTGCAGACTCCTGTCGCCAGCGCCGGCGGCGTCAAGCTGTCCAAGCCCAACCCGCTCGTTGTCCCGGTCCTGCGGGCCGGAATAGGGATGCTCGACGGCATGGCCAGGCTGTTGCCCAAGGCCGATGTCGGATTCGTCGGCCTGGCCAGGGACGAGGAGACCCTGGTCGCCTCGTCCTACGCGACCAGGCTGCCTGCCGACCTGACCGGCAGGGACACGTTCGTGCTCGATCCGATGCTGGCCACGGGCGGGACGCTGGAGAACGTGTTCGAGATGCTCGCGTCCCGGGGCGCGGCGTCGCTGACGGCGATCTGCCTTCTGGCTGCGCCAGAGGGCATCGCTCGGGTGCATGCGGCGTTCGGCGACGACTACCCGATCCCGGTCAAGGTGGTGACCGCTGGTCTCGACGAACGACTGAACGATCGCGGCTACATCGTGCCAGGCCTGGGCGACGCGGGCGACCGGCTCTTCGGCGCCATCTAGCCGCGGCGCTGTCCGCTGCCGGAGCGGGAACCTCCCTGCTACCCGGCGGCCGACCAGGTGGGCGATCTGCCGAGCATGGCCAGGATCCGGTCGAGCGTGCTCGCCTCCGCTGGCGCCAGCACGCCGGGCCGGAACGCCGCGCCCGGCTCAAGGCGGTGCTTGCCTTCTGGCACCGCCGCCGCGACCGGCAGTGCCGCCTCGATCAGATCCTCGCCTGGCGCGTAAGGAACGCCAAGAGATCGCGCCACGTCCCAGGCATGCACCACGTAGTCGATGAAGTGAAAACTGATCGCCTGGGCGGCAGGGAACTCTGCGCCAGGGATGATCTCCGGCAGCAAGAAACTGCGGCTCAGCACGCCAACTTCGGCGAACGCCGCGATGACCCGCTCGGCAGCAGCCGAGTACTCAGCGACCGGGTCGGCCGCCAGCGGCCTGACCTGCCAGATCGCCAGGTCCCCACCCCCGCCGGCTGCCGCGGCCGCGAAACCGTCGTGCTGCACGGTCATGTGCGCCAGCAGGTCGCCCACCGTCCACTCAGAGCACGGTGTGGACCGGCCGAGGTCCTCGGCGGTGACTTTTGCCACTACCTCGACGCTCACCCGCACCGCGCGCCGATCCAGATCCCGAATGTCGCCGAATGTCACCAGTATCCCCTTATCCCGTTGGTACGCGCCGCTGGCAGCGGGCCGATTCGGCCAATGTCCCATGATCGTGGTCGATTTTCAGTCGTACCCTCTGAGAATCGACCACGATCATGGCTTGCACCACTTCAGGAGGCTGCCGCCAGTGGCGGCGGGGGTGTCGGCGCAACCCAGGCCGCGGGGCGGGCTGGCGCGGGGCTGGCTGGCGCGGGGCTGGCTGGCGCGGGGCGGGCTGGCGCGGGGCTGGCTGGCGCGGCCCAGTCCGGACTAGTACGGATGGAACGATGTCACGTCCCAGCGGTGCCGCCGTGCCCACTGGCCGACCGAGTCGTGCCTGACCGCGTACCAAAGAGTCCGGCACTGTGCCTAGTCGAGGAACACCACGCTCTGGCCATCCTCCCAGCCTTCGCCGCTGACTGGCGCGGTCAGGAAGCTGAACTGGTTGCCACCGAGCTGTTCAACCCGCAGGGCAAGCGACCGCATCTCCGCGTTGGTGAACGTGTTGTCAACGCTGAACGAGCCGGTGATCGCTTTGATCAGGTGGTAGAGGGCGACCGGGTTCGTGATGATTCCCAGTGACTCGATCTTCATCAGCATTGCGCGGATGAGGTTCTGCTGACGCTGGATACGGCTCAGGTCGCCATTGGGCAGGCCATACCGCTGCCGGACGTAGACCAGGGCGGCGGACGGGCCGAGGGTGTTAGCGCCCCGGTGGAAGAACACGCCACGGCTGCTTGTCGGCTCGGCCACCCCGACCTGGATGCTGCCCAGCGCACGCACGATCGCCTCGAACCCGGCGAAGTCGATCACCGCGTAGTGATCGACGCGGACACCGGTCAGTTGCTCGACTGTCCGCACCATCAGCGCGGGACCGCCGAGTGACAACGCCGCGTTGATCTTCATCATGCCCAGGCTCAGGTATGTGCACCCAGGAATCTCGCGGGATCGAAATGACCGACACGTACCCGCGATCGGCGTCGATGTGCACGAGCATGAGAGCGTCGCTGCGTCGCTCACCGGGATAGAAAGCGATCTTTCGCCCAGATCCGGTCGTCGGAACTGGCGATCGGATATCAGTGCCAGCGACCAGAATCGTCAGGCTCCGCCGGTAAGCCTGCGGTAGCACCGGCCGGTGCGCCGACTTTACCTCTTTGAAGACACTCGGGATTCGGGTCATCTTCGCCATGAAATGATTGACCACGATTGCCGAGAGGGTCAGGGCACCGCCCGCGAGCACGACGACCGACAGCGTGGCGGTGACCAGCGCGAACCGCGCCTTGCCGCGCCGGTCCTTGCGCTGCCACCAGGACGCCTCGGAGCCCGGTCCGCGATACATAGGCAGCCTTCCATCCAATTTGTGCTCGTGCCCCGAACTATTGCGAGGGATTCAAGATACCTCGGCAGAAGACGCCATGGCCTAATCCAGAAGTGGACCACGGCTCAAGAAATAGGAACCAGAATATTGTGGACGATTTTCAGTTCCATCCGCTGAAAATCGACCACGATCATGGTCGGTCCTAGCCTGGACGGGGCGTCGGCCAGTCCTGTGGCCCGTGTTACGACCGCGCTAGAGACCGACCGGGTGCCAGACCGTCTTGATTTCGAGAAAGGCAAGCATCCGCCGCGGCGTCGGCACCGCCATCCAATCGTCCTCCGCGCAAAACGTCCGCTTCACGTTGCTCGCCGCCAACCGCTCCAGCTCGGCCCGCGCGCTCAAAGCAACCCCTGTCAGGTCGATGGCGTTGACGTCGAAGTGGCCGGCCAGCACCGGGGCCAGTTCGGCGGTCCGCCCGGTCAGGATGTTGACGACGCCGCCCGGCACATCGGAAGTGGCGAGCACCTCAGACAGCGTGATGGCGGGCAGCGGCCGCTCCGCGCTGGCGACCACGACGGCGGTGTTACCGGTCGCGATCACCGGTGCCAGCACGCTCACCAGCCCGAGCAGGCTCGACTCCGCAGGTGCGATCACGGCTACGACGCCGGTCGGCTCGGGCACGCTGAAGTTGAAGTAAGGCCCGGCGACCGGGTTGGCCCCGCCCGCCACCTGCGCGACCTTGTCCGGCCAGCCCGAGTACCAGACCCAGCGGTCGACCACGGCCGCGACCGTCCGCCGGGCGGCCGGCCAGGAAATCCCTTCAGCCGCAACAAGATCCGCCGCGAACTGTTCCGCACGGCCTTCGATCATCTCGGCGACCCGGTATAGAACCTGGCCCCGGTTATACGCCGTCGCCCCCGACCACTTGCCCACCGCCGCCCGCGCCGCCACGACCGCGTCACGTGCATCCTTCCGCGAAGCCTGCGCCGCGTAGGCCAGCAACTCGCCGTCCCAGGCGGCACGCACCGGGTAAGACCGCCCCGACTCCGACCGCGGGAACGCCCCGCCGACATACAGCTTGTAAGTCTTCCGCACGCCCAGGCGGCTCGAATTCGCGCCCGTGGCCGCTGGGGCAGCCGACGTAGTGCTGGCAGCCAGGGGGGCGGGGGACGCGCTTCTAGTAGCGACCGGCGAGTCCCCGGCCGGCGGCACCGACTTCCGCCGCGCCTTCTTAGGCTTCTGACCCTCAGACATCGAGGTACGCGGCTAGCCCGGGTCGGCCGCCCTCCCGTCCGTAGCCGGACTCCCGGTACCCGCCGAACGGACTAGCGGGGTCGAATTTGTTATACGTATTGGCCCACACCACGCCCGCGCGCATCCGCTGAGCCAGCCACAAGATCCTGCTGCCCTTCTCGGTCCAGACGCCGGCCGAGAGTCCGTATGGGGTGTTGTTCGCCTTCGCCACCGCCTCCTCCGGGGTTCGGAAGGTCAGCACCGAGAGCACCGGGCCGAAGATCTCCTCGCGGGCAATCCGGTGTGACTGACTGACCCCGGTGAACACGGTCGGGGCGAACCAGAAGCCCCTGCTGGGCAGTTCGCACGGCGGCGACCACCGGTGCGCCCCCTCGGCCTCCCCCGCAGCCGACAACTCGGTGATCTTCTCCAGTTGCCGGCGGGAGTTGATCGCGCCGATGTCGGTGTTCTTGTCCAGCGGGTCACCGAGCCGCAACGCGGTCAGCCGCTGCCGCAGCCGGTCGAGCACGTGCTCAGCCACGGATTCCTGCACCAGGAGCCGCGATCCGGCGCAGCAGACGTGGCCCTGGTTGAAGAAGATGCCGTTGACGATGCCTTCGATCGCCTGGTCCACCGGCGCGTCGTCGAAGACCACGTTCGCGGCCTTGCCGCCGAGTTCCAGCGTCAGCCGCTTACCCTTCCCTGCGATGGCCTGACCGATCGCTATGCCAACCTCGGTCGACCCGGTGAACGCCACTTTGTCGACACCGCTGTGGGCGACCAGCGCCGCGCCGGTCCTGCCCGCGCCGGTCAGTACGTTCACGACACCGGGCGGCAGTTCCGCCTGCTGGCATACCTCGGCGAGCAGCAGTGCGGTGAGCGGGGTCGTCTCGGCCGGCTTGAGCACGCAGGTATTGCCGGTCGCCAGCGCGGGCGCGAGCTTCCAGGCAGCCATGAGCAGCGGGAAGTTCCACGGAATCACCTGGCCCGCCACGCCGAGCGGCTGCGGCCGCGGCCCGAAGCCCGCGTAGTCGAGCTTGTCGGCCCAGCCCGCGTAGTAGAAGAAGTGCGCGGCGGCTAGCGGCACGTCGACGTCCCTGGTCTCCTTGATCGGCTTGCCGTTGTCCAGGGACTCCAGCACGGCGAATTCGCGGGACCGCTCCTGCAAGATCCTGGCGATCCGGTACAGGTACTTGGCCCGCTCGGTGCCCGGCATCGGCTCCCAGACCCGTTCGTAGGCGGCCCGCGCGGCGGCGACGGCTCGCCGCACGTCGGACGTGCCGGCCAGGGCGACCTGCGCCAACTGTTCCTCGGTGGCCGGGTTGACGGTCGCGAACGTCCGGCCTTTCTTCGCGGCCGCGAACTCGCCGTTCACGAAGAGCCCGTACTCCGGTGCGATCGAGACGATCTCCCGCGACTCTGGCGCTGGCGCGTACTCCCAGGCCGGTCCGCTAGCGGTCGTTGCCATCGGGCTAGTGAGCGCCGCTGAGTCAGCCTCGCCCGCCTCGGTGTCAGCCAAGCCCGCCTCCCGCCGTCCGGCCCTCATTCTCGCACGGGGCCCACCGTGCCGGCGAAAGCAGCAAAGCCTGGCGGCCGACCACCGAGCTGGGCGACCGCACCAGCCGGCAGTCCCGCGAGAGGCAGCAGCCGGGGCTGGTTCTCGTCGTCATCGAGAACCAGCCCCGGGCTTACCGCATCAGATCATCGGCTGTCAGGCCGGCGCGATCGGAGTGACTGTGAACGGGAAGCGCAGGGCAAAGGCCGCCACCGCGTCGTGCCTGATCGCCCGCCAGAGCAGCCCGCTGATCCGGCGGTTCAGGAAGACCGGCTCGGAGTCTCCGGTGATCGGCGATCCGTTGATCGTCGGTGCGGTTACGAATGTCCCGTCCTTGCCGTCGAGGTGACCCAGTCGGATCGCCAGCGCCTCGACCTCCGTATTGCTGAAGTTGCTGTCCAGGCTCAAGGCTCTGGCCACCGCATGCAGCACGGCGAAGTCGATCATCGGGCTGGCGAACATGTTCCGGCGAGCGATCTTGCGCAGAATCGCTCGGATCAGGTTCGACTGCAAGAGCACCCGGCCGATCTCACTGACCTGAGCCTGACGGACATATGCCAGGACGTTGTGCGGGCCGAGGTGGTTGATTCCCATGTGAAAGAAATGCCCCTCGCTCGTGAATGCGAACGGCACGCGCACGAAGACGCCGTGCATCGCACCGACGATGCCGGTCAGGCCTTTGAAGTCCAGGACCGAGTAGTGGTCTATCCGCACGTGCGTCAGCCGCTCGACGGTCCGGATGAGCAAGGACGGACCGCCGATGCTCAGCGCCTCCCAGAGCGGCATCCGCCCGTGGCGCGGGATTCGGACGACGGCGTTCGGCGGAATGGAAACCACCGCTCCGCCACGGCGGTTGGCGTTGAGGTGGACCAGTGCGATCAGACCGCTCTTGTCCTGCGGCTCAGTCGACGAGCCGAGCACGCCGCGGCCATGCTGACCGGCGACCACATCCGCGGACCCGGTCAGCAAGACGGTCATGCTGCGCCGGAATCCGGCCGGAACCGCCGGCTGGTCGGCCGCGTCCAGTGCGGCGATGCTCGGGATCCGGTGGATGCTGCTCAGGACGTGGTTGACGTAGAAATAGCCACCGCCGACGACGGCGCTGACCAACATGACCAGCACTCCTAGCGAAACTCCCGTGCCGATCAGCACGCGCCTGAGACGCGACCGCTTACCTCGCTGCTGCCTGGCGCCTTGGCGCATCCGCCGGCCTGTGCGCCACTCGGCACCGAGTGCTGCATCCGTGTGCGGTGCATCGAATTCCGGCGTGGATGTATCGGACATGCGCACTTTCCCCCTGACATCGGCTCGCTCTACCTGCGTGGTACTTAATTCCCGCGGCGACGTAATGCACACAACTATTTACGCCGAGCAATGTAGCAGAGGCGTGAGCCACGGGCCACTGTTTAGGGAACTGGCTAATACTCGCGCCGCGCTAACGGGGTTAGTCTCGTGGCGCGCGCAACCGGGTTGAGCTAGGAAACGCTGCCCGATAGGACGCCTATAGTCATAGCTTAAACACCCCATGCAGCCCAGTTCGTACCATGATGCCGAGAAATAGGCTGACATAATTTCGACCTTAAATTCACAGTCAAAGATTCCGTCACCCGAAGTCAAGCTGTTGTATGTTGATGCCCGCGAGCCGACTTGGGCGAGAGCGTTATAGCCAAGCCCGCAAACGCCACGACACCGACTCACCACAATTTTTCGGACAGATTACAGGTCCACGAATGGCCGCCTAGCCATTTCGACACGATAAAAGCATTTTGGGACTTACGTGAATATCGGGGGCGCAAGATGCAGGCATTTCCTGCTGTCGGAAATGATTCCGACAGTAACGTTACGCATAGATCCGCGGACGGCCCGGCCACGCATGGTGCGGAAGCCACAAACGCCGGCGTTACCGGGCAGTTCTCTCCAGAAACTGGGCCTGCGGCCACGAAGACCAGCTACATAGCATTTCACCGTCCGTCAATCGACGCTTCAGACCTCCTCGCAGTCCGCGAAGCACTTGAGTCTGGCTGGCTCACTCACGGCGCGATCTGTCGGGAGTTCGAGAAGACCTTCGCTGCTTACGTAGGGGCGAACAGGGCAGTCGCGCTCTCTTCCGGGACGGCCGCGCTACATCTTGGCCTGATCGCACTCGGCGTCAGCGCAGGCGATCAGGTCGTCACCACACCCCTTACGTTCTGCGCCTGCGCGCACGTGATCGAACACGTCGGCGCCGTACCAGTGTTTGTGGATGTCGATCCTGTGACCCTGCAGATCGACGTCACTCAGATTGGGCAGGCGCTGACTTCTCGTACCAGGGCAATCATGGCGGTCGACTACGGCGGTCACCCCTGTCCGATCGAGGAGATCGTCAAGATAGGTCGGGCTGCGGGCATTCCCGTGATTCAAGACGCCGCCCACTCCCTTGGAGCCGCGGTCGGGGATGTACCGATCGGGTCGATCGCGGACGTGACCGCCTTCTCGTTCTACGCCACCAAGAACATCACCACCGGCGAAGGCGGAATGCTGACGGCCGGGAGTGACGAGCTAGCGGACCATGTCGAGCGACTGCGACTGCACGGCATCGATCGTGACGCCTGGCGCCGATATGGCCCGGGCGGATCCTGGTACTACGACGTCACAGAGGCGGGCTTCAAGGCCAACCTGACCGACTTCCAGGCCGCGCTTGGACTCAGCCAGTTGCGCAGGGAATCCGCCATCCGCGAGCGGCGTACATCCATCGCCGCCAGGTACTCGCAGGCATTCGCTGCCCTTGACGAGCTAGTCGAACTGCCAGGCGTCCAAGAAGGACTGCGGTCTGCCTGGCACTTGTATCCGCTCCGTGTAGCCGGCGCAGCAGCGCACCGTCGTAACCAGCTGATCCAGGATCTCGAACGGCGCGGCATCGGCACCAGCGTGCACTTCATCCCGCTGCATCTCAGATCCTACGCTCGTCAACGCTACGGTTATCGCGGCGGCGAATTCCCCGCCTGCGAGGACGCCTATTCTCGTCTCATCTCATTGCCGCTCTATGCGGCCATGTCAGATGCAGATGTCGATCACGTCATCACCGCTGTCATGGACTTGGTGCCTAGCTATGCTAACTAGCTACGCGGCCGGACGCGATCATCACGTAAGGCTTTCATACAGTCTAGTCAAGCGCGGCATTGACATCGTGCTCGCCACCATCCTCTTGCTTGTTACGCTGCCACTCCTGCTCGTCGCATGCGTAGCAATCGCACTCGACTCGCCCGGATCGTGTATCTACCGGCAGTGGCGCATGGGCGTGGGCGAACGCCCTTTCAAGATCATCAAGCTCCGGACTATGGTGACCTATGCTGATCGTCTTGGGCCAGAACTGACTCAGGACGCCGATCCGCGAATCACCAGAGTTGGGTCCGTACTGCGCCGGTGGAGCGTCGACGAGTTCCCCCAGTTGCTGAACGTCCTTGCTGGGCATATGAGCCTCGTCGGGCCTCGCCCGGAACTGGTCTCGATAGCGGAGACGTACACAGACAGTCAGCGCCGGGTCCTTCAGGTCCGTCCTGGCCTGACGGGTTGGGCGCAGGTAAACGGTCGTGATGACCTGAGCATCCACGCGAAACTCGAGCTAGAGCTTGAATACGTCGTCAACCGCACGAACATGCGGGATCTGGCCATCATGGCCAGAACGGTCAGCGTGGTACTGAGCGGCGAAGGAACAAAACGATGACCAATGCCCCCACCTCGGGCCCGCACGCTGACGAAGAGCACGCCCGCATTCGGTCTGTCTACGAATTCTATGACCGAGACAAGAGGGAACAGCGAAAGCGCGACAGCACAAACCCCGGAGTACGCCTCAACTCTGAAGGCCGACTCGCAGCCATCCTTGGGATCATGCAACGGCTGAACCTGAAGGAAGGATTTCGCCTACTGGATGTCGGCTGCGGCAACGGAACAGATCTTCGTTATATTTCGGCAGAATTCTCCTGCCTTCATCCACGGCTCCATGGAGTTGACATCCTCGACCGCCGGATCGGCATCGCCCGCCGTCAAGTGCCTAGCGCAACCATCCAGAAATCCGGCGCGGAAGCGCTGCCGTTCGAAGACTGCTGCTTTGATGTAGTCCTCGCGTCGACCATCTTCAGCTCTATTCTCAGCAGCCAGATCACCCGCGCCGCTGCCGCCGAAATCGCTCGTGTCGTCACTTCCGGCGGTACCATCCTCTGCTACGACACCCGCTACCCGAACCCGTCGAACCCTCACACCCGACCAATTCGGCCACGCGAGCTGAAACGCCTCTTTCCGGATGCCAGCGTCGTGCTTACGCCGATCACCCTTCTGCCGCCCGTCGCTCGCCATCTCGGCGCCTTCACCCATTCGCTCTACCGCCCACTGCATGCTCTCGCCCCGCTGCGCAGCCACTACCTTGCCGTGATCAGACCAGACCATCTCACAGTCCAGGCGAGCAGCCAGCTCGCACCCGGCTCGCGCGGGGGTCGCCATTGACCAGCGCTGAGATGCGAAGCGGGCAACGTGCTCAAGGATTTCAAAATGTCTCCTACGGATCGGTCTCGCGTCGGTCTCACACTCCAAAGCTGAGCCGCAGCGCGATCGACGTGCTGCTGACAGTCGGAAGTCAGGGAGCCGAGCGCGTGCTCTCGTTCGTGGCAGTCACAATCATTCTCCGGGATCTTCCTACCGCCCAAGGCGGCACCTTCGTTCTCATGCTCAAGGTGGCGGGATTCACCGGCGTCTTGGCCACGCTCGGTCTCCAAGCCGGAGCGGTGCGCCTCATCAGCGGTGCGCTCGCGGAAGGTCGGGAGAACAGAGCCAATGCGCTGCTACGTGTCTTCCTCCAGACTCGTATCAACCTCGCGGTCCTGCTGGTACTGACCGGCGCGCTGGCAGGTCCGTGGATCGCCTCTCACCTCTTCCGCAGCCCTTCTGTGTCACCTTTCGTAGAGTGGGGCTGCGTCAGCGCCGCTACTAACGGTGTCCTGATGTTCTCTCTGCATCATCTTCAGGCACGACAGCTTTTCGTGCGCTATACGATCCTTGTCATCTTGACGAGCTTGACAAAACTAATCGCGATAACGCTACTGATCATTGCCGGGTTTCTCTCCGACTACGCGGCCGCAGCCATATGGACACTTTTGCCGGTCCTCGGAGCCGTATTTGGTCTTTTTCTCGCTCCACGTGCATTTATACTTAAGTCGCGACGATCTGAAACGCGCCTGGCGCGGGCGGATCTAGCAAAATTCGGCCGATGGCTGACTCTTTCCTCACTCATCGGTGTTACCTTTACCAACCTCGACAGTCTTCTGGTGACCCGCTACCTCGGCTTCACGGCTACCGCCTGGTACGGAGCGGCACTCAACTTGTCGCTCGCCGTCGTAGTCCTGGCCACCGCGCTCTTCACGGTCTTGCTTCCCGCCGTCTCCCGCCTGTCCGAGCTGCATCAGTTGCGGCGATTCTTTCGGCGTGCCCTGCTATACACGACTCTCTGGACCCTCTCCGCGCTGCCGGTGCTCGCAGCCTCACCGTGGCTCGTGCGGACTGTCTATGGCAATAGGTTCCTGCCAGCCGTGTCGGCATTTGAGTATCTGTTCGTAAGCGCGCTGCTAACAGTGATATATGCCACCGCCGGAGTCGTATTCCTTGCTCGAGGCAAGCCGATCCATGTCGTCGGGCAGGCGATAGTTCAGCTAGCTTCTTCAGTGCCCTTCTATATCACCCTGATTCCGCATGAAGGCATCATCGGGGGAGCCATCGGAACTTGTGCCGGGCAGGCTGCGGCGCTCATCTATGTCATCGTGTTCGGCACCCTCGCCCTGCGCGATGTACCTGCCGACTCTCAGCAACTGGTGGCTTCGAGCTATGCGGTCTTATATCAGGAACGACACTCCCGTCTATGTCACTCATCAGAGCCTGACGGCACACATGGGCGGTGCATCCGCGGTCACGGCGTGGGTCCTGCAAGCACTCTGCGATGACTTCGACGTCCACCTGGCCACCCCCGACCGCGAAGTTGACTTCGGACGCCTCGACGTACTCTACGGCACATCGCTCGCCCAAGCAGATATTCGCGTGCACGAACTCTCCCTCCCCGAATGGCTGAACCGAGTCCCGGCCGGAAAGCTGAAATCCCTGCGCCTGGCCGCGTCATTTCAACCTCAGGCGCTTACCGGCCTGAGGGGCGGACTCATTTTTAATACTGCAAACGAGATGAGCTTCCACGGACGAGCCGTAAACTATATCCACTGCCCCATCAGACATCCGCAGATAGTCTCTGAGCTATACAAAGTCCCGCAGCGATGGATGCGCCTCGCAAACAACGCAGCATTCAAGGCTGTGTCTCGCTTCGATGAACAACACTTCCGACAAGCGAGATGCATTGCCAACGGTACCTGGACAGCCGCAGCCTTGCTCCGGGCCTACAACATCAAGGCACAAATTGTGCATCCGCCCGTAGCGATCACCGCACGGCGCCGGAGGCCGATCACCGAACGGGCCGCCGGCTTCGTGTGCGTCGGCCGGATAACGAAAGATAAGCGGACGCTCGACGCCATCGACGTAATAGACGCGCTCCGACGCCGGGGCCACGACGTCCACCTGCACATAGTCGGCTCCGGCGAGGGTCGTTACGCCCGGGCGGTCGAGGCCGCGGCTCACCAGCGACCGTATGTGGCGGTCGAACGCGCACCAGATCGGATCCAACTGGCTGAGATCTTCACCGGCCATCGCTTCGGCCTGCACATGATGCGCAACGAACACTTCGGCATGGCCGTTGCCGAGATGACTGCCCTGGGCATGCTCGTCTTGGCTCACCGATCCGCTGGACCGTTGGAGATCCTCGGCCAGGAGTCGCCGCTTCTATTCGATGACACGTCACAGGCGATCTCCATCGCCAGCACGCTGCTCAAGAGCGCCACCAGGCAGAAGGAGCTGGCCGCGGAACTCGCCGAACAAGATCTAGCGCAGACCTACTCGCCCGATGCCTTCATGAACTCAATCCGGCGAGTGGTCCAAGAAGCACTTCACTAGAGGAAACGATGACTGCCCCAGCTAAGCCTCGGCAACGCCGACTTCTATGGATTGCCCATGTGTTTCCACCGGTGGGAGGTACCCAAGGACTGCGGATGCAGCGATATCTCCAGGAAATCGTGAAGAACGATCCGCATCTTCGGATCGACGTACTCACCATACGTCAAGCCGAGGCTAATGCTCAGTTCGATCCGACCGTGGCGGTGAACCTCCCGTCGGCCGTACGGGTGCACCGTGTCAATCCGGGTACTCTCTATCGACATCGCTTCGCCTGGGACTTGGATACTAAGATCCTTGCCCGCGACGGATGGCTCGCCGCGGCTCCGCTCGCTGCGGTACGTCTTGGCAATATTCCTTGGATACCGCGCGGCGCCGCCTGGATCGCCCGACGGGCGCGTGCCGACTATGACGGTATCTACGTCTTCGCTGACCCGCTCGCAAGCATTACTCTCGGCATCCTCGCCGCATCGCTGAATCCCCGGGCCCGGCTTGTGCTCGAGTACGGGAGAGGGATACCTCCGCTCAGCGCCGCCGCGGCAAGCCTTGAGAAGCGAGCCCTGTCTCGATGTGCTGCAGCGGTGGTTCGCACGCGGGCAACTGTCCATGCGTATCAGGCCCGCTATCCATCTGTGCCACCGGAACGGTTCAAAATACTCTACGGCGGTGTGGACTGGTCGGACTACCATGTGGCGCTGTCGAAGACGGCACCCACTACACACTTCTCGATCGTCTACACCGGGACCATCTATGCGGACAGCCTCAGCCCCAGGCCTTTCCTTGAGGCAGTAGCGCGGATCGCGAAGGCAGGTCTCTATCGAGTTAGCGTCACGATCGTCGGAGCCTCTAACCCGGTCGTCAGCCGTGAAGTCGACGACCTAGCTCTTGGCAACGTGGTGAACTTCGCTGGCCATGTAGGACTGGACAAGATAGCGGCCATACAGACAGAAGCATCCCTGCTGCTCGCCATCGGATTCAAAAGCCCCTTCAAGATATCCAGCAAGCTGGCCCAGTACGCCGCGGCACGGGTACCAGTGCTGTACATCGCCGACTCACCGGACGATCCGGGAGCTTCGCTCGTATCCCAGTCGGGCAGGGGCCTAGTCGCGCCTAACGACGTCGTCGCGATCGAGTCCGCCATCAATCACGTGCGGCGTCTGACCAACGACCACAAGCTGCCCGAGCGGTTCGATCTTTCCGATAGCGGCCAGTTCTCCTGGCAGCAGATCGCGACCGAAATCGCCACACTGCTCACAGACGGGAACGACTGATGAAGGCAAGCCCGCAAACAGCCGCCCTGTCCGTCCTGGCCATCCTCGGGGTCGCCGCGCTCAGCTTCCTTTCCGTCCAAGCGCCCTGGCTCTGCGCCTGGCTGCTCTTGTTCGGAGCGTTCGTAATTGCTGCCCGCGTCTCTTGGCGCACTTCGCCTGACCCCTTCGCACCGCTCCTGCCCGTCACGGCCTACCTGTTTCTGGGGCTTGGCGTACGCGGCCTGGCATTGCACGAGAACTGGCTCCCCGATAGGTATAACATCCCGCTTTCTGACACGTGGCTCACCACAGCCGTGTTCCTGCTCGGGGCGCTTGCGACATTCTCCTGCGTCGCGGGTTACCGAAGCCAAACCGGGGCAGGACTCGGGCACAAGTGGGGCTCATGGCAGCTTGGCGGAATTCAGCAGATTTCACGGCATGTCATTCTCGTATTCTCCTTGATGTCGGCTGTGATAGGTGTTGCTTCGCTCATTCTTCTGCACAGGCGCCTTGGCGGATTTCCAGGCTTCGGACAGACACCAGCCGTCCTGGTAGTGCAGGCCAATAAGGGTGGATATTTTACTCTCGACATGCTGGCCTACTTTCCCCTCGCGGGAGTCCTGATAGCCTGGCGACGTAGCGATCTGCGGATCTTTGGTAAGATCTTGCTGATAACTAACATTCTTCTCGTACTCTCGTGGTTCGCCTTGGCCGGCCGCAAGAGCTTGCTTTTCGAATTGATTTTCGGGATCGCACTCCTGCGACACTATCTGCACCGGCCGATCCGCGGCCGCCTGCTGGCGGTAGCGCTAATTCCTGTGCTCATAGGAATTTCCTTTGCCTTCTATTTTAAGCTTTACGGGTTCAATACACGCACTATTGCCACGCAATACTCGCAACAGCCTCTTGCTGAAGCCGTGATCGATCCTCTGCTTAATCGTTCTTATCAATTCGACGCCGCTACAGTGATACTGGCGAAGACGAAGTCGGTCTCTGACTACAAGCTCGGCGGGACATTCAGCGATCTGCTTTGGTTCTATATCCCACGCCAATGGTGGCCTGGTAAGCCCGTCAGCTTCTCGTATAGCTTCGCCGCCGAATATTTCCCTGCGGCCCCGGACCGAACATCCGCATATACGCCAGGCATGGTCGGCGAGCTCTACCTTAATTTCGGAATTCCAGGCGTCGCGGTAGGTTTCTATGTATTCGGCCTCATTTTGCGCGCCTGCTATGAAGCCTTCGCGCGGCGAGCGACAAGGCTTGAGACCGCTATGTATATTGTTATTCTCTGGCGCCTAACACAAATGGTCGAAGGGCCGATTACAACGCACATACAATTTGTGCTGGCGGAATCGCTGCCCATCGGAATCCTGATCATAGCGGTCAGATTCCTGCCAAATGCCAGGCTCGCCATTTTCAGCCAGGCATCTGATCCGGTTCAGC
>Ga0307372_10005958_pt1 | contig 18024 bp, 20 predicted proteins | sample OX1MG_FD_202533 | JGI IMG/M metagenome (GOLD analysis project Ga0307372, IMG submission 202533) | Soil microbial communities from Risofladan, Vaasa, Finland - OX-1 | ecosystem: Environmental > Terrestrial > Soil > Coastal area > Acid sulfate soil | place: Finland: Risofladan, Vaasa | collected...
GCGAGGACGGAATCTTATTCGACGGCTAATCCTTATATTTCTCGCGAAGGCGCGGCGTGAGGCGAAGCATAAGCTGGACGCGCTCCACTTCGTTGACCCAATCGGAGAGGGTGGCTGCGAGCTCATCTTTGTCGGGCGCAACGATGCCGGTGGGACAGGACGGGCCGAGCTTGCGGACAGCGAGCGCGCGGTAGCGATGCAGGGTGCGATCGCCCGCGGTAGCGCACCACTCGAAATCCTCGGATAAAAATAAGACGACGGGGACGCGATTGCCGCCGTTCATGCGGACCTGTTCGACCAAATCGAGGTGCGAATCGCGATCGAGAAGGCGCAGATCGATTTTGCCATGGCCCGCTTCGGCGATTCGCTGGATGAGCGGACATTGTTGAACGCAGTCGCCGCACCAGATGCCGCTGACCACGAGAATTTTCATATCTCGCACAAAAGCGCCCAGAAGCTGCCGCTGAGGCTCCGAAAGCCAGACCGCTTCATATACCTGACTCCAGCGGCGCTGCTGCTCTTCGTTGCCTGAGTGGACGTATCGGTCGTAAGGGAGTGCGGCCTCGAATTTTTCCGCCAGATAAGAAGCTTTCATGATGGATGATTGTAGCTTGGGAGCGGCGTGAAATTACAATGGGAATTTACCTGCATCGAGCAGATGGGACTCCCGGAACAAAGCGGCCGCGAAAAAACGCAGAGCAATTGCTTCCTTGTGGCGACGTGAATTGATGTACGCTCCCGCAATGCCGCATTCCAACCTTGCGGCGAAGGCAGTGAGAAGATGTACGGGAGGGATGCGTGGTGAGGAGATGCGAATGACACCGGAAGAGAGCGAGCGTGGCCGAATGGAACGCCTGGCGCATGGGCGGACACCTTGGCGCACAGACGCGCTGGCGATTGCGACGCACAGGCGTGGCCGAGCGAGCGCGAGCACCCGGAGCAAATCTCGGAACAATGCTGGGGCAAAGGACGTGCGAGGCGACGCCAAGGTCCGCCCGGTGGATATTCACGCGCACTACTTCCCGCAGGCGTATCTCGACGTCATCGCCGAGGAAGGCAAACGCTTCCGGGTGGAATATCGCGTGACGCAACAGGGCTTCTACATCCAGACGGCCGCGCGCACCCAGGGACCGCTCCCCAGCAAAATTGTGAACTTGCAAGAGCGCATCGCCGCCATGGATAAGCAAGGGATTGCCGTGCAGGCCATGTCGCTGACAGGTCCCATGGCGCATTGGGGCGACGCGGACGTGTCGCACAAACTGGCGAGAGCCTGGAACGACTCGGCGAGCGCGGCGCACCGGGAATATCCCGATCGCCTGGTGGGCCTGCTGACGCTGCCGATGCTTTTCCCCGACAGAGCAGTGGACGAACTGAACCGGGCATGCCAGTTGCCGGGAATGCGCGGGGTCTACATGGGCACGAACATCGATCAGCACGATCTGGATGATCCGCTGTTCGAGCCGGTATTCGCGCGGATCGAAACGCTGGGGCTGCCGGTGTTTCTACACCCGCTTCAGGCCGTCGGCGGGCAGCGCACGAAGGCATTTTATCTCTCGAATCTCCTGAGCTTCCCTGTGGATACGGCCATTGCAGCGTGCCACCTGATCTTCGGCGGCGTGCTCGACCGCCATCCAAAACTCCAGATCTGCCTGCCGCACGGCGGCGGCGTGCTTCCGATTTTAACCGGGCGAATCGATCACGGCTGGCGCGTGCGGCCGGAACTCCAAAGCCTGGGATTGAAGAAAGCTCCGAGCGAGTACCTGCGGCGCTTCACCTACGATACGATCGTGCATTCGAAGTCCATTATGGAATTCGTGATCGGAGAAGTAGGCGCGGATCGAATCATGATCGGAAGCGACTATTGCCTGGATATGGGCTATGGGCGCCCCGTGCAATTCCTCGAGAAAATCGATGTCACTCGCGCCGAGCGAAACAGGATGCTGGGCGAGAATGCGGCGCGAATTTTGAAGCTCTGACTTGGTCTTCAAATAAAATACAGCTTTTTCGTTTCACCCGAATCAATCCTGCTAAGATATCTGGCGTGGAACGCAGTTCTAGTTTCGATTTCATTCTCGGTGTGATTGCTGTCGCATTGATTCCCGCCCCGCAAAGATCTCAACGCGCCGCTTTTGTCCGTCTTAGGCGCAACACTTTTCCGGCCAGAAGGTCAAATTTCATGGTACGCGGCTTTGCCTCTTTGCGAGGTGCGGAGCTGGTGGATAACAAGAGGGGGAGGGTGATGTTGAAGGGAAAGCGAAGTTCTGTCCGGCTGTCCTGGATTGTTTGCACAGTGATCGCCGTCTCGCTGGTACTTGCGGCGGCAAGCGCCGCGCAAGCGCAAGGCGGTGTGGGAGGGGTGGAGCAGCAGACCGGCGTCCCGAGCAACTCGGCGACGCTGCCCACTATTTTAAAAGGCGTCGGATTCTCGCAAGAAATCGGGGCGCAGATCCCGCTCGACGCTACGTTCAAGGACGAAACCGGAAAAACCGTGCAGTTGCGTGATTATTTCGGGAAAGTCCCCGTCGTCCTGATCATGGCGTACTACCGGTGCCCGGTGCTGTGCAGCGAGGTGATGAGCGGGGCGACGGCGGCCTTCAAGAAGACGGGCTTCCAAATCGGCCAGCAGTTCAAAGTTTTAACCGTAAGTTTCGATCCGACCGACACGCCCGATATAGCCACCGCGACCAAGCAAATCTACATGAAGCAATACGGCGACCCGAAAGCGGTGGCCGGCTGGCACTTTTTGACCGGCCAAGAACCGCAGATCAAGGAACTCACCGACGCGATAGGATTCCACTACAACTACGACCCGAAGACGCGACTCTTCGCGCATGCCGCCGGGCTGGTGGTGCTCACCCCGCAAGGAAAAGTGTCGAAATATTTCTATGGGGTGGGGTTCGTGGACCGGGACCTGCGGCTGGCCATGGTGCAATCGTCACAGAACAAGCTCGGATCGGTAACCGACCAGATTCTGCTCTTCTGCTGCTCCTACGATCCGTCCACCGGTAAATATCAAACGATCATTTCGCGAGTGTTGCAGTTGACGGGCGCCATCACGATCCTGGTGATTGGTGTCGGGCTGCTATTCCTGCGCCGGCTGGATTTAACGGGAAGAGGCGGAGGCGCGCGGCCCGCCTAATCCGCCCGGCGGACCGGGCCGTGGCCCGGAATGATCTGCGTGCTGCCGTTGACAACTTTGAGCAGCGCGTCGCCGGCTGAAACCATTCCGCCGATCCAATCGCCCGTGGAGTATTCGATAGACAGCATAGATGCCTTTGTCCGCGTCAGTGGCGGTAGCGCGGATTAGGCGGCGGAAGAAGAAAGGGCCCCTGATTCGATCTGTCGCAGGACGTCGCGCAGGGCGGCCGCCAGTTCTTCGTCGTTCACATGGCTCTTGCGGAATTGAATGCGCACGTGGAACGAATCATCGTCTGCTTTGTAGTCGAAGACGTAGGGCTGCGGGCGAGGGGCGGACTCAGCCTCTTCTTTGCGAGCGCGGCGGGCTTCGTCGCGCGTCAATCCTCCCTGGACGATGCGGTGCACCATTTCGTGCATTTTCTTTTCATTGGGCTGCCGGGCCACCTGCAACAAGAGCGACTTCGATACGATGGAGTTCTCAACGCACGCGCGACGCACGTCGTCGGGAATCACGCGAAGCGACATCGATTCCGTCACCGAGGAGCGCGCGCGGCCGATTTTCTTGGCGATATCGTCGTGCGTGTATTCGAAATGATCCGCGAGCCGCTGCAGGCCGTCGGCTTCTTCGAACGGCGTCAGATCCTTGCGCTGCAAATTTTCGATCAAGGCCAGCTCGAGAGTCTCGGCGTCGTCGGCGATTTTTTCGATGCAGGGCAGCTCGTGCAGGCCGGCGGCCTGCGAGGCATGGTAACGCCGCTCGCCGGAAATGATGTAGTAGATGTCCTCATGAGGCACGTAGCGCACCAGCAGAGGTTCGAGCACGCCCTTTTCGCGGATGGAATCGGCCAATTCTCGAACGTCGCCGATATTCTTGCGTGGCTGATCCGGATTGGGCCGGATTTTATCAATCGGGATCATGCGCCCGATGGATGCGCCGCTATAGCTGGTCAGCGTCTCCACATAATGCGCGTCATGCCGCATCTTGAGAGTGACGGGCAACCCGATCCTCTTCGACACGTTGTAATACCTCCTGGGCCAGTTTCTTGTATTCCTCGGCGCCGCTGGATTTGGGCGCGAATGAGAAAATCGTTTCCTTGTACGCCGGGCTCTCCTCCAAACGGACATTTTTGCTGATGCGCGTCTTGAAAAGTGTTTCGCCGAAAACCGCTCGAATCTGCTCGTGGGTATCGCGGGAAATGTTGGTCCGCTTGTCAAACAGCGTAATCACCACGCCGACGATCTTCAAATCCGGATTCGGGCGCGACCGGATTCGTCCGTAGGTCTCGAGCAAATCGTCGGTGCCTTCGATGGCGAAATAGGCCGCTTGAATGGGAATCAGCAGGTGGGTCGAAGCCACCAGCGCATTTACCGTCAGGATTCCCAGCGCCGGGGGCGTGTCCATCACGATGAAGTCGTAGTCCTTCACCACCGGCGAGAGAGTGTCTTTCAGTTTGAACGGCGCATCGAACTGGCCCGCCAGTTGCTGTTCGAGCCTGGCGAGAGCAAGCCGCGCCGGCGCGACGAACAAATAGGGGTCTTTCGTGGGCCGGATGACCTTGGCCATCTCCAGGGGACGTTCGGCGAAAATATCGTACATGGTGGCCGTCTGGATTTCTTCGGGCTTGAAGAACGCAATCGAAGCATTCGATTGCGGATCGAGGTCAATCAGGAGAGTCTTTTTCTTTTTCAGCGCGAGAGCGGCGGCAAGATTGATGGATGTAGTGGTCTTTCCGACGCCGCCTTTTTGATTGGCAACCGCTAGGACGCAGGTCAAGCCCTTGCCTCTCGCTCCCGTATCGCGGCCAAGTACATTGACATCAACCTCAGCCCGCACTCCCTGTACAAGTACCGACACTCTATCGAGAGTCACCGCCCGACTGCAAGCAAAAAGTGGCAACTAGCCGGAGCCGGCCCGGTCCTTTGCCACGCGGAGGGTGACGGTTCATTCCAGGTTGACGCCTGCACCTAGAACCATGTGGTACGGCGATATGCCCGGTAGTCATCGCCAAATTTTTCTTCGAGAACCTTCGCTTCCCTGCGGGCGCGGATCACCTGCGTGGGCACAAGCACCAGCAGGAACAGTAGCCACCATGGCCGGTCAACCGCGAGCACGAACCCCACGATCCAAAGTGTGCCGAAGATATAGACGGGGTTTCGAACCTTGGAGTAAAGCCCGCGCGTAACCAGGGCGGTTGCTTTCGGACGGACGGAAAAGGATTTCCCGAGTTGCAGCCGCGCCGTCGCCCAGAGCGCGAGTGACAGAATGGCCAGAACCAAACCGGCCACAAGTCCAGCCGTGAGTGGGCGCTGGAGGCAGTATCCAACCAAGAATGCACTCCCAAGGGCCGCAATCAGTACATTAAGGTAGGTCTTCAATATAGGTCTTCGATAAGGTGGTTAGCCGTGGGCTCATGGCTGTGCTTCTGGATCCCAGGATATTGCTTTCCAAATCCTGGCTTGGATCATTATACAATTTGTCGAGAGCAACGATCCTGGCCATGGTAACTAATGCCTTCCGTAACCGATATAACATTCATCTTGACTTCGGCGTGTGCTTGCCCCAAGATCAAAAACCCTTGGACCGTGGCACAGGCCCCAGCTATCTTCATCATTGAGCCTGTCACGACTATGGACACATCTTACGACATCTTTTGCAAGCTCCCGGCAGGCGAAATTTTGTGGGTCGAAACCGCCGGCAGTCTGGAACAGGCAAGGGAGCGCGTAGCCGAACTCGTTGCAAACGCACCGGGCGACTACACCATTTTTAATCCACGCTCGGCGGAATTCGTCGAGCCGTTGGCAAAATCCGCGAAGGCTGGTCACGGGTCTTCCGGCACGAATTTGTGAAGTCATAAGTAATTTGGATGCGGGCCGCCGCGCCTGATACACTCTCGCTTCCCGCGGGAGCTCATGGCCGCAGAGAATTCCATCGAACCTGCCTCACTTGATCGGTCCCTTGTGGCTCCCCTGTGGCACACGATCGTGTTTCTGATCGTCGTCCTTGGCACTGGCTTGTTGCAGGGCTATCAGCAGCCGAAGTTGGCTGCAATCCAGCTTCGGTCTCGCCTGCCGCTGTATGCCAGCATGATCGTCTTCGAGCTTATTTTGCTGGCCTACGTGTGGCTGTTGGGCCTGAGGCCCGCCGGCAAGCGCTTGCGCGATCTGATCGGCGGGAAATGGTCGAGCCTGAGGGACGTACTGAGCGATATCTCTGCCGCTATTGTTTTCTGGGTTCTCGTAGCGGGCGTTCTGATCGCCCTCCAGAAAGTCTTGGGCGGAAGCACCGCTGAAATGAAGGCGGTAAAGGTCTTGCTTCCCCAGACTTTCCCCGAAATGGCCGCCTGGATCATTCTCGCCAGTACCGCCGGTTTTTGCGAAGAGGTTGTTTTTCGCGGCTATCTGCAAAGGCAGTTTTTTGCAATGACGGGAAGTTTGAACCTTGCCGTGGTACTCCAGGCAATTGTCTTTGGCTCCGCCCATTTGTACCAAGGCACGAAAAGCGCCCTTACGATAACAATCTACGGCGCGATGTTCGGCATCCTGGCGGCCGTAAGAAAGAGCCTTCGCCCGGGAATGATCCAGCACGCGGGCCAGGACATTTTCTCTGGTATCGCCGGCAGCCTGCTCGCCAGAAGGCACTATTTCTGAGTGCGATTACGATTTTGTGTTCAGTGTGGCCGTGGGGTAAAAAGCGAAGGGCCTTCAGCGAAACACGGAAAATCCCAGGCAACTACATCTACATCTTGTACCGGCCCAGATCCTCGTCGTTGAGGTTCTCGAGCCATTTGCGCAGCTCCTCGTTGGAGCTTTTCTCGGAAACGATGCTTGCCATCTTCGAATTCTTGAGCACCTGATCTTCCACGAAGATCGGGCAATCGAGGCGAAGCGCCAGCGCCAGGGCGTCGCTCGGGCGCGAATCCAGGGACATCGTCTGCCCCTCGCGCTCCATCCAAATCAGAGCGTAGAAGGTGTCGTCCTTCAGGTCGCACACCACCACTTTCTGCACGTGCACGCTCAAGCCGGTCAGCACGTTCTTCAGCAAATCGTGGGTCATCGGCCGGGGCGTCTGCACCTTTTCGATTTCGAGAGCGATGGCGTTGGCTTCGTAGATTCCCACCCAGATGGGCAGCACGCCGGCGCCCTGGGCTTCCTTGAGCACTACCACGGGCATATTGGTCACCGGGTCCATCATCAATCCTCGGATTTTGACCTCGAGTTCCATGGCGGCCTCCCTTAGGTCGAGCCCTCGCCCACGAGACTGTTCGGCCCCGAGCGCGTAATTTGCACCTGAATGTATTGTCCCAAAAGATTTTCACGAGGCGAAGTGAAATTTACGACGCGATTACTCGTCGAGCGTCCCGCCCATTGCCCGCGCTCGGCGTGCCGGCCGTCCACGAGCACTTCGAAACACTCGCCGATGAGCTTTTCGTTGCGCGCCGTCTGGATCTGGCGCTGCCGGCCTTGCAAAACGGCCAGGCGCCTTCCCTTCTCTTCTTCCGGGATCGCATCCGGCATCTCGCGGGCGGGCGTATTCGGGCGCGGAGAATATTTGAAGGAGAACACGCTGTCATAGCCCACCGCGTCGAGAAGCGTCAGGGTGTCTTCGAAATCCGCCTCGGTCTCTCCGGGGAAGCCGACGATAATGTCGCTCGTCACGCTGATGGGTCGGCGGGCGGCGCGGATCCAGGAAATTTTTTCCAGATATTCCTCGCGGCTGTAAGTGCGGCGCATGGCCCGAAGCAGGCGCGTGGATCCGGATTGCACCGGCAAATGGAAGTGGTCGCAGAGCTGCGGGGTGGCATCGACCGCGGCAACGATCTCGCGGGTGAAATCGTTCGGATGCGACGTGGTGAAACGCACCCGGCGGATCCCTTCGACCTCGGCCACGGCGCGCAGCAGTTCGACGAAATTCCATCCGCGCGGCGAGGGATCGCGATAGGAATTCACGGTCTGGCCCAATAATTGGATTTCGGTATAGCCCTCATCGGCCAAGCGGCGGACTTCGGCGAGGATCGATTTGCTCGGACGGCTTCGCTCCGGACCGCGCGTATGCGGCACCACACAGTAAGCGCAGGAATAATTGCAGCCTTCGATGATGGTCAGATAGGCGCGAATGGGATTGTCGCGGCGCGTGACTTCCGTCTCGAAGGTTTCCTCGGTGTCAAGATCGAGTCCCATCACCCGGCGACCACCCGATTCGAGCTCGGCCATAAGCTCCGGAAGCCGCCGATAGCTGGCCGATCCACAGACGAGGCTGACCCACGGGGCACGTTCGAAAATTTCTTCGCCTTCCTGCTGCGCGAGGCAACCCAGCACGCCAATCACTTTGCCTTGGTCGCGTGCGGCGGTACGCCATTCACCCAGTCGCGAAAAAACCTTGTGTGCCGCCTTTTCCCGAATGCTGCACGTGTTGTAGAGGACTAGGGCCGCCTGCGCCGGACTATTCACCGCACGATATCCGCGCGCCAGCAACACGCCGGACACTTTCTCGGAGTCGTGCACGTTCATCTGGCATCCAAACGTCTCGATATAGAAGGATTTCCCGTCTTTGGAAGGTGCAAACGCGGCATCGAAAGGCGTATTTTCGCGCGAGATGCAATCTCCTTGCGGGAGCGTCGCGATTTGCTTGCCGCCGGAGAGAGCTTCGATTCCAATGTCAAAAGTCTTATTCATCTGTCTATTCCATCGATCCCATCGATTCTAGCACACTGGAATTCACCGGCTCGGCAATCGGGATTCCGATTGTGGCGGCATTCAGCAACTGGCTGTGCGCGGAGAAGTTCTTCGCCCCATTATTTGCGCCAAACGGTCTTCAGATACGCTGCGCGCGCCTAGCGATGCGCGAAGCTAATTTGTGGTGGAATAATGCGAAATCCTGTGTGTCGATGGATCGCCCAGATAGGCCCCGGGCGTCACGCCGAATGACTGGCGAAACACGTCGATGAACGCGCTGACGCTCCGATAACCCACGGCCACGGCGACATCGGTGACCGATTCACCCTTGGACAGGCGTTCGAGAGCGGCGAAAAGCCGCGCCTGCTGGCGCCACCGGGCAAACGTCATGCCTGTTTCCTTGACGAAGCTCCTCGTTAAAGTTCTTTTCGACATGGCCGACCACCGCGCCCATTCCGCAATCGTGCGCGTATCGCCGGGTTCTTTTCCCAAGGCTTCGAGAATACGCATCAACCGCTCGTCTTTGGGAACGGGTAGGTGCATGCGCTGGATCGAGGCCGACGCCAGTTCATCCTGAAACACCTTGACCAGCCTTCGGTCCGAGGGCGTAAGGCTTTGGCCGGGACGCCACGCCGCGAAGCGGTCGATCAGAGCGCGCAACAGGCCCGAGACAGCCAGCACGCACGGCTGGGCAGGCAGTCCCGCGCACAAGCTCGGCAATACGAAAATACACCACCCGACGACGGGGCCGGAGGTTCGAACCGAATGCGTCTGGCGGGGAGGAATCCAGGCGCATCCGTGAGGCGGAAGCACCCAGGTGCCGGATTTCACCTTCACATTGACTAATCCAGACCGGAGCGAGAAAAGTTGCCCGCGGGAATGCGAGTGGGGCGGCAAGTTCCGATCCACGGGATCGGTGAGGCTGTAGCCCAGCAGAGGTATTGAGCTTCGCTCGATATCGAGCGAAGCGATGGGAGACGGCCAAGATTGACCCATTTCCGACAAAATTCGTCCCAATACCGTTAGCGGATTTGAAACAAGCGGGGTAAAGTATCGCACACGAGCGAGAATTTGACTTGTTGTAATTTGGTCTCGAAAACCGGTATAAAACTGGCGCTCCAGGAGGAACCCCATGAGCCCGATCACGCGGCGTGAGTTTGTGAAAGGGGCGGCGCTGGCTCCCCTCGCATTGACACCTTTGACCACTCTGGCGCAGCAGGCGGCGCCAACGGATCGATTCGACATCGTCGTGGCCGGTGCTGGACACAACAGCCTGGTTTGCGCGGCCTACCTGTCAAAAGCCGGGTATAAAGTTCTGGTCCTGGAAGGCCGTCCAACGGTTGGCGGCGGCTGCAAGACGGCGGAAGTCTGTCTGAGAGGCTTCAAGGAAGACCTTTGCTCGTCGGTGCACGGAGGCATCCGCGAAAACCCTCTCATCCGAAACAATGAGCTAAACCTGCGGGACTACGGCTACGGCGAATACATCGATTCCGATCCGGTGATGCACATACCGTTTCTCGATGGAGCGTCCATTACCGTTTGGCGCGACCTTGATCGCACTTGCGAGACAATCGCCAGAGTCTCCAAGCCGGATGCGGCGACCTTCCGGCGGCTGGTGGCGGAATACAAGACATACACCACCGCCAGGAGCGAAGACGCAGCGGGACGCGGAGCAAATACGGGCGCCGGTAAAATTCCCCACGCAGGAGTGTGGCAGAGGCGTTTTGCCATGTCTGGCTACGATCTGGTCCACGAACTTTTCGAAAGCGACTATCTCCGCCGAGGCAGTCTAGTGTGCGGCCATTTTGGGTCGGTTCCTGGCGGAGAGCCGGGCACCGGAGGGCAGGCATTCTCGTTGGTCACGCAACAGCTTAACGGACGGGCCGTGCCCAGAGGCGGGTCGGGCACTTTGAGCGAATCGCTGAAGCGCTACGTGGAGGCCCACAATGGCGTGGTGCAAACGAATAAGCCCGTGGAGCGGCTGATCGTCGAGGGCGGAAAATGCACGGGCGTCGAATGCACCGACGGCAGCACGTATCGCGGCGAAAAGGCCGTGGTTTCCACGATCCATGTCAAGCACCTCATCAATATGGCGCCGCGCGAGTTGTGGGGCGAGGATTTCCTGGAAGGTGTCAGGACGTTTCAGCCGGAAAACGCCATGCTCAGTCTTCACTATGCCACGAGCGAGCCTCCCAAATATCCACTGGCCACGGGTGGAACGATTTCAACCTGCGAGGCCGCCATTGCCCCCCGGCTCGACTACTTTCTCCTCATGAATTACACGAATGCTCGCGGCGAAATTAACTTTGACGATCCTCCCGGTCTTCAAATTGTATCCCCCAGCGTTGTGGATCCCACTCGCGCTCCGGCCGGCTATCACACAGTCAAAATCGAGAGCAATCTGCCCTACGCGCTCAAGGAAGGCCCCGAGCACTGGGACAGTATCAAGGAACAGGTCGCCGATTGGCTTCTGAACCACCTCCGCAAATTTGCGCCAAATCTTACGCCGGACAAGATATTGGGCAGGTTCCTCGAGAGCCCGCTCGATATCGAGCGGATGAACCCGTCGATGTGGCGCGGAAGCGCGCATGGTGGCGCGAGCCTCGGGGGACAGTCTGGGAATATGCGTCCCGTCCCCGGATGGGCTAATTACCGCATGCCCATTACCGGTTTGTATCAAACCGGCTCCTGCACGGCTCCGGGCGGCTCCATTACCGGAATGCCCGGCCGCAATGCAGCGGCGGCGATGTTCAAGGATTTCGGCACCAGCATTGAAGAAGTGGTGAGCAAGCCTGACAACAAGAAAGCGTAGCAATTTCCAATAATACGCGGTCTCGCGAACAACGAGAGGTGCGTCTTTGAAACTAAAACTTAGAAGCTTCGCCACGCTCGCGGCCGTTTCGCTGCTCTCGGGATCTTTTTTCGCAGCTTCCAGCCTTCCGGCACAGGAATCGGCGGCTCCCGCGACTGTGAAACAGGAGGTTCCCGATAATCTGGCGCATCCCGCGCCTCCCGTGCAGCCGATTCCCTACAGCCACAAGACCCATCTTGCGCTGGGGCTGACGTGCGCCACGTGCCACACGAATCCCGACCCTGGGAAGATGATGACATTCCCGGCCACCAGCAAGTGCATGCAGTGCCATGTCGCGGTGGACAAAGACAAACCCCCCATCCAGAAGCTCGCGGCGTATGCAAAATCGGGCGAGCCCATCCCGTGGGTGCGCGTCTATGTGGTCACGCCAGGCGTAACCTGGACCCATCGCAAGCATCTGGATGCGGGAGTGAAGTGCGAAGCCTGTCACGGACAGGTGGCTCAGTTGAGCGCCATGTCTGAAACCACCAGCGTGATGTCCATGGGCGTGTGCATCACTTGCCACGAGGCCCATAAGGCTCCCACAGTATGCACCACGTGCCACGTGTGGCCGTCCACCCTTCCGAGCGCAGGCACCCAATAGGCCGCCTCGAATACATTCCCGGATGCGCTCGCTAATGAGCATGAAAAAAATGGTGTGTTAGTGTGATCCATCCTTGGTTCGGGGCTTTTTTCTCTTGGCCGGCTTCGCCCCTGGCCATCGAAGAAATCCCCACGCATGAATCTTTCGTGGTATATCGTTTCGGACACAAATATTATCCCGCCATTGAATCCTGAGTTTGACCGCATGTAATGCGTGTGCTAGGTTGTTTTTGGGGCAAGTTAGTAATCCTTTTTTCTGGGGGGAACGATAATTCCTGGTTTGGCATTCCTTCTTTTTGCCAGTCCGCTCACCTTGCTGGAGCAAACGAGCGGGGTTGCGCGCGTTATCCTTGGGGTTCTGGTTTTTCTCTCCATTTTTTCGTGGGCCATCATTTTTCAAAAGTCGGTTCAGCTCGGCGGCGTCGATCGCAAGACAACTAGGTTTTTACAAATGTTTCGAGCGGGCGGCGGCTTGCCTAACCCCCGAACGCTCCGGGCGGGATCGGGCCGAACTCCGCTCATCGCCGTCTACGACGCAGGCTACGCCGAGCTCCAGGCGCAGATGAACGGCACAAATCCTGGAAGCGCAAAAATAAAGAACACCAGCGCCGTCGGCGTCGAGATGCAGGTGGCCGCCGGTGACGAGGTGCGCCGGCTGGAAAGCGGCATGTCCTGGCTGGCCACGATCGCATCCGTTTCGCCTTTCATTGGATTGTTCGGCACGGTCTGGGGCGTGATGGACGCATTCGCGGGCCTGGGTGACGCGGGAACGGCCAGTCTCCGCGCCGTGGCGCCTGGAATTGCCGAGGCGCTGATCACCACCGCCGCTGGCCTTTTCGCCGCCATACCGGCGCTCATCGCTTATAACCACTATCTCCACGGGATCCGTGGCGTAGCGACGCGAATGGAAAGTTTCGCCTCGGAGTTCGTCTCCAAGATCGAGACCCTGTACAGTTCTTAGAGCCTCCTATGCCGCAGATCCAGCGCGAAATCGGCACCTCCCTTTCGGAAATCAACATGGTGCCGTTTATCGACGTCGTTCTCGTCCTTCTCATCATCTTCATGATCACCGCGCCCATCCTTCAATCTGGCATCGATGTCGACGTGCCGAAAACAAAAACCGTGAAGGAACTGACGCAGGTGCGCATGGTGGTTACGATCGACCGCTCGCAGCGCGTGTACTTGAACGACAAGCCGGTCAACATTCACGAAATCGGCCAGCAAATCGCGTCCCAATCTCGCGATATTACGCATCAGGCCGTCTACGTGCGGTGCGACGAGACAATCCCCTTCGGAAGCTGGGCCACGGTGGTGGACGCATTGCGCCAGGCCGGCATCCAAAACATCAGCGTGGTCACGCAGCCGCTCAACGGGCGGTAATTATTGTGAGGAAATGTCAACAGCCGCTGCATCTCGGACGCCGGACGGGTTCAAAACGCCGCTTTCCGTTTCCGTGCTTCTGCACTGCGCGCTGGCGGCGGCGGTGGCGTTTTCGATGATCCACTCGCATAGCGGAGATTCCTGGGGCGGCCCGGGCGGTTCCGTCACGGTCGGGTTAGTCGGCAACGTTCCCGCCATCCCGCTGCCCCATCCGGATATTTCCACCACGAGCCGCGTGGTCGATAATTCCAAGGGCCTGTATAAGGCCGAGCCGCCGAAGGTTGAGCCTCCGCCGCCCGACGCGCTGCCCATCCCAAAATTCCAGCACATCAAGCCGCCGCCGAAATATGTGACGCGGCCTTCGAAACTTCTTGAGAATCCCGCGCCGCCCCCGCCCAACGCCGTTCCGTATGGGCAGGGCGGGTCGCCATCGATTCCGACTACGTCCTTTGCCATGGGTCAGGGGACCACTCAAGGCGGTCTGAGCTTCAATGGAGTCAGCGGCGGGGATTTCGGCTCGCGCTTTTCGTGGTATGTCGAAGCCGTGCAGCGGCGCGTAAGCGGCAATTGGTTGCAGTCTACCGTGGATCCGAACGTCTCGGTGGCGCCGCGCGTGATCGCTACGTTCACCATTCTGCGCGATGGTACGGTTACGAATATTCAGATCACGCAATCGAGCAACAACTATTCGGTCGACAATTCGGCGGTTCGCGCGGTGAAGCAATCGAGTCCTTTCGCTCCGTTGCCGGCGGGATATTCGGGTTCGAACGTCAATGTGGAATTCTGGTTCGACTTTCACCGCTAGGCAGCCGAGGAATTGCCACCGGCATCTAAGCTCGCGTTCGTTTCGCGAGAAAAGACCGGCGGGCGAGGGTGCCCTGCTCCAGAATCAAGCGATGTTTTCGGAATCATGGAGGTTGTCATCGATCCTGCGGTCATTCCTGAGAAGTGTGAAGGACATTTTTTAATGACACGAATTTTAACGACACGAAAAGCTGCTTTCTTCTCCGCTTGTTTCATCGCATTGGCCATTTTAAGTCTGCTTTGTCCCCTGCCCTCCGCGGCGCAGGATTGGTTCAAAACCGGCACGGGCCTGGGAGTCACCAAGGCGCGGCTCGCCGTTCCCGACATCGCCGCGCGATCGGCCGCGGCACAGCCGCTCGAAAAGACCTTTCACGATGTCCTTTGGTCCGACCTGGAATATTCCGGCATTGTGGACATGGTCAGCCCGAGCTTCTACCCAACGACAGTTCCCAGCCAGCCGAGTGAAATGAAAGCCGCCGACTGGGCCGCCGCGCCCGCGAACGCCTACATGGTTGCCTATGGCAATATGACCGTCGACGCGTCCTCAATCGCCGTCGCCGGGTATCTCTCCGACGTGCACAACCCGTCCGCTCCTCTCGCCCTGCAAAAAATTTATCGCGGCGCCGCAACGGATAATGACGCTCGCCATCTTGCGCATCAGTTCGCCGACGACATTATCGGAATCCTGAGCGGCGGGCTTACCGGGATCGCGCAGACGCAGATCGCCTACGTCAGCACGAAGAGCGGCAACAAGGAAATTTGGGTCATGGATTACGACGGTGCGAACCAGCACCAGGTGAGCCACATCCGGTCCATTTCGCTCACGCCTCGGTGGTCGCCCGATGCCTCGCGCATCGCGTTCACCTGTTACATGCCTTTTCGAGGGGTCACATCGGCCCAGATCTGCATTTACTCGACCGTGTCCAACCGTTTGATCTCCTTTCCCCGCTATCGTGGAACGAACAGTTCTCCCGCATGGTCGCCCGATGGCTCGCAGATCGCGTTTATGTCCAGCCAGGGAGGCGATCCGGAAATTTTCGTCGTGGATACCGACGGAGCGCATCTTCACCGGGTGACGTTCGCGGCAGGCGTCAGCACATCGCCTGCGTGGAATCCCAAGACCGGCAAGCAGATCATCTTCGTCAGCGACCGCGGCGGCGCCCCCATCCTTTATCTCGCGAACTCCGACGGCACGAACGTCCAAAAAATCGACCTCCCGGACATGGGTTACGTCATCGATCCCTCATGGTCACCAAATGGACAATTGATCGCATTTAGCTGGCGACGCCCGAGCGGGAATTACGATATCTACGTTATGGACATCGTGAGCCACCAGTTGGTGGAGCTTACGCGTGACGCGGGTCGCAACGAGCGGCCGAGCTGGGCGCCCGACGGACGGCACTTGGTTTTCGAGTCGACGCGCACGGGAACGAATCAGATATGGTCCATGCTGGCGGATGGCAGCCAGCCACGTCAGCTGACCTTTCAGGGACAAAACGAATCGCCGAACTGGTCTCCTAAATGAACGAGCGGTTTAGGGAGGAGCAATCCAGGCGGGATTGTAGCAACGGCCCGATGCGCCGCGCTTTCAGCGGTGATGTCTGTACCCATGAAAGAACCTGAAACGAAAATGACACATTGATCCTGAGCCGGTCTCGGTTTTTGCGGGCTTGGTCCGGGAAGCGCGCTCTGCCGCGCTCTCAAGATTCGCCGTCGGCAAGTGGTAACGAGGTTTTCTTGTTCGGCGGTGAGTACAACGTTTGGATTCATGCTTTACGAGTAAAAATTCATTCTCGACATTCCCCGAAAGCCCTCACGGGGAACGTCGAAGGAGGCAGTAGGATGCAGCACGGTACTCTTCGGAAGTTTGTACTGCTGGCAGGATTTGTCGCTTTTGTGATATTCATCGGCGGCTGCAAGAAGCACGTTGCAGCTCCGCCACCGGCTTCCGCTCCGGCTCCGCCGGCTGCGCAGCCCACTGTAACGCTCAATGCTTCGCCATCCTCGATCACACCGGGGCAGTCGGTGACGCTGTCGTGGTCATCCACCAACGCCACGGACCTGGATATCGAGCCGGGCGTCGGAAAAGTTGCGCCGGAAGGTTCCACTCCGGTGTCGCCAACCGAATCAACCACCTACACCATCACCGCGAGCGGGTCGGGCGGAACTGCCACGGCCAGCGCGCGTGTGGACGTAAATTCTGCCGCGGCGCCGGCCGAGTCATCCGGACCGCCTAACGTCAGCCAGCTGTTCGACCAGAATATTAAGGACGCGTACTTCGACACGGACAAATCCGATCTGGCGCAGCCGGCGCGCGATGCCCTTACAAAGGATGCGGAATTCCTGCGCTCTTATCCGCAGGTTCGCGTATCGCTGGAAGGACATTGCGACGAGCGCGGCTCAACCGAATACAACCTGGGTCTCGGCCAGCGCCGTGCGGATGCCGCGAAAAACTACCTGATCTCGCTCGGCATCACCGGCGACCGGATCGAAACCGTAAGCTGGGGCAAGGAGCGTCCCTTCTGCACCGAGCACAATGAAGCGTGCTGGCAGCAGAATCGCCGCGCCCATTTCGTCTTGGCTCATTAGAACCGTACTCCGGTTTGGGCAGCAACGCGCCGTGGCTGCCCAAACCGGTTTTTGGGCTCGGGGATTTGCCCGAGATCGCCGCCGTCCCGGCGTAATATCCGTGTCACAATAGTCCGGCACGATGATTTCACGAGATCGTTCAGCGTAAAGATTCGGCATAATGGTTCCACGGAATCGTCGGAGCGCGCCAATTCGATATGAAGTTCGGTACGGAAGCTCGATACGGAAGTTCGATGCGAAGTTCCATATGGAAGCTCGATATGGAAGTTCGGACGGCAGGCCAGACGGTAGCTCAGTCGGTCGGTAGCTCAGAATGATCGGAATGTTCGGGCGCTTTCGGCCGCGCGCCGCGAGCATCCGCCGATTTTAAGTAAGGAGGCTTCCTTTGCGCAAACAATGGTTCGTGCTTGCAATCGCGGCGATGTTTTTCGGCGCCCTTGGCGGGACGATCCTTGCCCCGGAGCCCGCGGGCGCGGTGGCGAGAGAAATCATCGAGCTTCAGCAGCAAGTTTCGCAGATATTGCAGTCGCAGCAGGACATGCGCAGCGCGCTTGATTCCAACAGCGCCACGCTGAAGACTCTCATCCAGCAGTCGCTCGACGGCGTGAACCAGCTCAATGGGCAGATGGGTTCATTGCAGAAGATCGTCCAAGAAGTTCAGGCAAACACCGGATCGAGCATCGGCTCCATGACCCAGCAGACGCAGGGAATTTCCGACAATTTGCAGGATGTTCAGGCCCGCGTCGCCAAGCTCTCCCAGCAAATGACCGACATTCAAAATTCCCTCCAGAGCATCGACGCGAAAGTTTCCGGCAACGCCCCGCCTGCATCGGGCGCCCCGGCGGTTCCCTCCACCCCCGGCGCGGCGGCGCCGAACGCGCCCGCTCCCGATGGGTCCACTCCGGGTCCGGCGGCGAATTCGGCTCCTTCCGCGATGCCGCCCATTTCCGCCGACACGCTCTATCAAGATGCCCTGCGCGATTTTA
>Ga0307372_10005959_pt1 | contig 18024 bp, 17 predicted proteins | sample OX1MG_FD_202533 | JGI IMG/M metagenome (GOLD analysis project Ga0307372, IMG submission 202533) | Soil microbial communities from Risofladan, Vaasa, Finland - OX-1 | ecosystem: Environmental > Terrestrial > Soil > Coastal area > Acid sulfate soil | place: Finland: Risofladan, Vaasa | collected...
GTATTCTGTGGCGAACTCGTCCTTGGCGTCCACCAGGATGGCCTCGAGCGCGCCAAGATTGCGCGCCTTGTCGAGCACCTGATCGAAATCGTCGGCTGGCTGGCCGAGGTCGACGCACAGCGCGATCACCTCCGCGCCATACTCGTCCTGGATCCACTTGAGCATCACCGAGGTGTCGAGACCGCCGGAATACAGCAGCACGACGCGGTGGACATCCTCGGGACGGGCGATATACGAAGCGGATTGTGGTGCAACTTGCGCGTCAGTCACAAACGACCTCATAGGTTGACAACACCGGGCCACCGGGAAGTCTAGAGGCGGCGCGCACCATTGGTTGCAACCCTGCAGCTTTCTTTCGTTTCGCGCCTGCCGATAGGATTTTCAGAGTCCTCCGACGAATCTTCGAGTAGATGAACAGCGACGCCATCGAGTCTGCATTCCGTGTGCCCGCCACGCTGCGTTCGCTGACGTTCATCCGGTGCGCGCTCGCGCTGGTGCTCGATCGCGAACCGTGGAGCCCTGAGGATGCCGGGCGGCTGCTCCTGGCGGCCAGCGAAGCGGTCTCCAACGCCATCGAGCACGGTTCGCCAGACGACGGCGGCCACATCGAGATCCAAGTGGTCGTGCGACGCGACGGTGCCACCCTCGTCGTCACCGACGAGGGCAGCGGCGATCACGAGCCACGCATCGACCCGCAGGCGACACCGCCCTCGCCAACGAGCCCCCGCGGCCGCGGGTTTCCGATCATGCGATCGCTGGCCGACGAGCTGACGGTGTCACGCGTCGGTTCGGGCACGCGCATCACGATGCATTTCGCGGTGGACCCCGAGGCCGGTGACGACCCGGACCCCGAGGCGGCCGACGACGGTGCCGCGTCGCGTTCGGCCGGCGCCCCCGGCGACTTACTCCGCCTGAATCGCATCCAGGACGTTTAGGCGCGCGGCGCGGCGCGCCGGCAGGATCGCGGCGATCACCCCGGCCACGCCGGCCAACACGAAGAACACGATTAGCGAGCCCCAGGGCACCGAGAGCGTGGTGATCAGCGAGACGCGCTCGACGATGACGATGCCGATGAACGCGCCGAGGACCAGACCGACGACACCGCCGATCAACGCAACGATGATCGCCTCCCAGAGGATCATGAAGCGCGTCGACCATCGCGACATGCCGACGGCCCGCAAAAGCCCGATCTCCCGTGTGCGCTCGAAGATCGACAGGGCCAGCGTGTTGACGATCCCGAAGACCGCGATGATGACCGCCAGCCCGAGCAGCGTGTAGACCAGGTACAGCAGTTGGTTGATCTGGGAGTTGACCTGATCCTTGTACTCGGACTTCGTCAGCACCGTGACGTTCGGATACGCCGCTAGCGTGGCAGACACCGACTGCTTGGCCTGTTGCGGGGACGTCCCGTCGGCGCCACGCGCCAGCACGATCGTGTCCTGCTGGGTGGAGAAGTTACGCTCGTAGTCCGACAGGGAGATGAAGAACTGGCCAAGGGTCGAGTCGGAGAAGATCGCCGCCACGCGAAGCGGCTGCACGCCAGTCCTGGCGAAGAACATCGGCAGCGTCGATCCGACGGTCAGGTGGTTGGTCTTGGCGTAGTCCTTTTGCACGGCGATCGTCCCGGGCTGGGCGAGGTCCCGCAACGATCCCTGCTTGAGTCCCGGGTTGTACAGCTCGAGGATCGTCGCCGGGTTCACCCCGCCCACGGTCTGCACGTCCCGGTGCGCGTCCCGGACCTGGCCCTCACGTAAGGGGCTGACCGCGACGATGCCGGGCGCGCCGGTGATCGCCGCCGCGGCCGCGGGCGTAAACGGCTGCTGGTTGGCGGCCTGGACGGCCACCTGTGCCAGCAACCGCGCATCGAGCTGCCCCGCGAACGTCGCATACAGCGAGGAGGCGAAGATCGTTGCCGCCGCGACCAGCGCGACGCCGATGGTGAGCGCGGTGGCCGTTTGGGCAGTGCGCGTGGGATTGCGCATCGCGTTCTGGCGCCCCAGACGGGCCGGGACCCGGCCGATCCAGACGAACGGCGCACCGATGACGCTCGCCAGTGGACGGGCGATCTGCCCGGTCAATAGCGCCGCGCCGATAAACAGCAACAGCGCCCCGAGGCCGAGCAGGGCGTACGGGTTCCCGAGGCCGCTGAACAGCCCCACGAGTACCAGCCCGACCCCGAGGGCCGTGACCGCGATCGCGATCACCAGGCGCCGCAGCGAGCCCGTCCCGGCCTCGGTCACCTCGCGCATCGCGGCGATCGGCGGGATGCGGCTCGCGTGGATTGCCGGGCGCAGCGCCGCCACGAGGGTCACCAGGATTCCGACGCCCATAGAGATGATTACCGTGCGGGCCTGCACCTGGATCGGGGCCTTGGGCAGACTCGCGCCGATCAGATCGAACAGTTTCTCCAGCCCGATCGCGACCAGGATCCCGAACCCGACGCCAATCGCCGAGGCCACGACACCGATGATCAGCGCCTCGAGGATCACCTCGCCCACGACGCTGCCGCGGGAGGCCCCGACGGCCCGCAGCAGCCCCACCTGGCGCGTGCGCTGGGCGATCGTGATCGAGAAACTGTTGAAGATGATGAACGCGCCGACAAACAGCGAGATCCCGGCGAACACCAGCAGCACGTCGCGCAGGAGGCCGATGATCGAGTTGAACTGGTCGGTCGCCTGCCGGGTGGCGGCGGCCCCGGTGATGGCTTCATAGCCGGACGGAAGCACCGCCTGGACCCGGTGGGCGAGTACCGAGTCCAGGACGCCCTGGTTGCCGGTGACCCCGATCCGCGTGTACTGGCCCTCGAGGCCGAACACGCGCTGCGCCGTGGGCATCGTGAACCCGGTGAGCGTCGCGCCGAGCAGGTTGTCGCTCGTGCCGAACCGGACCAGCCCGACGAGCGCGTACTGGCCCGACCCGGAAGGTGTAATGACCCGCACCTGCTGACCGAGCGCGAACTTCGCGGTGGCGGCGGTGTGCGTGTCGATCACGACGTCGTTGGGCGCGGTCGGGGCGCGACCCGACACGAGACGCAAGGAGTTGAGCGAAGGATCGTTGACCCACCCGAACCCGAGCGTCGGGGGCCCGGCGCGGCCGACCGCCTTGCCGTTGGTCCCCACGATCGTCGCGGTGCCGCCGATCGACCCGGCGGCGGCGGCAACGCCGTCGACCGCCTGAATCTTGGGCAGCAGGCCGGCCGGGACCGGCTGTCGCTGCGAGTCGGACACCGATGCGACGCCCTGGACCTGCACGGCCACGCCGGCATCGACCTTGGCAAACAGGCTGTCGAAGGCCTTGTTGATGGTGTCACCGAGCACGAACGCACCGCCGACGAAGCCCACGCCCAGGATGATCGCGAGCGAGATCAACACGAGCCGCAATGGGCTCGCCCGCAGATTGCGGTGGGCCATTCGCCAGATCATCGTTCGGCGGCCGTGAGGACCTTCATGCGGTCGAGGATCGAGGTCGGGGACGGCGCGGCGAGCTCGTCGACGATCTTGCCGTCCGAAAGAAACACGACATCGTCCGAGTAGCTGGCCGCGTTCGGGTCGTGGGTCACCATCACGATCGTCTGCGAGAACTCATCGACGGCGCGGCGCATGAACGACAGCAGCTCGGCCGAGGAATGCGAGTCGAGCTGGCCGGTGGGCTCGTCGGCGAAGACGATCGCGGGCTGGCTGGCAAATGCGCGGGCCGCGGCGACGCGCTGTTGCTGGCCTCCCGAGAGCTCACCCGGCCGGTGGCGCAGACGGTCCTCGAGTTCCAGCGACGCGACGACCTGGTCCAGCCAGGCCTGGTCGACGTCGCGCCCGGCGATATCCAGTGGTAAGCGGATGTTCTCGAGCGCGGTCAGGGTCGGCAGCAGGTTGAACGCCTGGAAGATGAAGCCGACCTTGTCGCGCCGGACACCGGTGACGGCTTTCTCCCCCAGCGCGCTCAGCTCTACCTCTCCGATCCAGGTCGTCCCGGAGGTCAGGCGGTCGAGACCCGCCATGCAGTGCATTAGCGTCGACTTGCCAGATCCGGAAGGGCCCATGATCGCGGTAAAGCGGCCGGCCGGAAACGCGCGCGTCACGCCGTCGAGCGCCCGGATCTCGGCATCGCCGGCACCGTAGATCTTGACCCCATCCTCGATCCGGGCAGCCGTTGCCTGGTCGATACTGGGTTCGGTCATCGCCATCTGGCCGCTCCTTGCCGGTGGCCGCCCAACCGCGGGGTTGCTCGGGACATCCTCGGGGCGAACGTACGTGAGTGACTAATCACATACGAGAGGCCGTCGTGCGCGGCCCCCGGGCGCCTACTTTGACATGCCCGGCGATCCGGCGCTGAAACGCGTCAGGCGCTGAGGACCCTCCGCAGTGTCGACACCAGACCCGCCAGGTCTTCGTCATCGATCACCAGCGGCGGCAGGAAGCGCAGCGTCTGGGCGGAGGTGTTGTTGATCAGGTACCCGGACTCGAGCATGGCCGCGGTGACCTCGGCCGCGCGAGGGTCGGGGAGATCGATGCCACACATCAGCCCGCGCCCGCGGGCCTCGCGGACCAACCCGTCGTCGACCAGCCGCTGGAGCCCCTCCAGGAGCGCTGCACCTTTAACCCGCACGGAGGCCTGCAGGCCCGGATCGGCGAGCACCTGGCAGCTGGCCAGCCCGGCCGCGCACGCCAGCGGGCTGCCCGCAAACGTCGAGCCGTGGTCACCCGGCACGAACGTGGCGTCGATGCCCGGGCGGGCAGTGACCGCGCCGATCGGTACGCCGCCGCCGAGGCTCTTTGCCAGACACATGACGTCCGGCTCGATGCCGACGTCCTGATAGGCGAACAGCGGACCGGTCCGCGACAGCCCGGTCTGGATCTCGTCGATCACCAGCAGCGCCCCGTGGCGATCCGCCAACGCCCGCGCCAGCTGAAGCATCTCCACGGAGATCGGGTGCACGCCAACCTCACCCTGCACGATCTCCAGGAAGATCGCGCATGTGCGCGGACCGACAGCCTCCTCGAGCGCCTCGAGGTCGTTGCGGCCGACGTGGTGGATGTCCGGCACCATCGGCATGAAGGCGATCTGCTTGTCGGGCTGGCCGGTCAGGGTCAGCGCACCGTAGGTGCGCCCGTGAAAGCCGTGTTCAAGGGCGACAACTTCGGGACGTCCCGGGCCGCCGTGCTTGCGCGCGAGCTTGAGCGCGGCCTCGTTGGCCTCGGCTCCGGAATTGCAGAAGAACACCCGGCCGCCCATGGAGTGGTCACGGATCCATTCAGCCAACTCGAGCATGGGCTCGGTGTAGTACAGGTTCGAGACATTGATCAGTCGCGCGGCCTGAGTGCAGATCGCCTCGACGACGTCTGGGTGGCAGTGACCGACGTTGATCATCGAGATCCCCGCCATGCAGTCGACATAGCGCCGGTCCTCGGCGGTATACAGCGACGCGCCGTCCCCGCGGACAAACAGCACCGGCTGGCGACTGTAGTTGGCCATCAACGCCGCCTGCTCGCGCGCCATCCATGCCGGCGTCGTCACGGCGTGATCTTGGTGCCGATGCCCGCCTCGGTAAACAACTCGATCAGCACCGAGTGCTCGACTCGGCCGTCGACGATGTGCGCCGCGCCGACCCCGTGCGTGAGCGCGTCCCGGACCGCGGTCAGCTTGGGCAGCATGCCGCCGCCGATCGCGCTCGCCCCCAACATGGCGTTCAACTCGCCCAGCGTGCACTCGGAGACCAGCGAGTCCGGGTCGGCAGGGTCGGCCAGCAGGCCCTGGACATCAGTCAGGAAGAGCACCTTGCGCGCGCGCAGCGCGCCGGCGAGGCTCGCGGCGACCGCGTCGGCGTTGATGTTGTAGCTCTGTCCGTCCTCGTCGACACCCACCGAAGCGACGACCGGCACGAAGTCCGACAGCCGCTCGAGCACCGTCGGATCGACGTGGTCGACCTTGCCGACAAACCCGATGTCGTGCCCGTTGGGCATCTGCTTGCTGGCCTGGATGAGTTGTCCATCGTCGCCCGCCAGCCCGACCGCGGCGACACCCGCAACGTGCAACTGCGCGACGATCTCCTTGTTGACCTTGCCGACAAGCACCATCTTGGCCAGTTCCATCGTCCGCTGGTCGGTCACCCGCAGGCCGTCGACAAAGCGCACGTCGATGCCCAGTAGGTCCGAGTAGCGGGAGATGTCAGGACCGCCGCCGTGCACGACGACCGGGTTCATCCCGACCAGCTTCAATAGCGCGATGTCGCGCGCAAACGACGCCTTGAGCTCCGGGGCCACCATCGCGGCACCGCCGTACTTGACGACCACCGTCGCCCCCGCGAAATCGCGGATGTACGGCAGGGCCTCCAGCAGGACGGCGACCCGGGTCGAGGTGTCCTGTGGGCCGGAGCCAAGTGATGCGGGATTCACGATGTCCATTCGGTGCGGGAGATTATCGCGCCGCGACGCCGTGCGTCGATCGTCGGCCCGCGCGTCGACCCGCAGCGGGGCCTAGGTGTGGTACTCGGCGTTGAGCGTGACGTAGGCGTGGGTGAGGTCTGACAGCCACAGGTCGTACTCGCCCGTCCCCCGCCCTAGGGCGACCGCAATATCGTATTCGGCCTGTTCCATCACCGCAGCGGCGGCGGGGTCGTCGAGCGCGATGGCGTCGAGCCAGACCCCCAACTCGGCCGGGGCGCCCGGCGAGCGCGCCAGCGCCATCCCGACCGCTTGGGAGATCCGGCCCCAGTTCGGGTCGCGTCCGAAGATTGCCGTCTTCACCAGGGGCGACTCGGCAATCGCTCGGGCGACGGCCTCGGCCTCGGCCTCGTCGCGGGCGGTCCGCACCGTCAGGTGCACGGCGTGCTCGGCGCCCTCGCCATCCTTGACCATCTGGATCGCCGCCCAGCGACAGACCGCCCGCAGGCAATCGGCGAACCTCGCCAGATCCTCGCCGCCCAGCGGCGCGCCGGTGCCGCTCGCGAACACCAGCAGCGTATCGCTCGGGCTCATCTGACCGTCGACGCTGATGCGGTTGAAACTCTCGGCCCCGGCACGCTCGGTCGCCACCCGGAGATCGTCGGGGGCGAGCGCCGCGTCGGTCGTCACGTAGGCGAGCATCGTCGCCATGGTTGGCCGGATCATCCCGGCTCCCTTGGCGGCGATCCCGAGCGTGACCTCGCCCCCCGCCAGCGGGACGCGAAACGCGCCGCCTTTGAGCAGCCGGTCGGTGGTGCAGATGGCCTGGTTGAAGCGCTGCCCGCCGTCTGGACCCAGTTGGCCGCAGGCCACGCGGATGGCCGCCGGAATCTCTTGCATGTCGAGCCGCTCGCCGATCACGCCGGTGCTCGAGACGGCGACCTGCGCGATGCCCAGACCCAGTTCGGTCGCGGTCAGCTCCGCCATCCGGCGGGCGTCCTCCTCGCCGCCCGGCCCGGTCGACGCGTTGGCGATGCCCGCGTTGACAACGACCGCCTGGAAGCCGGCGCGGCCGTGTGTGCGGTTGAGCCGGACCGGCGCGGACGGCAGCGCATTGGTCGTATCAAGGAGCCAGGACACCACCGGGCCCGTCGCGCTCAGGACGCCAAGATCGAGATCCCCCGAAGCCTTGAGGCCGCAGGCGACCCCCGCAGCGACGAACCCGTCCGGGCTGGTGACCGACCCGTTTTGGATCGGGTCGAGCCCGGCCGGGGCGTCCAACCAGTCGGACCGCAGGATCGGGGTGAACCCGCTCATGCCAGGCCCTCATCCTCCGGGCGCCCGGCCATCAGGTTGAGATTCTGGACCGCCTGCCCGGCCGCGCCCTTGACCAGGTTGTCGATTACGCCGAAGCCGACGAACAACCCCCGCCGGGGCTCGGTGGTGACGTAGACCTGCGCGTAGTTGTTGCGCTGGGTCGCCCGCATCCCGGGCGGTGCATCGACGACCTCCACGAACGGGTGCTGCGCATAGAAGACCCGGTACTGCTCGCGCAGGTCGTCGGCGTGGGGCGTATCGCCCACGAACCGTCCGTAGCACGACGCCAACAGCCCCCGGTCTGCGGCGACCAGGTGTGGGGTGAACAGCACCTCCTGGCCGAACTCCTGGACGATTTCGGGCGTGTGCCGGTGGGTCAAGACCTTGTACGGGATGACGTTGTCGGTGACTGAGGAGAAGTGCACCGCGGAGGTCGGCGTCCGGCCAGCCCCCGAAACGCCGCTCTTGGCGTCGATGACGACGTGGATCACGTGATCGCGTACCGGCAGCAGCGCGAGCAGCGCCGCAGTCGGAAAGCAGCCCGGGTTGGCGACCAGGCGCGCGCTGCGAATGGCCTCGCGATGCAGCTCGGGCAGCCCGTAGACCGCCTCGGCCAAGAGGTCCTCACGGGCGTGCGTGAACCCATAGACCTCCGGGTAAAGGATCGGATCATGCAGCCGATGATCGGCGGAGACGTCGACGACCCGAACGCCCTTGTCGATCAACTCGGCCACGAGCTCCGACGCTTCAGCGTGCGGGTAGCACACCGCGGCAAAGTCACCCGGCGAGATGGCATCGAGGTCGGGTGCGCTGAGTTGGGCGGTGACCCGATATTCCGGGTAGAGGTCGACCAGGCGTCGCCCGGCGTCCGAACGCGCGGTGATCGTCCCGAGCACGAAATGGGGGTGGGCGTCGATGAGGGCAGCCAGCTGCGCCCCCGCAAAGCCCGCCCCGCCGAGGATGTGCACCATGTCATTGCTCATCCGCGCAGTTCCGCGCCGTGCTGGTCGGCGAGGGCATCCCGCACCGCGACGACCACGTCGTTGATCTCCTGATCGGTGAGCGTCCGGGTGGGATCGGCGATGACGAGCCGGATCGCCAGGCTGACCCGCCGCGCGCCGATCTGCTCGCCGGCATAGCGGTCGAACACCCGCGCATCCCGGACCAACGTGCCCCCGGCGCGCCGTGCCGTGGCCACGAGCGTCGCCGCGCTCACATCGTCGCCGACCACCAGCGCCAGGTCACGCGTCGAGGCAGGGACGCTCAGCAAATCCTCGAATTGCGGCACGCCGGTGGGCGCCGCCGCCCCGAGCGCGTCGAGATCGACCACGATCGCGGCGCTCGGACCCGACACATCGAAGTTGCGCATCACCCGCGGGTGCACCTCCCCGGCCCAACCGACGATCCGGTCGCCGGCGACCAGGCGCGCCTGACGGACCGGGTGGAAATAGGGGGCCTGGTTGGACTCGATCTCCGGACGCACGCCCGCGATGCCGCACAGCGCCTCGGCCAACCCGACCGCAGCATGGATGTCGACATTCGACACGGGGGCGCGCCAATGCTCCTGACCCGGCGCGCCAAAGATCAGCGCCGCCAGGAACTCGCGTTCCTCGGCGCGTCCGTCCGGAGCCGGCGCGTAGGTCCGACCGACCTCGAACAGCGCCCCGTGCGTGCGTTGCCGGTGCTGGTTGTGCGATGCGGCACGCAGCAACCCCGGCAGCATCGAGCGCCGCATGACCGCCATCTCCTCGGAGATCGGGTTGGCCAAGCGCACCAAGCGGCGTCGCGGATCATCGCCGGCAAGTTGCAGCCGATCGACGTCGGACGCCGGAACGAACCGGTAGCTGACGATCTCCGAGTACCCCTGATCGGCGACGTAGCGCCGCAGCTGCTCAGTCCGCCGTTGGGCGACCGTCCGTGTGCCGTGGCCGACCATCCGTGGCAAGTGGGCCGGGATCCGGCCATATCCGTGGATCCGTGCCACCTCCTCGATCAAATCGATCTCGCGGCTGACGTCGCGGCGTCGGGTGTACGGCACGATGACCTGGTGAGCATCGGGACCTTCGGACACCTCGCAGCCGAGTCGTCGCAGGATCGCGGCCGATTCGTCGGGAGCGATGTCGAGCCCGAGTACCGCATTGAGCCGCGCATGGCGCATCGCGACGGGCACGACCACCGGCAGCGGCGCCGCGGCGTCCAGCGTCCCAGGCACGAGCCTCCCACCGCACAGCTCGACCACCAAGCGGCAGGCGATCGCCATCGCCACGGGCGGAAGCTCGGCGGGCAGACCCTTCTCGAAACGCGCGCTCGACTCGCTGCGCAGCCCCAGCCGCAGCGCGGCGTGCAGGACGGCCGGACCGTCGAAGGTCGCCGCCTCCAGCAGGACCCGGGTGGTGGCGCCGGAGACCTCAACGTCCTCGGCGCCCATGATCCCTGCGATCACGGCTGGACGCACGGCGTCGCAGATCGCCAGGACCTCGGCGTCCATCACACGCTGCTGTCCGTCCAGGGTCGTCACCGGCTCACCGTCGTGGGCCCGCCGCACGACGACCGCCGGCCCGGCCATCCGATCCAGGTCGAATGCGTGCAACGGCTGTCCGGTGAGCAGCATCACGTAGTTGGTGATGTCCACGACATTGCTGATCGCGCGCATGCCGGCCGCCTCGAGCCGCGCGCGCAGCCAGACCGGCGACGGGCCGACGCGCACGTCGGTGATCACCCGGGCCATGTAACGCGGACACAGGTCCGGCGCCTCGACGCGCAGGCTGACGTAGTCCTGGACCGTGCCGTCGCCGGTCGGCGCTGCCTCCGACGCATCGAGCGCCGCGAGCGGCGCGCCGGTGATCCCGTGGACCTCACGCGCGATGCCGTAGACGCCCATCAGATCGGGTCGATTCGGGGTCAGCTCGAGCTCAAACACGGTATCGGCGATCGGCAGGACCTCGGCGACCGGCGTCCCGGCCGGGATGTCGTCGGGGAGGATCATGATCCCCTCGGACTCGGCCGCGAGTTCGAGCTCGGATTCGGACAGGATCATCCCGCGGCTGGTGACCCCGCGCAGGGCGACTTCGCCCAGCGGCGCGCGCTCGGGCAACACGGCTCCGGGCAGGGCGACAGCGACCGTTTGGCCGATCCCGACGTTCGGCGCACCACAGACGATCTGGCGCAGTTCCAGCTCGCCGAGATCGACCTGGCAGACCCGTAGACGATCCGCGTCCGGATGCTGCTCGGCCGAGACGACACGGCCGACGCGGAACCACTCCAGGTTGCCGCCCGCCACCGGCATGCGCAGGTGCATCACCCCCTCGACCGCGGGCCCGGCGTCGGTGATGTGCTGCGCGAGCGCGACGTCGTCAAGCGCGGGGCGCACGTATTCGCGAAGCCAGGAAAGAGGAAGTTTCATCGGCAGTCGAGTCCCGGGATGGTCAGATCAGGAGAACTGCTCGAGAAAGCGCAGATCGCCGTCAAACAGCAGGCGCAGGTCCGGCACCCCGTGGCGCACCATGGCGATGCGGTCCAGGCCCATCCCGAACGCGAAGCCCGTCCAGCGCTCGCTGTCGTACCCGGCAAACGAGAACACGTTGGGGTCGACCATGCCCGCGCCCAGCAACTCCATCCATGAGCTGCGCCCGGCGCGATCGGTCCAGCGCACCAGCAGCTGGATCGACGGCTCGGTAAACGGAAAGAAGTCCGGGATGATCCGGTACTCGGTCGACCCGAGCAGCTGACCGGCCACGTGCTTGAGCGTGCCGATCAAGTGCGCCAGCGACAGCCCCTCATCGACGGCGAGACCTTCGAGCTGATGAAACATCGGGCTGTGGGTCGCGTCGACGTCGTCGCGCCGGTAGACGGCCCCGGGGCTGATCACATACAGCGGCGGCGTGCGAGCTTCCATGACCCGGACCTGCACCGATGATGTCTGGGTGCGCAGGATCGTCCCGGCCGACCCGTCGACGTAGAACGTGTCCGACGATGAGCGGGCGGGGTGGCCGACGGGCGTGTTGAGGGCCGTAAAGTTGTAGTGCTCGGTCTCGACCTCGGGGCCGCCGGCGATCTCGTAGCCGAGGGCCAGAAAGATCTCCTCGATCTCGAGCCGCACCTGGGTGAGCAGGTGCAGCGCGCCGCGCGGGTACGGGTCGCCAGGCAGCGTGACATCGGTCCGGTCGTCGGCGAGTTGCTCGCTGAGTTCGGCCGCTTCGAGCTCCGCTCTGCGTTCGGCAAGCGCATCGTCGATCTCACGGCGGGCAGCGTTGGCGTGTTTGCCGAACGTACCTCGCTCTTCGGGCGGGAGACTGACGATCGACGCGAGGGCCTTGGCGAGCTCGCTCTTACGCCCAGTGAACTCGACCCGCACCGCTTCGAGTGCCGAAACAGTCCCCGCTGCGGCAGCCCCTGCGAGAGCCCTGCTCTTGATTTCAGAGATGTCGTAAGGAGACGCCACGGCGTCTCAGGCTACAGGACCCGCGGATCCGATTTCCCCTGCGCTGCGCTGGCGCATGGCCTCCGCCAGGAGGATGGCACCGGCGGCGGCCACGTTGAGCGACTCGGCGCCGTGCGTCTGCGGAATCGTCACGCGCTCGACTGCGAGCGCCGGCCCGAGCTGGGACAGGCCGGGTTCGAGCCCCTCGCGCTCGCCCCCGAGCGCGATCACGATCGGCCCCCGCAGGTCGGTCTCCCACGGCGGGCGCCCGTCATCGACGACGGCGGCCACGACCCGGAACCCGTCGCGCGCGGCCAGATCCTCCCCGCGGACACCCTCCAGCAGCGGGATCGCGAACGTTGCGCCCATCGCGGCGCGGGTGGCCCGGGGGTGAAACGGATCGGCCGACCCCGGTCCGAGCGCGACCCAGTCGGCACCGAGCGCGGCGGCGCTGCGGACCAGCGTGCCGACGTTGCCGGGATCGGCCACCCCGGCCAGCCACACGCCAAGCGAGGGCGGAAACACCACGTCCCGGAAGGCAAAGGGGCCGGGCTGCGGCAGGATGGCAACCACGCGCGGCGGCGCGGCCAGCTGTGACGCGCTCGCCAGCAACTGATGCGGTACGGCGTAGGCCTCGCTGACGTCACCCAGGCGCGCGAGCAGGTCGGTCAGCTCGCCGGTGCGCTCGGCGTCGACGAAGAGCACCGAGGGGCGCACGCCATGTTCGAGCCCCGCGACCACCAGATCCTCGCCCTCGGCCACCATCAGCCGCTGCTCGCGGCGCGCACGCTTGTTTGCGAGCGTGCGCAGCAGTTTGAGCTGTGGGTTGCGCGCCGATGTCAGCGGCCGCAGGTGCGGCCCACGTCGTGGTCCGCGGTTAGACGGAGGCGGCTTGGCGGGCATCGCGCGCCCGCACGCAGAGTCCGGCGAAGGCCTCGGGCTCGTGTACCGCCAGATCGGCCAGCACCTTGCGGTTCAGCTCGATCCCGGCAAGCGAGAGGCCGTGCATGAACTCGTTGTAGGCAAGACCGTTTTGCCTGGCGGCGGCGTTGATGCGGGCGATCCAGAGCCGGCGGAAGTCGCGCTTGCGCACCCGGCGGTCGCGGTACTGATAGCGAAGTGAGCGCTGGACCTGCTCCTTCGCACGACGGTAGCTTGACTTCTTGGTGCCCCAGTACCCACGGGCCTGGCCGAGGATCTTGCGCCGCTTCTTGCGGGCGGCGACCGAACGCTTGACGCGAGCCATCTCTAGCGCTTCCCCAACAGTCTGAGTGCGGTCGCGGCGTGCTCACTGGTCAGCTCGTGGGCACGGGCCTGGCGACGCTTGTTCTTGCCGGACATGTTCTCGAGGTTGTGGCGCAGCCCGGCCGCGCCGAACATCACCTTGCCCTTGGGCGTCACCCGAAAGCGCTTGCTGGCGGCTCGGTTGGTCTTCATCTTGGGCATATCAGGCGGTCTCAGACGTTGCGGAGTGTTCGTGGCTTGGCGCCGGCGCACCGGCCCCAGTGTCCCGCAGCGGGGACAGCATCATGACCATATTGCGCCCGTCCAGGTTCGGACGGCTCTCGATGAGGGCGAGGTCACTCAGTTCATCGGCGAGCCGAAGAAGAATGGCTTCTCCACGCTCAGGATGCAAGAGTTCCCGGCCTCGAAACATGATCGTGATCTTGACTTTGTCCTTGTGACGCAGGAAGCGCTCGACGTGCCCCTTTTTGGTGGCGTAGTCGTGCGGGTCGATCTTCGGCCGGAACTTGATCTCTTTGATCACGATCTGGCTCTGGTGCTTGCGAGCCTGCTTTGCCTTCTGCTCTTGCTCGTATCGCCACTTGCCGTAGTCCATGATCCGGACCACCGGCGGCCTGGCCTCGGCAGCGACCTCCACCAAGTCGAGGTTCGCGTCCGTGGCGATCTGCTGGGCGCGCGCGATCGGCACGATACCCACGTTCTCCCCGTGGTGATCGATCAAGCGAACCGACTCGACCCGAATCGCATCATTGATGCGCGTCGACGGGCCAGCCGGTGGGCGTATATCTGGACCTCGTCTAGGAGGCAAGCACTACCTGGGATGCGCTCAGGCTGCACCTCGATATCCGCAGGTAACCACGGTCTCAGAAGGGATATGTGCGGTGATGAAGATTCTCATAGCGACGTCGCCGCATACCCGCGGCGGGGGTGAAGGATAGCAGGCCCGGCGTCATCCGAAATGCGCGACCGGCGATTGCCGCGGGCGGTTGGTGCGAGGTGATGTGCCCGGGGCGGCGTGATGACCACGCCGGGCGAAACGCAGCGTACGGGGGCGGGTGACCCGCCCCCGTGTGGCCGCGTGCGGGCCGAGGGCCCGCATCCCGATTACTTCTTCTTGAGCTTCTTTGCGTTCCCCGTGGCGACCTGCTCCTTGAGCACGGCGCCCGGCGTGAAGCGCGGCACCACGCGAGCGGGAATCGAGACCTTCTTGGTCGGGTCCTGGGGATTCACACCCGTGCGCGCGGCACGCTGCGATACCGAGAACTTGCCGAAGCCGGCGAATGCAACATCCTCGCCCTTCTTCAGCGCCTCGAGGATTTCATCCAGCACTGATTGGACAAAGCGCTGCGACTCAGCGTTGGTAGCCTCGGCGCGCTTCGCCACGAGCCCTACAAATTCCGTTTTATTCATTGTGACTCCCTGATCCGGTGCACAAGACGACGCATCGGCGCGGAACCTAGCAGCACGCTCAGACGAAAGAGCGCTGAAATAGGGACATTTCGGTGAAAAGTGGCATGTTTGGCCACCGTGATCACCGCATCTTGGGGTGATTCCGGACGCCGCGCGGCGCTCGGATCGCCCTCCAACCGGCTCGGGAATGTCAGGACAGGAACAGCACTCGGACGACCTCGTCGTCGGCGGTTTTGCCTGGAACTCGACGGAATCCCACCAAGCACGGCAGGCTGTCGCGCATCTGCATGATGTCGTCGTGCTCGAGCTGGCCGCCGGCCAGCACGTACCCGGCGAGTTCTTTCATCAGGCGAACGCCCGGCTCGACGAACATCGTGGGTAAATTGTCCAACTCGATCTCCGGGTGGGCCGCGTAGACGCGCAGCCCGACCGTCAGCAGGCGGGTGCCCCGTCGATGGCCGACCTGATCGAGCCACGGCCAACTCGACATCTCGTCGATGCCGGGGCGCGCCGCGCCGCTCCCGATCCCGGACAGCTCCTGATAGCCCGGCGAGGTCGGTTCACTGGGCAGTTCGACCGCGACCTGAACCCGCGGGTCATCGATGCGCGTGCTCAACGGCAATCATCCCTTCGCGCGACGTCGGATTCGCCCCGGGAGCGTACCGGGCGGTCGACGCCAACGACCTGCCGCCCAGCTCGCGTCCCGCAGGCGATGTCACATCCCGCCCGGTGGTCCGGCGCGGGGTATCGGCGCGAGCGGGGATCTGGCAACGTGTCACGCGATGGGGACATCGCCTTCGCCGGTCCCGTTGGGCCGCATCGGTCGGGAGTGGGCGCGCCTTGGCATGACCGGATTCGGCGGCCCGCCGGCGCACATCCAATTGTTGCGCGCGCTGTGCGTCGACCGCAACGGTTGGCTTGCAGCCACGGAGTTCGAGGATGCGGTCGCCGCGTGCAACCTCTTGCCGGGACCCGCCTCGACGCAGTTGGCGATCTACTGCGCGCGGCGGGCGGGCGGATGGCGCGGCGCGGTGGTCGGCGGGCTCGGGTTCATCGTCCCGGGCCTGGTGGTCATCCTGGTGTTGTCGGCCCTCCTGCTCAGCCCGCACCCGTCGCGCTGGGTGCTCGGTGCGGCGGCGGCGGCCGGCGCGGTGATCCCCGCCGTCGCGGTGCGGGCCGGGCTGGCGCTGATGCCCGCCAGCCTGCTGCGTGCGCGACGGGCGACCGGGATGTCGTGGTGGGTCGCCGCGGTCGTCGTCGGCACCGTCGCGGCAGCGATCTTCGGGGCGTGGGTGGCGGTGGCGTTGGTCGGCTGCGGTCTGATCGCGCTGGCCCACGACGAACGCGCGCGACGTTCCGGACGCCCGCTTGGTGCCGTCGCCGTTGCGGGCATCGGCACGGTGTCGGTCGGCAGCGGGCTCGCGCTTGCCTGGACGGCGCTCAAGGTCGGCGCACTCTCCTACGGCGGCGGGTTCGTGATCGTCCCGCTGATGCAGGCGGATGCGGTCAGCCACCACTGGCTGACGAAGACCGAGTTCCTCGGCGCCGTGGCGCTCGGACAGATCACCCCAGGCCCCGTGGTCCAGACCATCGCCGTCGTCGGCTACGGCGCCGCCGGCGTGGTCGGAGGCATCGCCGCGAGCGCGATCGCGTTTGCCCCGTCGTTCGTGTTCGTGCTGGCCGGCGGACGGCATTTTGACCGGGTGCGGACGAACGCGCGCGCCCAGGCGTTCTTGGCCGGCGCCGGACCGTCTGCGATTGGTGCCATCCTCGGCTCGGCGGTGCCGCTCGCCCTCGCACTGGGCGCGTGGTGGCAGGTCGTCGTACTCGCGGCCGGGAGCATCGCACTACTGCGCCAGTGGTCGGTCGTGCTCGTGCTGGTTGCGGCGGCCACGATCGGGCTGGCGCTGGTCGCCGTGGGCGCCCCGATCCCCTATTGACCTAGATTCCGCGGACCGACTCGCCCGCGGCGGCGCTCGGAGCGGTCCCCGCGTCGCGGAGTGCGGCGCGCACCGCCGGAGCGACCCGCGTCCCGAACAGCTCGATCGCGTGCATGACGCGTGCGTGCGGCTGGCAGCCGACGTCCATCTGGGCGAGGAACCGGGTGTGGCCAAACAGCTCGTGCTCGTAGAGGACTTTTTCGACGATCTCCTCGGGGCTGCCGACCAACAGCGACCCGTGTGGGCCGCGCAGCTGGTCGAACTGCCCGCGGGTCGTGGGTCCCCACCCGCGCTCCCGACCAAGCTGGGTCATGGCCTGCGCGTAGCCCGGATAGAACTCCTCGGCGGCCCGCTGGGACGTATCGGCGATGTAACAGAACGAGTTGATTCCCAGCCGCAGACTCGCCGGGTCGTGGCCCGCGTCCCGCGCCGCGTCACGGTACAGCTCGACCAGTGGTCGGAACCGCGCCGGCGCGCCGCCGATGATGGCGACGGCCAGCGGAATGCCCAGCGTGCCGGCGCGGACCACCGACGCGGGTGTCCCGCCGACCGCGATCCAGATCGGCAGCGGCGACTGCAGCGGCCGAGGATAGATCGTCTGGTTGTCCAACGGCGCGCGAAACCGGCCGGACCAGGTGATCGTCTCCTGCTCGCGCAGCGCCAGCAGCAGATCGAGCTTCTCGGCGAACAGCGGCTCATAGTCACGCAGGTCGTAGCCGAACAGCGGAAACGACTCGGTAAACGAACCGCGGCCGACCATGATCTCCGCGCGGCCGTCCGACAGGAGATCGAGGGTCGCATAGTGCTCGAACACGCGGACCGGGTCCTCCGAGCCGAGTACCGTGACCGCACTGGTCAGCCGGATCCGGTTGGTGCGTTCGGCGGCCGCAGCCAGCACCATCGCCGGAGCCGACACCGAGAAGTCCGCCCGGTGATGCTCCCCAACGCCGAACACGTCGAGGCCCACCTGGTCGGCGAGCTCGATCTCATCGATGAGCTCCCGCAGCCGCTGATGGGCGCCGACCATCAGGCCCGTCGCCGGATCGCGGTGGGTATCGCCAAAGCTGTACACCCCCAGTTCCATCACATCGCTCCCGGTTGCCGACGCCGTGCCATTGTGACGAGCCGGCCGGCGCGGCGCTCGACGTACGACGGCTAGGATGGCCCAATGCCCGACGGCGGCGTAATGCCCGCGCCCACGCGTCTGAGCGACGAGCTCACACGATGGCTTCACGGCGGCGACACCACGCTGGGCGGACTCGTCGCGCTGTTCGGGCCCAAGAGCTTCGCGGTGACGTTCGTGGTCCTGATGGCG
>Ga0307372_10005960_pt1 | contig 18023 bp, 29 predicted proteins | sample OX1MG_FD_202533 | JGI IMG/M metagenome (GOLD analysis project Ga0307372, IMG submission 202533) | Soil microbial communities from Risofladan, Vaasa, Finland - OX-1 | ecosystem: Environmental > Terrestrial > Soil > Coastal area > Acid sulfate soil | place: Finland: Risofladan, Vaasa | collected...
GCCCTGTAAAGATACATTCTTGAAATAGGGTCAGGAGCCTAGCGCAGCGCACATCAGCGAGGCATGGGCACATGAAGATAATGGCTCCCCGGGCCGGACTCGAACCAGCGACCAACGGATTAACAGGGACCTCCAACGTTTTCGCAGGTGCTTGATGGTAACGGTTCCTCACCGTGCGATCAATCACTTGCGGATTTTGTGTGTTTACGGTTTGCCACCATTTTTTATCGTTTATGCGCCTCGGGTATGGCGTAGGAATGGCAAGGACCAACCAAGTTGTTAAAACCATAGTGCGGGGGACGGCGGAGGGCCTGAAAACAACTATGGCAGAGCGCACTATGGCAGGACGATTTCTAATCCCCTGTACGTGCGAGACGGGGAGAGCCATGCGCCGATGCGAGCGGCATGAACTCATCGGGCATGCTTAATTCGCCAGCCAAGCGAACTGCAATCGTGCCTGAGTCATGCGCGCTGCGCGGCAACACCGTGTGTGCATGCACGTCAAGAGGGTAGCTGTAAAACGAAATAAAACGGCTGGATGTTTCAAAACATTGCCCGCTTGGCTTACCAATCGCGTTCGTTTGTTATGTACGTGTTTGTACGTGTTGATTAGAACTGCATCAGTCTTACATGTACTGCATGTCTCACATGTACTGTGGTGTTGTGATGAATTATTTTGTAAGTGCACTGAAAAACGCCTTGCATTTTTGTTTGTACGTATGCTAATCTTCGGCTACCACAGGTAGATATACATCTACCTGTGATGGAGCTTGATGAGCTCCGGCTTTAAGGCCGCGATCACCTTTGACCACCACGCCCATTAATTATTGGGATGGAAGTTGGTCTTAGGTGGCACGCGGCCCCCACCTGAACTTCCCATTTTGCCGCGCTTGTGGTGATTTGGGATGCGTAAGAAAAAATCTGAAACTGGTGATGACAGTGATGAAAAGTCACTGTTACTACGTTTAAGCGGCGCAATGCGCGTGCTTGACGTCGGCCCCACAAAAATCCGGCAACTCGTGCGTGAAGGGAAGATAGAGAAGGTCCCGCTCGGCAGGCGGTGCGTGCGCTACACGCGTGCATCCGTGGAGGCGCAGGCCCGCCCCGGGCCGGACGCGCCCGGCCCCGGACGGCCGCGTGGGGGCGAGAAATGAGCATCCAACAGGAAAAACAACCACGGAGTGTGCCCGTGGAACTCACTGGCCTTTTGGACAGGCCTGTCGCTGTTTATCGGATTTACTGCCAAATCGCCGGTAGTGTGGATGGTGGTGTGTTCCTTGCACAAGCTGTGTTCTGGTCCACTTCGTCAGGAGCGCGTGCAAGGCATGGCTGGTGGTCGCATGAGGCTCGGTGCATAGAAGCTGCGACAGGAGTCCACCCGAATACACAGTCCACCATTCGCTCTTATCTTCGCGGTCGTGGCATCCTGAACGAGCGTAGGACCATCGGCGGGCGCGTCGCCGCACGTGTGGACCTGGAGCGCCTGGCCGAGTGCGTAAGAGCCGCTGGGGCGGCTGGGCCAGAAGATGACCATGCCAGCGGCTGCGGGTGCATTGACTCAGGCCTGGCTGCCCGGGCAGCCGATGTAGCTGCCGCCAAGGAGAAACCAGAATCCGGAAATCAGGATTCTAGAATCCGGGAAATCGTGTTTCCGGAATCCGAGAAATCGGGAATCCAGAATCGGGAAAAGAGCGATTCTCTATATCCAGAGACTACTCCAGAGACTCCCTCAGAGACTACACCAGCAGCAACAGCAGGCCCTGCTGCTGCTGATAATTTGAATCTGGCAAAAGAAAAAGAAGGTTGCCAAGAAGAAGACCCCAGCTTTCTCGCCATCCTCGAAGAACTCCGCGCGGGAAAAAAAATCCAGAATCCCGGGGCGCTCATTGCCAAGGTGCGGGGCAATAAAAGGCATGTCAGCCCACGGGAGGCCCGGGCGCTGATCAACCAGGCCCAGGCCATCCTGGCCAGGGAGAAACAGTCCAAAGCTTCCGCCTCGGCCGCCAACGAACGCCGACTGGCGGAGGCCGAACGGCGCAGCCAAGCGGAGGCGGACTGCAGGTTTGGGCTACTCCCGCACGGAGGCCAGCCATGACCCGCGCTCAACAACTCCGGGAAGCGCAGGCCAAGGCCGCCGAGCGTCTGGCGCTCGTCCAAAACTACTTCCAGCGGCTGATTTCTAAACTTGAAGCGCCGCGTGCAGCGTGGCCTGGTGAAACGCTAGCCGCACTCATCAATGAATTGAGCCGCGCCTGCGGCGACGGTGAGCGTGCGGTGGCACGGCAAATTGCAAACCTGATTTTCGCCGGGGCGGTCACAGAGACAGAACTTATCCACGCACTCGAGCAAAAATACATACCTGCGAAACTTCTTGCTCAGGAGCAGCATTTTCTTGCGGCACTGGACGCGGCCTGCGCGCTCGGCTGGCCCGAGCTCATCGGCCCCGAGGATCAAGTTTTTGCGGCGGCTATCGCCCGGCACGAGTTCAGCACTTCCCCCGGGGCCGGCAAAATCCTTGAATTGGTTCCTGTCCTACTGGCGGAAGAGCGCGAAGCCGGATTTTGGACGCGCTTTGCTTCACAAATTGGTTATGTTCCAGCGCACGAACTCAACCTCGCCAGGATTAACAATCTTGTCGCCAGGACCAAAAAATCAGCCGAGCGGGCGACAAGCATCGCCGCGAAAACAAGTGACCCGGAAAACCTCAAAGTTTTGGAAAAGGAGTTTCGCCTTCCCGCGTTACGATCCACGAGTGAAAAGCAAAAATATTTTGCTCGGCAACTGCGCGCCGAACACATCCTGCGGGGTCAAGCCGCCGTCGGGAATGTCGACATGGAAAACCTTCGAAGCCTGAAAAGCGCGCGGCAAGTCATCGATTTGCTCAAACACATCGGGAAACAAAAGTAAGGAGTCAATGTATGAAACTGTTTCTCATCGTCATCCTCATCCTCGTCTCGTTGCTGCTTCTTGCAGGCTGCACCAGCCAGGTCGGCTTTGCGGACTACGCGCTACGCGAAGTACGGGGCGTAGAAAAGTCTGGCTGGGCCAAGTCCTTCCAGCATTGTGATGACCAGGCCGGCGAACCCTTGAGCCTTTTTGAACGGCTTTATGATTCCCGGTCGCCGGCTCAGAAAACAAATTTTGAGCATCGGCTTGAGCAGATGGTGGTTGCATGAACAACAACATAAACATGGTCACTTTTATCCTCGCGGTCGGTGGCGACGACTTCGACGACGATTTGCTTTTCACGCTGTGCCTGATGTTTGTAGTCCTCGCTTATGCCAGAGAGTTTTTGAATCGAATGGAGTTATCACTGTGAACATCATCATTGCCTGGACCATTTTGGTCATCACCCTGATTTTTGCCGGCCTGCTGCCCGGCACAGACCTGGTGGTCTGGTCGTTTGCCCTGCTCCTGGCCGGTCTGTTTATCAATTTACATCCAACATGGTCCTGGATGCTCGCCCTGCTGCCCTCCGCCATTTGGTTTTTCATCATTGCCCGGCGCTGTGTCAGCTCGGTGATCCATCTGGCCCGCCAGCCAGATTTGACAGACAAACTCTTGGCAGTTCCGCGAGCGATTCTGTACGCCGTCCTCATAGGTGACAGCGCTTACTTTGCCGGTGGTGTCATTCTGATTTTCAGTGGCCTCGCCGGCGCTTGGAGAGGGGCGGCCATGTGGCAGGACGCCCTCGGCGGCAGCCTAGTCGTTTTTAATTGGGCCATGGAAGTTTTGTTTGATCACCACCGCCATGCGGCCATCACCACATTTTACAAATTGCTGTCCTCACCCGCGCCCGACACCTCCCTTACCGTCGCCACGATCGCGGCGGTGGCGGGGGGATGGGCGGGCATGGCTTGGCCAAAACAATTCGGCCGGCAGCATCTACTTGTCGCGCGGATGAAGCGGGTCATGGACCTGCCGAAATCCAAGGACGATGAGCACCTGCGTGGAGGTTGGCGGACATGAGTAACCAGGACAATGCCAACGAGATTGTGGGTGCTTTTTTTCTTGTCACGTGGCATCTGCTGCGGGCAATTTTCCACGGCCTTTTGCTGTTGCTGCACATCCATCCGGGCGAGCAGCGCGCCGGAAAACAGGCTCGCGGCCGCTCGGCCAAAACCAACCACGTGCGGGCCCCTTGGGAATGAGTTTTTTAATCAGGAGAATGGTATGAGCTTCATCGAGAAAGAAATTGAAACAGAAACCGACCCCTCACAAATTGCAAGTGCAGTCGTGCCGGAGAGCCTTGACCCCGCCGCCGAAGAATGGGCGGGCTATGCCCGTACGCTCGTCGAAGCGGGCCTTCGGCGCGGGGGATTTTTGAGGATGGCGCTGAAAAAATCGCGGCGAGCGTGATGGGCGTGCTGTCCTCCAGGCTGTCTTGGCTGAGGTATTTGCGCGACCCGTCGGAATGAATTTCTTAAGGAGAATGATATGAATATTTTTGACATGATCACCCCGAACCGTGTGCGCTTTGGCGTTCAAAAATCCGGCCGGTCGCATGTCAACGACCTGCAGCTATCTATCGGCGGGGAAACAATTCCCTATGGCACGGAAGCGCAACATTTGCTCTTTGCCGGGGCTACAGGTAGCGGTAAAACCGTGGCGCTCGACGGCATCACAAATGTCCTCAGCGTCCGGCCAAAAGACCGCCTGATTATTCTGGACGCAGACGGCTCTCAGCTCACCAAAATTGGCCGGCCTGGCGATGCAATCGCCAACATATTTGACGCGCGGGCGGTTACATGGGGCGGTTTGGCGGCTGAAATCGAAAATGAAACCGACCCCTCACAAATTGCAAGTGCAGTCGTGCCGGAGAGTACTGACCCCGGAAGCGAGGAATGGCTTGGATATACCCGGACGTTGTTAGAAGCGGCGATCGAAAGTATGCCTCGCGCCTCTCCCAGCCAATTGTACAAGCTGCTTTTCATGGAGGACCTCTCTTCTCTGGCCGAGCTGGTGGACGCCACACCGGCCCGCAGAATTTTCGAGCCGGGTAATGAAAAAATGGCGACATCGGTCAACGCCGTGCTGTCCTCCCGCTTGGCCTGGCTGCGGTATTTGCGCGACCCGCCGGCGGGTGTCAAACCATTTTCATTTAAAAAATGGGCGCGGGAAGCCCCCGCCGGCGCGCGTCTTTTTTTGACCTACCTGGTAAACCAGCGCAAGGCCCTTCTACCAATGTATTCAATGATTTTCTCCTTGATGTCCGGTGAACTGCTATCCCAGCCGCCACTTCCTTTTCCTCTGACTCCCGAAACCTATCGGAGAACATGGATGATCATGGACGAGTGGGGCTTGCTGGGCCGGGTGGACGGAATGAAGGAACTGCTTAGCAACGGCCGCCGATTTGGCGTCACAAATATTTGTTGCACCCAGGACATCGAAAGCATCCAAACGGCCTACGGCGTCAAAGCAACGGGGAGTCTCCTGAATGGCCTGGGCACGCAACTCATCATGTCCCAGAACGCGGGCGAATCGAGTGAATATTTCTCCCAACTGCTGGGGGATCACCAGGTCCGCCGGACGTTAAGTGGTAGCAGCCACGGGTCCAGTGGCGGGAACCAATCCAGTAACCAAAGTAGCAGCGAGCAGGTTAGTGTCGAGCGTTTGGTGCTGCCCGGTGAAATTAAAAACCTGAAGAACAGGCACGGGTTTTTGTACATCAAAGAGGATCCGGTCCTGCATGAAATTTATTTGCCTGTTGTGAAGTGGAGGATGGACGGGCAGCCTGCATTTATTCCCCGGCCGCGCGTGCCCCTTCCGCCACCGCCTGCTAATAAGAAAGATGAGGGTGACAGTGACCCGACACCACCGCCGATCTCACTCTGGTGACGTGGGGATTGTAGGTCTTGGTAGCGTTGATGTCCTATCAAAATTTGTGCTCAGATGTCCTGGCCGATTTCGATTTCGAGCGAGCGAGAAATGAATGTGAGCTGCATGGAGAAAGTGAGCGAAGAAAAGATGAGTGAGTTTTCCACACCCGACGCACCTTCGTGTTTACGCGTCGGGTGTCCAGCCTACGCGTAGCGTGGCTGGGGCTGTAAACATGTGTAAACGGTTTTCGCCTGGAATCAGATGCAAGCCGTGCCGTTGCTGGGTTTATGTGTTTACAGTTTCGTGATTGATTGTTCACTACATATATATAGGAGTGGGTCCATGAAAAGTCAGAAAATCGCCTCTCAAATTGAGGCCTTGAAGATTGAATTGACGCAAGCCAGGCAGCATGAAAAACAGCAGCAGGCGGAGGCCGCCCGCCGGGAGGTTCAGCGTGCCCTGGCTAGCAGCGGTCTGCTGTCCCTGGTAGCCGCCGGCACCCTTACTGGCGAGCAGCTTTCGGTTGAGTTCCGCCGCATGGCTGAGCGTGTGGAAAGCACACTTCCCGCCTCGCTGGACGATGCTGGGAGTCGCTGATGTCCCGCGCCAAAATCATCGCTGTGCGTCTGGACCAGGCGGAGCTGACAGCACTCCGCCGGGTGCCGGGCGCGGGCGACAGTGAGCGGGTCCGGAACCTCATCATGAACTCAGGAATTGCCGATAGTACGGCGGACAAAATCGCCGGAGCCGTCCGGCAAGAAAACACCCGGCTGCTGGTTGGAATAGACAAGCATTTATCGGCCGGTGAGGGCAGGGTCATCGCTGCCAACAAGTTGTTAATTGGCAGACTTGTAGATGAAATGAATAAACCCTTTACTCAAATTTTGGATTATATGAGTGGCAAGAAACGTTAACCATTTTTTTCAAACTGTGGAGTAATTTATGTTCAAAATTGTTAAGAACTCAACGCTGAAAGATTTGAAAACCGATATCGAAGAACTACAGGCCGGCAAGCACGAACTGCGTGGCGATTTGCTCAAACTTCAGCGCCGGTTTGACGATCTTCAGGCGGAGCTAATGCACGCTGAAAATTCCGCGCGCATCGCCAGGGAACTGCTGGGCGAACGTGACCAAAATGCTTAGCATTTCCGCACGCGGCGACGCGGCGGGGGCTGCCGCCTATTACCAGCATCTTGAGTCCGATAAGACCGCCGGCCTGGAAGATTACTACTCTCAAAACGCATCCGGTTACTTCCTTGGCCGGGGGGCTGAAGCCCTCGGCCTGGAAGGCCCGGTCAGCCGTGAAGACTTCGTGGAACTGGCCTCTGGATGCACGCCGGCCGGCGACGTGCAAGGTGCCGGCGAGAACCACCGCGCCGGCTGGGACTTAACGTTCAGCGCCCCCAAAAGCGCCAGCATTTTGTGGGCCACAGCCGATGAACAGACCCGCGAAAAAATCGAAATCGCGCATGATAAAGCGGTGGCACGCGGGCTTGAATTCATGGAGAACCATGCCACTTATGGCCGACGTGGAGCGCGCGGTGAAACCCATGAAAAAGTTGGCTTGGTTGTGGCTGCATATCGCCATGGCACATCACGCGAGACTGACCCCCAACTTCACGTGCACGCGTTGGTTTTCAATGTCTCCCCACGACAGGATGGAACGGTCGGCGCAATCGAGAGCAAATACTTTTATGAATGGAAAATGGCGGGCGGCGCAGCATACCGCGCGGAACTCGCCCAGGGTCTTAAAGACTTGGGCTACGCGGTTGAACGTGATGGGTCCAGCTTCAAAGTCGTGGGTATTCCTCAAGAGCTTTGTGACCAGTTTTCCAAGCGCCGGAAACAGATTGAATCGGCGTTAAAAGAGCATGGCGCGACCAGCGCGAAGGCCTCCGAAGTCGCGGCCTTGTCCACGCGCCAGGCCAAGCATGAAGTCTCCCGCGAGGCACTACGTTCTGCCTGGCAGGCCACCGCCAAAGAGATAGCGCCGGAGTGGCGGCCGGAGCACTGCCTTAACCAGCCAGTCCGCGAAGTCGCGCCCCTCGATATCAAGGCCAGCCAAGCGGCGATGACCCAGCAACATTCAACACTTTCGGAAGCCCAAATGTATGCGTCCATCGGCCAGGAGCGCCAGGTGTTCGGCGGCATAGCCGACATTGAAAAGTCGGTCCACCAAGTGAAGGCGGACCGCGAGACCGTGGCTCTCGTTTCTCGCCAGGGCGAGCGCTACACCACCACAGAAATGCGGGCCTTGGAAGAGCAGATGGTGGACCGGGCCGTGAAGATGGCCAAGGCTGAAACCCATGGCGTAGCACACGACAAAGTCCAAGCCGCGATTGATGCAAAACCCACGCTGTCACAGGAGCAGAAGGCAGCGGTTGAACACATCACAAAATCCAATAATCTGGCCGTGGTCCAGGGCGACGCCGGCACTGGAAAAAGTTTCATGCTCAGTGCCGCAAAAGACGCCTGGGAAGCCGAAGGCTACCGCGTGCGCGGAGCCTCACTCAGTGGCAAGGCCGCCCAGGAATTGCAACAGAGCTCCGGTATCCAGAGCACCACTATCGCGAGGCTCGAAATGGATACGCGGGGGTACACGGACGAAGCCGGCCAGTATCACGAGCCAACCGACAAACTCACTTTAAAAGACGTGCTGGTGGTGGATGAAGCCGGGATGAGCGGCAGCCGTCAGACCGCCGCCTTGATTGAGTACGCCGAAAGAGCCGGCGCGAAGGTCGTTTTGATCGGCGACAGCCGGCAGCTCCAAGCCATCGCGGCGGGTAGCGCTTTTAGAGCCGTTGCCGAGCGCACGGGTGCCGCCAGCTTAGTGGATATCCGCCGCCAGGAGCATGAAGCTGACCGCCAAGCGGTGCGTGATTTCCGGGACGGCCGCGCTGACCAGGCGCTTGAGAATTTCTCCGCCCGTGGCCGGGTCCACGAAGCCGATACCAGCCGGCATGCCAAGGAAGAAACCGGCCGAGCCGTGGCGGAAGACCTAGCCGCCGGCAAGCGTTCCCTCGGCATCACCGGCACGCGCCAGGAAGCACGCGACGTGAATGAAGCCGCACGGGCAGCCGCCAAAGAAAAAGGCCTGGTGAAAGGCGATGACCTGTCCGTATCCACCGCGAACGGCGAGCGTCAATTTGCGGAGGGTGACCGTGTTTTGTTTTGCCGAAATAACCGCGACCTCGACGTTAAGAACGGCGACTTGGGCACGGTAAAAGCCATTCAATGCCGCGACGGCGGCGTGCACATGACCGTTCAGCTCGACCGTGGCGACGAGCGCAGCGTGGACACGCAGAAATACGACCATCTCGATTTGGGTTACGCCGTCACCACCCACAAAGCGCAAGGCAGCACCGTGGATCGCTGCCACGTCATGGCGGCCGACAACGGCATGTCATCGCGCGAATGGAGTTACGTGGCCGGCAGCCGCGCACGCGAAGAGACCCACATCCACGGCGACCGCAGCACGTTAGCCGAACTCGCCCCCGCCTGGTCGAAAGCCAGGCAGAAAGACGTGTCCACTGACTACCAGGTCAAACCTGAGAAGAAGATTGAGCAGCCCAAACACGACAAGCAGCACGCTCGGGGGCCTGCGCTTGAAAGGATCCACGAATGGACGCGGTGACCTCATTGAAATCCGGCAAACCCATTTTTGAACACATTGAGCGCGGCGAACCGGCCCCGGTGGTGAAGTGCCCAGCGTGCGGCGAACCCATGTGCAAACAAGTTCAAGGGCCGCAATGGCCGCTTTTACGGCAGCTTTTGGATCTGCCGGAAGTATCCGGACTGTGACTCAACCATCAACATCGTAAATGGAGGCGTGTCATGAACGCGATTGATGATATTGATGAAGCAAATCTTGATTTTTTACGTGTCGGCGAGGAACGCGAGCACGACGAGGACCAGTTTGATTTCGACTACGGAGACGACCGCGGCGACGAACTGGACCAGGCCAACGCCGACGACGCGGCGGATGCGGACGAGCGCGAACGCAAGGACGACGACGATTTCTATACCACGTTTACCAATTAACCGTTTCTTGTGAAACGGTTTGAACAGGACGACAACATGAAACATCGCATCGTACCCATTCTGTTGCTGGCGGTATTCCAGGACTTGCTGGTAATGCTGTCCCTGGACGTCTCTGTCGCGTCGTTTAATACATGGTTCATTGCCCCCAGCGGGGCCAGTCATCACTTCGCCACTAAATCGAGTAAGTGTGGTTTGAACCAGGCAAATGGATGATGCTTGCCACGCTCGAATTCTGGTGTCGGCGCTGGCAAGCGAGACGGACCTGCTCCAGAAGGCGGGGAGTTTGTGGTGATTGCGGGGTGTTCGGACCCCATAAGCGTGCTCCTTGTTGAAATCAGGCACCTTGGCGCAAAATACCCCCACGAAGCAAGTGCGGGTCCGTACTTGTAGGGAAGCAGAACAAGGCATCCTTGCTCTAACCACCGAAGCGAATAGGGAAATGTCGACAAGAATCAGAATTTAAGAATCCTGCCTAGGCGGGCCGGTGGGTCCGCCTGTTACATGTTGGGTGTCTTAAGACCGAGGCCATGTCCATGTTTTATCACTGCTTCACTTGCAAGAAAGTCGCGCCGCTAAGCACTGATGGGGAAAAGAAATGTTCCCTTTGCGGTTCTTCCAATGGAGAGGTCGTCACCAGCCAGCGGTTTGAGGAAGGCATGGCGGCCGGAGTCTTCTTCAACATCGACCCGAAAACTGGAAAGCGTGCGAAGGCGAAGAAGCGCTAGAGCAATGGCAACAGCAAGAAGAACAGGTACAGAAATTGGAGAAAGTTAGGATGGAAAACTACGCTACAAGGTGTGCCGAATGGATTGAAAAGCGAGTCCGTGCCGCTGAGCAGGAAGATGCTCAGCTTCGCCCCTTAAAGGACCGCATCAACCAGCTCACTGAGCAAATCAAATCAGCATCTTGCACCGAACAAGTTGCTCTTCTGCGGCAGCAAGATCAAGCAATCCGCGACCTAATCAACCACGTAGCGTCCAGAGATGGTGCATAGCCGCCCAACCCGGCAGTCGAGCGGACCTGCGCGAAAAGCCGCGCAGGCTGCTCACTTCTACGTTAGGGGCCGATTTCGTGGCATTCAACGACCTATTGAAACTAGATCTGCCAGATGACTTTCCGGCTCATAACTATTCGGAATTCATGGCCGCAGCGCGCGCTGTATTGCTGCCGAATAAGGTCGAGGCGTGGAAAGAATTTGCTGGCGCATCGAATCTGATCGGGTGGCGTTTTAGGGCTAGCTCCGAAGACATGAAAACATATATTGCCTCTTGGCAACAGTATGTGTTGACGCCGGTACTAACCGCGAAGCTCGCAGCAGCTCACCATGAGGACAGCATTGTGGGTTCTCCTGGATCGTTCATTCCTTCAATTTCAAAACCCATCACCGGAGGTAAACATGAGTAGCATGAAACGCATCGCGCTCTTCCTAGACGGAACTTGGAATACCGTCAATGACAATACGAACGTTTGGCGCGCAAAATCGTTGTGCGTCACCAACGAAGAGCAAATTAGTTACTACAGCCAGGGCGTCGGAACCCTCTTCGGACAGAGGTTTATGGGTGGCGCCTTCGGCTACGGGCTAGATGACGAGGTCATCAAGGCATACGAATGGCTCATTGAAAAATATGAGCCTGGCGACCATATCTACATCTTTGGGTTCAGCCGGGGAGCCTTTACGGCGAGAGCTTTGTCAGGCTTGATATCAAAGTGCGGCCTTCTCCAGGCCGGTTCACCGCTATCCGTAAACCAACTTTATGCCCGCTACCGAAAAAATAAAGGCCGGTCCATCCGAGAACTTGCGCTCAAGTCAGATTCCCCACTCAACACTGAGGAGCGATGGTTGCTTAGGTACTCCATCCCAATTGCGATCTGGTTTATCGGCGTATGGGAAACCGTCGGTGCTCTTGGCATTCCGTTTGGACGGATTCCACTCATCAGCCGATCCCAGTACAACTTCCTTCAAACTGATTTGTGGATCGACAATGATGTTGCCTATCATGCATTGGCCGTCGACGAGCACCGTGCTGCATTCAAACCGTCACTATGGACTTGGCGGTTCGCGAAAAACGACCCTTCTGCGACTGAGGGCTTCGCCTTTCCGACAATTGAGAAGGTAGAGCAGAGGTGGTTTCCCGGCGCTCATGCCAATGTAGGTGGTGGGTATGCAGACGACATCCTTGCTCAGCGCCCACTGCACTGGCTCGTGAAGAAGGCAGCCGCCCGAGATTTGGTTTTTAAAGACTTCCCACCCATCGATCCAGACGAGCAAGAAGGTCAGGTAAACAACTCATTCCTGGAACTCGGGCGCGGTATCTACGCGCTATTTCATCTGTTCATCCCCTATCAGCGAAAAATTGGGCGGACCACGATTGGTAGGGGTGCTCGCACTAGATACATTGTCAACGAGACTATCGACAACTCCGTGTTCGCACGATGGGCGTTTGACAAGTCTTACCGACCCGAGAACTTGGCAACGTGGGCAAGTCGCTTCAAGGTCGAGCCTGGGGCGATCAAGTCTTCCGTGCGCGCAGACGATCCGTCGATGAAGGTCACTTGACCTCAATGATGGTCGTCACGGGTCCGGAAAAGCTCGCCTTTGCTCCAACATCTGCATTCAAACAGTCCTATGGGCCAGTGCGTTGCCTGCCGACCCGATAGCGGTCTTTGGTGATATTTGCAGTCCGGAGACGTACCTGCACACACAGTAAAAGCCCCACCACATCGAAAGCGGTACCTTTGTATCACTCGATAGCGGTATTCCATCGCCGCAAATCGTTATGCGTGATGAAACTCTTGTGCTCTAAAAGCTCAAGGCAATCCGCAGTCCCGTGTTCCTTTAAGCGTTTGCTGACCTCGGGGTCGAAAGAAAGTAGATCCTCAACCACGAGTGGAGTCTTAGGTCGCACTACAAGCAACGGAAGCTCGCGACGCGGTGTGGACGTATTCTCTGGACGCAGCACTTCTCCCACACGATTCCGCAATGCTACCTTATCATCGAGTGGCAGCGCCTCCAGGCGTCCAATGTCACTATCTAGTAGGTTTTCTCGTTCCTGACTTATCCGCACTTCTCTATTAATCCGATCCCACGCAAAATGGCTACCTGTCAACAACTCATTGTGGAAGATGTCCATCGTTCGACGAATTACACCAAATAAATCACTTGACTCGTTATGTTCTATTTTGAAGCGGTCGGGGTCGTTGATAACACAAAATGTCGGCTCTAGTTGCACGTCGGCTCTACAGCTTAGGAAGCGACAGACGTATGCTGCTTGGCGCAATGGAGTGTTGTTTCCGATGCCCCCATCGACGTACAGAGAGGGGCCCACCCTTACCGGCGGCAAGTAGAATGGGACTGCGGTAGAGGCCAGCAAGGCTTGAACAAGGTCGTCTTGGGAGTGCAAGCGGTGGTAATTAATCAACCTCCGGGTCTCTGTCGGGCGGTTCCGATCATCGGCGACAAATTCGTCCACAAGGTGCGAGGTATAGAAGGTTTCGAGTTCGCCCGTGCTGTAGTTTGTCGCGCAGATCAGGAGGTGAGCGCCATTTAGACGGTCAAACCTCACGTGTCGTGCGATCGTCGATCTGAGCGCCGAATTGCGGAAGTAATGAAAGGGCACTCTGTTGAGCGCGACTAGCATCCCGAAATAGCTGACACGCGAGTGTTTGGTGCCAATAATGTCCTCGGTCCTCAAGCGTGCGTAGAGGTCCTTCAGCTGCCCTAGGTCACCTTGGGCGGCAAGCGTGGCATTCAACGCTCCGACAGAAGAGCCACAATATATTTTTGTAATCTGCTTCTGCCGTTCTTGGTGGAACTTACTGAGCGCCAACAGAACACCAAGCCCATAAGGTCCCTTTGCGCCACCGCCGCTCAGTACGATTAACTGGTATGAACTCATTGTGGTGTGCGAAGCGTAACGAAAGCTACGCCGCACAGTCCCTCCCAACAAAGTACCCGCTATGTCCGCGCTCCCAGCTGCGCAAACGCCGGGAGGGCGGGAAAGGTGTATATAATATCCCAGGATCGATTATCAGGAGAGGGCCGATGACGGAGGACACCCCAAAAGAGGGTAGCAAGCGCTACTTAATCGTTGTGAACGGTACGCAAGAATCTTGGACAGATCACAGCATTTCGTACCAGCAAGTAGTGCAGCTAGCATTTCCCGGCAGTCCGCCTACCGAGCTCTACACCGTTTCATACGCATCGCTTCACGGACGTGATGGGATGCTCGCCCCCGAACAAGTCACAGAAGTCAGGGACGGGATGATTTTTAATGTCGTCAAGACTAATCGGTCGTGATTCCGGTCTCCAGCGTCTAATCGACGATGGCTACCGGATCGAAGTCCGCCAGCAGCATTTGCTGCTGCACGACATACCGTACGTCAACGCCAGACGGGCGGTCGGCCGCGGAACGCTCGCGTGTACCTACATCGAAAATGCCGGCACCGTGCTACCCCCCGACAATCACCAGGTATGGTGGACGGAGGAGTTTCCCTGCTTTGCGGACGGCAGTCCTATCACTCAGCTCAGGAACGAAGATCAAGCTCGCGAACTATTCGCTGGATTTTCAATTCGTCATCGCTTTTCGAATAAACCCTATGGTCTTGCTAACTTTCCGGATCACTATTCAAAACTGAGCCACTACACAAACCTCATTCAAGCGCAGGCCAAAGTCATTGACCCAAAGATCGATGCCCGATCGGAACGGCGTGAGGCTGAAGGTGACTCGAGTCCGGCGCCTTTTGCTTACGCAGACTCCGCTTCCGCGCGAGCCGAAATCCAGGCGACGTCCGTCCGGCTGGCTCTACGACGTGTGGCAATAGTCGGCGTCGGAGGCACTGGAGCGTATGTGCTCGATCAAATTGCAAAAACACCGGTGGTGGAGATTCATCTATTTGACGGCGACGTATTTCTGCAGCACAACGCATTTCGGTCTCCTGGCGCGGCTACGCGCGAAGACTTCGCTCAACAGCCCAACAAGGCCGACTATTTCAAGCGCAAATATGAGGCCATGCATCAAGGAATTGTGAGCCACCCATATCACGTGGACTCCTCAAGAGTTCGTGAACTCGTGGCGCTCGACTTTGCCTTTGTTTGTGTAGACAGTGCCACTGCACGGCGCTTACTTTACGAGCACCTGTGCGCCGAGCGCATTCCATTCATTGACGTCGGCATGAGCATCCAGCTCGTTCCCTCTACAGGGAAGCTGATCGGATCGTGCCGGTTCACACTTTGTACGCCCGAACAGAGCGCTCACTTTCCACATTCTGCGCCAATGGGTGGCGACACAGAGGATGCAATCTACCGTCAGAATATCCAGATTGCCGATATGAACGCTCTAAATGCGCAATTGGCTGTTATGCGCTGGAAGCAGTACTTCGGGTTTTATCAGGATGACTTTAACGTGCACAACGCGGCGTTTTCGGTCAATTCAATGTCTTTGGCGCGAGATCAGCTGGTGCAGCCCAAAAAGTGAAATTCACGACAATTCGCCCGAAGTTTGTTGAGTTCATCCCTCGCCAGCTTGAGGAAGGCGTCCTTTATGTGAGTGAGCGCTATCGCACCGCCTCCCACAAGTGTGCTTGTGGGTGCGGCGAGCGTGTTGTGACCCCTCTATCTTCAGTCGAGTGGCAGTTACAAAGGGTAGGTGATCTCGTCAGCCTTCGACCGTCAATCGGAAACTGGAATTATGCGTGTCGTTCACATTATTCGATCCGCAGGAACCAAATCCATTGGGGCAAGGCCTTCACAGCCGAACAGATTTCACTCGTGCAAAGGCGAGATTTAACTGACAAGACGAGATACATCGAGCAGGTCAATTGGCAGAGGGAGCGAGAGTCTTTGCAGGGTGGCGGGGATTTGGAGGCGCGTAGCGAAGATCAAGGCCTTGGCTTGTGGGCTCGGATATTGAATTGGTTCCGGCGCGTGTTTCAGGTCTAACGCGGGATAGGCTATCTCATGCAATAGCACGGGAGAGGTAATCCTGAATGTCGGCTTTGGAGGAGATTGGCGAACTCTGTCGACCGTCTGCTCCTGGCCTATTCTGTTGAAAAACTCGAAAATTAGCGAGACGCAAAAGTCTGAACGAAATGAATTCTGCTCAATTCCAGACGCAATTTCTTTATGTAGGCGCACCTGCATCGATACGCACCCAGATCGCGCAGCTACCACTGTCCCCCTATATGTTCGCGACAAAACCCGCTGATAGCGATTTTAATTTTCGGCGTTACTGGAAAATCGAGTTTTTCAACAGAATAGGCCGACTGGAGCCGGTCAGATTGAGCCAGACAATCCCGTAAAGCCGGGGTTCACCGTTGCTATGGATGTGTCGGTCTGACCGGCTCCGGGAATTTGTTTCCCGGAAAGATTCCTCTTGCGCTTGTGGTTTTCACTCGGGCGGAACGCTGTGGGTCTGCCCAACGGTGGGGGAGGGGAGGTCGGCGCCACATCGCGCAAAACGCCCCGCTGTAATCCCGCAGGAGCCGACTTCCTGCCTGACCCCTTATCCGACTATGGCGGATTCCCACGTTTTGAACTTCCAAGGGTTGTTTGACGATCCGCTGCCCTCGATACGCTGATGTGTTTTTGTTTCAACTGTTCCGCCGTGATTGATTTACCCCGGCCACGCTAGCCGCTCCCTCGCTCAATCACGTCAAGGCCAAGCCTGCGGCGCTATGCGGCCTGTGACGTGCGCTCCCTCGCGTCTTAGTTGCTCTCCGGTCAATCACATAGCGGAGCAGTCATGAAACAGGAATTATTGAATCTCGGCGCGTTTGTCAACGACGGCAGCGGCCGGTATCACACCGCCAGGCCGGTGACGGCCGAAGAGCTAGTGGCCCAGGCGGAGAGCATCCTGCGGGAGCGCGTGAATCGCGGCGAACCGCTCACGGATCCCGCCGCCGTCAAGCGCTGGCTCGTGACTCGCTTATCCGAGTACCCTCGCGAAGTTTTCTGCGTAATCTTCATGGACAACCGCCACCGCGTGATTGCATTCGAGGAACTATTCCACGGCACACTCGATGGCTGCTCCGTGCATCCGCGCGAAGTCGTAAAGGAGGCGCTGGAGCACAACGCCGCGGCCGTAATTTTCGCTCACAATCATCCAAGTGGAATCGCAGAGCCCTCCAACGCCGACCGTCGGCTTACACAGCGCCTCAAAGACGCGCTGGCGCTCGTAGATATCCGCACACTAGATCACTTCGTAATCGGTGGCATTGAAGCCGTGAGCTTCGCGGAGCGAGGGCTGCTATAGCAGCCCCGTTAATACTATATATTACCGGCTTGGCCGACGACCACTGCGGGTATGGTGACGTTTAGTCTGAGCCAAATCTGATCCTGCCACCGAACGTACATTCTTTGAAGGACTTGACCGCAAGAGTTTTCCGGCCTTACTAGCATCACGTTTTGAAGTCGACATTGCAGTCTCCTAATGAGTTGACAAGTAAACAACCAATCAAAGCTTCCCAATCATTGGCAGTGATTTAGGAGTGCCGGCGTCCATTGCCAAGTGAATCAGATAGGTGCCCCCGATCGCGAGAAGACAGAACTTGGCCACATTCTTCCACTCTTCTTGTGGTTGCCAGTGATAAAGACGGTACATACCATAGCCTAATGCAGCAGCGCATACGACGCTGTGAAAAAATTGCCGATGGTGCGGATTCGTGGCAGGTTCAAGAATATCGGGCAATGACGCTGTTAGTGTGGCGAGAGCCGTAGCCGCCACAGGACGGACGAGGTTTGCTTGTTCACCACGTTGCAATTCATATGCCAGACTGGTGCCGCCGACGCCAAAAGCGGCGCCAATACGATGTGCTGTGCCGTTTGCCATGTTCTGACTGTCCTATTGCTTTAGTGGCTACCCTGTATTATAGTTTACAAAAGTAAATAATCAATAGATATTTGTAAACCTTAGGAGGCGACCATGTTGGGACAGCGAATCATGCGGGCTCGCCAAGCGGGCGGGCTGAATCAGCGTGCCCTGGCACAAGCGGCTGGGGTATCCGCCATGGCCATATCCAAGTACGAGCGAGGGCAAACTACCCCTTCCTCCCCGGTGCTCTTAGCCTTGGCCAAGGCGCTCAATGTGCGGACTGAGTACTTCTTTCGGCCCACGACGGTGGAACTCAAAGCCCTTGAATTCCGCAAGCACCCGAACTTGCCTGAG
>Ga0307372_10005963_pt1 | contig 18020 bp, 16 predicted proteins | sample OX1MG_FD_202533 | JGI IMG/M metagenome (GOLD analysis project Ga0307372, IMG submission 202533) | Soil microbial communities from Risofladan, Vaasa, Finland - OX-1 | ecosystem: Environmental > Terrestrial > Soil > Coastal area > Acid sulfate soil | place: Finland: Risofladan, Vaasa | collected...
GGCGCTCGATGCATTGCCTCGGCCAACTCTGGTGACGTGCCGATCGGGTCCGCGATCCTCTGCCTTGGTCTACCTCTACGCCGGCCTCAAAGAGGGCGCTTCAGCCGACGAAGTACTGGCTCGCGCCGAACAGGACGCGGCGCCGTTCGCCGGATCCGAACAACTCCGGTCCTGGGTCACGCAGGGCCTGGTGGAACTCGCCCCCAATTGAGCGTGAGGTAACGGACTTCGGTGACGTCGTGGACTTGGCGTGCAGAGAGTTGCTCCAGTCGAGTGCCGGAGCCCCATGCAAGCACTTGGCGGCGTCCGTTCCAAGATGAGACACGACCACCGGGAACGTTGAAATGTCCGAGCCAAGGTAGGAGTTGACGTGGGTGTTGAGCGCCTGCAGGTGCAGAGGACGATTGCGGCCGCGCCGGACGAGATCTTTCACATCCTGAGCGACCCACAGGGGCACGTGGACATCGACAGCACCGGAATGCTGCAGTCCTTCACGGGCGCCCCGGCCCAGGGTGTAGGCGACACCTTCGTGGTCCACATGGACCGCGAGGCGTTGAACGACTATCCGTTGGGTCAGTACGACGTCACGGTCACGATTGCGTCGTTTGATCGCGACCGCGAGATCTCGTGGACGATTCTGGGCCGCATTCGTCCGCAAATGGGTCACGTGTACGGCTACCAATTGGAGCCGGTGGAGCATGGGACTCTCGTCACGTCCTTCTACGACTGGTCGAACGCTGACCAACACTGGAAGGACGCCGGAGTGTTCCCGGTGGTCTCGGAAGCGGCGCTGCGCGCAACGCTCGGCATCCTCGCTCGCGTGGTGGCCCGCGGACAACAGACGACTTGACTTCGTCGTCCGGGCCGGGGATCTCGTGGCGGGTCGCGGCGCAAAGGCCGGCGTGGACCCCGCTCAGAGACGCATCGGAATCGATTGCGCGAAGGAGAACGTGTTGTCAGGATCAATAGTTCGCTTGATTCTGGAGAGTCTCGAGAGGTTCGTCCCGTAATAGGCGGTAGCCCAGTTGGCCAAGGTCGGATCTATGTAGTTCTGATACGCCCCGGCCTCGGGGTCAAACACATCGGATCCCAACCACTCGAGCCATCGGCGACCGGCGGCGATCTCGGATCTGGGTGTGTAGCCCGACCACGAATACGCCGCCTGGATGCCGGCAAGCTTGGAGCGGTGCACGAATGCGGTATGCGAGGCGCCGATCCGGTTGATCACTCCGCCGAGAGCGTCGAACGCGAGCCCCCCACCGACCGTGGGGGCGTACCCTTTCAAGACCTCTACCGCGTGAACGAACAGCGCAGCGCGTGCCGACGTCGTGGGCGCGTCCAAGAAACTGGACTTTGCCGAGTACGCCTCGCGACTCAGCACGCCCAGGCGGTTGTCCGAGGGCAAGTGGCACGAAGCAATCGAGAGTTCCGAGCACCCCGCTTCGATCTTCATCGCCCGGATGTACTCATCGGCACCCACGAAGAACGACGTAGGTTCTGCACCGACGCTTGAGCGAAACGGCGCCAACAGCGACGCGAGAGCGTGCGGACTCCCGCAAAAGACGCCACTGACCTGAGCGAGGTAGCCGCTCGTGCCCTGTGAGAAAAGTTGGCAATTCGACCAGAGTTCGTCGGGCATCGACGTGATCCAGTGCTGCCAGGCCTCGAGAACGGTGGGCGCTGCTGCCCACGGAAACTGAAGGGTGAAGAGTGCGACCGGAGGCATCGGGTGGATCTCGAACTCGAACGACGTCGAGATTCCGAAGTTGCCGCCGCCGCCGCCCTGGCTGGCCCACAGCAGATCGGCGTTGGTTGAGCGATTAACCGTCAAGTACTCGCCGTTGGCGGTGACCATTCGGGCACCTCGAAGATTGTCACATGTGAGGCCAAATCTGCGTCCGAAGACACCGACTCCTCCTCCCAAGGTGAGGCCAGCAATGCCAACGGTCGGGCAGGAACCCCCGGGCAGCAGACGGCCCTGGCTTCCGATCGCGTTGTAGACATCGATCATCCGAGCACCCGCGCCCGTAGTGGCGGTGTTGGCGCGCCGGTCTACGGTGATCGAATTAAGACGACTGACGTCGACGACGAGTCCCTGACAACTGGAGTATCCCCCGTAACTGTGCCCTCCGGATCGCGCAGCAATCGCGATGCCGTGGCGTCGCACGAAGTCAATGCATCGTGCCACGTCGTCAGTACTCGCACACATCGCAATCGCCGCTGGGTGCAGGTCGGTGAATTTGGAGTTGTACAGGAGTCGCTCGGTGGCGTACGAGCGGAATGAGGGAAGGACGAGTGTTCCTGACATGGCGTCACCAAGACGGCGCCAATCGATCGGCGTTGCTGGGCGTGGAACCACGCTTGAGCTCGTCGTTGTAGTGGATGAGTTGGCGTCACACCCCGACATCATCGCCGACGTCACGATGACACCCGAGGCCGCCACGGAGGTGTGAAGGCTCGCTTTGAGGAAGTCACGTCGCGTAGGTTCGTCGATCGGCGCCACGCCGCGACGCTATTCCTCCACGCCCGGCAAGGCGGGTTTGCGAGATGAACAAGTTCGACGACCGCTCCGCGAGAATCTGAGTGGACCAGTCCTTCTACACTTCCATTGACTTCACCTCAACGCCCGAAGGAGCGATCCGGTGGAATTCCGATCCAGAATCAATCGAGTGAACGCCCGCATGTGGGACGACAAGACCAAGGCAATCTTCAAGTCAACCGTGAAGAACCTGAGCGAGGACCGTGTCAATGTCGCTGCCGGCGCCTTCGCCTATCGCTGGTTCCTTTCCATATTTCCGATGATCATCGCCCTCCTGGGAATCGCCTCCCTGGTGACCTTGCCGGCCACGGTTGTGGTGGACCTGATCAACGGAGTGACCAAGACACTGCCGTCCGGTGCCGCGCATGTATTTACCGACGCCATCACGCACGCCGCTCGCCGCTCGAGTACGGACTTAGGAGCGACGGTGCTGGCGTTGGTGGTCGCACTCTGGAGCGCGGTATCCGGGATGGTGATCGTCGAAGAGGGACTGGACATGGCGTACGGATTGGCCGCCGACCGGTCGTTCCTGGCCAAGAGGATGGTCGCGCTGCAACTTCTGTGCGGTGGGATCGTCCTCGGTGGCAGCGCGTCGGCGTTGACGGTCTTCGGGGCGCCACTCGGCAACGTGATACGAGGGGCCGTTCCCGTCAGCGGCGCCGTCTTCCCGGTGCTGTGGTGGATTGTGCGCTGGGTGGTGGCTCTCGTGTTGATCAATCTCCTCTTTTCCTTCCTCTACTACCTCGCGCCAAACCATCCACGGCGCAGGTGGCGCTGGACGAGTACCGGAGCCATCATCGCGACCATTCTGTGGGCGCTCGTCTCCTACGGGTTCTCTCTGTACACCACGGACTTCAGTTCCTACGATCGGACCTACGGCGCGTTCGCCGGCGTGGCGATCCTGATCTTCTGGCTCTATCTGACCGGACTGGCGATCTTCGTCGGGGGAGAGGTGAACGCCGCTGTCGAGAGGATGGACCCCGCACGCCAGACGTGAGAGTGACCCCGCGTACGGTATGAACGTGACCTTCAGCGATTCGTCGTTCGACTATCACGGAGCGTTGGTCGTCGTCGAAACGGACAACGACGAGATCGTATTCATCCATCCGCCCGGCGCCACGGGCGACGCGACGGCGTCGCTACGGAGTGATCCGTGCGCACCGGGAGAGACGCCCGAGACGGGTGCGGTCAGGATCGTGAAGGAGAAGACCGGGCTGAACGTCGAAATCTCCAGGGAGTTCGTCACGTTCATCCAAGAGGGAACGCCGACGGGAACCATGTGCGCGCATGGCTACGTCGCGCGAGTGGCGGGCGGCGAGCTGTCAGAGGATGGTCCGGAAGGAGCGGCTCGGGCGTATCCGGTGACGTCACTCCCGTCGATCGTGCCCATTCGAGTGGCCAATCAACGAACCCTGGCGGCGTATCTGGCTCAGCGCTCTGTTGACGGCTGACCGGCGTCGCGCAACAAACGTCCCGCTTGGCTACTGCCTGCGCACTGGCCGCCACGACCAACAGTCAGTTCGGTGGCTGTTCCGAAGAGGACTTCTGGGAGTCCTTGAACAGCTTGTGCTGCGCGAGGATGTGCTCGAGTGACGCGCCCTCATTGGGCACGTCTGGGTGGTGATGCTTGCACCGATGGTAGGGAGTGCCGTCGAGCTGATGGTGGCCGATCCTCCAGCATCCCTTGGTGTGGCAGTTGACATTTCGCACCCCGGTGTAGACGCCGACACTGACCGCGCCGATCAGCGTGGCTTCACCCAGGTCGGATCCAAAGCCCGACCAAAACCCGTAGTAGCCACCCGGCTCATCGACCGTGCCTGTGTGGATGGCCAGCCAGTGTCGGACAGCATCGAACGAGATCGCCAAGAACACGATGCCCACGACGAGGGCGGCAAGGACAAACAAAATCGGGAGTTTCTTTGTCACATTGTCGCCTTCAAACCGCACTTCCGGGGGACTCCTCTACGTCCGGTGATGCCAGACGTTGCGAGGATTAGGTGGACACCGGCTTTCGCGACGGGACACCGCTCGCAGTGAGCCGTCTCGTGTCAGCGTTGTTCAATCCAATCGAGTGCGTCACTTTTCTCTTCGAACCCGACGATGTCGGTGATGAGACCGCCTGCGACAGTGAAGACCTGCCATCGAACCACGGGTTCGCCCTGGTGCTCGTGGACAAGACCAAGGACGACGAGTCCGACGAGGATCTTGTCCCCCTTTACGTCCAGGTCGGTGACGCGCGCCGTTGCGCCAGCGAACTTTCCGCGTTGGTACCACTGAAGGACTTGCTGCTTGCTTTGACACGGCGGAGACTGCGCGCCCGGTGGACCCCAGGTGACGTTCGGCGCGAGAAGTTCGGCAATTGCGTCCAGGTCCGCTGACTCCATTGCCGGGCGAAGTCGTAGAGAGACCTCCACGACGGAATCAGAAACTGACGACACGACCGTCCCCTTCAAGAACTGCTCGCCGCGCCTACGGATCGCGCGCCCTCATCCTACGTGCGAGGGTCTGTGCGGTGGCATGCTCGATTTGCGCGCCGGTGCCGCCATGGAGTCACCTAGACGTGGTGACGAAGCGCGATACGACTATGAGAACGCATCTGCCCTCACGCGACGAAGTACGCGCATGACGAGCGAGGAACACTCCCGCGGTCGCGAGCGGCCGTGGTGGCTCGTCTGGGACATCGTGGCGATCCTCGTCTTCGTCGCGATCGGCCGGAATGTGCACGATCACGGTGTTCGTCTCGGGGGAATGACCAGGACCTCATGGCCGTTCCTCGTGGGTCTGGCCATCGCGTGGTGGCTTGTTCGGCGACGACACTGGGACGGCGGGGGAGTGGTCGCGGGATTGGTTGTGCTCACTACGACGGTGGTCGTGGGTATGGCGCTGCGCGTCATCTCGGGTCAAGGCAGCGCCGTCGCCTTCATCGTGGTCGCAATCCTCTTCCTTGGCGCACTTATGGTTGGTCCGCGCGTCGCACTGGTCCGACGCCGGTCACGCCCGGGGTGACGCGACCGGCGTCGGAGAACTAGAGGGCGAAGATGACTTTGACCTGTACCGAGACGGACTGGGTCCCACCCTGGATGGGCACCGATGCTTTGAAGGCGGCTGCGGTGTCTTGGGCGGTGCCGTACATCGGAAAGACGTAGGAGTTGGAGTTCTCCAGGTCGACGATCTTCACGATGTGTCCGAGGTGAGCACCGCCACCTAGGGCCACCTCTGACGCCGCAGTTCGGGCGTTACGCATGGCCTTGGCGCGGGCCGCCGCCAGAAGCTTCGAGTCATTGGAGATCGACAACGTGATTCCGTTCAGTTGGATGCCGTTGCCCACAGCGTTGGCCGCCGCGTCAATGGCCGCCCCGGCCTTCTTCAAGGGGTGAATCGTCACCGTGAGACTGTTCACGACAGTGAAGCCCGTGACGTAGCCCGACGAGTTCGTATTTTGGTAGAGGTTGAGTCCTGACGTCTGCAGGTCCTTCCGGCGCAGCCCACGGTGTTCGAGCGCGGCTATCAGCGCGTTGACCCGTGCGTTGTTCTCGTTCAGGGCGGCGGTGGCCGTCGCCGCCGTCGTTTGAACTCCGAGTTGCACGGTGGCGGTGTCGGGTGTTCCCTTCACCGCGCCTGATCCGGTGACCGAGATCGTTCCCGCGGTCGATCTCGTTGAGCGCCCGAGTGCCGCTCCTGCGGCGGCCACGATGATCAGCAGTGCGACCACTACGACCACAACGACCGATACGCGAGACACGCGCATTTGTGGGCGCGGTGAGAGAACAGTGTTGTCAGTTTGTTCTATGTGATTGCTCATGACTTCTCCTCGAGCGCCAAATATCGGTACCACATCAGGCATGTGGGGGTTTTCCCCGATCGCGCCTGTCACCTCTCTTCTGTGCGCGCGGCGTCGGCAATTACATGACACGTGCACTGTTTTTGTTCTCGAGTCGCGAATACGGCACGATGTTGCGTCCTCGCGAACCGATATCACTCGCCGCTTGTTGGAGTCTTTTGATTCACTTTGACGCGAGGTCTAAAGTCGACGGGGACCGTGGTCACGTTCTCGGTCGGATGGAAGCCGGGGACCTCAGCCAATGGTTCAAAAGCAAAGTCGTTCTGTCCCAGTGATGCGCACCGTCTTGGACGCCGTCGCCGACCGCCTTCGCGACGGCGACGAGCGGCTGCTACGGATACCCGAGGTCTGCCGCGCGACCGGAGTCAACTACGGGTCCGTCTATCACCACTTCGGGTCACGCGAGGGCGTCATCGAGGCCGCGTACGAGATGATGTTCACCGAGATCATCGAGCAGGACCTGGCCATGGTGCGCCGGGCGATCGAGACAACCGCCTCTCAAGACGGTTTTCTCTTGGCGATTCAGGGGGTCCTGGAGACCGTGTCGACGGGGCCGGACCGGCGAGCCAGCCGGACGATGCGGTTGCGGATCGTCGCGGCGTCCACGACCCGGCCCGACCTACGCGAGATCATCAGCGCGTCGCAGGCCAGAGTGACCGCCGAGCTCGCCGAGATCGTGGGGTTCTGCCAAGGACAAGGCTGGATCCGAGCCGACATGTCGTCGAGGTCAATCGCCGTCATCTTGCAGGTGGTGATCTTTGGTCGGAATCTCGACGACCTCTCGGCCAAGCCGATCCCTGAGCAAGAGTGGTCGACCTTCATGTTCCATCTCTTCACGCATCTGCTCACGCCGTCCTGACCACCGCCGACGCCTGTGGTGAGATGAGGTGGTGAAGATTGCGTCGACTGTCGCCGGGATCGCCCTAGTTATCGCGTCGGGACTCGCCGCTGGCGCAGCTCGCGCGACCACGTCCGCGGCACCGCCCGCAGCACCGTGCACCACGTCGGCGTTGGGCGAGGCGTTCACCGGGGCCTTAACTCTTCGCTCGTTCCAGGCGTGGGGGTGCTCGGGTGACTTCGCGTACGCCTGGGCGACGATCGGATCAGAACCGAATGAGATCAGCGTGACCGAGGTGCTGCACATCGACTCCTCGGCTGGTCGTTGGGTGATCGTGCCGCGCCTCACCTACTGCCGACCCGGCGCACTGCCCGAGCCGATTTACCGGCGCGGCTGCTTCTCCAACTGACGTGACCGGGCAGTTCGACGAGGGCGCGCACCCGCGCTCGCGCGGCGTTCGCCGTCGCGGTCTCGGCGCACTGGCGTGGGCGTCGACCCAAGACCTGTTCAACCAGCGCACGGCCTTCGGGCGTTTGGCGTTGGTGCACGTCGTGATGATGGCCGGCGATACGCTCGTCACGATCTCGCTCGCGGGATCGCTGTTCTTCTCGGTCAGCCCCACCGAGGCCAAGGGCCGTGTGCTGGCGTACCTGCTGCTCACCATTGCCCCCTTCGCGGTCGTCTCGCCGCTCCTCGGACCGTTGATCGACCGGTCGGTGAGCGGGCGTCGGGCGTTGGTGGCCGTCTCGGCCGGCGTGCGTGCGCTGCTGTGCTGGTCGATGAGTCAGCACCTGCACTCGCTGTGGCTCTTCCCCGAGGCCTTCTTAGTCCTTGTCTCGTCGAAGCTCTACGTGGTCACGCGCGGGGCCCTGGTGCCCGAGATGGCCCGCACCGACCAGTTCCGCGAACGCGGGGCGCTCGTGGACCACGCCGGCTGGCCCCTCGACACGCCCGAGGAGGGCCAGGGCTTCGCTGGCTTCAACGCCCAGCTCACCCTGCTGGGCACGCTGGCCGGCCTGGTCGTCGGCACGATCGGTGCGGGGATCCTCAAGGGATTTGGCGCGACGAGCGTGCTGGTGGTGGCGGCCATCACCTACATCGCCGCGGTCGTGGCCAGCCTGCGTCTCCAGCGCCCCGCCGAGGCGGTCCAGCAGTCCTTCGACGCGCTGTCCCAGGCCGAACGTGATCGCCACGCCCTCAATCCCTTCGGTGACGTCGAAGTCTCGTGGGGACTGACGGCGACGGCGATCATGCGGTTCGCGGTTGGATTCGCGACCTTCCTTCTAGCCTTCGGACTTCGTCGGGCGCACGCCGGTCTGTGGTGGTTCGCGCTGGCCCTCGGTCTGAGTGCCGTGGGCGCCCTGGCGGGCCTGGGGGCGGTGACTCGGCTGCGCAATCGATTGCGTGAATCCACACTGCTCGCGTGGTCGTTGCTGGCCACGGCGGCGGGCGCGGCGTTCGCCGCGCTCCACGCCACGCTCATCGTGCAGACCCTCTTCGCCGGCTGGCTCGGGCTCTGCGCCGCGGTGGCCCAACCCACCTTTGACGCAATCACCCAGCGCCACGTGCCCCTCGGTGCGCAGGGCCGCACCTTCGCGCGCTTCGCCGTTCGCCAACAGCTGCTCTGGGTCGTCGGTGCCGTGATCCCGGTGGGGGCGGCGCTGTCGTTCGCTCAGGGCGACGCGGCGCTCGCCGTGCTCCTCGGCGTGGCCGGGGTCATCTACGCCCTCGGCCGCCGATTCGCCCGCTCCTGAATCCGGTCGCTCTTTCTACACTGGCCTTGTGAGCGAACGCGCAAGCGCGGCGTCGAACCTCGGACGGACTGACCAACCGCTCCACGTCGTCATCGTCGGCGGGGGATTCGCCGGACTCGCCGCCGCGCGGGGACTGGCCAACCGGCGCGTGCGCGTCACCCTGATCGACAAGCACAACTTCCACACCTTCCTGCCACTTCTCTACCAGGTCGCGACCGCGGGGTTGGAACCAGCCGACGTGGCCTATCCCATCCGAACCATCTTCGGACACGCCGACAACATCCGTTTCCGTCACGGTCGTATCGCTTCGGTGGACTTCGAGCACCACGTCGTGATCCTCGAAGACGGGTCACCCATTGCCTACGACCACCTGGTGGTTGCTACCGGTGCCACCGCGGCGTACTTCGGCGTGCCGGGAGCGACGCGTTTCGCGCTGCCGCTCTACACGCTGGCCGACGCGCGTCATCTGCGCAACCGGCTCCTACTCGCCCTGGAGGACGCCGACGTGCGGGCTGAGTCCGGATCGGTGGCGCTCACCTTCGTGGTCGTCGGTGCAGGACCGACCGGCGTGGAGACAGCGGGAGCGCTGAGCGAGCTCATCAGCATCACCATCCGACGTGACGGGCTTCGTCTGGACCCCGCCAGTGTGCGCGTGATCCTGGTCGACCTCGGAGAGCGCGTCTTGGGCTCGTTCTCACCCAGCGCTTCACGCTACGCCGCGCGCGCCCTGAACCGGCTGGGTGTGGAGATCCAGTTCGGTCGTTCGGTGGTCGAGGTCGAAGACGGTGCCATTCGATTCGCCGACGGGGAACGCCTCGAGACCGCGACCGTGGTCTGGGCCGCCGGCGTGACCGCCGGCGGAACTCTGGCCGACGGACTTTCAACGGAACCGGGACCGGCGGGCCGCGCAGCGGTGGGCGCGGATCTTCGCGTGGTTGGTCGAGAGAACGTCTGGTCGATCGGCGACGCCGCGGCGGTGCCGTTCGGCGCCGGGGTCTACCCTCAGCTGGCGCCGGTGGCCATCCAGTCGGGGCGCCACTGTGCGAAGCAGATCCTGCGGGTGCTCGATGGGCAGTCGACGCAGCCCTTCAAGTACCACGACAAGGGCATCATGGCCACCATTGGCCGCCGCGCCGCCGTCGCGCAGCTGCCGCGCGTGGGGGTGATCAAGGGAACGCTGGGCTGGCTGGCCTGGCTGGGGCTCCACCTCTTCTACCTGGTGGGATTTCGCAATCGCCTACGCGTGCTCATCAACTGGACGTGGCGCTACTTTGACTGGCCCTCGGGTCCCCGGCTCATCGTCGCCGACGTTGAGACGGTGGACTAGCGAGCGTTAACCGAGACGAGCCTCAAGGTCGTCAATCTCTCGTCCCAGTTGTGCCGGGAGATGCTCGCCAAACTGCTCGTAGTACTCGCGAATCAACGGGACTTCGGCGCGCCACTCGACCGGATCTACACGCAGGAGTTGCACCAGGTCGTTGGCGCTCACCTTAAGGCCGCTCACGTCCAGCGCCTCCGGCGTCGGCACGTCGCCAATTGGGGTCGCGACCGCCTCGCCGCGGCCCGCGGTGCGCTCGAAGATCCATTCCAGGACCCGGCTGTTCTCGCCGAACCCGGGCCACAGGTACTTGCCATCGCTGCCCGTGCGGAACCAGTTCACGTAGAAGATCTTGGGCAACATCGTCTCGTCGAAGCGCTCCGAGAAGCTCAGCCAGTGGCCCCAGTAGTCGCCCATGTTGTAGCCGCAGAAGGGCAGCATGGCGAACGGGTCACGGCGAAGTTGACCGACCGCGCCGGTGGCCGCGGCGGTCGTCTCCGATGACACGATCGAGCCCAGGAAGACGCCGTGGTTCCAGGAGCGCGCCTGGAACACGAGGGGCACCACCGAGCCGCGCCGCCCGCCGAAGAGGATGGCGTCGATCGGCACGCCGGCGGGGTCCTGCCACTCCGGGGCGATCGCCGGGTCCTGGCTCGCCGGGGCCGTGAAGCGCGAGTTGGGGTGCGCGGCCGGTGTGCCCAACGCGGGTGACCACGGCTGGCCGCGCCAGTCGGTGAGGCCCTCGGGTGGGTCGCCGAGTCCCTCCCACCAGACGTCGCCGTCGGCCGTGAGTGCGACGTTGGTGAAGATGGTGTTCGCCTGAATCGAGAGCATGGCGTTGGGATTGGTGACCATGTTGGTACCCGGCACGACGCCGAAGAATCCGGCCTCCGGGTTGATGGCGTAGAGCCGACCGTCCGGGCCCGGCTTCATCCAGCAGATGTCGTCGCCCACCGTCTCGACCTTCCAGCCCGCCAGGGTGGGGATCATCATGGCCAGGTTGGTCTTACCGCAGGCGCTCGGGAACGCCCCGGTCACGTAACGAGACTCGCCCGCCGGGTTGGTCAGTTTCAAGATGAGCATGTGCTCGGCCAGCCAGCCTTCGTCACGCGCGAGCACCGAGGCGATGCGCAACGCGAAGCACTTCTTGCCCAGCAGCGCGTTGCCGCCATAGCCGGAGCCGTAGGAGGTGATCTCGCGCGTCTCGGGGAAGTGCACGATGTACTTGTGGTCCGGGTCACAGGGCCAGGGAACGTCAGCCTGGCCGGGCGCTAACGGCATACCCAGCGAGTGCAGGCACGGCACGAAGGTGCCATCGTCGCCCAACGCGTCGAGCGCGCCGCGGCCCATGCGCGTCATGATCCGCATCGAGACCGCTACGTAGGCCGAGTCGGTGATCTCGACGCCGATGTGGCTGATGTGCGAGCCCAGCGGCCCCATGCAAAAGGGCACCACGTACATGGTGCGGCCCGCCATGCAGCCGGCAAAGAGGCCGCGGAGGGTCTCGCGCATCTCGGCGGGGTCGGTCCAGTTGTTGGTGGGTCCCACGTCGATCTCGCGCTCCGAACAGATGAACGTGCGGTCTTCGACGCGCGCCACGTCGCCGGGGTCCGACGCGGCGTAGTAGCTGTGCGGGCGCTTGGCCTCGCTGAGGTGGGTAAAGGTGCCGTTGGCCACGAGCAGCGCGCACAGCTCGTCGTACTCCTCGGCTGATCCGTCACACCACTGGATACGATCGGGTGTGGTGAGCGCCGCGACCTCTTCAACCCATGCGATCAGTCGTTTGTTCCCGGTGGGGTACGTCACCTGCCGTCCTCTCAGTACTCGCGCGTTGCAAGGTCGCGACGCTGCTCCCTAGCCATGCCCGCGCCCGACGACCCACCCACTCCCGATCGGGAGCCTTATCGTCGCGAAGATGACATCTTGGAGCGTATCGCCGAGATAGTGGGTCGCCGTACGACCCCCGCCAACGAGGTGCACGTGGGCGACGACGCCGCCGTGCTGGCCTCGGTGCCGGGTGAGACGGTGCTCAGCACCGACGCGGCGGTGTGGGGCGTGCACCTGGACGCCACGTTGTTTCCCCTGGAAGACCTGGGGTTCAAGGCCGTGGCCGCCGCCCTGTCGGACTTGGCGGCGATGGGCGCGCGTCCGCGCGCCCTGGTGGTGGCGGTCGGCGCGCCGGCGGGCACCGACCTCGAGGAGCTGCACCGCGGGGTCGCCGACGCCGCGGGAGTGGCCAACTGCGCGGTGGTGGGCGGGGACCTCACGAGGGCGTCGGACGTCATCGTCGTGGTCACCGTGCTGGGCGAGTGTCCGAGTCGCGGCGCGGTCCTGCGCAGTGGGGCGCGACCGGGCGACGAGATCTTGGTCACCGGTCCGTTGGGCCGCGCCGCGGCGGGACTGCGTCGACGCCGAGACGGCGCGCGTCTGGACGACGAGTTGGTGGTCGCGCACCGACGACCGTGGCCGCGCCTCGACGAGGGCGTCGCCGCGCGCGGCGCCGGGGTGCACGCGATGATGGACCTCAGCGACGGCCTGGCGCTCGACCTGCACCGTCTGGCCGACGCGTCGCGCGTCGGCTTCGAACTCGAGGACATCCCGGTGGCGCGCGGGGCCACCCTCGACGAAGCGCTCAGCGGGGGCGAGGACTACGAGTTAGTGATCGCGACCTCGGACTCGGCCCGCTTACGAATGATCTTCCTGGACCGGCACCTCCGCGCGCCAATCACCATCGGTCGGATCGTCGCCAATCCCTTGACGCGTACCCATCAGGGCGCGGCGTTCACCAAGAGCGGCTGGCAGCACCGCTTCTGAGTCAGGCGTCGGCGGGGCGCCGGGCGGGCTTGGTGACCTTGCCGGAGCGCAGGCACCCGGTGCAGACGTTGAGGCGCTGGGGCGACCCACCGACCAGGGCGCGAACGCGCTGGATGTTCGGGTTCCAACGACGCTTGGTGCGCCGGTGCGAGTGCGAGACGTTCATGCCGAAGGACGGCTGCTTGCCGCAGATTTCGCAGACTGATGCCATGGTCCTGGTGCTCCTTCGTGCCCGTGAGCCTCGCGTACGCTCAACGGCTGAAACCGAACGACCATTGTAGCATCGCTACCGATGACCTCCCTGAAGACGCTGTCGGCGTCGGACCTGCGCGCGGTGGTCGTCACCTACGCCAAGCTGCTGCGCAGCCATAAAGAGGTCATCAACCGCCTCAACGTCTACCCCGTGCCCGACGGGGACACTGGAACCAACATGACCCTCACTGTCGAGTCCGTGGTCGAGGCGCTGGAGCCGCTGGGCTCCACCGCCACCCTGGCCGAAGTGGGCCAGGCCATCGCTCACGGCTCGCTCATGGGGGCCCGCGGGAACTCTGGGGTCATTTTGAGCCAGCTGCTGCGCGGCCTGGTCGAGGGGTGGCGGGCCGAGGGTGGTGTCGCTCCGGACCAGTTGGCCACCTCCATGGAGCACGCCGACGACCTGGCTCGCCACGCCGTGGTGCGCCCCGTCGAGGGCACGATCCTGTCAGTGGCCCGCGCCGCGGCCGAAGGAGCCCGCGAGGGCGTGGCGCACCTCAGCACCCTGGTGCGGCGCGCCCGCGACCGGGGTCGTGAGGCCCTCGCGCGCACGCCGGAGCAGTTGCCGATCCTCAAGCAGGCCGGCGTGGTCGATTCGGGGGGCACGGGGTTGCTGTTGTTGATGGACGCGCTGTGCCACGTCGTGGCCGGCGACCCGCTGCCGGTGGCTCCGCTGGCCTCGTCGATTCACGTGAACGTGCCGGCCGAGGCGCCCGGCGACACCGACCTGTCCGCGCTGCGCTTCGAGGTCATGTTCCTTCTCGAGGCCGAGGACGCGACGCTGGCAGCGCTTCGAGAGGTCTGGACCGGTCTGGGCGACTCCATCGTCATCGTGGGCGGTGACGGCCTCTACAACTGCCACATCCACACCGACGAGGTGGGCGCCGCCATTGAGGCGGGAGTGGACGCGGGACGACCGCGCAACATCAAGGTGACCGACCTCAACGATCAGGTACTCGAGGAGCGTTGGGTGCGCGAAGCCAGCGTGGAAGCACCCGATGAGTCCGTGGACCTCGCTCCGGCCACTGCGGTGGTGGCGGTCGTCGCGGGCGAGGGCGTGGGCCGCATCTTTCGTTCGCTGGGCGTGCGCACCCTCGTCAAGGGCGGTCAGTCCATGAACCCGTCGACCGCCGACCTCGTCGCGGCGGTCACCGCGTCCGGGTCCAAGCAGGTGGTCATCTTGCCAAACAACAAGAACATCCGCCCGGTGGCCGAGCAGGTGGCCCACCTCGTGGACCAAGACGTCACGGTGGTGCCCACCACGTCGATCGTTGAAGGCTTCGCCGCGCTGCTCGCGTATGACCCGGACGCCACGGCGGAGCAGAACGGCGAGGCGATGCGTGAGTCGATGGCCCACGTCGTGGCCGGTGAGGTCACCCGCGCGGTGCGCGACGCGGCGACCGATGCGGGACCGGTGCGCGAAGGTGACTGGATCGGCCTGTCGGACTCGGATGTGCTGTCGGTGGCGGACTCCATCTCCTCAGCCAGCAACCAGCTGTTGGCGGCTCTGGTGACACCCGAACACGAGCTGGTCACGATCATCGAGGGCGATGGTGCGACTCACGCCAACACGCGCCGCATCACCGACTACCTGGTGGACACCTATCCGACGTTGAATGTCGAAGTGCACCACGGGGGCCAGCCGCTCTACCCCTACTACTTCGGCATCGAGTGAGCGACGCGGCGACGCGGCGACTGCGCCAACTCGACGCGATTTCGGTCGGAGAGCTGCGCCACGTCGGCGAGAAGCGCGCCGCCGCGTTGGACTCGATCGACATCCACACGGTCTTCGACCTGCTGACCACCTACCCGCGCCGCTACCTGGACCGCACCCAACGCGTCGACCTCAGCGACCTCACGGTGGGAGAAGAGGTCGCGGTGTTCGGTGAGGTGACGCGCGTCGCGGCGCGGCGCACGCGCCAGGGACGATCCATGGTCGAGGTCACGGTGAGCGACGGGGACGCGTCGCTGCACGTTGTGTTCTTCAACCAGGCCTGGCGTGAGCGCCAACTGACGGTCGGCGTCCAGGCGCTCTTCTTCGCCAAGGTCGCCGAGTACCGGGGACGCAGCCAGATGACGAATCCAGTGGTCGACGTCGTCGTAGGTCCCACCGGCGAGGAGCGCGACCCGACGCGAGTGGGGCGCGTCGCGGCGATCTATCCCGCGTCGGGCAAGGCCGGGTTGACCAGTTGGGAGATTGGGGGATTCGTCGAGGAGTCGTTGCGGCGCGCCGGCCCACTGCTGGACCCACTCGACGACGACCTGCGCACGCGGCTCGACCTGGTCGATCGCACCGCCGCGTACTGGGGCATCCACCTGCCGGCGGAGATGGGCGACGTGGTCCCGGCGCGCCGGCGCCTGGTCTTTGACGAGTTCCTACGTCTCCAGTTGCTGCTGGCGCTGCGAAGGCGTCGCCTGGAAGAGGACACGTCGGGCATCGCTCACCGCGTCAACCTCGCCGACCTAGATGTGGCTCCCGGCACCGCCAACGACGACCAGTCATTGGTGGCGCGCTTCATTGCCCGACACCGCTACGCGCTCACCAGCGCCCAGCGCCGCGTGCTCGGCGAGATCGACCACGACCTGGCGTCGAGTGTGCCAATGCACCGGCTGCTGCAGGGCGACGTCGGGTCCGGCAAGACCTTGGTCGCGGTGGCGACCCTGCTGGTGGCCATCGACGGCGGATATCAAGGTGCGTTCATGGCCCCGACCGAGGTATTGGCCGAGCAGCACGTTGCCTCGCTGCGTGACGATGTGGCGGGACTCACTGTCAGCGACGACGCGGTGTTGGGCGCCCAGCGCGGCCTGGTCGTCGAGGAGCTCACCGGGCGGTTGCGCGCGCGTGAGCGTCGCGACGTGCTGGAGCGACTGGCGCGCGGCGAGGTCGACATCGTGGTGGGTACCCACGCCCTGCTGACCGAGGACGTGACGTTCCGGGCGTTGGGCGTCGTGGTCATCGACGAGCAGCACCGCTTCGGGGTGGAGCAGCGCGCCACGTTGCGCGACAAGGGTCGCGCCCACTCGTCGGCGGCGCTGGACCCGGACCTGCTCGTCATGACGGCCACGCCCATCCCGCGCACCGCCGCCATGGTGGTCTTCGGAGACCTGGATCGCTCGGTGCTCGACGAGATGCCCCCGGGACGGCGTCCCGTCACCACCACGTGGGCTCGCGGAGAGCTCGAGGTGGCGAACGCGTGGTCGCGCGTGCGCGCCGAGGTGGCGGCGGGACGGCGCGCGTACGTCGTGTGCCCTCTGGTCGACGGATCCGACCGGGTCGTGGCGGCCAGTGCGGTCCAGGAGCGCGATCGCCTCGAAGGCGCGGAGCTCAAGGGCCTGCGCGTCGGGCTGCTGCACGGTCAGATGACCAGCGCAGCCAAAGAGGAGGTCATGGACCACTTTCGCTCCGGTGACCTCGACGTGCTCGTCGCGACGGTCGTCATCGAGGTCGGGGTCGACGTCGCCGAAGCCAGCGTGATGGTGATCGAGGACGCTTGGCGCTTCGGCCTGGCTCAGCTGCACCAGCTGCGGGGACGGGTCGGTCGCGGCGACGCGGACAGCTACTGCGTGGTGCTCGGCGAACCTCCCACGGCCGAGGCGGTGTCGCGTCTCGAGACCTTCGTCGCGACGAGTGACGGCTTCGCGCTGGCCGAGGCCGACCTCGACCTGCGCGGCGAGGGGACGCTGCTCGGCGTGCGCCAGCAGGGTCGCAGCGACCTGCGCCTGGCGTCGCTGCGGCGTGACGAGGAACTTCTGGTCACGGCACGCGACGTGGCCGCGTCCATGGTCGCGGCCGACGACCTGGTGAGTCAGCCCGACCTGGTCGACGAGCTGCGCCTGTTCGTCGACGAGGAGGAGGCCGGGTACCTGTTCAAATCCTGAGCTGCGGCGACCTACCCTCTTGACGTGAGGGTGATTGGCGGTACGGCCCGGGGGCGTCAGCTCAAGGCCCGGCTCCCGCCGGGCGTTCGTCCGACGATGGACTACGCGCGCGAGGCGATCTTCTCGATGCTCGAGAGCCGCGGCGGCCTGGTCGACCTGGTGGTGGCGGACCTGTACTGCGGCTCGGGCGCGATGGGTATTGAAGCGCTGTCGCGTGGGGCGAGCGAGGTGGTGTTCGTCGACTCCGACCCGGCGTGCCTGGCCGCGGTGCGCGAGAACCTCGAGCCGTTGGGTCTGAGCGGCCAAGCCCGTTACGTGCGCGCGACGCTGCCGCGCTGGGAGCCCCCAGCCAACCTCGACCTCGTGCTGGCGGACCCGCCGTACGGCGACGTCGACCTTGCGGAGTTGCTGAGCGGCGTGCACGCGACGCGTGCGGTGATTGAGAACAATCAGTGGTTGGACGCGCCCGACGGGTGGGTAGTCGCCAAGTTGAAACGCTACGGCACTACGCTCGTGACGATGGTGGAACGCCACGAAGGGGGTCTCGCGTGACGGTCGGATTGATCCCCGGATCCTTCGATCCGTTCCACAACGGGCACCTGGAGGTGGTCGAGCGCGCCGCGCACATCTTCGACGAGGTCGTGGTCGCGGCCATCCGCAACCCGCAGAAATCCGAGCCCCTCTTCGACCTGGATGAGCGTCGCGAGATGATCGCCGAGTCGTGCGCGCACATCTCGGCGGTGCGGATCGTCTCGATCTCGACGCTGCTGGTGAACGTCGCGCGC
>Ga0307372_10005964_pt1 | contig 18017 bp, 19 predicted proteins | sample OX1MG_FD_202533 | JGI IMG/M metagenome (GOLD analysis project Ga0307372, IMG submission 202533) | Soil microbial communities from Risofladan, Vaasa, Finland - OX-1 | ecosystem: Environmental > Terrestrial > Soil > Coastal area > Acid sulfate soil | place: Finland: Risofladan, Vaasa | collected...
ATCTGAGGATGTCCGGGATCTGGGTGTACGTGGAGCTGGCGGGCTCGGAGCCGGCTCCGGTCTCGCTGGAGGTCTTGACCCAGGCCCGCCAACTCGGCCAGGTGGCGGCGGTGGTCCTCGATCCCGATGGAGCCGGAGTAACCGACACCCTCGGCGCCTACGGCGCCACCGTCGTCTATCTGGGCACGGACGACAGCTACCGCCAGTTCGTGGCCCAACCGGCGGCGGCGGCGCTGTCGGCCTTGGTCGAGGAGCACCACCCCGACCTGCTCCTCTTCGGCGCCACCTACGACGCCCGCGACATCGCCGCTCGGACCAGCGCCCGTCTGGGCCTGACCTTGGTGGCCAACGCCACCGCCGTCGAATCCCGTCCGACGGGCTTCGCGGCGGCCAGCTCTATCTTTGGAGCCACCCAGAACGTCGTCACCGAGCTGGCCGGGCCCAGTCCCTGCGTGCTGATCCGGCCCAAGTCAGTGGTAGCCGAGAGCGCTGGCGATGGCCCTCCCCAGGTGGTGGCGGTAGCGCTCCCGGCCGACGGGCCACCAGGCGCCCGGCGGCTGGAGTCGGTGGTGGCCCCGGCCAGCGGGCCCAAGCTGGAGGAGGCTCGGGTCGTGGTCAGCGGGGGTCGTGGTCTTCAGGATCCCGCCAATTTTGAACTCCTGGAGAGGCTGGCGATGCTGCTCCACGGGGCGGTGGGAGCGAGCCGCGCCGTGGTCGACGCAGGTTGGGTCCCTTACGCCCGCCAGGTCGGACAGACCGGAAAGACGGTGAAGCCGGACGTCTACATCGCCTGCGGGATCAGCGGGGCTATGCAGCACACCGTCGGCATGAAGGGGGCCAAGCACATCGTCGCCATCAACAAGGATCGCGACGCGCCGATCCTCAAGCTCGCCGACCTGGGTGTCGTCGGGGACGCCCTCAAAGTGCTCCCGGCATTGATCGCCGAGTTGGAGACGCGCGGGGTGTCAGGGTGACCTCGGATTCCGGACCAGAATCGGGCACCTGAGCCATGAGCGTTACCAGCTTGCTGGCGCTGCAGGCCCCGGACGGAGCGACGGTCACCCTCGAGCGCTATCCGATTCTGTTGGGGCGCTCGGTTCCGGGGGGAGCCGTGCCCGACGTCGACGTCAGCCACCTGGACCCCAACGAGGCCGTCGACAACCGCCACTGCGAGCTGACCCGCGATCCCGATGGGGTCGAGGTCCACGATCTGGGCGGAATCAGCGGCACCTGGGTTAGCGGCCACCGGTTGCCGCCGGGTGGGCGGGCGCTCCTCGAGGTGGGCGGAACCATCCGCGTGGCCGGTGTGCTGATGACCCTGCTCGAGTCGGCCAACCAGCTTCTGCCTCCGATGCCCAGCCGGCGGTCTCTGCCAGCGCCACCGCCCGGCACCTGGCTGGAGACCCGGCCCAGCCAGGGCATCCCTCCACCGCCCTCGGCGGCTGCCGCGCCTCCAGACGAAGCCCGGCAACCAGTTGAGCATCGTTCCGGACTCGACTTCAGCGGCGCTCCCCCGTTGGCCCGCGAGGCTCTTGAGGCGGGCGCCGAGGTGGTCCGGATTCGGCCCGGCGCCCCCCTGGAGGTCCTCAGCGAGGGCGGCTGGGCCGAGCGGGGGCAGCAACTCTCCGCTGGCGCGGCGGCCGAGGCGGTGGCTGCCGCGCGCCGGGTCCTAGAGCTGGCTGAAGATACCGTCAGCGGCGAGGGCCACGTCGGTGACGTGGCCCTGGAGTTTGTCCTGCCCCCGCTTACCGAGCGGACCTACCTGGCGGTCCGGATTGCCACCCGGGATTCGGCCCGGATAGATCCGGATGAGCTGGATACCGCCCGCCGGGCGGTCTCGGCAGGTTCCGCCCTGCTACTGGTGGGCCCCTGGCCAGAGGTGGCGCTGGCGGCCCTCGCCGAGCGCTTCGATGACGGCACGGCGGACCCCAGGGTGCTCAGCTTCGGCGCCAGCTGGTGGGTGCCCGCGGGCTGGCCTCGGCTGGACCCTCTCCATCCCGAGGCGGTTGGCGAGGGGCTGACCTCGGGTGAGCTGATCTTGGACCAGCCACCCGATCCGGTCTTGGAGGCCCTGCTGAGGGTCCTGCCGCGACCCGGAGGCGGAACCGTGCTCGCCCTGCGGGGGCGCTCGCTCCCCGGCGCCCTGGAGCTGATCGCCCGGCAGCTCGATCCCACCCAGGCGCCCATAACCAGCGCCTGGCACCGGGATGAGGTGGCCCGGCTCTTCCCGCTGGCCCTGAGCTGGCGGGGGCGCCGCTGGCAGCTGTCCCAGGTCGGTTTGGACGGCCAGGGCCGGTGGGTGACCGAGGACCGACCGGCTCGACCGGAGCCGAGGTAGAGGTTGGCCTCCGGCCTGCCCTCCCCAACCTCCGGGCCTTCAGTGACCAGTTACCTGGCCCTGGCCCTGCTGGTGGCGGTGCTGCTGCTGCTGGTGGTGCTCACTGTCAACCCTGGGTTGCTGGGGCACCTTCACCAGCTTCGCTCAGCGCTGGGGCTGGGGCGGGGCTGAAGCTGGTCGGGCGAGCGGTCACAATGTTGCCATGCCGGTGCTGCTTCTGAGCGCTTCGCTGCAACCGCTCAATGTGATCACCCGACGACGGCTGGTGGTGCTCCTCACCAAGGAGCGGGTCGCCTTCATGGACGACGATGTCCGGGCCATGGTCGAGGAGGAGCTGGCCCAGCGCCGACTCAGCGACGGGGTGATCGTGGTGAGACTTCTGCGCAACATCGTGGTGCCGCGGCGCATGCTCCGTCCCAACCGACGCAACCTGCTGCTGCGCGACGAGAACTCCTGCCAGTACTGCGGGCTCCACGCCGCGCCCACCGAGTTGACCATCGACCACGTCATCCCGGTCTCGCGCGGCGGCAGTCCGAGCGGCTGGACGAATCAGGTGGTGGCCTGCAAGCGCTGCAACGGCCGCAAGGCCAACCACCTGCCGTCCGAGGTCAATCTGAGACTGCGCCGGGCGCCGGTCCCGGTCGTCCAGGAGTACGCGCACCTGCTCTTCCTGCGTTACCCGGAGGTGCGCAGCGCCTACGAGGACCTGGTCCGCTCGGCGCTTCCTCACCGGGGAGCCGCCCAACCCGCCTACTCGGCGCTGGGCTCCGCCTGGTGAGCCCGGTACCGGAACTGCCTTAGTCCAGCTCCTGGGGAAGATGGAGCGGCGGCTCCTCAAGTAACCTGGCGGCAGCCATACCCGACTTCTCGATCCGCTCCACCAGCTCGCTGGCGATGGCCATGGAGCGGTGCAGGCCACCCGTGCACCCGACCGCCACCCGCAGCACGGAGCGGCGCTGGGCTTGGTAGCTGGGCGCCAGCCTCAGAAGCATGGGGAGGAACTGGTTGACCAGCTCTTGAGCGCCGGGCTGGGCCATTACGTGGTCACGCACCATGGGGTCGGTGCCGGGGAGTTCGCGCATATCGGCGACCCAGTAGGGGCTGTCTAGGAACCGGGTGTCGATCACCCAGTCCGCCTCGTGGGGAAGCCCGTCTCGGAAGGCGAAGGTGAAGCAGTCAACTCTCAGCAATTCACGGTCGCGCCAGTCGTCTAACAGCTGTCGCAGGTAGCCCAACCCGGTTGGATCCAATCCCAGCAGATGCCGATGCGGGCGCCGCTGCGGGGGAGTGAACCCGGGTCCGCCCGGGGTCCCGATCTCGACCAGCCAGTAGCGGACACTCTCGCGGTCCAGGGAGCTGAACCACTCCTGTCCCATCCTCTCGCTCACCACTAGGGCCAGATTGGGCAGCTTCAAGAGTGCGGCCCTCACGGCGCCAGCCGGGTCGCTTCCGATCTCCATTTGGCCGGGGACCGAGTAGCCGACTTCGGCGGCGAGCGCCTCGAGCGGCTCGCGGAATCGATCCTCGCAGACGATGACGACCAAGGACATGGGGCGATTGCTCCAGGTGTGCCGGCGCCTAGGTCGCGCCGGCACCGTGCCCAGACCGAGCCAGTCCCTCCCGACCGGCTCAGCCACCAGTCCCCATTGTGGCAGGCTGGCCTGCGTCCGGTTTTGGTGAAGGCCCCGGCGGCCAGCCCCGCTTCCTGCCAGACTCTGTTCGCGCTCGAGTGGTGGCCGACAGACGCGGCGGACGGACCCAGGCAGCCATCGCTGAGCGACTCAACACCGAGGCGGTGCCCACGGCCTGCGTAGGGACTTGGTACGCGGCCTCAGTGCGACGGGCCTTGCAGTCGGCGTCCCTGGGATGGTGAAGCAGCGTGACAGGGCCACGGGTATGACCGCTCACGGCACGATTCCTGCCAATCTCAGCCCATTCCAGCCCCGTTAGGCGGTTTCACACCCTAGCCCAGACACTTACCTGTGTAGGCCGTTAGAGGGGCCGTTTCGACCCCTCACCCCTCCTGACCCTCCTGCCTCCTAGCACCTCCACCGTAGCGCGGAAGGTGGGGGGGTTGTGTGCAGGTAACTTCGCAGAAAACGCACGTTGGCAATCACATTTCGCGACGGCAAGATCCCTGATAGCGACGGCCGGTGATCCGGGTCTCGGCGGACCCTACCAGGCTGATCCCCGGCAGCAGCTATACGGCTCCCCTGAAGGCGCTCATCCGGAACAAGGTAGCCCACGGGCCAGCTAAAGGGGTTGTCCAGGTCATCCCCAGCAGAGCACCCGTCCCACACCTTTGTGGCCAACCACGCCGACCTAGTGGAGGGTGGCTCTGGCCTGGGCAAGGCATAGTCCGTTCATGTTCAGAAACTGGGCAACAAAGCAACGGGGAGGTATGTCTGGGATTACTGATTGACCGGCTCGGGCAGCGGGCCGCCGGTGTCGCTAGTCCAAAGCGTTCCCTCAATCGGTCGACCACCATCCCCCTGCCCATTTTCTCGGCGATGATCTCGCGCCCGACGATCTCGTCCCGCCCGGGGAACTGGCCCGCCCCGCCCATGGGTCCTATGGGCACGGCGATGGCGACGCCCGCGGATTTGTAGTGGGCGAGGTCGAATCGTCCCTGGGCGAGGGCGATGATGTTGTCTGCCACGATTGCGCCTTGGTACCTGGCGAAAGCGGCCATCTTGCTGTCGGCGGTGAAGATGTCGCCGACTGCGAAGACGGTTGTCTGCCCGCCACTTGGAGGGTGGGGCCAACCTCGATGAACCCGTCCGCCCGGCGCTCGGGGGCCAATGCGTCACCGAGGTAGTTGCTGTTGGGCACGACGCCATCGCTGCGGAACCAGATGTCGGCAATCACCCCGGTACCGGCTTCGGTGGTAACGGTGAAGGTTCCCAGCACCCCCGGCGGGGTCGGGGGTGCCTGACGCAACGGGCTGCCCAGGATCAGCTCGACGCGCTTTAGCCAACCTCGCGCTTCCATCGCACAGCCTGAGGCGATGGTGTTCGGGGCCTGCAGAAGACGTCCGACCACGGGTTTGGATCGGCGGCGGTAAAGTATTGTCCCGTGGCTGACCGTTTCCGGACCTGCGTCGTGTTCCTGCTTGGATACCCCCGAGTTGGTAAGCGGACGGTCGGGTCGTACCTTGCCGAGCTGCTCGACGGCGTACTGGTTGACAACCAGCTCATCAACATCCCGCTTCTTACTCTGTTCAAGTGGGATGGGAAGTTCTCCATCCCGGTGGAGATCTGGGAACGAGTCGGACCGATACGGGAGGCGGTTCTTGGGACTATCGAGGACCTGGCGCCCAAGTCGAACAGCTATGTCTTCACCAACGTGCTGATGGACGATGAAGATGGCGCGAGCCATTACAACCGCCTCCGTTCTCTTGCGCAGCGGCGGGACTCGTTGTTCCTGTCGGTCATGCTCACCTGCGAAGTCGATGAGCAGGTCCGCCGGATCGACACTCCAGATCGAATCGCCCGGCTCAAGGGATCTGACCCGGAGGGATACCGATGGTACACACACCACACGAAACTGTTCCAACCCCCGCCTGAAGAGGTGGTGCACGTCGACAGCACCGATACCGACCCCAGACAGAACGCCAGGACACTCTACGAGGCGCTGGTCAGTCGAGGATTGGAGCAGCCGAGCACCTAGCCCGACCAGCTTCGCCTACATGTCCGCTGCGGCATACCCCAGCCTTACGTAACCGGATAGGTGCTTTCGTTACTGATCCCGAGCGTGCAGAGCGAGCCGTGAACGCCGCACCAGACAGGTCTAGAACCTAATTGGACACGACCGGCGGCAGCTGAGGTACATCGAGCCCTGAGGGAAGGGCCGTATGTCGAGCAGTTCTAGATCGAGGCGGACGCCACTGGGTAGACAGCTCTTCCCGCCCCTAACGATGACTGGGAGGACGAACAGGCTTAGTTCGTCAACGAGCCCGAGCCATACGGCTGGCCCGGCACGCTATACTGTCAATTGACAGAATACCCGCACCGCTCTAAACTCAACCCGCCAATCGGCCACACGCTGTCTTAAGGAGGTAGATGTCATCGCGGCGTCGCCTTCCCGGAGCACAGCGGAGTGCTTTCTAATATGCCTGCGCGTCGCACGGCCGCGCGTATGATCCCAAACAACACTGAGGTCAGTCTGCCATGAGCGTTGTTTGCGAACGGGACAGAAGTTCTGTCTGGCGATTGCTAGCCGCCGGTGTCGTCACCAGCTTACTAGTCGCAGCTGCTGCTGTCTCCACGGCCTCCGCCAAGACTACGTCAAGCGGCGCGATTGTAACCTACGCGGAGCAGCCGGGCCAACCACCTACTTACATCCTCCCGTTGGAAAGTTCCCCGGAGGAAAGCAACGCGAATTTCGGCCAGTTTGGCACGCTGCTGTATCCGCCACTATATGCCTTCGATGACTACGGCAAGCCTGCCTTGAATGACTCGCTGAGCATCGCCGACCCGCCCGTCTTTTCCCAGAAGAACACCGTGGTGACGATCACCCTAAAACACTGGGTGTGGTCAAATGGCGCTGCAGTCACCGGCCGCGACGTCATCTTCTGGCTGAATCTCCTGAGTGCCGTGACGGACCCCAACGCACCATCTATTGGCTCCAGTTCGGCCCCCGGCCCAGGTTGGGGATTTTCTGTTGCTGGTGGCTTCCCGACAAACGTTGTGAAATACGAGCAGACGGGCACCTACACGGTAGTACTTCACCTAAATACGTCCTATAATCCGGTTTGGTTTCTCTCCAACGAACTGAGCCAGATCATTCCTATCCCACAAGCCGCTTGGGACCGGTTGTCCCTGACGGGCCCAAGCGGTAACGCCGACGTCTCCGCCGGAGGGAGAGTTCCCCTTTCGGGTACGTCGCCCGCGCAATACGTGCCGAGGGACCCGGGGACCGGTGTCAGTGGCGCTCTGGGTGTGGCCCAGTTCCTAAACCAGCAGTCGCAAGACACCGCCACGTACAGCACGAATAGCCTGTGGCGGACCGTTGACGGGCCGTTCAAGATGACTGAATACAATACCGACGGCTTTGTAAAGTTTGTACCAAACAGCGGCTATTCTGGCGCGCCCAAACCGAAGGTCAAAGCGTTTGAGGAGCTTCCGTTTACTAGTGACGCGGCAGAACTGAACGCGGTCCTAAGCGGCAGCGTGTCGGTTGGGTATATCCCACCCGAAGACATTGCACAGAAGGCCACGATTACCAAACGTGGAGGCTACCGCTACAGCCCATGGTACAACTACGAGTTCGCGTACGCCTCCTACAATTTCACTAACCCCGCGACCGGGCCAATCTTCAAGCAGCTGTATTTCCGTCAAGCGTTTCAGTCCCTTGTCAACCAGGCGCAGTACATTGCCAAGTTCGATGCGGGCCTCGGGACGTTGACGACTGGTCCAGTTCCAACCTACCCGAGGAATGCATACGCGAGCCCACTTGAGAACCGGGGTGCGGTTTACCCGTTTGACCCAGCCAAGGCGGTATCTCTGCTAAAAGCCAACGGGTGGACGGTGCGGCCCGGAGGCGCGAGCTACTGCGCCAAGCCTGGGGTCGCGCCCGGTGATTGCGGTCCAGGAGTGAAATTGGATCAGACAGCCGCCTTCACTTTCCTGGGCGCGAGCGGGAATACCGTGGGAGGCGATATCGCGGATGCCCTGCAGTCCACGGCACGAGAATACGCGGGAATAGATCTGACGGTTAAGTTGGTGCCTTTCACGCAGGTCATCGGTACTGAATTTAACGGTTGCAGCTACGCGACGCCCTGTTCGGGCTGGGACATCGCGGATCTCTTTGTCGGTTGGACCTACGCTCCCGATTACTTCCCAACCGGGGAGTTATTGTTTAGCACCGGGGCTGGCAGCAACCCTGGAGATTACTCTAATCCAACGAATGATGCCAACACAGTTGCTACATCGACGGCGCCGAATGGAACGCAGTCGCTGGCGGCCCTGTTCAAGTACGAAGACTACCTGGCGAGGCAGCTTCCAGTCGTGTGGATGCCGGATCTACCGGTGCAACTTACCGTGTACAAGCGTGGCCTCCGCGGAGTACTGCCGCAAGGAATAGTCGACCAGATAGTTCCGCAGTTCTACTCGGCGTCAGGATGATGACACGATACCGACGGGCAGAGGGTGCCTGAACAGGTCGAAAGTAGAACTTTCGAGGCGCTGGTAAGCGCTTGCGTTGTGTGGGGGAAGTTGCCAGTAGAGTGCCATTTGCGCTCGCTCAGCCCAGCGGAGGCGCAGTAGCCCAGGAGGGTACAGTTGACCAGACTGCCGCGGCAGACGGTACGGCGTGTTGTGACTGGGGTGGACCCGTCCGGTGCGTCGATGGTGGTATCCGACGCTCCTTGTGAGTGCCAGGCAATCGAAGACCAATACGTGTCGGTTGACCTTTGGGCGACGGGACTCCCTGCCGGCGTTGACGGGCCAATCGACGTCCCCGAGGTAGCCGATGTCGATGGCGTACCCGGGGAGATCATCTGGCGGAGTTTCACCCTGGGTCCAGGAGAGAAGATCGCATTCCACTCCACCGAGACCGTGGACCTGATGACGGTTCTCAGCGGCAGGATCACTCTGGTGATGGAGCGAGGAGAGGTCGTGTTAGTGCCAGGGGACTGCGTGGTGCAGCGGGGAACAGTACACGGCTGGATCAACGCCGAGTCGGTGCCCTGCGTGCTCATCGGGATCATGGCCAGTATTAAGAGCGAAGTGTGACTGGCCACCTCGTGCGCCGCCCCTCGGGTCGGGTGGGGTGGTTCATGAACCATGAGCCGGGTCAGCGTGGTGGGGCTGTCGCCCCACGTCGGGGAGCTGAGCCGAGGCATGGTGGGGGTGCCTGGGCTGAGACCGCCCTGGGAAGTCCCGGTGGTGGTGGCGCGGGGGCGTCAGGTTGGTCCGACCCGGGTGGTGACCAGTGGAGTTCAAGCAGCGGAGTACGTCCCCATTGAGGCTGTTACGCAGTTCTCACGCCAACTGGACTTGGAACTGCTTCGCGGCACCTTCATCGCGGTGCTGATCGTGAACATGCCTGGTTTCTACGAGCGAACCATCTACGTCAACCACCGCGACGGGAAGAACATCAACCGGGTGTTTCCCGGGAGCCCCACGGGTTCGGCCTCCGAGCGGGTGGCCGACTTCCTAGTCAGGGAGGTGATCGACGGCGCCGACGCATACATCGACGCTTCCTGGGGCTGTTTTCGGGGTCTCTGCTACCAGGACTACGCTACCTCCATGCCGATGCCAAAGCGGACGAGCGTCGATGACTTCTTCGCGCAGCTGAGCGACGTCCAGCGGCCGCACCTCGAGGCGCTCAGGGAGCTGAGCCTCCATGCCGACTCGGAGGCGCGGGAGGAACTGAAGTGGAACCTGCCGATGTACGTCCGCGGCGAGAAGACCAACCTGTGGATGCTTCAGAACTTCAAGTACCACTGCTCGCTGCGGTTCTCTCCGCCGTTCTTCGCGACCCAGAAGACTGCGGTTGAGGCCGCCGGTTACGAGGCCGGTGAAGGCTTCATCAAGTTGCCCTATGACCGCGAGCTGCCGACCGAACTCCTGGCGGCGCTGACGCGGGCACGGGTCGAGGAGTACGACACGACCGGCGCTGGCTAGAACGACCGCTGAACCCGGCTACTTCCGGTGAGGGCTGTAGCCTTGACCTATGCGGGACTGGTTCACCTTGCACGGCGTCATCTACAGGCTTGTCATGGGTGCCCTCGTTCTGGCGGTCGTTTTCCCGGTTTGGACGAGCGGGCGCCAGCCGATGTGGCCAGTTGCGCTGATCACAGTCTCCGTCGTGACCGCCGTTGGCGTCCTGCTGGCGCGCGAGCCGCACCTGCGCTACTGGTTGAGCCGCCGATGACCCCGCGCGGTCCGGTGCGAGAGCCAACACCGGCGCCAGCGCTCGAATGCATCGACGATCTACGACGGCAGCGGGCCGCGGCTTGCCCACATCAGGAAGAAATGGGCTTTGACTGAGAGCGACTCATACGGGCAGAGCTTGGATGTCAGCTGGCCGCTCGGACCCACCACCATCTATGGCACCGTGGTGAAGCCGGAGGGAGCTGGTCCTTTTCCGGGAGTCGTGCTGGTGGCCGGCAGTGGCCCGACTGACCGCGACTGGAACTCCCCACTCCTTCCCGGGGTAAATGGCAGCGGTCGCCTGGTGGCGGAGGCCTTGGGGCGAGCTGGCTTTGCCTCGCTGCGGTATGACAAGCGCGCCTCCGGCCCCCAAGTCCGCGAGACGATACCTCACCAGATCGGCGCCATCACCATGCAAAGCCACGTTGATGAGCTCGCCGGGGCGGTGCGCATCCTTGCCGAGCAGCAGGGCATTCGCCGTGACCGGATCTTCGCCCTCGGCAGCAGCGAGGGGACTCTCCACGCTCTCAACTACCAGGTCCACGACCCCGGCATCCCCCTCGCCGGCCTAGTGCTGACCGGACCTCCCGGGCGCGCTGTGGGCGCCGTCACCCGATCCCAGCTTGCCGCCCAGGCCAAGAGCTTCCCCAACGGCGAGCAGCTGCTCGGACTCTATGACGCCGCCGTCGCCAGATTCCTGGCGGGTGAGCCCGCCGCCCCCGATCCGGCCCTGCCGGAGGGATGGGGCACCCTGATAGCGGCCCTGGAGAGCCCCGTCAACCTTCCCTTCACCCGTGAGCTATGGACGGCGGACGCGGCAGCACCTCTCCGGGAGGTGCGCGTCCCGGTACTCATGATCATCGGCAAGAAGGACCTACAGGTCGACTGGCAGGCCGACGCGGAGCCTCTAAAGCGTGCCGCGGCGGGGCGGACCGACATCAGCTTCCTCTTCCCGGAGGATGCCAATCACGTGCTGAAGCATGAGCCGCGACCGCGCGATGGGCTCATGCAGGCCGAGGTGATTTCGAGGTACAGCGCGCCCGATGCCGCACTGGACCCCGAGACCGTCGCGGCCATCGTGGCCTGGATACGAGCTCGAGGGTAGGCAGCCGATCACCCAAGAAACCTTGGACGAGGATCGCCGCCGGGTCATCGAGCTAATGAAACGTCAGGGTGCTTACACCGTTGAGGAGGCCATCGCCACCTTCTCGCTCATCAAGCAGGAAGCGTTCAGGGTTTGGAACGACCATAGAGAGTCGCCCCAAGTCCGAGCCATGGCTTTGAGGGAGGCAAGGGAGGCAGAGGTCGAGCTGGACCACATCACCGGCCTGACCGACTCCCGTGGTGGCGTGGGCGTACACGTCGGAGTCCAGATGGCCGAGCAGAAGGTGACCTTCCTAGACCCGGAAAACCCGGCGCTGAGGGCTGCTCTCTTGATCCTCCACGGGGAAGAGAGCAAGCGGATCACCGATGGGACGAATGAGGAGGATCAGTGATGGAAGGAAACACTCTCGAACGATCTCACCCAACCACACGAGCCTCGCGCGCGCTCGCGCCCCAGGCGCCCGTCAACGCTCGCAGGCCCGACCAGACCGATGGCGAACGCCTGGCCCTGTTGACCAGCACGTTCGGCCCGATCTACCGGGTCTCCAACCGGATCGTGATGAGCCACCTTCAGGGGGAGCGCGCGGGCACGCCGGAGCAACAGGCTGCTCAGAATGCCCTACCGGGCAGAGGTCGGGACCAACGTGGGGCAGAACTGGCGAGCCTCCTGGATGAGTTGCGCCAGCTCCAGGCGGGAGTCGCTGCCAACGTGGTGGAGGCCGGTCCGGGGCCGATACTCAGTCAACACCGTCAGTCAGCGGCCCCGAACAGTGCCGTCTCATCTCGCCCAGCGCCCCAACGCGAAAGTCAACCTCAACTTCACGCCTCCCTGGTGAGATCGAACGACCGCCCAGCCGCAGACGGTCGAAGCGTTGTCCCACGGGGAGGTTGGGTCTACCGTGACCATCGAACCAAGCCCCTGGACCTCGAAGACCCCGAAGAGGCGCTCGCGTGGGGTGTGGAACCAAGCAGTGAGCTCCATGGCCGTGCGCTCGCGGGTCTGATCGCGGCGGTCCAGGAGGTACGCGCTGACCAGGCCCTCCTTGCTCCCGAGGATTGTCTTCAGCGGCGCCTTGGCGATCCCAGCCCGCTCGACGATCCAGTCGACGCCAACGGTGTGCAGGCCCTCCGCGTAGAACATCTCGTCGCCGGCCGCCAGTGGTCGCTCGCGGGCCGAGCCCGTCCGCTCTAGAGGGGGTCGATCACGCTCTTCTTGATGGTCCAGGTGTCGCCGGTGTGGAAGAGGCGGGTGAGGTCGCGCGTAGTCGGGCAGGAACCAGCGCCGCTCGGCCTCGATTAGTAGCGGCCACGTGTGACGCGGCTCAGCAAGAGTTGATCGCGGCCCTGTCGACCCGCGACACGATGCGGTCCGCGTCGCGGCCGAGCCGTCGCAGTTGCTCCGCTGACAAGACGTCGATCACGATGGAACGGACGTGCGCGACGTGACCGGGGGCGGCCTCGGCGAGCGTTAGGAATCCCTGATCGGTCAGGATCGCCTTGGTGAAACGCCCATCGGCGGGATCAGGCTCGCGGCAAACCAGTCCGCGGCGCTCGAGGCGGTTCACGATACGCGACAGGTGGGACATCGAGACGTTGGCCCACTCAGCCAGCGAGCTCATCCGCCTCGTGCGGTCGGGGCCACTCGAGAGCATGGCGAGAACCTGGTAGTCGACCATGGCGAGGTTGGAATCGCGTCGGAGCTGTCGATCTATCGACCAGGGAAGCCAGGTCATCAGGCGCACGACCGCTAGCCACGATTCCAGCTCCTCGGCCGTCAGCCAGTTGACGGGCACCTGCTCAGCGCTAACGGATTCGCTCACTTCTCGATGATAAGCCATCGCTTGCTACAGCAAGCATAGCTTCGAAGATCCTGCCAGCCCAGCCGAGGCGCGCACCGTGGAAACGAGAGAACGAACATCGGTTCCGCCGCGACTTATGACTTGACACGGCATGTAAGCGCCCTCTACACTTCACTTGACACGGAAAGTAACCGGATCCGGAGAGGAGTCGCAGATGTCACCTTTCAGGCTAGACGACGGTATGCGCGTAGACGGCTCGCACAGCCGAGCGATAGCCGGCATCGTCGAGCAGGAGTGGCGCGACGCGCACCCAGGCGATCTGATCGGGCTCCGGCATGTCAGGGTCGAGCCGACCCCGGCGGCTACATGGGCGACCGCGATGGGCGCCGGCCGTACCCCGGCGCTAGAGAGCACGGAGGAGCTGAGATGACCCGAATCGGTGTGATCCTCGGAAGCACCCGGCCCGGCCGGCGCGGCGAGCAGGTCGCCCGCTGGGTAATCGACCGGTCCCGACAGCGCACGGACGCCGAGTTCGAGCTCGTGGACCTCGCCGACCATCCGCTTCCGCATCTCGACGAGCCGTTGCCCCCGAGCATGGGGCAGTACCAGAACGCGCACACGCAGGACTGGGCCGCGACTGTAGGCCGTTTCGACGGGTTCGTCTTCGTCACTCCGGAGTACAACCACTCCACGTCCGGCGTGCTCAAGAATGCCCTCGACTTCCTCTACGCCGAGTGGAACAACAAGGCGATGGGCGTCGTCTCCTACGGCGCCGTCGGAGGCACCCGAGCTGCTGAACATCTGCGGTTGATCGCCGGCGAGCTGCAGATGGCCGACGTACGGACCAATGTCGCGCTGTCGGCGTTCACCGACTTCGAAAACTTCACTGAACTGACACCTGGCCCGCATCAAGCCCAGGCGCTCGACAAGCTGTTCGACGAGGTCGTCACCTGGAGCGAGGCACTAGCGCCGCTGCGGCAGAGGCCAGCAGCCGCCTAGCACCGTCGAACGCCTGAACCAACGGAATACGCTGGCACTCCTGGCGTGAGACCGCAGCTCGGACGAAGGAGGTCGGAATGACAACAGCGATCATCACGGTTGGCACCATCGACACCGTCGATCCCACGCGGTACTTCGTGAAGCACGGAGAGAACATGCGGGCGGCGGTGAAGGGCTATCTCGACGAGGTCACGACGCTAGCAGCCGTGCCCGTGATCGAGAAGTACAGGGGCGTGCTCGCGGCCGCGGACCTCTTCACCAAGAGTACGACGTTCTGGGTAATCGAGCCGATCCGCCTCGACCTGGGCTACGGCTCGCAGGTGCATCCCTGATGGCGAGCCTGCCGGTCGGCGACCCAGTCGCCGACCACCTGCTGACGCCGCCGCCCGACTCACACCGGTGGCAGGCGCTGGCACTGGTGTGCGTCGCGTTCTTCATGACGATCCTCGACGTCTCGATAGTCAACGTCGCGCTGCCGTCGATGAAGAGCTCCTTGGACGTGTCGGACCACACCCTGCAGTGGGTATTGATCGCGTACACGATCACGTTCGGCGGGCTCCTCTTGCTCGGCGGGCGTACGGCCGACCTGCTCGGTCGGCGGCGGATGTTCATGATCGGCGTTGCGATCTTCTCCGCTGCGTCGCTCGTGTGCGGACTTGCGAACACGATCGATGTGCTGATTGCAGCGCGGGTAGTGGAGGGAGTTGGCGCGGCGATCGTCTCGCCCGCGACGCTGTCGATCATCACGACGATGTTCGAGGAAGGGTCGGAGCGGAACAAGGCGCTCGGCATCTGGGGCGCGATGGGCGGTAGCGGCGCCGCGGCCGGCGTACTCCTCGGCGGCATCCTCACAAAGTACGCCGGCTGGGAGTGGATCTTCTTCGTCAACGTCCCGGTTGGCGCGCTCGTCCTCGTGTTGACGCGCCCGATCGTGCGCGAGAGCCGCATTCTGGGGCTGCGTGGCTTCGATGCCGGCGGCGCGGTCACGATCACGTCCAGTCTCGCATTGCTCGTCTACGTGATATCGAACGCGCCCGACGTCGGCTGGGCGACCGGCCGCACGATCGGATTGCTGATCGGCTCCGCAGCGCTTTTTGTCGCCTTCCTCGTGATCGAGACGCGGAGCTCGTCGCCGATGGTCCCGTTCGACATCTTCCGGATTCGGAGTGTGACGGGCGCGAACGTGTGCGGGTTCTTTGTCGGAGCGGTCGTGTTCACAAACTTCTTCCTGCTGACGCTATACGTGCAACAGGTGCTCGGTTATTCGGCGCTGGAGACCGGATTGACGTTCCTCGCCACGGCGGGGACGCTGATTCCGGTTGCGGGCGTTGCGCAGGCGCTCGTAACGAGGGTCGGGCCGCGGCCAGTGCTGGCGGTCGGGCTGACCCTGATAACGTGCGGGATGCTCTGGTTCACGCAAATCCCGGTGGAGGGCTCTTTCCTTACGCACCTCCTGCCCGGGTACCTACTGGTCGGCGTCGGCATGGCGTTCTCGTTCATCCCGATCTCGATCGCCGCGCTCGCGGGCGTCGAGCCGCAGCGGGCGGGACTCGCGTCGGGGCTGATCAACACGGCGCAGCAGATCGGTGGCGCGCTCGGCGTCGCGATTGCCGCGACCGTCGCCTTTACGCACACCCAGACGCTGCTCGCCTCGGGCCATTCCGCCGCGTCGGCCGCGACGAGCGGCTTTGCGCTCGGCTTCTGGGTGCTCGCCGGCATCAGCGCGGTCTCAGTCGTCGCGTGCCTCGTGCTCGTTCGCGGAACCGAGCGCGAGCGGCAGGTGACTGCGGTAGGGCTTTGACCGGGGGACTTGATGAACAAGGGCATCTTCATCAGCGTAGCGCACACCCGTCGAGCCCTAGCTGCAACTAAACGTCGCTGGCGCCCTCAAGCACAGCCAAGCGTTCGCCGGTCGCGCTGAACACCTGAACTTCCAGCCCCTACGCTTGCGTCAGGTCCATGATCTCCAGCGGCGGAGCAAGGGCGGGAGCATAAACGGCCTGCGGGGCCGTGTGCAGCAAACGCGCTCCGCGCACTCCGTAGCCGGGTGAAAATGTCCCGGTCCCGACATACTCGGTTGCGCCGTGAGGTTCCGTGCAGGCCAGGGTGGCGCCGGCGAGCGCCACCCTGTGCACGCTCTCCACGGCCGCTGAGACATACAGTTCCTGGATGGGCAAACATCTCGCCTGTAGCGGCCAGACCACTACCCCGGCTCAAGTATGAATGCCTAAGCACCTCACCAGCCTAAGTACCCGCGCTTTGGTGCTCTCGAATGATGCTGTCGAGGTGGAGGTCGTCGATCCGGCCTATGTCGAGACCATGCAGGGGATCGGGATTCGCGAGACGTTGATTCCTTACGACGACTCTGGAGACGCAGGGGCTTGCTCGCTTGCGGCCACCGTTGCGTTACAGGAGGCTTGGGACCGAGTTAGTCCGCTCGTGTGCCGGTGGTGCATGGCTACGGGCCGGGCGACTGCCTGACGTTCTACCACTACAACGTCGGAGATACCGTCACCATCGGCATCCCCGGCCGCCTAGCCGACGCAGCACTACGCAAGCTGGGGAGGCCCCACGGACACGAGGCCAAGGAAGACATACGCCCTAAGGCACGCAGCACCCGTGGCACCATGATTGGCAAGGAGTGGGCCTTCCGAAGGGCAAACTTGGCAAGGACCCCGTACTGATCGTGGGGTACGTCTCCGCTAGCCCAATTCACCTCCCCCCCCAACCCCAACCCCACGCGGGGAGTTCTGGGGTCGTACTGAGCGAGCAGGCGTTCGATATGCTGGGCCATCCGTGCCCGCGTCCCATTCCCCAACGACCGCCTACCACCCGTTGGAGCCGCTGACCCGCAGAGGGGCTAGCCACCAGGAGATCGCTCGGCGGCTGGGGATCACAGTCGAGGAGGTGGTGGCAGTCCGGCGGCGGCTCCGGCTTCTGAACTGGGTCATTGTTGGAGCCGCCTACGAGCTGGTCAGGCTGGACCGAAGGCCCAGGCTCCAGGAGGACTACATCCGGCAGGTCCAGGAGGCGGTCGCCCGGAAGCTGGCACTCCCTGGAGGGGATGTCGAGGTCTAGCGACCCACTACGGCCAGAACGCCCAGAACCCGGCTCTCCCAGCGAGGGTTACGGGTGTGAGCCCCGGCAAGGACAGGTCAACTGGTCGGCGGGACCCGAAAGAGGGCGAGGGAATCGTCATTCAGGATGGCATCGGGCCGCCAGTCGCGGTCCCGGACGGGAAGGAAGATTGGGATCTGCAAGTTACCGGGTACCCCGAGCGCATGAGTAGACCAATCGTCACCAGAACCCGCCGCTGCTCAGCTGCGCTCAAGGTCACCCGCTCGTCTTCCATGGGGTCACAGAGTCGCTGAGCTATTAGCCAGTGTCACTTTCGCTGAGCTACGACATGAGTGAGGGCACGCACTGGACAAATGGCGACAAGGATCGTTAGGCTGGCCCCGTAACCGGTGTCCTGAGGAAGGCTGTTGGCGTTTCGTGGGGCTTGCCTGTTGATCGCTTGCATCAGAGGTTGCGTAGCGCACGTTCCCATGGTCACCAAAACTCTGACGGGACCAGCCAAGAGTTTCTGCAGACGTTATTCGGAGATGAGTATGGCTGAGGCAAAATTTCTGACCGGCAAGGTGATGATCGTAACCGGGGGTGCCGGGGGCATTGGAAGGGCCACTGCCTACGCGGCGAGCGCTGCTGGCGCCGCAGTGGTGGTGGCCGATGTTCTTGACTCTGGCCAGGCGACCGCTGCCGGTGTCAGGGAGGCCGGTGGACAGGCGGAGTTTGTGGCGTGTGACGTGTCCGAACCCGAGCAGGTGAGCGAACTCATCCGGCGGACGGTGGATAGCTTCGGACGAATTGACATCCTGGTCAACAATGCCGGGGGTGGCG